>Ga0210392_10002083_pt1 | contig 10333 bp, 9 predicted proteins | sample IncBWC30OmetaG_FD_161057 | JGI IMG/M metagenome (GOLD analysis project Ga0210392, IMG submission 161057) | Forest soil microbial communities from Barre Woods Harvard Forest LTER site, Petersham, Massachusetts, United States - Inc-BW-C-30-O ...
GATTGCGGCGGCCGACGTTCTTCGCACCCAGGCTGGCGGGTTGTTCCGCGGCGTCAATACTGGCGTCGTGCAGAATACGCCGGGTGGTGGCGTGGGCGGGTTTGGTACGGCTGCCAGCGGTGCAGGCGCGGGCGGAACGTCGGGCGGAGCGGGCGGCGCCGGTTCGGGCGCTTCGGGGCTGGTGTCGTCGACGCTGGGTACCGGAACCAATGTTTCGACTTTCGACCCTTCGATCTCGGGACAGTTAAATAACGAGCACTTCACACAACCACTGTCGAACATCGCGATCTATGGAGTTCCTACGCTGCAGCAGAATACGACAAACGGAAATATCAGCTATGTGCAGAATTTTCCAACGGGAACGTCGATTTCAGCGGTATTTGATAACAGTCGTGGGGCGACAAACAGTCCAAATAGCTTTCTGAATCCGACGCTGAACTCTTACTATCATGTTTTGCTGCAACAGCAGGTGCTGGCTGGATTCGGCTTTGGACCGAACCTGCGCTACTTCAGAATTGCAAAGAACAATCAGAAGATATCGGATGAGGCATTTAAGCTTCAGGTAATTTCGACAGTTACCCAGATTGCGAATATGTATTGGGACCTCGTAGCTGCGTATGAGGACGAACAGGTGAAGAGCCGGTCGCTGGATTTTGCCAACCAGACTCTGGAGAGCGATCGGAAACAGCTGTCGTTGCAAGCGATTCCGGCGATGGATGTGATGAAAGCCGAAGGTGAGGTTGCGACTCGTGAGCAGGACCTGACGATTGCGAAGAGTGCGCTTCAGTTTCAGGAGTTGCTGATTAAGAATGCATTGACGAAGAACCTGGATGACCCGATTCTCGAGGCGATGCCGGTACGACCGACCGACCATACTGGGACGCTGGAGGTCACGCAGGGGCCGACGGAAGATATGATTACGCGGGCGCTGCGGGACCGAATCGAGTTGAGCGAGTCCGACCTCGATATTGATAGCCGGCGCATCAGCCAAAATGCGGCTCGTAATGCCGTGCTGCCATCGGTTTCGCTCACGGCATTCTATGGGGGTACGGGGTTGGCAGGGTTGCCGAATCCTGTATCGGGCATCGTATCGACGGCGCCGACTGACTGGGGCGGAGCAGTTAAGAATGCATTCAACAACACCGCTCCCGACTACTATTTCGGCGTGTCGGTCAATGTCCCTATCCGAAATCGAATTGCCAAGTCTGACCAGTATCGCGCTGAGTTGGAGACCAGACAGTCGGAGTTGCGGCTACAGCAACTGAAGAAACAGATCCGGATTGAGGTGCGTAACGCTCAGTATGCACTTGAACAGAATCAAGCGCGGGTCGTATCCGCCCGGAAAGGACGCGACCTGGCGCAGAAGACCTTTGACATTATGACAAAAGAGCAGGAGCTCGGTGCGGGGTCGAACTATCAGACCTTGACGGCGCAACGCGATTTGGCAGTGGCAGAGTCTATGCTGGTTGCGGCGATGACGGCGTATCAGAAGGCCAAGATCGAGTTGGATCGGTCGGTTGGGTCTACTCTGGAGGCGAACTCAATTTCGATAGAATCGGCGAAGACGGGGAATGCACCCCAGTGAAACGGAGCATGGGAAGCAGGGCACATGTTGGCGCAGAAGATCGATAAAGACGCATTAGCTGCGGAGGATGCGGAGGCGCCGTGCAAACTTCTGATTGCGGATGACCAGCCGCATATTCTGGAGGCGCTGCGTTTGTTGTTGAAGCCTGAGGGCTATCAACTGGAGATGGTGCGAATGCCTGCGCTGGTCCTGGAAGCCTTGGCCCATCAAAGCTTCGATGGCCTGCTGATCGATCTCAACTACACGCGCGACACAACCTCGGGTCAGGAGGGCCTGGACCTGGTGACACGGGTCAAGGAGATGGACGCCCAGCTGCCCGTGGTGGTGATGACCGCGTGGGGCAACATCGACCTCGCAGTAGAGGCAATGCGGCGCGGAGCGGGGGATTTTATTCAAAAGCCGTGGGAGAACGCGCGGTTGCTGAGCATTCTGCGAACCCAGATGGAGCTGCATCGCAGCCAGAAAAGAACACAGTGGCTGGAGGCGGAGAATCGCATTCTGCGCGCGCCCGGAGCTCCTGACTTCATCGCCTCCGCCCCATCGATGCGGCCGGTCCTTGAGACGATGGCGAGAGTCGGGCCATCGGATGCAAACGTGTTGATCACAGGAGAGCATGGCACGGGGAAGGAGGTAGTGGCGCAGACGCTGCATCGCTTATCGACCCGGATGGACCGGACGCTTGTGACCGTAAATACGGGCGCGCTGCCTGAGGGTACCTTCGAAAGCGAGTTGTTCGGACATGTGAAAGGCGCGTTCACGGATGCGCACACGGATCGCATAGGACGCTTCGAGCTGGCAAATGGGGGAACACTTTTTCTGGATGAGATTGCGAACATACCGGTGCGGCAGCAGTCGAAGTTGCTTCGCGTTCTGGAAACGGGCGAAATGGAGCGCGTAGGCTCTTCGAAGACCCAGAAGGTCAATGTGCGGATGCTTTCGGCGACCAACGCGGATTTGAGAGCTGAATGCTCTGCTGGACGATTTCGTGAAGACCTTTTGTTCCGTCTGAACACAGTCGAGATCAGCCTGCCTCCCTTGCGCGAACGGCGTGAAGATATTCCGGCGCTGGCGGCACATTTTCTGGCACGATATGCGGCGCGCTATCGCAGGCCGATACAGGGCTTGGAACCGGCGGCGCTCCAGATGATGCTGCACTATGGATGGCCGGGCAACGTGCGAGAGCTGGATCACACCATTGAACGTGCTGTCCTGATGGCACGCGGAGAGCGAATCGAAACTGCAAATCTGGGACTAAACGCGCAACGAGGTGCGGCGCAGAGCATGGATGAGATGAGCCTGGAGGCCGTAGAGGCAATTCTGATTCGTAAGGCGTTGGCGCGTGCGAATGGTAATGTGAGCCATGCGGCCGATGCGCTTGGATTAAGTCGCGGAGCGCTGTATCGTCGCATCGAAAAATATGGGCTCTGAAGAACCGGACGGAACGATAGCAGGTGGCGACCCGCGGCTTACCCGTGTGCCGTTTGCAAGATCGGGACGGCGGCTAAGCTTCGAGAGGCGGCTGCGACTGTGGCTGTACTTGCTCGGCATGCCGATGGCGTTCCTGTGCTGGCTTTTGTTGCGGCAATATTCAATTGACCCGTTGGAACAATTCTTTGTTCTGCTGGCTTTGGTGCTGGGATGGGCATTCGCTGTTTCTCTTCTGATGGAGCAGATCGTTCGACCGCTGCAGACGCTGGCGAATGTGGTGGCCGCGCTACGCGAGGATGACTACTCCTTTCGTGCTCGGGGAGGACAGAGGGATGATGCGGTGGGCGATCTGGCTCTGGAGGTGAACCGGCTCGCGGGCACGCTGCAGGGACGGCGTGCGGGCGCCCTGGAGGCTATGGCTTTGGTCGAACGAGTGATGCGTTCCATGCAATCGCCAGTGCTCGCGTTCGACACTGAAGGCAGGTTGAGGCTGTTGAATGCCGCGGGCGAACGGGCATTCGGGCTGCGAGGACAAACCGCACTGGGGCGTCCTGCGACGCAGTTGAAGCTGGAGGAGCTGCTTTATGTGGGAGACGACGATGTCATCTCGCTGGGCAGGGGACAGCAGCCGGCGCGATGGGTGGTGAAGAGGACGAGCTTTCGGTTGCGTGGCGTTCCACATACACTGCTCGTGCTTTCGGATGTGAGTGCGGCGTTGCGGGAGGAGGAGAGGCTTGCGTGGGAGAGATTGATTCGCGTGCTCGGGCACGAGATTAACAACTCATTGACGCCGATTAAATCGATTGCGGGCAGCCTGCGGAGCCGGCTTGCGGCACTGAATGATGTATTGGGCGAGCGGGCCGACTTTGAACGTGGGCTCGAGGTGATAGAGAATCGGTCGGAGTCGTTGAATCGTTTCTTGCAGGCGTATCGACAGTTGATGGGCCTGCCTGCGCCAAAGCTGAGTGCGGTGTCGCTGGCGGCCCTGGTGGAACATGTTGCGCAATTGGAGCGACGGGTCGCTGTGACCGTGACATCGACCGCGGACGTGGTGTTGCAGATCGACAAGGATCATATTGAACAGGCACTCATCAATCTGGTACGCAATGCTGCTGACGCGGCTTTGAGTCCGGATGCCATCGACGGAAATGAAGCGCAAGTCGATATCTCATGGCAGACCAGCGGGGCAGAGGTCGTCATTGCGATCCTCGATAATGGACCTGGGTTGACCAACGCCGGTAACCTGTTCGTACCGTTTTATACGACCAAGCCGGGTGGCACCGGAATCGGCCTTGTCCTTGCGCAGCAAATTGCTCAGGCGCATCGAGGATCAGTCCAGTTGGCTAATCGAACGGACGGACATACAGGATGCAAGGCGGATCTGAGATTGCCCCTGGCGGGATAGACCAGGCTGAAAGAACCGCGCCCTTCGGTGAACCCTGCCTGTCTTCTCCTTTTAATTACTGAGGTGAAAAACAAGGCGTGCCAAATGCGGGTGCACCATGCACAATAGCTCACAGATCAAAAAAATGAGGTGAGCGATGACTTGTAAAGCGGAAGACCTGCGACAGATTCCCCTGTTTGCCTTGCTTGATGACGATGAAATGGCCGTCCTGGCGGCGCAGGTCGAGATCAAAAAGTTTGCCCCGCGTCAGCGCATCTACAAGATCGGGGAACCTGGTAAACACGCCTACGTGATGATGTCCGGCATGGTGCGGGTGACGACTGTGGACGAGGATCATCAGGAGGTGCTGGTGGATGCGCCCAGTTGTGGCGATTTCTTTGGCTTTGCCTCGATGCTTGATGATACCCCCCACCAGACCACCGCACTCGCAATGGAAGAGACGGTCTGTCTCGAAGTGAGCCGTGATGATATTGCGGTTCTGCTTCAGCAGAAGCCGATGGCGGGAATGGATATGCTGACCGTTGTGAGCCGCCAGTTTCACGCCTCGCAACAGTTGGTGCGAGTTCGAGCCAGCCGCAATTCGAATGACGTAATCGAGGAGGAGATGAGCTTTGGAGACCGCGTCGCCGATTCGGTCGCGCGGTTCGGCGGTTCGTGGACGTTCATCATTCTGTTCGGCACCGTACTTCTGCTTTACACCACGACGAACACCGTGTTGAGAGGGAGGGCCTGGGATCCGTATCCGTTTATCCTGTTGAACCTGTTTCTGTCGATGCTCGCGGCGATCCAGGCTCCGGTAATTATGATGAGTCAGAATCGCCAGGACACGAAGGATCGCGTACGCGGTGAGTTGGACTACGACGTGAATCTTCGCGCAGAGTCCGAGATTCAAACGTTGTCAAACAAGTTGAATCTGCTCAACGAAAAGATCGGCGATGTCGACGACCTGTTGCGGGAGCAGCTGAGGCTCAACCGGAGTTGAAACGCTCGGTCAATCATGTCATCAGCCGTGCCGCTAGGCCAGGCGCGGCTGCCGGCTCTTCAGGTCTTCAAGCAGGCGTTCCACTCGTTCTTCCCGATCGATTGCCGCGAACTTATCCTCAAGGGTGTCGTCTTCAAGGATGCTGTGGGCGGCGGTATTGGCGGCCTCGTTCTGCAGAATGCTGGAACGCAGGCGATTCAATGTGCTGGACTTGTGTTGTGCGTCCGCCATGGCTCTGGCGCTGTTGGCTTTGCCGACGACGCGTGCGCGGCGATTTTGCGCGACGAGCATCTCGCATGTGGACTGAGTCTCCTGCAGCTTTTGCTGTAATTTTGCGAAGGCGCTGCGGAGGGTTTCGGCTTCAGCGGTCTGGTCTTCGAGCTGCTGCGTGAAGCTGTTGGCCAGGTTCTGATGACTCAGGCTGCGCGTAAGTGCGGCGCGGGCAAGATCATCCTGCTGACGGTTGACGGCGAGTTCGGCTTTACGATGCCATTCCTGCATGGCGTCCTCATGTTCCTTCTTCTTCTTATGCAGAAGATGCTGGTCGGCGATGGCGATCGCGACCTGGGTTTTGACTTGAAGCAGCTGGTTCTCCATATCGAGGACGAGTTGTTTGGCCAGCTTCTCGGGATCTTCGGCCTTCGATATGAGGTCGTTGATGTTGGCTCGTAAGAGGGTTCCTACACGTTCGAGTAGTGCCATGGTGAATCTCCTTTCCAAGAGGGTGCCGAAGCGGATGGGCGAGTTGGCATCGGAGTTACCAACGGCGTCCGAAGATGCGGCTAAGAAAAACGAGCAGTACGATGGTGAGAAATCCGCCGCCGGGGAAGCGATGCCGTCTGTAGCCGCGGCCGTATCCGTAGTACCCGTAAGGGCCGAAGTAAGGGCGATGGAGGCGGTAAGGGTTCCAGAGCGGCCTGAAGATAAGGCGGAGAACCACGGAGACTGCGATGAGGATGAGTACGGTTGGGACAACAATAAGAGTGAGCATTGTGTTTTCTCGGTTGAAACTGCGTTGAGAGTGGCCCGGCTCACCGCACGTGAGATCTTCGGTGGCCCGGGAAGGAAGTTTAGACAGAGCGGGCTTCGCCGTTTTCGCGAGGCTTCATTGCTTTCACGTTCGCCATGAGGTCATGAAGGTTCATGCCGGAGAGAGCCTCAAAGAGCGCCGGGACCTGGGCGGCGATCTTGGTCATCTCGCCGGTGATCTTGCTGGCTCCGGTCGCTCCGTCGTTGCCGGTGGAGACGATGGTGATCTTGTCCACCTTGCCGAGTGGCTCTGCCATAGCGCGGACCACGTCGGCCATATTGGTGATGAGCTTGTCGACGACCGCGGCCTGCGTCCATTCCTGATAGGCCTCGGCCTTGACGTTCATCGCTTTGGCCTCTGCCTCGCCCTTCTGGAAGATGATGTTGGCTTCGGCCTCACCCTGCAGTTTGGTGGCGGCGGCGCGGCCTTCGGCTTCCATGGTGATGCGGGACTTCTCGGCGTTGGCGATATTTTCGATGCGCTGACGCTCGATCTCCGAGCCTTTGAGGATGGTAGCGATGAGCTCCTTTTCGTGACGGAGAATTTCGGACTCCTGCACCTTGATCTGCTCCTGCTTTTCTATCTGCTGGATCTTGACCTGTTCGGCGATGACCTTCTGCTGCATGACGTTGGTCTGAAGCTCATAGGCTTTGTCGGCCTGCGCCTCCTGGCGACGTGCAGATTCAGTGAACTGCGCCTTCTGGATGTCGAGGTCGCGCTGAGCCTCAGCTTGTTTGGCGAGCGAGAGCGTCTCGGCGAGAACGCGCTCCTGATCGGCCGAGGCCTTGGCGACGGCGGCCTCTCTTAGAGCTATTGCCCGGCGGATCGCAGTGTCGCGCTCGGCTTCGGCTGCGGCGATCTCGGCGTCGCGCTTGATGCGGGCCACGTCGGGACGGCCCATGTTCGTGATGTATTCGTTCTTGTCGCGGACCTCACGGATGGTGAAACTGATGACTTCGAGTCCCATCTTGCTCATGTCGTCCATGCAGGTGGAACGCATGCGTTCGGCGACCATCTCGGGTTCTTTGACAATTTGTTCGACGGTGAGCTGGCCGATGATGCCGCGCAGATGGCCTTCCATGACGAGGCGGATGAGGCCTTCGCGCTGGTCGGGCGATTTCGTGAGGAACTGTTCGGCCGCAGTGAGGATGGACTCCTTGTCCGAGCGTACTTTAATTTGCGCGACGGCTTCAACGGTTACAGCGACGCCCTGCTTGGTGTAGAGATCCTGCTGCGGGGCTACGTCGAAGCTCATGAGTTCGAGCGAGAGCTGGCGGGAGTTTTCAACGACGGGAAAGATGACGGCGCCGCCACCCTTGATAACGCGAGGGCCGCGAAAACCGTAGACGATGATGGCCTCATTAGGGCCGGCTTTGCGAAACATCTTCCCCATAAGAACTATCAAGGAGAGAGTGGCGAGGATGAGCAGGCCAACAATAATTGCATCGAAGTTCGACATATCGTTCCTTTGTCCGGGACGGACTGGAAGGCGTGTGAGGTGCTTGCCGCAGGTGAGTGAGAGGCGGGTTGGAGAGCCCTCGGGCAAGAGAGGCCGCCATGAAGCGATGTGCATTCAACTCGTCAAAGCCGATCGGGCAAACCGTTGAGCGGGTCGCCCTCCAACTCGGCCCACGGACGGACATAAGCGATGCCGCGTTCATAACGAATCACAACGACTTCGGTGCCGCGTTCGATGGTGCGGCCGTCGTCACTGCGAGCAGCGGAGCAGCGCCTGGCTCCAGTCTGCGAGAAGAGAATTTCGCCGATACTGCCGTTGCCGCGGATGCTGTCGCTGACCTTGGCGAGTACACCGGTCATCTCCGTGTCCTCAGAGTTCAGGACGCGTTCGCGCGGGAGCAGCACCTTGAAGAGAAACGCCCAGAGCAGCGCCGCGCCGAAGACTCCGCTTGCAACCGCCAGGAGCAGGACCAGCGCTGCGACAAAGATACTGTAGCGATGCAAGAGGTAGCCGGCTCCGCCAAACCAGCAGAGGAACGCGGTGAGGGTGAAGCCATTGAAGGCGGAGAGGCCCTTGGAACCGCTGGCATGCGCGCCGCTGCCATGCGGACCTGCGCCATGCGCGCCTGCGCCGTGGTGGGCGAGCCCAGAGTGGCCGATATGAAGGTGCCCCAAATGAAGGTGCGCGAAGCCGCCAAGAAAGAAGGTCACACTGAGGACGAGACCGACGCCGAAGCAGATGAGGTAGAAGGTTTCCATAGTCATTGGGTGCGACGTTTCGTGCGATTATTCGCGGTGACAGGTTTAGGTTGAGCTAGGGAAGCCCGCGCCGGCGACTGCGTTTTGACGGTTTCGGGGCGCAGGACCTCCAGCAGGCGATCGGCGAGCGAGGGTGTTTTGAGCACCTCTTCCAAGAGCAGCAGGCAGCGGCGGGAGTCTTTGTTCTGCGCCAGCGTCAGGAGCGCCTGGCAAAGTTCAGGATCGCGGCGAAATCGCTCCGCACCGCTGACGAGCCAAAGGTCAAGCTTGTCTTCGACCGCGTGGATGTCCGCCATCAGCTGAGCGTTGTAGCCCTCGGGATCGTCGACCAGATAGCCAGGGTGCACCTTGAAAAACTTCGCGAGCAGCAGGCGCGTCGTGTTGGTGAGATGGGGGCGAGCGCCGCTCTCGATCTGCGAGAGATAGGACTGGCTGATCGTCGCTCCGTTTTTGCGACTACCGGATTTGGGCTTGTTGGATTCCTCATTGGATTTCTGGATGGCCCGGACCAGTTCCTGCTGGGTCATCGCCCGGTCAAGGCCGCGAAGGTTGCCTTCGACCTCGCGAAGATAGCGGATTTTATCGCTCAGTTTCATATATTGCAGATCGCAATAACAATATCACAATTTGCAATAAAAGCAAGAGGGTCCAAAAAATAATTAATTCCGCTTCAAAACGCTGATCTTATGCGGCAAAGCCCCCAAAGTGGCGAACCATCCGGAATGGAGAAACTGCCTCCGAAATTCATAACTAGCTAGCATTTTGGGAAACAGGAGGGCAGCACGTGGCTGTAAACGGCTGCGCGCCCTTCAGGAGGAACTAACGCGCGCCGAACTACCCGCTATTCGGTTTCTCAAAGAGTAATGGTGTTTCCTGGAACAGTACTGTCGCGGCCGGATTCTGATAACCCTTACTTGTAGACCTGGCTGCGATGGCCAATAGCGACGACGAGCACTATAAGACGGTCCTGCTCGAACTTGCAGACGATTCGATAATCGCGAACGCGGTACCGCCAGAGACCGGATAGGTTGTGACTAAGGGCATGGCCAAAGGATCTGGAGTCATTCGAATTGGCAATGCGAGTCTCCAGATACTTTACGATCTCGCGCTGGATGGGCTTATCCAACTGGAAAGATCGCGCTCGGCCCCTTCTTTAAACTCAATCGTCCAGGCAAAGATCTCTCTTCACTTGTTCAAGAGTCAGCCTTTTTCCCGGATTTTTCAGGCGTTCCGCGGCGATCGCGACGTCGTCCTGGTCATCCAGACGCGACTGGACCGCTTCGCGAAGGAAGACGTCCCTGGCCTCGCCTGCACGCTGCGCGGCCTGGTCGATTTGTTCGGCAAGCTCGTCGGGGATTTGAATAGCAGCCATAAGGCCTCGCTAAGGAGATTATAGCGAACGAGCAAGCTCTATCCAGAAATCTATCGGCCGTGCTCTTCGAGATACTTCTCCACCTCGAGCGCGGCCATGCAGCCCGATCCCGCGGCAGTGATGGCCTGGCGGTAGCGGCGGTCCTGGATATCTCCGCAGGCAAAGACGCCGGGGATGATTTCGCCGTTCAGGGTAGGGAAGACGTTGTTCTTCGTCAGGATGTAGCCGTCGGGATCGAGGTCCATCATGCCCTTGAACGCGGTGGCGTTGGGGATGTGGCCGATGCCAAGAAACATCGCGGAGACGGGCAGAAC
>Ga0210392_10002088_pt1 | contig 10317 bp, 24 predicted proteins | sample IncBWC30OmetaG_FD_161057 | JGI IMG/M metagenome (GOLD analysis project Ga0210392, IMG submission 161057) | Forest soil microbial communities from Barre Woods Harvard Forest LTER site, Petersham, Massachusetts, United States - Inc-BW-C-30-O ...
AAAAAGCAAAGCTCTCGCTTGTAGGCTTCGACAATCTTGCGCGGGTCTACGTTGACGAAGTCCCATTTGCCATTGATGAACGACACGAACCACGGCACCGGGAAGCCTCGTTCGGACACAGGTCGGCCCTTGAGACGTTCCGGCAAGGGAATGTCCCGGATGGCTGCATTCAACATAACGGTTACTCCACGTCGCGTTGGTCCCCCCTTGCGCCGTGTTACTTGCGGGCCTCGCGCTCGCGCTTCTTTCGCAGATATTCCTTATGCGCCTTCCATTCCTCGCGGGCCTTCGGAAGCTCGCTCGCGTAGTCGGGCGCGTCGTCGCGCTGTAGACCGTATTTATAGCCCATGGCGCCGGCCATTTTGGCGAACGTCGCATGTTGCGGTTTTTTGGTTTCGCCGCCGAACATATTCCTGACGGTGCTAGCGCTTAAGCCGGCGAGCACGGCAAGGTCGGTTTCCTTGATGTGCTCCTTTTGGTAGATCGTCCGGAACTTGTCGATTTCCGGGTCTTTGTCGATGAAGTTATACGAGCGTCGCAGCCACATTGTGCCGCCGTTGCCTTTAGCCATGTGCGGCCTCCGCAGTGCCGTTGCCGTTGGTCTTGGGTGCTTCTGTCATTCCGTTCAAAAGCACATACTCGCCTTCGGAGACGCGCTTGATTTGTTTCCGCTCCTGCAATGCGTGGATCGCATTCGACACGCTGTCGGGGTTGCGTCCGTCTTTTATAAAGCGTTCCTTGACCTTGGCGGCACTAAACCGGCCGTGGCTCTGGCGCCCGATCTTGAGAATAAAATCGCTGTGAGGCACTTCATAGCGGTTCTGCGATGCCCTCGGGTCTTTGGGCTTTTTCTTCGGCCCCTCAAGGTGCTTTATGTCGGCGCGCGCGTAGTTGCCGGGGTCAAGCTTTTTGAGAATTTTCTTTTCGACCAGGGTACCAAGCGCCGGATAGGCGTTGTTCTTGGCGCGCCCGTTTTCCTCGAAATACCGGCAGGCTTCGACGGCCTTGAAGGTCGGGTGATCCTTGATGAAGGCGAGCAGCAATTCCTCAGAGCTAGTCTCGTGGACGACTTTTTTCGCAAAGGTGCGAACGTCCTCGATTAGCTCAAAGTGGACATTGGTCAATCCTAGCTTGGTCAGTTGCGCGACGGTCGGGCCTAGTTTCTCGGCTTCCACGTCGCATGAAATCTTGAAACGCTCGACGGGTGGTTCTTTAGGCATGGTGTCCCCTTGCTACTTTCGTTTCTTCACTTGGCGGTCAATCAGATCGGCGATGTTGAGCAGGATCGGCTTTAGTTCCGGATCAAGCCCGTTCAACCTGTCAAGCATTTTGAAATCGATGGAGCCTATCGCCTTCGGCGCTCTCTTGCCGGCGCCATTCAGGCCGGCCAGATCATCGAGGCTGATCTTGAGCGCTTGGCAGATTTGCACGGCCCGCCCTAGCGACAGGCGGTTGTTGCCCTTTTCGTATTTCTGGATTTGCTGGAAGGTGACACCAAGCACCTTGCCAAGCTCCTCTTGCGAAATGCCGACGCGGTTGCGGTGGGTGCGCATGGTGTTGCCCACGTCTTTGTCGAACGGTTGTGATGAACGTACATTGAGCCGGTTAGGCATGGTCGAAGTGGTCCCCTCAAAAGGGGGGCCGTGACGACGGAACGCAGAACATTCGCGTGGTGCGTAGGATCGTCAGCGACCCCGTTCGTTCCGTGGTGTGCGGTCACAACCGCTGCATTCACGCTGCGACCATTACACCACGATGACGATCCAATGATACAAGAAAATTGGCGGAACCGTGTTTATGTCCAAAAAAAATGGTGCAGGGGCGGGACGGCAGGGGATAAACTTTAAGTGTAGTCGCAAACGGAACGCCGTGGTCCGGAATTGGCACCATGCCAGCGATGGAACGTAAAGTCATCCCGTGCCGCAACCGCTAGGGGAGGGTTGCACGGTCCAAACTTTTGGGAAAAGCTACCTTAAGGCTGTCGTCCAGATGCTCATGGTGTGGCGTTTATTTCACCATGAAGAAAAAAATTCTAAGAAAGTCATTTGGTACCAACCTTCGCAGGGAGCGGGAGGCGAAAGGGCTATCGCAGGAAGCCCTTGCCCATCAGGCCGGATTGCATCGGACCTATGTCGGCTCGGTTGAGCGTGGCGAGCGCAACGTTTCGATTGATAATATTGAGCGGCTGGCGCGTGCGCTTGGCGTCACACCAGCCGATCTGATGCGCCGCTAACGCCGTCCAATCATCAGTAGCACGCCGCCGATTTGGGGCAGCAGCGCGAGCAGGATCAGGCGCAGCATAGCAAAGTCGTCGCCGCTTGGCTTCATTGTACCAAAGGACAACCACGCCACGATGCGGCTCGCCGCTTCGGTCTGAGGATCGGCGCTGTGTTCGACAGTCAACATAGCGGCATCGAGCGCTTGCCGGCGCTCTGTTACCGCTGCCTCGCGCTCGCGGCAGAATTTCCCGACGCCACCCTTGCACTCCCGATCCCGTGCCGCCGTCACGTCGGCGAGCGCGGTTTGAGCCGCCGTCACGGCCGGCGTGACACGTGACGCGCGGGCCATCGTCACGTCGCTGATGTTGACCGACGCAAAGCCGATGCCGGCATTGACCGCGAAGGCGAAGGTCATCAGCCAGATTGCCCATGCGGCCATGGCGGTGCCGCGCTGGCGGGCGTGCCATTGGCTGGCGGCACAAGAGGGGATGGCGAGCGCGACCAGATCAGCGGCGACGCCAACGGCGAGAAACAGCCAGCCGGCGATATCGCTCGATCCCAAGGACCGGGCGAACCAGCCGTTCATGGTGATGCCGACACCGGCCAGCCCGAAGGCCGCGACCGCGAGCGCGATGCTGGCGGGCGAGCGTGCCGGCTTGGCGGGCGCCGCAAATCCGCATGCGTCAGTTTGCGCATTTGCGGGCTTGACACCCGTGACGGGCGTCTTGGGCGTCTTGGGCATGCCCAAGACGGTTTGGGCGTGCCCAAAACCCGGTTGTGACGGGTTTTGATCGGTTTTGGCTTTTTCGCGCTTTCGCTCGCGATAGGCCCTCGCGCGCTCTGCGGGCGTCTTGGGCTTGGTTGGAAACAGGGGGGTGATATTGTCGATGGTAGCCATGGGGACCGCTCCTACGGTTGCTGTGGTTAGAGCGCGACGCCGGGGTGCAAGCCGGCGTCGCGTTTGCGTTTGAGGCTGAGAAAGCGAAATTGGTAACAAGCTTGGAATTACCCCTTTCAAAAATGGTAACTCGCGGAAATTAAAGGTGAATTTTGAATTATAGTGTTTCGGCAACTTTCGCGGTTATCGAGTGATTTCAACGAGTTACCACAGGTCGTTTTTACCACTTTTCCCCATCCGTTCGCATGTGATGGCAGGCGCTTTGGTAAAAGTGTTCATGTGGCGTTCTTGATCGGCTTGATGCTGGCGCGGCGCTCGGCAACGCGGTCCTCCTTGCGGGCCTTAATCTCAGCATCCCATTTGGCGGTAGCCGTGCGGCTCAAGCGTTTGCTGTCTGCCTGCTTGCAGTAGAACATCGCCATTTTCGGCGACTTGTGGCCTAGGACCGCTTGAATTTCGCCAACTTGGCACCCGGCGAACGCCAATTCCATGCCGGCGTTCTTGCGCAGCCCGTGCATCGAATATTCGCGGTAGCCCAAGCTTCGCAGGTGGTGACGGAGCGCGGCGCTTAGGGTGCCGGCGTGGACGTAGGGACGGCGCCACTTGTTGGTGAAAATAAACTCCGGGTGAACCGGGTTCTGCTTCATGCGATCCAGCATGGCGCGCAGCGGTTCGGGGCAATGCAGCCAAACCCGCTCGCCGGTCTTTTGCTGCACGACGTTGATCAACTCGCCGTCATAGTCGACCCATCGCATATTGACCACGTCGCTGCCACGCTGCCCGGTGTAGTGCAACGCGGTCTTAAACTCGACCAAATAACCGTTCGCGGTTTCATCGAAGCGTTCCAGCACAGTCACCGGCCAAGCCAAGTGGCCAACGCCGTCATGCTGATAGTGACGGGTGGCGCCAATGGTCGGACAGTGTTTGCCCTTGCGCTTAAACTCGGCAAATCCCTTGGCAAATTCCCAAAGGTTGGAAAGCAGGTTTGTTTGCTGGTCAGCGACGGCGCCGCCCTTTTGTCGGGCAATGCGCGCCGAATAAACATCAACGTGCTCGGGTGTCACGTCATGCAGCAGCGCAGTTCCAAATTCCTTTTTGAGAAGGTCAAGGGCAAAGCCGTAGTTGCTGCGGGTGCCATCAGCAAAACCGCGCCAAGTCTCGGATTGCTTGTATCGGTCAATCAGCCAGCCAATCGACGCCGGCCGGAACACGATTTTTGGATCAATCGTATAGTCGCGTGGGTTTTTCCAGCGGCCCAACTGATCGGGTGCGCGCGGCGGTGCATCGTCGGGCTTTGTCGTGACCGCTGCCAAGAGCGGGTCATAAGCATCGGCGAACGCCTGCGAGGTTTCATCGTCGGGGAGGGCGGTTAGTTGCTTGGTGCGCGGATCACGGAAGTAGACATAAATCCGACCGCCTTCCTTCGATTGGCGGTAAAGGTATTTCCGTTTAGTCGTCGTCCGCGTCATCCGTGTTGATCCCCAAAGCCTCGTCCGCTGAGTTGCGGCGCTTGCGCTTCCTGTCTTTGAAATTCTCGAAAGCGCTGTCTAGTTCGTAACGATCCCACACCACCATGCCCTTGATAGGCACACCAGCGGGAAGCTTCTTTTCTTCCACCAGCCGAAGGAATGACGAGGGCGACATATCGAGATATGCAGCGGCCCGGTCGGCCCGCATGCCTCGCGGCGGATACGCGGTGTCAACCCTCGGCTTGGTCATTCTCTTATACTCTGATTTTTACCATTGTCCAAATTATTTGGCCCCGTAAATCTACGGCGCCGTCACGTCGATTTTGGCGTGACGGCACGTGATGCGTCACGTTCCTGTAGCTCGTTACGGCACAAAAAGTGTGACGTTGCTGTCGCGAACAACACGGAAACGCTCATGCAGCGCTGTGCGAAGTGCAGGGGCTTTTCGAGCGGTTCGCACAGCCCGGCGTGGATCATCACGATCAGGTCCGCCATTTCGTCACGGGCTTTGGCGGCGTTCGCCAACACCCGTTCAACGTCGGCCGTCGTGACCTTTGCAAGCTTCTTACTCATGCTTGCGCTCGTCGCGGTCGTGGTCGTGTTTCCAATCGATCAGGTCCTGGCCGCGCACCGGCTCGTCGCACTTGCGCGCGGCGCTGGCGCGAGCGTCACTCTCGTTGCAGGCAACATCACCGCATGTCAGGTGACCATCGAGAACGGGTTCCCCGCACGCGCAGCGCGGCCAGCCCTTCGGGTAGGACATTTCAACCCTCCACCTGCTTTTTGATTTCGATGACTACCGTCTTGAGGCGCCCAACCTCGTCGGAAAGCCGCTCGCAAACGGCGACATGATCTTGAAGGGTTCCCTTGGCGCTAACGGCGCTTTCCAAAGCCTGTTGCCCGATCTGGTCGAGCATTTCGCGCACTTCCGTGATCCTTTGACCTAGATCAATCGAAATTTTGTCAACGAGACTTCCGATAGCATCGCGTTCCGGCTCGCCACGGGAAGGGGGCTTCGGTTTCGGGGTTATTAGTTCATTGGAAGGGATTGCGGTCTGCATGCCGGCTCTCCACTGGCCCCCACATGCACAAACCTATACCCAATTTTTTTGGGCGTCCAATAAAATTGAAGGCCGCGCGACTTTTCGATGGCAGCCCGCGCGGAACGCGCGTAGGCTCAACGGTCGGAAAGTCGGCGGGGAGTAAAGAAGGCGACGGAGGAATGCAATGAACGGCGCGGAAATCCGCTTGGCGGCAATTCACCTAGTGAACGAGGCACCCCCCAAATATGAGGACGCGCTTGCCGCCTTGGAGGAAGCGCGCCGGCTTCTCTCCTATGTGCGAGACGGGCGCTTGCCCTTGGAGGGGAACATTTCTTCCTCCAGCGAAGCAAGTTGACGCTTGAGCGCTGCCGGCAGGCGCTCGGTGTGCCCGTGGGTAATATAGCCCGTGGTTAGCCCGTCAACGGCCTTGATCAAAAGGAACGTCACCTTGAGCGTGAGCGGAAAGCCGCGCTCCATATTGTTCCAGCGTGTCGAGGCAATGCCAAGCTTGCGCGCAAACTCTGCCTGATTGTCGCCGGCCACATATTTGCGGATCACCATCAAGCGACGCCGGATGGCCTCGCTTTCCTGTGCGTTTATCGCGTCATCGTCCATCAAAATCGCATTCGTTGATTGTGTCATGTTTGCAAAACCAAAGATTGCATAAAACGCCTTTCGAGACAACCCGTAAGTAGGGCATTACGCCCGATCAGTCCAATTATTTTGGTATACCAGCGGCGAGCCATACAACAAAAGTTAATAATCTCTCTTGTGCCCCAATTTTTTTGGAGGTAGGCTCCCCCGCCATGAAGAAGCTCACGGACCCGGCAAAAATCGTGGAAGTGCTTGGCGGCTCGCACAAAGTCGCCGAATTGACGGAGGCTACCAGCCACAAAGCCGTGTGGAATTGGCCGTATTTCGGGGAGTTTCCCCCGAATACTTACAAGGTCATGAACGACGAACTAGAGCGGCTTGGCTACACCGCACCGCCCTACCTGTGGAAACAAAAGGGCTTTGATAAGCCCAAGCGCGCCGCCTGATCCTTTACCTGCGACGACGCGACGCAAGGGGAGACTGCTCATGTCCCTGATGGATGACGCACGTCTAAATGGTTTTTCTTTCGAGGAAAGTCCTCCCGACGAACTGCGCGAAATGCGCGCCAAGCTTATGGTGTTGCAAGCGATGGTCGAGCGGCACGACCGCTTGATCGATCAGCAAGGCGAGGTTCTTGAGCGACTGACTAACTTTATGTCGGAGCACCACCCGACGCTGCGCGAGATTATGGACGCGGTGGCCGAATACTACTCGGTGACGCGGGACGAAATCGAAAGCCACAAGCATATTCAATATTTCTCGCACCCTCGGCTTGTCGTTTACTACCTCGCGCGCAAGCTCACGCGGCTGTCACTGACCAACATCGCCGACCGGATCGGCGGGCGCGACCACACCACGATCCGAACCGGCTTCTTCAAGATCAGCCACCAAATCCGACACAATGAAGTGCTGCGCGACGATATCGACGTGCTGCGCGCGCGGATCGCCGAAAAGGTGATGGAGCGCGAGCTTGCCACAACCAAGGGCGGGACGTTGCTACCCGCTCCGGTGCGGCAATGACCATGTCGCTGACGGAGTATGACGAAAAAGTCGGCCGGCATTTGCACGCCATCGAGCACCACGCCGATATGTGTGAGCGCGCCGCGCAAAAGCTCGTCTACCAGCCGGAATTTCGGAGCCTCGCGCTTGAAGCACTGTTGAGCACGGAAGCGTGCCTTGATGTTGCGCTGACCAAGGTCCGCAACGCGCTGCGGCTTTACCGGGAGGCGCCGCCCCATGCCTGAATTGGTTCACAGCGAATTGCCGAATGAAGAACTGCAACGGGTCACGCGCGTCCTGAGTGACATTCGCAAGCTTCACGGACTGACGCGGGCGCAAGTCAGGACGGTTTACGACGCATTGGAAGCGGGGCGCGATGCTCTCTCGGTCATCCTCGATAAGGCGGACGGCAAAAATGCTTAGACAGCAAGCGCAGCAGTTACAGCAGGACATTGCAAATCTCTATTTGCAATTTCCCGAATTAAAGGACGACGACGAAATGCTGCGCGTCGACACCTTGGAAGGCGCGACCAATCTAAAGGAATTGGCGACCGTGATCCTGCGCGGCATCGCCGATGCGCGTGCGCTGCTCGACGGCACCAAAGAGCGCGCCGATGAATTGAAGGCCCGGCAGGATCGGTTCAAAATGCGCGGCGAGTTTCTGCGCGCGATGCTGATGAAGATTTTGCAGCACGCCGACGTGCGCAAGCTCGAACTACCGGAGGCGACCGTATCGCTGCGGCATGGCGCGCCGCAAATCATTGGCGAGCCTGATCCGGACAAGCTCCCCGACGAATTTGTGAAGGTCAAGCGCGAGGCGGATCGGGTGAAAATCCGAACCGCGCTCGTCAACGGCTTTGAGATTGAGGGGCTGTCATTGAGCAATGGCGAGCCAACTTTAGCGGTGAACGTCCGATGAATTGGGAAAACCAGCAAGACCTATTCGACGCACTGGCCGCACCGTTCCCGGCCGAAGAAGTGTCATGGCGCGTCGGTCCAACAAACGAGCGCTATCGCAGCGAGGGCGAGCCTTTGAAGGGTAAGCCGCTTTGCTACATCGACGCGCGCGCAGTGATGGACCGATTGGACAGTGTCGTCGGGTTTGACGGCTGGCAATCGAATTATACGCCGGGCGTGGGCGCTTCCATCGTCTGCAATATCTCGATCAAGTTTCCCGTGATCTACAACGGGCAACAAGTCGGGCACGAATGGGTGTGGAAGGGCGACGGCGCGGGCGCGACCGACATGGAAGCGGACAAGGGTGCGTTGTCGGACGCCTTCAAAAGGGCCGCCGTTCGATGGGGCATTGGCCGCTATCTGTACGAACTTAAGGTTGGTCAGGTTGTGTTGGAACAGCGCGGCAAGACCGCGTTCATTCCAAAGGAAACCGAACCACGGCTTGCGACCCTCTACCAAGAGCACGTCCGCAAAATTCAGCCGGTTATTGGCGTCAATGCCTACCGGCAGGCGTACCGGCTTCTGATCGGCACCATCAACACCGTCGCGCCTGCGGACATTGCCGCCTACGCGAAGGCGAACGAGGCAACGATTGCCGGCTTGCCGGCAGCGATGCGCGACCACGTCCTGTCAACCATCCACAAGAGGACCGTATGAGCAACAAAGAAGCATTAGGCTATTTACATCACGCCATGCTGGCGGTGATGCACGCGCAAACGCTGTTGACCGATGAGCCTGCAAAGCCCAAGCGCAAGCGCCGGGTGCGGCGGGCGAAGGCGGCGAAGCGTATTCCGGTCAAGCGCAGCGCATGAACGTCTGGAACGCACTTGAGGCTTTGTGCGGTGAAGATAATCCGCGCCTCGTCGTCATCATCGAGAAAGACGACGCGGCGCAGATCATGGCGCTGCGCTATGCGCTGGCGGAAATTTTGGACGGCATCACGGAAAAGAAGATCATTCACGCCAAGCAACTGTTGGGGATGCAAATCAAATGAGGGGCAAGGGCGCGTTGCTTTTCTCGAAAGAGCAACCGGAAATTTGCGGCTATCTGAGGATCAACGGCGACGACTACTCGATTGTGGGTTGGTACGCCTCGCCGATCCGCGCGACCATTGAAGTAACCCGGATCAATGACGATGAGGACGGAAGCGGACCAAGCGCGAGCGAACGCAATTGCGCTGGAGGTTAAAAAGGACGGACTTCGACAGCGGCAGAGCGGCGATTGGGTTCTGAGCCTCGTCATCGCTGCCGTGCACATGGACGCGCGGATCACGGGCGCCGCCATGGGCACGCGGTATCAGTGCGCTCTCGTCGAAGTCGACGACAACGAAAGCCCGGTAGAGGACCCGGAGAAACAGAAATGGCGCGACTTGGGTCCGGTCAAGCAAGCCGCGCTGCGCTGCCGCGATCCGGTGTTTTGGGCGTTCCTCAAGGAAGAAAAAAAGCTTCGCGCGCATTCGCAGGATGAGGCGGCCGATATTGTTCGCTTGCTCTGCGCTGTGTCGTCGCGCGCGGACCTTGCCATCAACACCGTCGCGCGTCTCGATTGGTACAGCCTTGATAATCACTTCCAAGCGTGGAAGGCGGCGCAAAATGGTTGAACCCTTTTTCAAACAGCCGCGCGAGCGCGACGAAAAGCATTTGGCATGGATACGCACGCTGCCCTGTTGCCTTTGCGGCGCGTCTCCGGTCGATCCGGCGCATTTGCGCGTGGCCTCGATCAACGACGACAAGCGCGAAACGGGTATGGGCGAAAAGCCCTCCGACAAATGGGTGTTGCCGCTCTGCCGGCGTCATCATGACGAACAGCATTCGATGCACGAAAGAGAGTTTTGGTCGAGCTACGGCGTGATGGACCCGTTTGCGCTCTGCATGCACTACGCGGGGCCACGATGACGACGGCGCGCTTTTCGATTTGGGTCCGCGAGCATGGCAGCGACCATGACGTAGAATTGTGCTGCGTCGACAGCAACCCGGAAGTGATAAAGACCGCGCTCTACGAAAAGCGGATCAAGAAGGGCAAAAAGAAAATCGCACAGTATGACTACATTCGCATAGTCGACAACGAGGCGGCATGATGGAGCACCGCCCGCATTATCACAACGAGCGTGATCTAGCTGCGGAAGCCGAAATCGCACA
>Ga0210392_10002089_pt1 | contig 10314 bp, 8 predicted proteins | sample IncBWC30OmetaG_FD_161057 | JGI IMG/M metagenome (GOLD analysis project Ga0210392, IMG submission 161057) | Forest soil microbial communities from Barre Woods Harvard Forest LTER site, Petersham, Massachusetts, United States - Inc-BW-C-30-O ...
GTACATGAAATACATGCCGATGGTGCGCGCCGCTCCGGCATCCAAGGTCGCAAACACGCCGGGCTGGCCGTCGGTCGGCATCACTTTGGCGCTCTGGAAGCCGGCGTCCTTCAGGAGGTCGATCATCATCTGAACGCCCTCCTTCATATTGCGGTTTTCGGCCGCGATCGAGGGCAATGCTATCCAGTCCTGCAGACGTTTGATGGCTTCAGGCCGCTGTTTTTCGATCGCCGCGCGGACTGATTTCAGATCGCCGCCGTACGTGGATTTGGCATTGTCGCCGGCCGCACGAATCAGCCGCGGCATGGCCAGCGTGGCGCCCGCAGCGGCCGCTGTCAGCAGCAAGCCGCGTCTTTGCTTGTTCTCTATATCCCAATTGCGCATGTCGATCCCAGGTTGTTTTTGTCGATGCCGACATGCTTGTTATAGCAGTTTCTGCGGCATCGAGTCAGCGCTCGAGCGCATCAGTGCGATTGCGTCTCCGGGGCAGCATTCGAGTAGCGTTTGCCGGAGCCGGCATCGGCGGAACCGCCGTGCGCGGAGTTCCCGGATGGGCGCTTGGCAGACATTTTTGCCTCGATCGCGCTGATTTTGGCGGCCACCCCCTGCATGGACGGAGCCAGCGCCGCGGCCCGTTTGTAAGTTCGCAGTGCATCTGCGGGACGATTGGCTCGAGCCAACGCGTCGCCCAAGGCAACCAGAAGCGCCGGATCGCTCGGACTCCGGCGAATGGCGTCGTAACACACATCAACACTCGCCTGCGCACGGCAGCGCTCAACGGCGCCATTGCCGTTTGGGGCCGCCGCGGCCCGTGATTCCGCCGTCATCAGAAGCAACGTGCACGCGATCACTGCAAATCTAGCAATCATGGTTCAAGATCTCGCGCCAGCCTAATACCTACGCTACTGGTGCGGTAGTCAGCGGCGAAATGATTGCGGTAGCTGGACCTGACATAGGCCGGATTGCTGAACCAGGAGCCGCCGCGAAGTTCGCGCTCCGCGCAATTGCCGTCTACCCGCGCCGAGCCGTCGGCGGGAGCGCCTTGGTAGTCCGGTTGCCAGCAATCTTCGGTCCATTGAAAAACATTCCCCATCATGTCGTTGAGACCGTACGAGTTGGCCTTGAATGAGCCCACCGGCGATGTTTGCACGAAGCCGTCGTTGCAAGCGAACACCGACCAGCCGGGGTAGCGGCGCGCGGCGCTCGCGTCCGCTACGTTTGCGTACGTACAGGCATCCGATCCGTCCGCACTCCACGGCTGCACCGCCGTGCCGCCGGAGCGCGCGGCATACTCCCATTCCGCCGCACTGGGCAGCCGGTATGGATGGCCCGTCTTGGCAGACAGCCACGCCGCGTAAGCCTTGGCATCGTTCCAGGACGTACAGGTGACCGGGTGTGATCCCGTTTGTACGAATCCCGGATTTTGCCAGCTGCCGTCCGCTCGAACCCGCCACTGGCCGTCATAAACATCGCACCCTTGCATGTCCCGGCCGGTCGCCTCGACGAAGGCGCGGAATTCATCCACGGTCACCGCGCTGGTCGACAGTGCGAGCGGATGAGCAATCACCACGGTGTGCAACGGCTTTTCGAACGCCGAGGCGCTGGCCGCGACGGACCCCTGTGCGAATCGCCCCGCCGGCAGAATCGTCACGGCTGGACAGGTTGGGCAGTCTTGAAGCGTCTCGCCCGCACGAGGTACCGCAACCGCAGGTGCGATGGCCACCTTTGGCGCGGGTGATCGATGCACGATGAACCAAGCCAGCAGCGCGATGAACAGGACCGCAGCCCCACCCCAGATCGCCGCGGCCTTCAAGTCCGCGTTCCAGCGCCCGACGCGAACCAGGAACGGTGCGCGTATCGCCGGCAGCACGTCGGCAGCCGGCGGTGCCGGCAGCGTTTCAATATTCGATGACGGCGCCGCGTCTCGTGACTGAGCTGCCTCGCGCAATTGCGCAAGTCCCCGCGACTGCGCAGCTTCCTGCCCCTCGGCCGCAGACTTCGCCGCTGCCTGCCATTGCGCCGCTCGCTGCGCCTCGCTTCTCACCGCGGACTGCAGTTTTTCAACCAGCGCGCCGCTGTCGCGCAGCTTCGACTGCAGCCCGGCAACCTGGGCCAGCAGACGATCTTGTTCCGCCTTCGAGGCGCCAAGCTCACGCCGAGCGGCCGCCAATTGGGATTCACCGCGTTCGACCTGTGCGTTCGCCGCGGCAATGCTGTCCTTGCTCGATCTTAGTTCCAGTTTTATTCCATCAAAGCGCCTCTGCACCGCCTGCAGTTCAAGCTCGGTCTTTTTTGCGCGCGCTTCCACTGCGCTCATCGCCTTGCCCTGTTCCCGCCGCAGCGCTGACAACTGGGCATCGCGCTCGCCCAACGTGTTCTGCAACTGCGATAAGCTCTTCTGCTGCACGGAGAGCGATTCACGCGCGGCCAGCAATTCCACCTGGTAGCGTTCCGATTGGCGCTGCGTTTCTTCGCTGCGCGCGCGCACCGTACCGCTCAGCACATTTCCCTCGGTCAATGAGCGTTCGATTTCCTGAACTTTGCGCCGCTCCGTTTGCAGCGCGGCGCTCGTCTCGCCGTACTCACGCTGCAGGGTGGCGAGCTGCGCATCGCGCTCGTCGAGAGAATGCCGAATTTGTGCGATGACCTTATCGCGGCTGGCGACGAATCCGCGCGCCGAGCGCAATTCCGCCTGATCGTTCTCCGTGTCCTTGAGCGCCCTCTCCAGCTGCGAGCGCGTGGCCTGCTCGGATACGACTCTATCGGCCAGTGTCGCTTCCATGGCGCGGATTCGGCTGTGTGCGGCCTCCAGCTCGCTCCGTGCAGCATCGAGCGCGTTGGGCGCGTTGGGCGCGGGCGCCGAATCCACTTCGCCGCTGAGTTCCACTTCACCATCCGCTTCTCCTTCGGTGCTGCTCGGCTCGACCGCGCCGTCGAGGAGCGAGAGAACCTCACGCAGTGCGTACTCCGGCAGCGGTTCGATCAACTGACTACGGCGCAGCACCTCGCGCAACTCACGGGGCGATGCGCCGGTCGCGAGCAGGCGCTTGAGTTGAAATTGCACCTCGGCATAAGGCAGGCCGCCGATCTCAAATCCCTTTAGGACTTTTCTGAACGCCATCGCCGTAAACGAAATTCGCGTATCCATCGGCTCGATGCGTTTACCCATACTCATCCTTTTTTTTTACTCGGCCCGGGCGGCAATGGCAAGGCTTATTCGCCGCCGGTATTGCGGCATCCATTTGTATTTTTTTCAAACCGCTTCGAAGCGATTTAGCACCGTATTTTTGCGCACCGAATGGGCGGAAAAGACCTGTCCATTGGCAGCTATGTAGACGCCCGACGGCAGGACTTGGACGGCGCCCATTGCCAGCCCCAAATTGAAGGCCGCATCGCTGTCCGCGAAGCGCGCCGGTTGCAGCGCGCCGGTAAGCACTATGGTTTTATTGTTAAGTCCTTGCAGCTCCCACGCGGTCTCCACCATAGTATCGGTGCCGTGTGTAACAATAATGCGCTTGGCATCGCTGGCCGCAATGGCGTCGCGAATGGCGGCTCGATCCGCGGGCGTCATCTGCAAACTGTCTTTGCGCAGCAGTTCAACCACGGGGATCTGCGCCGTCACCCGACCCTGTTCCAAGATTTGACGAACCATTGGCGCGCCGACTTCGTAGCCGCCCTTGGCGTCGAAGTACACCTTGTCGATCGTGCCGCCGGTGGTGAAGATGGCGATCTGCATGGCGGCATTATAGGGCGGAGCGTCGCGATTAGTCCGGCCTCGTACCTTGGATACGGCTGGTAGAATCGAGCGATGGATAACCAGGCATTGCTGACCACTGCCGAATTGTCGAACTATCGAGAGACTGGCCGGCTCGAGGAAGTCGAGCGCTTGTCCGCGGAATTGGCGCGGTCCTGGCCCGATGCGGTACGTTCATTTGAGTACGGCCGGTCGGCCGAGGGACGCATCATGCGCGCCCTGCTGGTGTCGCGGTCGGGGGCGCTGACGCCGGAGGCCCTTCGCGCCCAGGGCATCCCACTACTCATGCTCCAGGGCGGCATCCATCCCGGCGAGAGCGACGGCAAGGACGCGGGCTTCATCGCTCTGCGGGAGTTGCTCGGGGCTTCCTCGAAGGATCCCTTGCTTGAACGCATTGGGATTCTCTTTGTTCCCGCCTTCAATACGGACGGACACGAGCGGTTTGGACGCTGGAATCGCCCCAATCAGAATGGGCCGGCTGAGACAGGCTGGCGCACGACCGCGCAAAACATCAACCTCAACCGCGACTATATGAAGGCGGATGCGCCGGAGATGCGCGCCATGTTGCGCCTCATCGATACGTGGGACCCGCTGGTATGCGCCGATCTGCATGTCACCGACGGTGCGGATTTCGAACCTGATATTTCTTTGCAGGTCGAACCGCTCAATCAGGGCGATGCGAATCTGCGCGTGAGCGGGCGGCAGATGCGCGATGCTCTCATTGCTCGCCTGACTGAATTGGGTTCACTCGCGCTGGATTTTTATCCGGATCTTGCCAGTACGGATGACCCTGCATCCGGCTTTGCCTTGACCGTGTACTCGCCGCGTTTCTCGACCGGATATTTCCCGCAGCGCAATCGCTTTACCGTGCTGGTGGAAACACACTCCTGGAAGCCCTACGCGAAGCGCGTGCGCGTGATGAAGAACACCGTGACCAGTCTGGCCGAATTGGTCGACGCTCATGGCCGCGGTTGGCTCGCGCAGACGAATCAGGCGGATCGGTCCGCGACGCACTTGAGCGGCAGCGAATTGGCGCTCGATTTCACCTCGAGCTGGCGTGAACCGGCACAGGCCGGCGGCGCGACCGCGGATCGGGATGCAGCGATGGCCGCGCGCTTGATCGACTTCCGCGGCTACAAATATACCCGGACACCGTCGGCGATCTCAGGAGGTCTCGTTACCAAGTATGATCCGAGCATCCCGCAGATCTGGCGCGTGCCGCTTCGCGATCAAGTCAGCGCGTCGCTCAGCGCGACAGCGCCGCTCGGGGGCTATGTAGTGGCGGCGGCCTTTGCGCAGGACATAGCACCCAGGCTCGAGGCCCACGGAATTGCATTCGAGCAGGTGCGCACATCGCACGAGAAGATTCCGGGCTGGGTTTTTCGGGCCGTCGAGGTGAAGTTCTCGGCGGCGCCGTTTGAGGGACGCATGCGCGCGCAGCTGAAGGGCACGTGGCGCGAGGAGAGGGTCTCGTTGCAAAGCGGCGCGCTTTACATTCCCATTGTGCAGTCCTTGGCCCGCCTGGCAGTCGCACTGTTCGAGCCGCAAGCACCGGATTCCTTCGCCGCGTGGGGACTGTTCAATGCGTGCTTCGAGCAGAAAGAACACATGGAACCCTACGTGGCCGAGCAGATTGCACAGGAAATGCTGGATCAGGATCCGCGGCTTGCCGCGGAATTCTCAACGCGCTGTGCGCAGGACGCGGCCTTCGCCGCCAATCCGGCGGCGCGTCTGGAGTTCTTTCTGTGCCGCCACGCATCGTGGGATGCCCGCTACAACCTGTATCCGGTCCTGAGGCTCGAGGCGACGTTGGCGGCGGGCAAGGTCCTCGCATGACCATCGCGGAAATCGCGGTCTTTGCCGCGGTAATAATCTACCTGCTCACGATCGCGCCGGTGAAGGCTATCGGGCATCGGCTCTTTGACAACGCCAATCCTCGCGACCCGGAGTTCTATAAAACCGGAATTGCCAGCAGGGCGTTGGGGGCCCATATCAATGGAATAGAGACCTTTCCATTTTTTGCCTTTGCCGTCTTCTTGGCAGAGTTTCGCAGACAACCGCAGTATTGGATCAACGTCTTGGCGGTCGGTTTTATTCTGATCCGCGTTGCCTTCGTAGCGGCTTATTTGGGCAACTGGCCGTCCACGCGCACGGTGCTTTGGAATCTGGGTTTCTTCGTCAACATGCTGATCTTCCTGATGCCATGGTGGATGCCGCTCATCACCGGCTGAGGACGCCATTTTTGAGCCAATTTCCGCTCGGCTATATCCCGCAAGATACAACGTGCAGGGCGCGAAAATGTCATGAGATCTTCTCGGCGCGCTGCAAAATCTTTTTTGCGAGCAGCTTTCTGCCAGCGCTGTCGGGACGCGGTCCCTTCGCTATCACATGCGGAACGATGTCCGCCAGCCGCCGTGCACCCAAACGCGCGGCCTCTCGCTCCAATATCCGGTACTGCCTGACGAGGCTGGTGCCGAAGGCCGTGACCCGCGCTCCGCCGCCGCCCGCGCCCCCGGTAGAGGATACGGTGACAGCCTCTGAAAACCCTTGTTTTAAGCTATTTATGAGCATCCACGCGCGCCGATAGCTCATCCCGAGCGAGCGCGCCGCATCGGAGATCGAACCTGTGGATTTAATCGCTTCGAGCAATGCGATCTTGCCGGGACCGACGTGGACGTCGGCCGAAAAATCGATGCGAATTCTGATAATGGGAGCCATTGCAAGTCCTCTCTCAGTGCTCGTCCGCCGACATGATAACGGGATTTTGCGGCGCGCTTGCAATGGCCGCACGTTCAAATCGGCGCCCAATTTCCGGCACTTGAATAGGATCCGCGGGAAGAGGATTCTTGACTGTGCCGGCCTATCGACCGGCAACCAATATTGATCCGCGGAGTCATCATGTCGACAACGTTTTTCTTGAACGGCAAGAGCACCACGCTCGAGGCGGACCCGAACATGCCGCTGCTGTGGGCTATACGGGAATTAGCGCGGCTGCACGGCACCAAGTTCGGTTGCGGCATGGCCATGTGCGGCGCCTGCACCGTCCACGTCGACGGCCAAGCTGTGCGCTCCTGCGTCATGCCCTTATCGGCCGTGGCCAATCGGCAGGTACTCACCATCGAGGGGCTGCAAAGCAAACAAGCCAAGGCAGTGCAGGCCGCGTGGATCGACTTGCAAGTTCCACAGTGCGGTTATTGTCAGTCCGGCCAGATCATGTCGGCCACCGCGCTGCTCGAGAAGAATTCCGCGCCGACGGATGCCGACATCGATGGTGCGATGAGCGGCAACATCTGCCGTTGCGCCACTTATCCGCGCATCCGCGCTGCGATTCACGCCGCCGCACAATCGGCCAAGAGCTAGGTCATGAGCAGCAAACCACTATCACCCTCGCGACCGGCACGCCGGCAGTTCCTCAAAGGCGCGGGCGCGGCCACCGTCACGGCGCTCACCATTGGATTTCAATGGGCGGGCCCAGGCCGTGCATCGGCACTGGCCGGCGCGGCGCCGGTCGCGCCGCCGTTTGCGCCGAACGCCTTTGTCAGGATCGGCACCGACAACAGCATCACCATCATTTCCAAGCACATCGAAATGGGACAGGGATCCTATACGGGACTCGCGACCGTGCTCGCCGACGAACTCGATGCCGATTGGGCGCAGGTGCGCGTCGAGAGCGCGCCCGCCGATGCGAGCCGCTACGCCAATCTGGCCTTCGGCAAGATTCAAGGAACCGGCGGCAGCTCGGCAATCGCCAATTCCTGGCCGCAATTGCGGGACGCCGGCGCCAAGGCGCGCGCAATGTTGCTGAGCGCCGCATCCAGCGAGTGGCACGTGCCCGTCTCGGAACTCTCCGTCGACAAGAGTGTGATTTCTCACGCCGCCAGCCGGCGCCAGGCGACTTTCGGCTCACTGGTGAAAAGGGCCGCCGCCCTGCCGGTGCCGGAAACCGTGCAGCTCAAGGACCCCAAGGATTTCAAGCTTATCGGCACCGCCCCGGCCCGGGTCGATGTCGCCGCAAAATGCGACGGCACCGCGCAATTCACCATCGATGTCGAGATGCCCGGCATGCTGGTGGCGCTGCTCAAGCGCTCGCCGCTTTTCGGCGGCGTGGCCAAGTCCTTCGATGATGCCGCGGCCCTCAAGGTGCCCGGCGTCGTCAAGGTGGTGCAGGTGCCGGGCGGCGTGGCGGTCATCGCGAAGAGTTTCTGGGCCGCCAAGCTCGGGCGCGATGCGCTCATCGTCACATGGGACGATTCGAAGGCCGAGAAGCGCAGTTCAGCGGCGATGATGGACGAGTACCGCCGCCTTGCCGATCAGCCGGCACTGCCCGCCCGCAAACAAGGGGATGCCAAGAAGGCCATCGGCGAGGCAGCTCGCAAGATTTCCGCCGGCTATGAATTTCCCTATCTTGCGCACGCGCCGATGGAACCGCTCGATGCCGTGGTCAAGCTGGATGCCAAGAGCTGCGAGATTTGGGCGGGCGATCAATTTCAAACCATCGATCAAATGAACGCCGCGCACACGGCGGGTTTGGATCCCAGCCAGGTGAGCATTCACACGCTGTATGCCGGCGGCAGCTTCGGTCGTCGCGCCAACACCATTTCCGATTACATCGTGGAAGCCGTCTCGATCGCCAAGGCGTATGGCGCGGACGGCACGCCGATAAAACTGCAGTGGACCCGCGAGGATGACATTCGCGGCGGGCTGTACCGTCCCATGTACTTCCACAAGCTCGAAGCCGGTTTGAATGCGCAAAATGAACTGACCGGCTGGCATCATGTCATCGTCGGCCAGTCCATTATGGCGGGTACGATTTTCGCCGCGGGAATGAAGGACGGCATCGACAACACGTCGGTGGAGGGCGCGGCCAACATCGCCTACGACATTCCCAATATCGGAGTTGATCTGTCGACCACCAAGGCCGGCGTGCCGGTGCTGTGGTGGCGCGTGGTGGGCAGCTCACATACGACCTTTGCCGTCGAAGCATTCATCGACGAAGTTGCGAGCGCCGCGGGTGCCGACCCCTTCGCCTTCCGCCGCAAGCTGCTCGAACGCGAACCGCGCATGAAAGCGGTGCTCGAACTCGCCGCCGACAAAGCGGGATGGGCTTCGGGTCCTTTGCCGAAAGGCCGGGGCCGCGGCATCGCGGTCTGCGAGGCATTCAAGTCGTTGGTCGCGCAGGTCGCCGAGGTCAGCGTCGATGAGGCAGGACGGATCAAGGTGGACCGGGTCGTGTGTGCGGTCGACTGCGGCACGGCCGTCAATCCGGACATTATCAAGGCGCAGATGGAAGGCGGCATCGGCTTCGGCTTGGGCGCAGCGCTGTACGGCGCGATCACCTTAAAGGATGGCCGCATCGAGCAAGGCAACTTCAACAACTATCGGGTGCTGCGCATGAATGAGGCACCGAAGGTGGAGGTTTACATCGTGCCCTCCAACGAAAAACCCACCGGTGTGGGCGAGCCGGGTGTTGCACCGATCGGTCCCGCGGTGGCCAACGCCGTGTTTGCCGCCACAGGCAAGCGCGTGTACGTATTTCCCTTTTCCAAAAGCGACATCAGGAGCTAACCCCTCATGAACGCAACACCTCCGAAAAAAGCGCGTCCGCTTCTCTGGACTCTCTTAGGGCTGGTCGTCATTGCGGCGATCGTGGCGGCTTATTTCGCCCTGGGTCCGGGTCCCACCGATTTTGCGGGCGGCAAGCGGGTCGCGCTCGCGGCGTACACCGCAGGCGATCCAACCGGCGTACCGGAGGAACTCAAGTCCGCGAGCATTGTCGAGCGCGGCGAGTATCTGACGCGCGCCGCGGATTGCGCGGTGTGCCACACCGCCAAGGATGGCGCGCCGTTTGCCGGCGGACGCGCCTTTGTGTTGCCGTTCGGAACGATTTATTCAACCAACATCACGCCCGATGCGGAAACCGGCATCGGCAACTACAGCGACGCCAATTTCCTCGATGCCGTCCACAAGGGGATTGGCCGCAACAACACCAACCTGTATCCCGCCATGCCTTACCCCAGCTACAGCTACATGTCGGATGCGGACGCGCTCGCGATCAAGGCCTATCTATTTAGCTTAAAACCCCTGCATGCCCCGGCACCGCCGAACACGCTGAGTTTCCCGTTCAATCAACGCGGGCTCATGAGCCTCTGGTCCGCGTTTTTCAACCGCGACAAGCGCTATGAGCCGAATGCGGATCGCAGCCGCGATTGGAATCGCGGCGCCTATCTTGCCGAGGCGATGGCGCATTGCGGCGAATGCCACACACCGCGCAATCTTGCCTTCGCGCTCAATCACCGCGAAAAATTTACCGGCGCCGTGCAAGCGGGCTGGCGCGCTTACAACATCACGCCGGATCACGCCAGTGGTGTGGGAAACTGGAGCGATGCGGATCTTGCGCACTATCTATCCGTGGGACATGCCGACGGCCGAGGTACCGCCGCAGGTCCCATGGGCGAAGCGGTGGATGAGAGCTTGAGTCACCTGACGGCAAGCGATATCGCCGCGATCGTCACCTATTTGCGCACCGTGCCCGGCATCTCAACTTCCGGTTTGCCGGATCC
>Ga0210392_10002090_pt1 | contig 10313 bp, 9 predicted proteins | sample IncBWC30OmetaG_FD_161057 | JGI IMG/M metagenome (GOLD analysis project Ga0210392, IMG submission 161057) | Forest soil microbial communities from Barre Woods Harvard Forest LTER site, Petersham, Massachusetts, United States - Inc-BW-C-30-O ...
CGAATGTTCGGCCAGCTTGCGCTGACGACATAGGCAGTCTACGGAGCGCCATGCTCGATCCTCGGATCTTCGCCACTGTCTTCGGCGTGATCTTCATCGCGGAGCTGCCCGACAAGACCGCGGTTGCCGCGCTCGTGCTGGCCACTCGTCATCGCCCGATGCCGGTGTTCGTGGGTACCGCGCTGGCGCTCGTGGTGCAGAGCTTGGTAGCCGTGGCGGCTGGTGGCCTCTTGTCGTTACTACCGGCTCGCCCCGTGCACATCGCCGCGGGGATCTTGTTTTTGGTCTCGGCGCTGTTCATGTGGCGCCGAGACGAGGAAGAAGAGGAGAGCACGGATGCCAACGACACGGGCAATCCAGAACACTTCAGGCGCGCGCTCTGGAAGTCGTTCTTGGTGGTGTTCATCGCCGAGTGGGGCGATCTGACGCAGCTCGGGACCGCGGCCTTGGCCGCGCGCTACAAAGCGCCGGTGACGGTGTTCTTGGCGGCCAGCTGCGCGCTATGCGTGGTCGCTGCGTTGGCCGTGTTTCTGGGGAATCGGTTGAGCAAGGTGATCCATCCGCGTCACACGCAGCGCGTGGCGGCGGTCGTCTTCGTGCTGCTCGGAGTCGGGCTGCTGGCTGGCGTGATCTAGCTACGCCGTCAGCCCGTTTTCTGCGAACGCAGGTGCTGCGTCCAGCAGCCGGGGCAACGCCACTCGAGCACCAAGCGCCCGTCGCGGGTCGGCCGCCGGCTGAGCCGCCAGGCCGCGTTCTCACCGATCGAGCTGCGCTCCGGATCGGTGGGTGGCGAGAGCGCGGAGCAGTCCACGCAATGGTGAATGATTCCGGGATTTGACGCAGTTCTCATCGGCACGACCTACCGCGTCAGCCAAACGGTCAGCGTTCGGCTGGGTTAAGCCCCAAAGCTCGCGGGGCGCAAATTTGGGTTTTTGACCAAAAGAAATTCGAAAATCTGCCGTTCAGCAGGCCAAGGGAGCGCCATGAATCGACCCAAGGGAGAACCGTGAATCGGCGCGACTCCGCCCGCCCGCCGCAGAAGCCCGCGGCGGTCGTCGAGCTCGAGCGCCTGACCCGGCAGCTCGGCGTGCCCGATCAGGGACTACTCGACGCGGCCAGCGAGACCCTGCACAGCTCGGGTGAGCCCGTCGACCTCTCGGTCATCCCCAAGTTCGTCGAGGGTTCGGCCGAGGTGTGCATCGCCGCGCACGGCCGCTGGCGTGATTGCACCACCGAACAGCGCGCGCTGCTCCGCGGTTGCTCGCTCGACCTGATCGGCCTGACTGCCGATCAGGTGCTGCGCTTGGACCGCAGCTTTGGCGAATATCGCCAGTCCGAAGCCGACGTCAAGGACGCGGGTGAGAACCTGGCTGCGGCGCTGGAACGCGCCGGGGCGTTGGCGGAACAAGCGCGCTCCGTGATTCAGACCGTGGCCGGCTATCCGCAACAAGCTCCCTCCGCGGAGAACGAAGATCCGGTCGCGGCGTTCACCGCCGCAATTCAAGGCCTGCGCGACTTGGCGCGAGAGCTACTGGAACGCGGCTCTCCCGGCGTGCGCAAGCGCTGCGCATTGTACTCGCTCGATCAGGGCTACGTTCATACACTCGAAGCCATGCTGAGCGAGCTGGCTGATTTATCGCGTAAGGCCTCGGACGCGGCTGCCGTGGCCAGGAAGAAGATCCAAGTCGAACGCACGCTCGGTTGCGCGCGTCCGTTGGTCGAACAGCTCGTGCAGGCCTTCGAGAACGCCAGCCGGCTCGACAAGAACATCCCGCTAGTGCGCGCCCACGCGGTCGACCCCAAGCGCTCGGCCAACGATCCGAAGGGGCGCGGCACTGCGGTGATGCAGAAGACTGCCCTGATGAAGCCCGCCATCGCGATCGAAGCTCCGCGGCGCGTCGAAAAGCTCATAATCGGCGCTGGTGGTGGCGACCCGCGCTTCAAGCGCTGAGCAATCACATATTGAACGCCACGGGCTGCCCGGTGGACTCGATCACGCTCGTCCACAGATCTCCGCTCACGTCGACCTGTTTGCGGAAACGCGTGGCCAGCGGCATGGGCACGTGCACGAAGCGACCGTGCCAGCGGCCAATCAACATCTCGGTGTTGCCGGCCAGCGCCGCATGCACGGCGTTGCGTGCCATGTTCCAACAATACACGCTGTCTGCTGGCGACGCGGGCACGCTGCGAATGTAGTAGCTCGGATCCAGGTACTTGAGTGTGATCTCGAGCCCGCGCGATTTACAATGCGCGATGATCCGGTCCCGTAGCACGGTGCCAATGTCGTTCAGGCGCGCGTTGCCGCTGGCGTCCTTGGAGGCAGGGCCGTCAGTGCCTTCACATAAATCCTGCCCCGCGCCCTCGGCGACGACGATCACGGCGTGTGAATCGCGCGACAAGCGCCGCTCGAGCAGACGCAGTAGGCCCGTTTCGCCTTCGAGATCGACGTTCACCTCCGGGATCAGCACGAAGTCGACGTCGGTCGAGGCGAGTGCGGCGTGGCAGGCGATGAAGCCCGAGTGTCGCCCCATGCATTTGACCAATCCGACGCCGTTTTTCGCACCTTTGGCTTCGACGTGCGCGCTCTTGATCACGTCGACCGCCGCCGAAAACGAGGTCTCGAAGCCGAAGCTACGGTCGATGAAGTGGATGTCGTTGTCGATGGTTTTGGGGATGCCGATCACGCCGATCGGGAGCCCTCGCTTCCTCAGCTCGGCGACCAGCGTCATCGCGCCGCGGCACGTGCCGTCCCCGCCGACCACGAACAACACGCCGATGCGGAGCTCCACCAGGCGGTCGGCCATCTCCGCTGGATCCTGATTACCGCGCGACGTGCCCAGCACTGTGCCGCCTTCGTGGTGGATCTCCGCCACGGATTCAGGCGTCAGAGCCATGGGCTCATGCCCATAGCGCGGCACCAAGCCCTCGTAGCCGTAACGAAAGCCGATGATGTTCCGCACCCCGTAACCGTGGTTCAGCTCCAGCACCAAGCCCCGCACCACGTTGTTCAAGCCCGGACACAACCCGCCGCAGGTCACGATGCCGCAGCGCAGCTTCTCGGGCTCGAAAAACACCTTGTGGCGTGGACCGGCGAGTTCGAAGGCGGGCGCGCGCGTCAGGTCTCCGGCGAACTCGGACACGCGTGACAGGCGATCATCGAGCAGCACTCGGTCGGCCTGGCCGACGTAGTGCACCGCGGCCTGACTCAGGCGTTCGGCCAGCGGCGACGGATGCTCACAGCTGCCCAGAATGCTGATCTCCAGGTCAGAAGCGACCACTCGCTGAGCTCGTTCTGGCACGGTCAGCGCGATCGACATCGCGTTAGAGCTTGGCCGCGCTCAGGTTTCCGGCTGCTTTCCGCGTGGTTGCCGACCTGCCCCGTAAAGCTCGCTTTGCGGAGGCCATCTCGAGCCCAATTGTCCGGCATTTTTAGCGGTTTTTGGGTCAGAAAGTGGCGCGGTTCCCATCTTTCCCGGGCAATGCTAGCAACGGCGCATGAGCGGCCATTCCAAGTGGGCAACGATCAAGCGCGCGAAGGGCAAGACCGACGCGGCGCGCGGCAGAATCTTCACCAAGCTGATCCGTGAGGTCGTCACGGCAGCGCGCATCGGCGGCGGCGACATCGACGCCAACCCGCGCCTGCGTAAAGCCGTGGCCGATTGCCGTGCCCAACAGATGCCCGCCGACAACATCAAGCGCGCGGTTCAACGCGGCACCGGCGAAATCGCAGGCGCCGCCTACGAAGACGTGTTGTACGAAGGCACCGGCCCCGGCGGCACGCTGTTTTTGGTCGAAGGCACCACCGACAACCGAAACCGCAGCGCGGCCGAGCTACGCAAAATCTTCGAACGCCACAGCGGCGTGATGGGCGGCGCCGGCGGCGCGCAATGGGCCTTCGATCGCCTCGGCACGATCACCCTCGAAAAGAGCGCCGTCAGCGAAGACCAACTGATGGAAGCCGCAATCAGCGCAGGTGCCGAAGACTACCGCGACGAAGGCGACGTCTGGGTCGTGTACACGCCCGCCAACGATCTCTACACCGTCGCCACCGCCCTCGAAGCCGCCAAGCTCCCCGTCCAATCCAGCAAAGTCGCCTGGATCCCCAAAAACAAGAAAACCGTCACGGGCCGCGAAGCCGAAGTCTGCCTCAACCTCGTCGACTCCCTCGACGAGCACGACGACGTAGCGAACGTGTACGCTGACTTCGACATTTCAGAAGAAGACCTCGCCAAGCTCAGCGGCTGATCTCTCGATCGGATCTAAAGCATGGGTTGCCCCGCTCGAAGAACGACTCGACACGGCTGGCGTGCTCGCTGCGCTGCGCCGCCAGGCCCCCCAAGCGTCGGGCTCCGCCCGCCGCGGAGGGCCGACGGCGAGACCGCGCCGCGTCTCGGGCCCAACGGCTTAACTTCGCCGCGCCATAGCGGGTAACGGCGAGACTTCGCCTCGCCACAGCTGGCCCAACGGCTTAACTTCGTCGTGTCACAGCTGGCCCAAGGATTTAACTTCGTCGTGTCACAGCTGGCCCAACGGCTTAACTTCGCCGCGCCATAGCGGGTAACGGCGAGACTTCGCCTCGCGACAGCTGACCCAACGGCGAGACTTCGCCGCGCCACCAATAGCGTGCTCCAATCGGTCAACATGCGCGACGCGATGCATGACGCGATCAGGGAGCGGGCAGAGGGAGCGACGCCCCGGCGCAAGGTGCCGCGACTCGTGGTCCTGATTGTGAGCACGGTATGCTTCACGCTCGGCGGCCTTGGGGGACTAATTGGCAGCATCATGCTGCAGACGAAGCTCACGCCGAGCTGGCCGGACGCCGCGAGCATGTGCTGCGCGCTGGCTGGCTTCCTCATCGGGTCAGTTGTCGGCGCTGCTGGCGCGGTGATCCCGCTCGGCCTATTGGCGAAACTGCTTCAACGCTAACCCTCACAAGCTCAAGCCGTCTTCGTTAGCGCGCCGCGCTAGCCTCGCAGCCTCCCGCCGCCTTCGTTAACGCGCCGCACGTCGAGCCCGCCCTCGCAGCCTCCCGCCGCCTTCGTTAGCGCGCCGCACTAGCCTCGCAGCCTCCCGCCGCCTTCGTTAACGCGCTGCACGTCGAGCCCGCCCTCGCAAGCTCAGGTCGCCTTCGTTAACGCGCCGCGCGTCGACACCCCCGTGGTGCCGGTGCCTCGAACCCATTGATCAAACCACGCTGCTTCCAACCCACCGCGAGCAACCAAGTTCTCGGAGGCACTCCGGGCGGCCCGATGCTGCGAAATTCGCTCGGGATCGGTTGGGAGAAGCCGTCGAACCATTGGGCAGAGGAGAGCGCGTCCAGCGCGGGTTCGTGGGCAGCATGAGAGTGCTTTCTACGGTTTTGGAGCACGTATACCAGCGCGTTTCTGAGTTGTGACGGGCTCGCTAGTGCTCGTCCGTGCCACCGATCCGCCCAAAACCGCCCACGCCGAAACAACAGCCGATTCACACGCCGCGCAATGCGAATCTCAAGCCCGCGAACGCCACTCGCTAGCGCCTGCGTACTCTCCGCTTCCACGATCAGGTGCAGATGGTTTTCCTGAACTGAATAATGCGCGATGCGAAACAGCTCGCGGTTGCTGTCGCGAATCGCCCCGAGCACCGTGTGCGCTACGTGCTGACTACGCAGCGAGCGCGAGAAAGCCCGCAACGTAACGTGCACCGGATTGCCGCGCTGATGCCTCGCCCGCGCGCGGTGCGGCGTATGCCTCAAATGTGCCGCGCCTTTCTTCCGCCCGGCACCCATGCGCGCACCGCCGCGCCGCTTCAATTCCGGAAACGAAATCGACAATTGCTCAGCCCGCGTCACCACTTCAACCAGACCATTTGAATAGGGCCAATATGCGAATTGGCAAGCACGATAGAGTGATTGTTTGGATTTGATTTGGTGTTCAGCACGCCGCAGCCGCACCCCTTCGCCTGTATGTCGAGGCGCCTCGCGCCGGAGCTTCGCCGGATTGCGATCGCGATGCGCGGTATTCCCGACTCAAAATCAGAACCGGAATCCCGAGACAGCGCCGCCAGTCGCTGCCCCACTACCGCTCGGCGACCAATGATCGTGAGCCCTAGTCCAATCTACGCCCACTCTCCGCAGCGCTCACGATCATTGGTCGCGAGCAGACGGTCGCCCAACCACGCATCAGCAAGCAGAAACGCCAACGCGGACGTCCAACAGAAACGACCTGCCGACCGGCGCTGTCACCGCGCCGAATCACGTCGCAACAGAGTGTTGCTCGGCCGCCCATCGACTCCGTAATGAATCTGCCAACGCCCGCTCGTTCTGCCCGTACGCGCACCGCTGCGCCGCTTCAATTCTGGAAACGAAATCAACGACTGCTCAGCGCGCATCACCACCTGAATCGCAGGCCGTTTGAATAGGGCCAATATGCGACTCGCAAGCATCGCTGACGGCATCCCGCCCGAAGCGAACGCGCCGCCGGCACTGGCGCCGCCAGCACTACAGATCCCGACATCCCCGCGCCCAGTCGCTGTCCCACTACCGCTCGTACCGCTCGGCGACCAACTATCGTGAGCCCCGTCCAGTCCACGCCCACCCTCCGTCGCGCTCACGATCATTGGCCGCAAGCAGACGGTCGCCCAACCACGCATCAGCAAGCAGAGACGATACCGCGGACGTCCAACACAAGTGACCTGCGTCGCGCGTCGTCACCGCGCCGAACCATGCCGCGCTGACGAGATCTGTCGCGCAATCCGCCTCCGAGAGCGCTCAGGCCTCGCACCGCGCCGCCGAAGGCTTCGCCGCCACGCGACGTAACCCGTGACCATCAACCCAATCCCAATCCCAAAATCACAATCCGGGTAGATGAAATTGCACGATGGTGAAATACGTGAACGCCATGTGCGAGATCACGACGGGGGGCAGGCGTTTGAATTGTAGAGCTAGGAAGCTCCAGACTAGGCCGCAGCCGACGGCGGCGGTCACGAATAGCGGGTTATAGCCGGCGACGGGATCGCGCAGCAGCCAGAGGGTCGGCAGTGTTCCGAAGCCGTAGGCGAGGGCGGATAGCGGCAGGGCGGCGCGCCGTCCGAAGCGCGCGCTGAGATCGCCTAGAACCATGCCGCGCCAGACGATTTCTTCGGCGGCGCAGATGAGCAGGATCAGGATCGTGTAGGCGGTGGAGCGTTGCAGGTGCTCGGGGTTGCCGAGCTGCAAGTAGACGCGAAACAGCCACGCTTGGCGTGGGCTACCGGCAGGGGTGAGCACGCGGCGCGCGGCCCAAGACGCGAAGAGCAGCACGATCATCGAGATCGCGCCGATCGAAAGATCGCCTTGGCGCGGTTTGAGCAGATCGACGAGCGTGCCGTCGGTCCACATCTTGTGCAGGGCCAACGCGGCCAAGAGCAGATACGGCGAGCTGACGCCGAGCCAGAACTGCGGCGTGCCGGCGGCCGCTTCGCGAAAGCTGTAGGCCACGCCCGCGAAGGTCAGGGCCAAGGTCAAGAGCACGCGCATCAGGCGTTGTCTCGCAAGCGTCCCGCGAGCCAAGCGAGGATGCGATCCGCGGCTTGTTCCTTGCTCAGCACGGGCAACGGGCTGCAGTCGGTCGGGCTGACCAACATCGCTCGAATGTCGTCTTTTCCGAGGGATTCCGAGGCGTGATTGGCGACCACCAGGTCCACGTGCTTGGTGGCGAGCTTGCCGCGTGCGAGTTGAATCAGCTTCTCGTCGACGTCCGTCTCTAGCGCGAAGCCGATCAGCACGGGTTTGTTGTCTTTGCGCGCGTGCCCGATCTCCTCGAGCAAATCCGGGTTGGGCAGTAGCTCGATGGACATTGGCTCCGGACCGCGCTTGAGCTTCGTGGAGTGGCTCTGCGCGGGGCGGTAGTCGGCCACCGCGGCCGTCATGATCAACGCGTCCGCGGCGCTCAAGTCGGGAGACATGGCTTGCCACAGCGCGCTGCGCATGGACAACGTGCTGCGCACGTCGATGCGCTGCACCCCTGGCGGAGTCGGCAAATTCACGGGGCCGGCGATCAACGTCACTTTGGCGCCGAACACCTTGGCGCGTTCGGCCAACGCGAAGCCCATCTTTCCCGACGAGCGATTGCCGACGTAGCGCACCGGATCCAAGTCCTCGACGGTCGGCCCGGCGCTGATCACGATGTGTTTGCCGGATAGCGAAATGCCGGCAAACTGCGCGGACGCTTGCTGGGCTATCTGATCGGGCTCCGCCATGCGGCCAAGGCCGATAGCCCCCGAGGCCACTTCGCCGAAAGTCGGTCCGACGAAGCCGATTCGGCGATCGGAGACTAGCGTCGCTACGTTGCGCTGTGTGGCCGGGTGGCGCCACATCTCGGGATGCATTGCGGGCGCGACCAAGATTGGGCAAGTGGCGCACAGCATCAGCGCGGTGATCAGATCGTCCGCGCGTCCACCGGCGAAACGCGCGAGCACGTCCGCGGTGGCCGGAACGACCAAGATCAAGTCGCAGCTCGCGGCCAATTCGAGATGCACCTCGCCGGGTTGCTCGGCGTCGAACATGTCCGTAAATACGCGGCGTCCAGTCAGAGCGGAGAAGGTCGCGGCGCCGACGAACTCACGCGCCGAGTGAGTCAACACGACGTCTACGACGGCGCCGTCTTTGAGCAGGGTGCGCACGAGCAGCACGGCCTTGTAGGCGGCGACACTGCCGGTCACGCACACCGTGATGCGCTTACCCGCGAAGCGTTTGGGTGTGACGACGGGTGTGGGCGGCGGCGTGGCGGAGCGCGAGGCAACGGCGGAGAACGCCGGACGGGAGGCTGAACGAGGCGAAACGGGGCGATCGGTCATCGGCGGGCCTACGGGGTTTTATCAGGGACGCGCGCGCGACACGTACCGGCTTTTGGGATCGAAGAAACGCCAGGGTTTTTGGGCCCAATCCCCCGCATAGTCGATGCCAATACGCGTAGCAGCCACGCTGCGGGTGCGTGGCCCGTCTGCCAAAAAGAGCTCTGACGCGCACAGATCCAGACCGTAAGCTTGTTTGCCGATGGCGAAGGCCTGACACAGCTTGCCCGGACCATTGGTCAGATCGCGACTCGTTGCCGGCAGATTGCGGCGCTTCGCCATCCAGTCGACGCCGAGCACCGGCTCGACCGCGCGCACCAACACTGCGTGCGGCGCGCCTTCGCGCGTGGTCACGATGTTGAATTGGTAGTGCATGCCGTACACGAAGAACACGTAGGCATGACCCGGCGGCCCAAACATCACTTCCGTGCGCGGCGTACGACGACCAGCGAAGGAGTGCGCAGCGCGATCTTCCGGACCGCGGTAGGCCTCGGTCTCGACGATCCGCCCCACGGTGAGCCCAAGCTTGGTGCGGTGCACGAGCAGCTTGCCGATGCAGGCCTTGGCGACGGTCAAGACCGGGCGGGCATAGAACTCGCGGGGCAGGGGAACGGGCTCTGACATCGCCCACTAGAACCCGAGCAGCCGACCACCTTGATACACCAGGAAGCTTGCTATGTAGGCCAGCGTCGTCATGTAGGCGAACATGAACAGCGGCCAGCGTGCCTTCTTGGTCTCGCGGTAAACCACCATCAGCGTGCTCATGCACTGGCAAGACAGCGCGAAAAATACCATCAAGGACAGGCCCATCAGCGGCGTATAGGAGCGCCCGCCGTCGGCGCGTCGTTCAGCGCGGATCTTGTCTCGCAGCGGTGCATTGTTCTCGTCCGCGTCGCCGATGCCGTACACGAGGCCGAGCGTAGAGACGAACACTTCGCGGGCCGCGAACGCGCCGATCAAACCGACGCCGATCTTCCAGTCGAACCCGAGCGGCCGCAACGCGGGCTCGATCGCCTTGCCCAGGCGTCCGCCGTAGCTGTGCTCGATGGCGGTGCCGCCTTCTGGGGCTTTGCCGGCGCTGGCGAGCGCAGCGGCTTCTTCGCCGTTGGCGCGTTGATGAATCGTGGCGACTGCGGGCGTAGGTTGCTCGTGAATGACCGGGCGCGGGAACGACAAAAGTCCCCAGAGCAGCACCGTGAAGATCAGAATGCCGCCGCCAGCATCTTTCAAGAACATGAACGCGCGCTGCCACATCATTTTCAGCGTGCCGCGCAGGCTCGGCATTCGGTACGGGGGGAGCTCCAAAATCAGCGGGATTCGCCGGCCTTTTACGGCGGTGCGCCCGAGCACGCCGGCGGCGATCAGGGTGATGAAGGTGGAGAACAAATACATGCCGATCATCAGCAGGCCCTGCACCGGGACCCAGCCGAAGATGCGCGAGGGCGGGAACAGCGCGCCGATGATCAGCGTGTACACCGGCAAGCGCGCCGAGCAGGTCATGAGCG
>Ga0210392_10002092_pt1 | contig 10310 bp, 7 predicted proteins | sample IncBWC30OmetaG_FD_161057 | JGI IMG/M metagenome (GOLD analysis project Ga0210392, IMG submission 161057) | Forest soil microbial communities from Barre Woods Harvard Forest LTER site, Petersham, Massachusetts, United States - Inc-BW-C-30-O ...
CGCAATGAGCTTTACGACTGCGCGGAATGCGTCAATCTTTGCATGCTGTTGAAAAAGGATTTTCCGGAACTGGAAAAAACTTTGGACACCGTGGTCGCCGGGGTTTTGCGCGATTGGGTCAAGCCGGACGGTTCGTTTCGTTCGCGCCGGTTGAAGTTCGGCTGGGACAACGTGCCGATGCACCGCTGGGCGCAATCGCAGATGTTCCGGGCGCTGGCCTATTACCTCCACGACACCCTTCTGCGGGATTAAGGATTTTAAATCATCATGTGTGGCATTTGCGGACAAGTTAAGATTGCAAGCGACGAACCGGTGGATCAGGCGGTGATCCGGCGGATGTCGCGGACGATGTTTCATCGCGGCCCGGACGACGAGGGGTATTTTTTTGACCGCTCGCTCGGCTTTGGTTTTCGCCGGCTTTCGATCATCGATCTTTCGGGCGGCCACCAACCGATGGCGGACGCAGAGGAATCCGTATGGATCGTCTTCAACGGGGAAATCTACAACTACAAGGAATTGCGTGCAGAACTCGAGGGGCGCGGCCACAAGTTCCACACCAGTTCGGACACCGAGGTCATCATCCACGGGTACAAGCAATGGGGCACGGAGGTGTTCAACCATCTCAACGGCATGTTTGGCGTGGCCATCTGGGATGTGCGGAAAAAGCGGCTGGTTGTGGCGCGTGACCCGATGGGCATCAAGCTGATTTATTACAAGCTCACCAACGGCACATTGACGTTCGGTTCGGAAATCCGCCCGGTGCTGGCGGCGGATAACACCCAGCCCGAGGTCGATCCCGTGGCGGTGAACCTTTTTTTACGATTCCGCTACACACCGTCGCCGCTGACGATCTTTAACGGCGTTAAAAAGCTCGCCGCCGGCACGATGCTGGTGGTGGAGGATGGCAAATGCCGCGAGGAGCGCTGGTATAATTTCACGCCGGAACCGTTTGACAGCCGCCTGGATGACCGCGAGGCGACGGAACAGTTGACGGAATTGTACCGGGGCGCGGTGAAGCGGCATCTGCTGGCCGATGTGCCGGTGGGGCTTTTGCTGAGCGGCGGGATGGATTCAGGGTTGTTGCTGGCGCTGATGAACGAACATGGCCGGGACTGGCCGGCTTATACCATCGGTTACGGCAACAGTTTTGCGGACGATGAACTGGTGGATGCCGCGGAGACATCCTCGTTGCTGTGCGCACGGCACAACCAGGTGCGGCTCGACCAGGAAGAATTTGAGAAGGCACTGCCAAACATCATCCGTTACCTGGAGGAGCCGGTGGCGAGCTCGTCCATCGTGCCGATGTATTTCGTGTGCCAGCGCGCGCGGCAGGATGTGAAGGTGGTGCTGATCGGGCAGGGGCCGGATGAATTGTTCGGCGGCTACACGCGGCATCTGGGCATCCAGTACGGGGAACGCTGGCGCGGGTTGCCCAAGGGCGTCCAGTCGGCGGCGGCGGCCATCATCTCGCGCTTGCCGCGTAACGACACGTTGAAGCGCGGCATCCACTCGCTGGGGGTGGCAGACCGGTTGACCCGTTATCAGGATGTGTTTGCACTGAACCCGGCGGGGACGGTGAACGGACTTTTCCGCGACCCGCAGGCGCATTTTCCAGGCCTGGTTGATTATATGCGACCGCTGGAGCCGCAGATGGCAAAGCTGGATGAACTCGGCGGCTTCCAATTGCTTGAGCTTCGTTCCTCGCTGCCCGACGAACTGCTGATGTATGCGGACAAGCTTTCGATGGCGCACAGCCTGGAGGGCCGCGTGCCGTATCTCGACCGCAGGGTGGTGGAGTTTGGCCAGCGGTTGGCGGCCAAGTTCAAGATCCGCAACGGCGAACGCAAGTGGTTGCACCGCCGCGTGTGCGAAAAATTCCTGCCGCGCCAGATCTTGAAGCGCAAGAAGCGCGGCTTTGCGGTGAACGTGGTGGACGCGTGGCTGCAATCTTCGGCGAAGGGCAAGTTCACGGACACGCTGCTGGACACGAATTCCCTGATGTATGCCACGCTGAATCCTGCGCCGGTAAAAAAACTGCTGGAGGACCACCAGTCGCGCCGGCAGGACAACCACAAACTTTTGTTCAGCCTCGTGATGTTCGAGCAATGGCTGCGGACGGTCCGTTCCAACGGTTGAAAGTTTCAAATATATTATATGCCAATCCGTGAGGTGGAAATACAGGTGGCCGGCAAGCCCACGAAGGTGCCGGCGGCGGACGTCTGCGGACAGACGGTCATCGCCAAAGGCGGGCGGATCAAGATGGCGTCGGTCCTGGAAGATGCCGTTACGCCAGGGGAACATGTAGGCGACCCGGCGAAATTCGTCGAGGAATTGAAGCGCAGCGGTTTAAAGGCGGATGTGTTGAGTTTTTTCCAACGGCCGCCGGATGTGGTGCCAAAGTTTCCGTATCACCATGACATGGATAACTACGCGGCCATCGACACCACGAATTACGAGGCGTGGTGGAACAGCCTGTCGCAAGAGACCCGGCGTAATTCGCGCCTCGCAGCCAAGCGCGGTGTCGAGGTGAAGATCGTGATGTTTGATGACGAGCTGGCGCGCGGCATCCACAAACTGTGCAATGAGTCACCCGTGCGACAGGGCAAGCCGTTCTGGCACTACGGAAAAGACTTTGAAGTCATCAAACGGGACCATGCCACATTGCTGGACCGCAGTTTCTTTGTGGCGGCCTATCTGCAGGGTGAACTCATCGGCTTCATCAAGTTTGTGCAGGTGGACCAGATCGGCTTCCTGCTGCACAACCTGGCGTTTGCGTCGCACAATGACAAACGGCCGTCCAATGCCATGGTGGCCAAGGCGGTCGAGCTATGTTCGCAAAAGGGATTAAAATATTTCGTCCACGACAAGTTCACCTATGGCAACAAGACGGACAGCACATTGCGTGAATTCAAGCGGCGTAACGGATACACACAGGTGGATTTTCCGAGATATTATATCCCGCTCACGTTGAAGGGGCGGATATATGTCGGGCTGCGGTTGTATCGCGGGGTCATCGGCTTGCTGCCGCGGCCAGTATTGTCGTGCTTGTTGACCGTGCGCGGCTGGTTTAACCGATCCAAGGCCAAGCCGCCGGCACCAAAGAAGGCAGAGGCGGAGGCGAAAAAGGATTAAGGCGCTTTACCTTTAAGATGTTTCAACTAGAATCCCGGTCTCTAAACGCTGGCAGTAGCTCAAGGTCTAGAGCGGCTGACTACCAGTCAGCAGGTGGAGTGTTCAAATCCTCCCGCCAGCTCCATTTTCCAGAATCGTAAACCCCCATGCCCGGAATCGTCGGAATCATCAGCCGCCAGCCCGCAGCGGAATGTGAACGCCAGGTAAAAACCATGGTGGCGAGCATGCGCCATGAAAGTTTTTACACGACGGGAACTTTTTCCGCTCCGGAGCAGGGGATTTATGCCGGCTGGGTGGCGCATGAAGGTTCCCTGGCCAGTCGGCAAGCCTTTCAGAACGGCGCCAAGGACATCGCGCTGATTTTTGCGGGCGAATGTTTCATTGGAGCCGATACCAGGGCGCGGCTGAAGCAGCGGGGTCGCGGCTTTGCGAACGACGGAGAATGTCTTGTCCAACTTTACGAAGAACAGGGGGAGAAGTTTTTGACCGGATTGAACGGGTTGTTTAGCGGGTTGCTGGTCGATCAACGGCAGAAGCGGGCTTTTTTGTTCAACGACCGCTTTGGGATGGAACGCATCTACTGGCACGAAACCTCCAGCGCGTTTTATTTTGCGAGCGAAGCGAAGGCGTTGTTGCGCATCCTGCCAGAACTGCGCGCGTTTGATCCGCAGGGCATCACGGAATTCCTGGCGCTGGGTTGCACGTTGGATTGGAAGTCGATGTTTCGCGGCATCGAGATGCTGCCCGGCGGCTCAAGCTGGGCGTTTGAAAACGGCGGCTGCCGCCGGGAAAGCTATTTCTCGCCGGCGCAGTGGGAAATGCAGCCGATGATTTCGGCGGCGGAATTTGAGGCGCGATACCTGGAGATTTTTCAGCGGATCATGCCGCACTATTTTGCGTCGGAATCCAAGGTGGGCCTGGCGCTGACCGGCGGGCTGGATACGCGGATGATAATGGCCGCAAAACCGGAAACGAAACTGAAACCGGTCAGTTACACGTTCACGGGCCTGACGGGGTCGACGCTGGATGACAGAATCGCGGCGCGGGTGGCGGCGGCGACGGGACTGGAGCATTCGCTGTTGCGCTTTCGCCCGGATTTCTTTTCCGACTTTGCGACGCATGCGGACAAGACGGTTTTCATCACTGACGGTTGCTCGGGGATGTTTGGCGCGCATGAGATCTATTTTCACCAGCAGGCACGGCAACTGGCCACGTTGCGGCTGACGGGAAATTACGGCAGTGAAGTGTTTCGCGGGATGTCCACGTTCAAGCCGCTCGGATTGTCCGCGCAGATTTTTAACGCCGAGACAGCGGGGAAGGTCGGCGAGGCTGCGAAGCGGCTGGCAAATCAGCGGAAGCATCCGGATACGTTCACGGTTTTCAAAGAGATTCCGTGGAGCCTGTTCGGCAACCTGGCGGCGGGACGTTCGCAGATCAGTTTTCGCACACCGTATCTGGACAATGAGATCGTGGCGCTGGCGTATCAGGCGCCGGGACACGTCAAGCGGTCCTCGCTACCGGCGCTGCGGTTCGTAAAGGCTTGCAACCCGGCGCTGGCGAAGATTCCGACAGACCTGGGTTTTTCCGGGAGCGGCACCGGGCCGGTGGTGCTGGCGCGACGGGCGTATTCCAAGTTCACGTTCAAGCTGGATTATTACAGCACGGCGGGGTTGCCGCGCAAGCTGGCGGTCTTAAACCCGGTTTTCAAGCCGGTGGTGAACGCCTTGGGCGTTGCCGGGATGCACAAATTTTTACGGTACAGCACGTGGTTCCGCAACGAACTGGCCGGGCATGTGCAAGACGTCATGGCGGCACAGCAAAAAAATGCCGCGTTCTGGAGTCCGGAGGCGCTGGGTCAGGTCACCGCGCAACATCTGGCGGGGACGCGGGATTTCTCATCGGAAATCAATTCCATCCTGACGCTGGATGCGATGGAACGGAAATTGTTCCTCGATCTGCCGCGCGGATTGCAGGATTAAACATGGGTTCACCGACACAAATCAGCCTGATCACGGCGGGCAAGGACAAGCATTACGCGACGGCCCTCGCGGCGGCATTGCTGGCGGCGGGTTACAGTTTTGATTTCACGGGCAGCGACGAGGTGGATGCGCCGGAACTGCATAACAATCCGCGCATCAACTTTTTCAACCTGCGCGGCGACCAGAGCAAGAATGCCGGCCTCGGCACGAAGGTGAAGCGCATACTGGCCTATTACTGGAAGCTGATGGGCTACGCGGCCACGGCGAAGCCGAAAGTGTTTCACATCCTGTGGAACAACAAGTTTGAATTTTTCGACCGCACACTGTTGATGCTGTATTACCGGATGTTCGGCAAGCGGGTCATCCTGACCGCGCATAACATCAACGCCGGGGTGCGGGATGCGGTGGATTCGCCGCTGAACCGGCTGACGCTGAAAATCCAATACCGGCTCTGCGCGCACATCTTTGTGCACACCCAAAAGATGAAGGATGAATTGCTGGCCGAATATGGCGTCCGCCCGGAACGCGTCAGCGTGATCCCGCTGGGCTTTTACAGCACCGTGCCGAACACCGCGTTGACACCGGCGGCGGCGAAGCAGAAGCTGGGATTGGGCCTGCAGGACAAGGTGATTTTGTTCTTTGGCAATATCGCGCCATACAAGGGCGTGGAGTATCTGCTGACGGCGTTCACCGAACTGGCGCGGCGGGATGCGAGCTACCGGCTGGTCATCGCGGGCCGGCCCAAGGGGCCGCCGGAATATTGGGCGGGACTGAAGAAACAGATCGCCGACAGCGGCGCGACGGACCGCATTTTGCAGAATATCGAATACATCGCGGACGAGGAGATTGAGTTGTATTTCAAGGCAGGCGACGTTTTGGTTCAGCCATACACGCACATCTTTCAGAGCGGTGTGCTGATCCTGGGCTTCAGCTTTGGGATTCCGGTGCTGGCGGCGGATGTCGGGTCGCTCGGGGAAGATGTCATTGAAGGCAAGACAGGTTTTATCTTTCCGCCCCGGAACGCGACGAGCCTGGAATTGGCGATCGAGAAATTTTTTGCGAGCAGCCTGTACCTGGACCGTGACCGGCAACGCCCGGCGATCCGCGCGCACGCCGACGAGCAGTATTCGTGGACCAAGGTCGCGCGCATCACGACGGAAGTGTATGCGAACCTCTTGAAATGAAGCCGCTGGTTTCCATCCTGATTCCGGCGTACAACGCCGAACCGTGGATCGCTGACACGCTGAAGTCGGTGCTGGCGCAGACGTGGCCGCGCAAGGAGATCGTGGTGGTGGACGACGGGTCGCGGGACAAGACATTGGCGGTCGCGCAGACGTTCGCCTCGCCGGAGGTCAAGGTGGTGGCGCAGAAAAATGCGGGCGCCTCGGCGGTACGCAATCATGCGTACCGGCTTTGTACGGGCGACTACATCCAATGGCTGGATGCGGATGACCTTTTGGACCCGGAGAAAATCTCCCGGCAGATGGCGGTGGCGGAAAGTTTGGGCGATAAAAAGATGCTTCTGTCCTCGGCGTGGTCGCGGTTCAACTTCCGGCTGAGCCAGGCGAAGTGGAACGCGACGGCCTTGTGGGAGGATTTGACGCCGGTGGAATGGCTGTTATGGAAGATGGGACGCAACCTGCACATGGCCAACCAGTCCTGGCTGACGAGCCGCGAGCTGGCGGAGGCCGCCGGACCGTGGGACGAACGGCTTTCCTTGGATGATGATGGCGAGTATTTTTGCCGGGTGCTGCTGGCGAGCCGCGGAGTGAAGTTTGTGCCGGAGGCGAAGTCCTACTACCGGATATCCGGCACGGGCGGCTTGAGCAACGTGGATCATTCGGATAAAAAGCTGGAATCGCTGTGGACTTCGCTGCAGTTGCACATCCAGTATCTACGTTCGCTGGAGGACAGTGAGCGGACGCGGGCGGCCAGTTTGTTTTACCTGGGGACGTGGATCAATTATTTTTATCCGGCGCGGCCGGACCTGATCGAAGGGGTGAAAAAACTGGCGGTAACGCTGGGCGGCACGGTGGACCTGGCACCCGTGCGGCCAAAGTACCGGGCGATCGAAAAGCTGTTCGGCAACGTGGCGGCGCACCGGGCGCAGACGATGCTGCCGAACCTGAAATCGTCGGCACTACGGTCCTGGGACGGACTGATGTTCCGGCTTGGCCGGTAAAATTTTTATGGGACAACGACTGATCATTGAAGCGGGACGCTCGGAGCGCCAGTACTGGCGCGACCTGTGGCGGTACCGCGAGCTGTTCGCCTTCCTGGCATGGCGGGACATCCTCATCCGCTACAAACAGACGGCGGTAGGTGTGGCGTGGTCGCTGGTGCGCCCATTTTTGACCATGATGGCGCTGCTGCTGGTCATGAAGATCGGCAAGCTGGACAGCGGCGGCTCGCCGCCAGCGTTGTTCGTGTTTTGCGCGATGCTGCCGTGGCAGTTCTTCTCCACGGCGCTTTCGGAAAGCGGCACGAGCCTCGTCAATAACGCCAACCTGATCTCCAAGGTGTATTTTCCCCGTCTCGTCGTTCCGGCGAGCAGCGTGATCACGAGTTTCGTGGATTTTCTCATCGCGGCCGGGTTCGCCGGGTTGTTGCTGGTCTGGTACCGGTTCCTGCCGCCGGCGAACATCGTGTTTCTGCCGTTTTTCGTCCTGCTGACCTTTGGCGCCTCGTTCGGCGCGGGCCTGTGGATTTCGGCCTTGATGGTGAAGTACCGCGATTTCCGTTTCATCGTGCCCTTCATCGTCCAGTTCGGGTTGTATGCCGCGCCGGTGCTGACGATGACGGGGCACGTCAGCGAGAAATGGCGTTTGCTCTACTCGCTGAACCCGGTGGTGGGGATCATCGACGGATTTCGCTGGTGCATTTTGGGCGGGCAGAACCTGATCTACTGGCCGGGCTTCACCTCCTCCGTCATCGGGGTGACGTTGCTGGTCTGGACCGGACTCTGGTATTTCCGGAAAACGGAACGGAAGTTCGCGGACCTAATCTGAAGGCAGACTGGAACTGAATAATCTTTTGTGAGCAACGTCATCATCAAAGCGGAGAACGTCTCCAAGCTCTATCACCTTGGCCAAAAGGCCGTGAAGGGCGACGGTGTGCGGCATATTTTGGAGTACGTGTTCCGCAACCCGGCGAAGTGGCTGCGGCAACGCCGTGCGGCCGGCCGGGCGAAGCCGGAGGAATTTTGGGCGCTCAAGGATGTTTCGTTTTCCGTCAACCAGGGCGACGTCGTAGGCATTATCGGGCGCAACGGTGCGGGCAAATCCACCCTGTTGAAGGTGTTGAGCCGCATCACGGAGCCGACCACCGGGCGCATTGAGATCGACGGGCGCATCGCGAGCCTGCTCGAGGTGGGCACGGGATTCCATGGTGACCTGAGCGGGCGGGAAAACATTTTCCTCAACGGCGCGATCCTCGGCATGACGAAGGTGGAGATCAAGCGGAAGTTCGACGAGATCGTGGCCTTTTCCGAGATCGAACAATTTCTCGACACGCCGGTGAAGCGGTATTCCTCCGGGATGTTTGTGCGGCTGGCGTTCGCGGTGGCGGCACATCTGGAGCCGGAGATCTTGATCGTGGACGAAGTTTTGGGGGTCGGGGACCAGGCGTTCCAGAAAAAGTGCCTGGGGAAGATGGATGAAGTGGCGCGCGGCGGGCGGACCATCCTGTTCGTCTCGCATAACATGGCGGTGATGCGGCAGCTTTGTAACAAGGGAATCCTCCTGAACCACGGCCAGGTGATGAAATCCGGCACCATCGGCGAGGTGGTGGACACGTATCTGGCCGCCGGCGTGGAGCACGAGGGACATTGGCAGCGGCAAACACCCGTCCCGAACAAGGGGCACATCTACCTTGAGGCCGCAAGCGTGTTCAACAGCAACGGCGTGATGTCGGGGCACCTGGCCTGCACGGAAGATTTCACGATCGAGGTCAAGACGCAGGCCAATGCCGCCTTTGGCAAGGCGCAGATCGCCTTGAGCATCATCAACAAGGAGGGTGTCATCGTCATGACCACCTGTAACAGCGACACGGCGCGGAAATATCTGCCCATCACCGCCGGCAAGCATACGTATCGGGTCAAAGTTCCCGGGAACTTTCTCGCACCGGACACGTATTACCTGAAGATCGTCGCGCATGAGCCATACGTGGAGCTGCATGACATCACTGAGAGCACCGTTTCCTTCCGCATTGAAGACGTCGGGAGTCTGCGCTCGGTTTTCAACGATGCCCGGGTGGGCATGGTGGAACCCGTGCTGGAGTGGACGGACACGCACGAGGGTAGCGGTGAGGCGAAATAATTTTTACAAAGCATGAGCAAACTGCGCATTGCGGTCTGGCACAATCTGCCCAGCGGCGGAGCCAAGCGGGTATTGTGGCATTTCATCGACGGCCTGGTCAAACGCGGCCATTACGTGGAAGCCTGGTGTCCCTCGACGGCGAATCAAAAATACCTGTCATTAGGCACGGTGTGCCGGGAAAACATCCTGCCGCTTACGCTGCCAGAGGACAAGAAGAAGCCCCTGCCGATGACGGGCTGGGCTTCGGATGTACGGACGATGCGGGCGCGCATCATCGCCATGCGCGAACATTGCCGCCAGTGCGCGGAGCAGATGACCGCCGGCGGCTTTGATGTGCTGATGTCCAACAGTTGTGCCACCTTCATCATGCCTTCCATTGCGCGGTATGTGAAAATGCCGAAGGCGATGATCCTTGGGGAACCAAACCGGCGGCTGTTTGAGGCCCTGCCGGAAGTGGTGTGGGCGGCGCCGGCGCCCCAGGGCAACGGGCAGGTGACCGCCAGCTTTGGCAGGCTGTTGCGCGACACGCTGAAGCTAAAACACCTCCGCATGCAGATGCGGGAGGAGATCGAAAACGCAAAATATTTTGACAGCATTTTGGTGAATTCCTTTTTCAGCCGGGAGAGCGTGTTGCGTGCCTACGGCCTGGAATCCGAGGTCTGTTACCTGGGGGTGGACACGGCGCAGTTCCGGCCGACCGGCGAGGCGAAGGAAAATTACCTGATCGGCCTCGGTTCGGTGCATCATCACAAGGGAGTGGACCGGGCCATCCGGGCGGTGGCGACAGTGCCGGCGGCGCAACGGCCGAAATTGATCTGGGTGGGAAATGATTCCAACGAGCAGACGACCCGCGAGTATCGCGAGCTGGCAAAAGGCCTGGGCG
>Ga0210392_10002094_pt1 | contig 10305 bp, 8 predicted proteins | sample IncBWC30OmetaG_FD_161057 | JGI IMG/M metagenome (GOLD analysis project Ga0210392, IMG submission 161057) | Forest soil microbial communities from Barre Woods Harvard Forest LTER site, Petersham, Massachusetts, United States - Inc-BW-C-30-O ...
TGGCCCGACGAGCTCAAGAAAGGGGTGCGTGAGCAGGCGGAGCGGCTTGAGCAATGCGTGGCCAGATTTTCGCGCGAGGTCTTCGGCCGCGCGGGTGCGCCTCAGATTCTTCGATCCAGGTTCGTGCTGTTGGAAGCGCCGGTCGCCGCAGTCAAGGGGCACCTCGCAAGACGTGAAGCGCCGCCACCACTGGTCGATGAGCTGATCACGCGAACCTATCGCGCGATCGTGGAGGATAAAGGCGAATGAGGAAAAGTTGTTCTCAGGCAAGTCTCTTATCGTCAGCAGACTCGGCGGCCATTTATTCGCTTTTAAAGAATTCCGCGACGTATCCGTTCTGGTCAATGATAGACGAGTTCGAGCTGGTAAGGCCCGGCACGGACGAGCCGCACGGCGTGGGCTCGCAGCGCAAATTTCGGACTGGCCGCCTCGTGATGCATGAGGAGGTTGTGGAGCTCGTACCTGATCGCCTGACGGCGTACACGCTTTTGAGCGGCTTTCCCATGAACGAATACCGCGCGGAGACGATCCTCGATCCGATTGACGATGGAACCAAAATTACGTGGCGTTGCTCATTCTATCCAAAATATGGGGGAAGCGGCTGGTTTTGGCGACATATGATGTCCTACGTTTTCCGGCGTTTGGTACGCGGTGTGGCGCGCGCCGCCGAGAATCGCGAGCTGCGCCTGAAATTTCTCGCCGCCGCGCAAGGCAACGCGACTTCCAAGCATAGTCTGGCTTGAGACACTATTCTGCTTCCACAAGCGGACGTCGTCGCCTAACCGATCATCGGCGGATGCGACGATCAACGACCTTGCCTGACGAGAATGCGCTCCGTGATAATGGGTCACGATACGTCACCGATGATGGATCAAGTGTCAGTATCGCTGACATGCCTCGGCAGAAAAGAGAGTCTTCGCGCTTTCGATTCCAAAGCGTGAAGCGCATAGCCGACTAAAAGAAATTGGTCTATTGTCCGCGATGCTCGGTCGAATTTCGATACTGACCTGGAGCCAGATCGTGATCAAAACCTCAATCGCTATTGCTGCCAGCACCGCGGTGGGACTTTCGTCCGCGCAACCGGCGTTGGGACAACCAAACCGGATTCCGACTTCGATACGTTGAACGGTTGATATCTTTCCGCGCGGACTGCAGCGGCCTGTCGAGAAGAAACAGGATCAAACTTGACCAAATTCAACAGGAGAAACGTCGATGGGTAACAACTTGAAAAGTGCATGTGACGGGATTTTGCAAAGGACCGCGACGGGTAAGGACCGTGTTCCGGGCGTGGTGGCGATGGTCACCGACCGCTCAGCCAACGTCTACGAAGGCGCCGCCGGCGAGCGTATCCTTGGCGCCGGTCAGGCAATGACTACCGACACCGTCTTCGCCATCTTCTCGACCACAAAGGCGATCACCGGTACGGCGGTCCTGCAATGCGTCGAGGAAGGTAAACTCGATCTCGACGCACCGGCCAAAACCTACGTCCCCGACATCGGCAAGCTTGAGGTGCTCGATGGGTTCGACGCCGCCGGCAAGCCAAAGCTGCGGGCGCCAAAGCGCGACATCACCACCCGCATGCTGATGCTGCATACGGCCGGCCTCGGCTATGACTTCTTCAACGCCAATTACCTGCGCCTGGCGCAGGAGCACGGCCAGCCAAGCGTGATTACCTGCTCGAAAGCGTCACTGATGACGCCGCTCCTGTTTGATCCCGACGAAAAATGGGAATACGGCAGCAACATCGACTGGTGCGGCCAGATCGTCGAGAGTATCCGCGGCAAGCGCCTCGGCGAGGTGATGAAGGAGCGGATATTTATGCCGCTCGGCATGGAGGACATCGCCTTTTCGCTGACGCCCTCGATGCGGGCGCGCCTCGCCGCCATCCACCAGCGCGAACCCGACGGGTCGCTCACCCCGCTGCCCGATCTGCAATTGCCACCTGACCCGGAAGTCCACATGGGCGGCCATGGACTCTACGCCTCGATTGGCGAGTACATGAAGTTCATCCGCATGTGGCTGAACGACGGCGCAGGACCGGACGGCCGTGTGCTCAAGCAGCAGACGGTCGAGGCCGCTGTCCGCAACGGCCTGCAAGCGCATCAGACCGTCACGATGCTGCCCGGTGTCATTCCGACTCTGTCAAACGATGCCGAGTTCTTCCCCGGCCTGAAGAAATCCTGGTGTCTCACCTTCATGGTGAACGACGAGGACGCACCGACCGGCCGGCCGGCCGGAGCAATTGGCTGGGCCGGGCTCGCCAACACGTTCTATTGGATCGATCGAAAGAACGGGTTTGGCGGGTATTGGGCGACCCAGATCCTGCCATTCGGCGACCCGACTTCATTCGTCGGCTACATGGACTTCGAGACGGCCGCCTACGCGGCAGGCGAGGCGCGCGCGGCGGCTTGATGCCGAGCGGCGCGGCCTTGCTGCACCACGGCGCATCGCGGGTTCGAAACAGAAACGGATCCAGGGGCGCCGTGAGCGCATGCTTCACGATGGTGCCGGCACAGATCGCCCTGTCTGCCACTCGCGCGGGATGACCCGCGCGCGTGGAGTGGAAACTCATGTTTGCTGGTGGTCCTGCGATTCCAGCATTCGCAAATATGCGTCCGAAACGAGATGCGAATGTCAGAATCGGACCACTAGCGCATAGCGACAAGACAACGAGACCAAAGATACGGGGGAGAACGCTCACAACAGGAGGTGTGTCATGACGAACCTGCAAGGCGAGTCGCAAAGGACTGGCGCTAAAACCGACTTCGACGCCGTCATCATCGGCGCCGGCTTCTCCGGCATGTACATGCTGCATTCGCTGCGGGACAAGCTCGACCTGAACGTCACTGTGTTGGAGGCCGGCGACGGCGTCGGTGGAACCTGGTACTGGAATCGCTATCCGGGCGCGCGCTGCGACTCCGACAGCTACATCTACTGTTACACGTTCGACAAGAACCTGCTGCAGGAATGGAACTGGTCCGAGCGCTATCCGGAACAGGACGAGATCCTGCGCTACCTCGAACACTGCGCCGAGCGCTTCGACCTTAAGCCCGACATCCAGTTCGGCAAGCGCGTCGTCGAAGTGGCCTTCGACGACAACAGCGAGGTGTGGACGGTGCGCACCGACAAAGGCGACGTCGTCAGGGCGCGCTTCGTCATTACCGCGGTCGGCGCGCTATCGACCGCGAACATGCCGCCGATCAGGGGGCTGAGCTCTTTCAAGGGCAAGTCCTACCACACCAGCCAGTGGCCACACGACGGCGTCGACTTCACGGCCAAGCGTGTCGGCGTCATCGGCACAGGAGCCACCGCGGTGCAGGCGATCCCGGAGATCGCCCAGCAAGCCAAGCACCTGACGGTGTTCCAGCGTACGCCGAACTTCTGCGTGCCTGCGCGCAACGGTCGTGTCGATCCCGAACTCACCAGGGCGCGCAAGGCCGATTACGACGGGGTCCGTCAGCGCATCAGGGACTCGTTCTTTGGCTTCGACCTGAACTTCATACCGAAAGCGGTGCTCGACACAACGCCCGAGGAGCGTGAGCAGGAGTTCGACAAGATGTGGGACGCGGGCGGCTTCGCGTTCTGGCTGGCCAACTACCAGGACATGTTTTTCTCCAAGGAGGCTAACGATGTCATTGCCGACTACCTCAAGCGCAAAATCCGCTCGATCGTCAATGATCCGGCGACCGCGAAGAAGTTGACGCCCGAGACCTATCCCTACGGCACCAAGCGTCAGCCGCTGGACACCAACTACTTTGAGACCTTCAACAAGAAGAACGTGGAGCTGGTGGACGCGACCGCCGACGGCCCGATCGAGGAGGTCACGCCGAACGGCATTCGCGCCGGCGGCAAGGAATACCCGCTCGACATTATCGTCATCGCCACCGGCTTCGACGCGCTGACCGGCCCGCTAAAGAAACTCGGCATCAAGGGGCGCGGCGGCAAGGCGCTGGCGCAGGAGTGGGAGGACGGCCCGCAGACCTACCTCGGGCTGGCGATCGCCGGCTACCCGAACCTGTTCACGATCACCGGCCCGCAGAGCCCCTCGGTGCTGTCGAACATGCCGGTATCGATCGAGCAGCACGTCGAGTGGATCACCGAATGCATCGCCCACATGCGAAGAAACAAGCTTGCAATGATCGAGGCGAGCTCGCAGGCGCAGGACGCCTGGGGCGCCCATGTCGCCGAGGTCGTGAACTCGACGCTGATGCCCGGCACCAACTCCTGGTACATGGGGGCCAACATCGCCGGCAAGGCGCGCCGCTTCTTGCCCTACCTCGGCCCCGAAGGCGTCGGCGGGTACCGCAGGAAGTGCGCCGAGGTCGCCGAGAACGGCTACGAGGGCTTCGTGTTCGCGAGCCAAGGTCAGGGTGGCACTGTGCACACCATCGCGGCCGAATAAACTTGACGTGCCCTGACCCGGGGGCCGCGTTCAATGTCGCGGCTCCCGGCATGGCGATTCCGGGCACGTCGAGGACCTTGTGGAAAGCTCACGGGTTCGCGCGCGAAGAAGCGGCCGTGAAAATGATCGAAGCCGTGCCTCCCTACGGCGCCGGCCTTCGATAATTCGTCAAACGTTTTGTTCGGAAATCGATGCCCAGTAGTGCGGGTTTTTGGGCGTCTGGATGCGCAGCCATCGATAGCGCGTGCGCGACCAAGGCATGATCTGGCCGGTTAGATTGTCGAGCACTAAATCGCCGCCGTTGGTACGGACAACCGTAACAAGGTGATGCTCGCCCGAGGCGGTCACAACCTCGCTCAACAAAACGGTGCGAGCGGGCCAGCCTCTCACGATCAACTGGTGACGTTTTGTTACGGCGTAATCGTTGCAGTCGCCGCGAACCGGGCTCAGCAACCATTTTTCACCAGCGAGGCCGTCTAGATTTCGCTCGGGACGGATCGATGAATTGACAGTGCGATTGATGTTCTCAAGCTCTGCCCGGCGCATGTCGTTCAACTCGATCCGGTCGTCCCCGAATAACAACCGCTCCGATCTGCAGTCGCTTGGGTATTTCAAGCAGAACTGCGTGAATGCCATCGGAGCCAGGGTTGGTGCGTCAAACCTGATAAGTTGAATGCCCTGCTGCGGCCTGTTCGGGACGCTTGCAAGACTGGCGATCATGCCATTTCGAAAATCGCTCCGCAGCAGCGGTTCCGCGCTCGCGAACCGGGATTCAAAACTGATGATTTGAACGTCTTGCTGCAGCCTATCGGGAACGCTCGCAAGGCCCGCGGAAGTGTCATCGCGGAGGGAGCTCTGTAGCGGCAGTCGCGCGCTTGGGCGACGGGATTCCGCTTTGTGGGGGTCGCTAGCCTTGAGAGCGATGGAGAGAACCGTCAGGGAGGACAGGCACACGGCCGCACACGTGAATGCAAGGCCCGTGATGATGAGGGGAAAAATCACCAGGACTCTGCAGCTTCGTTTACGAGCGACTGGGTTTCGTAACCTGACCATTCGAAATGTCCCAAGCTCCGAAGTCTCGCATTAGGATTCTAAAAATGGCTTAAATTTGGGCCTTTCCGGCCCATTTCGGCCTTAAAGGCGGCTGGGACCCGGCATCCATGTCCGCTCCGGGTCATTGTCGGAAGTCGAGAGGCGACCTGTCCCAGGTCGCGCCCTACCCGTAATCCCACGGATCAATAGCAGGCCGTCATCAAGCCGAGATGCGGATAAAGCCGGTCGATCGCCGACACTTCGTTCCTCATCTGCTCGGCGATCCAGTCCTTGATCTCGGCGGCGAGAGGCCGCATCGAGCGATTGCGCGGCGGAAGAAACTCGCACACCCGCCGCGTCGTGGAGAGCGCATCGGCGGCGGGAACGAGCGCGCCGGTCAATAGCCAATGCGAGGCCACCGTCAGCCAGCCGAGCGCGATCCCTTGTCCGAGCAGCGCCGCCTGCACGACGACCGCATAGTCGGGGAAGCTGAGTATTTTCGCCGGGCCGGACCTCCTGGTGAGAAAGCGCGGATATTCTTTCGCCCAGTCGCCAGGCCTGTCGGCGAGCTCGATGATGGTGTTTCCTTCCGACACATCGATCTCGTCCGCGTTCCGGTACGTCGGACTGCAAATCGGCAGCATGACTTCCTTCATTACCAGCGTCCCGCCGGCGTCGGGCTCATCTCGATCGCGGAAACGCATACCGATATCGACATTCTCGACCGGACCTCGCAGCGAGCCGGAAATCAGCTGGAAGCGAAGATCGATGCTCGGAAATTGCCGTTGCAGTTTGTCGATGCGCGGCATCAGCCAGTGCGTGGTGAAAGCCGAGGAGACCGAGAGCGTGACGGTTTCGCTGCCATGACGCCGCCGCTCGATCTCGATCAGCCCGCTCTCGATGCTGCGGAATCCATCGACGACCCGCCGATACAGCAGTTCGCCTTCCTCGGTCAGAACGGCGCGGCCCGCGGCCCGGTCAAACAGCCGGACGCCGAGATGCTCCTCGAACTGTCCCAACATCCGGCTCACCGCCGGCTGGGTCACGTTCAATTCCGCCGCGGCAGCCGTGAAGCTGCCGTTGCGCGCGGCGGCATCGAAAACGAACAGCGCATTGCCCGAAGGCAGCATCCGGCGAAGGTCATTCATAACATCAGGTTATGCCCCCGGTAAGAATTTGGCAATTGCCTGAGATAGCCAACTCTGATTGCATCGAAAAAGACCTCGGCAGCAAAGGTCCAAGCGTAAGCGTCGGGTGGTTGCGGATCGCATCCCGGCGATAGCCCGGGCTGGGCCGATCTATAAGACGAGATCATGCCGGTTGAAGTGTCGCCCCTCGCAGAACGGGAGACGGATGACGGGTCGATCATCGAACGAGCGGGCGGAAAACGTCGAAATTCGGCGCGCGAGCAAGCATTACGGCGCGGTGCGCGCGCTTGATGACGTCTCGCTGAACGTCGCAGCGGGTGAGTTCGTCTCGCTGCTGGGTCCATCGGGATCCGGCAAGACCACGCTTCTCGGCATCCTCGGTGGCTTCATCCAGCCCTCCTCCGGATCGATTCATTTTGGAGACCTCGACGTCACCTTCATGCCGCCGCACCGGCGCGACATCGGCGTCGTGTTCCAGAACTACGCGCTGTTTCCGCACATGAGCGTCGGCGAAAACGTCGCGTTCCCGCTGCGCGCGCGCCGCCTGCCCAAATCACAATGGCCGGACAAAGTGCGCGCTGCGCTCGCGATGGTCGGCCTTGGCGGCTATGAGCAACGCGGCATCACGCAACTATCCGGCGGCCAGCGCCAGCGGGTTGCGCTCGCGCGGGCGATCATCTTCGAACCGCGCCTGATCCTGATGGATGAACCGCTTTCGGCGCTCGACAAGCAGTTGCGGGAATCCATGCAGATCGAGTTGCGCGAACTGCACAAGCGCATTGGGGCTACGATTATCTACGTCACGCACGACCAACGCGAGGCGCTGACGATGAGCGACCGCGTCGCCATTTTAAAGGACGGCAAGCTGGTTCAGATCGACCAGCCGAAGCGACTTCACGATGCTCCGGCGAATTCCTTTGTCGCGAGCTTCATCGGAGAGGCAAGCCTGCTGCCGGTCCGTCGTATCGATTCCTCTCGCGTGGCGCTCGGTTCGACGATCCTGCGCAGCACGCGGACCATCCCGAACGAAGATGCGCTGATACTGGCGGTGCACAGCGAAAAACTGCTGATCGACGACGGAAGCTGCGATCCCGCATCGAACCGCCTCAGTGGCACCGTCACCGATGTCGTCTATCAGGGCGAGAGCTTGCGGGTCTTTCTCGCGCTGGAGGATGGCACGCGGCTCAGCCTTCGTCAGCCAAGCCATCATGATGCCTATCGGCGCATCCCACCACCCGGCGACACCATCACCGTCGTTCTCCATCCCGAAGACACCATCGTCGTGCCGAAGGCCGCCGAATGAACATCCGTCCATCCAGTCCCAGCCAAAGAGAAGTAGCGACCATGTCTTACAGTCCCACGTCATTCAGCCATTTCAAGGTTCTCACCTTTGACGTCGTCGGCACCTTGATCGATTTCGAAGCCGGCGTCCTGAACGCGGTCCGCAAGCTCTCCGGCAAGGCGCCGGCCGATCTCAGCGACGATCAGATCTTCGCCGCCTACAAACGCGGCCGCGACGCCCACCCCGAGCGATCGAGCGAAGTGATGTTCAACGTCTATAAATTCCTGGCCAAGGAACTCAAACTTCCGGCCGACGATACAATCTGCGATGCCTTTCAGCTCGCGGTGCTGCGATGGCAGCCCTTTTCGGATTCCGTTGAAGCTCTGAAGCGTTTGCGGACAAAATTCCGGCTGGTCGCGATGACCAACGCCGATCGCGTCGCGCTGTCGGCCTATGCGCACGCGCTTGGCAATCCGTTCGACGACACCGTCTGCGCCGACGAGACCGGCGTCGCCAAACCGAACCCGGAGTTTTTCGCCTACAACAAAGGCAGGCAATCGGCGTTCGGATACAAGCAGTCCGACATCCTGCATGTGGCCCAGAGCCAATACCACGATATCGGGATCGCGCGGAAACTCGGCTACAAAGTCTGCTGGATCGAGCGCCGCCAGGGTCAGCCGGGATTTGGCGGAACGCCTGAGGTGCCCAATCTCACCAAGCCCGATTTTCATTTCCCGACAATGAAAGCCTTTGCGGACGCAGCCGTCGGGGCGGCCGCATAACATGCTCGAACGCCCGCAACAGACTTGGGCTAACACGCAGGCAGCGGCTCCGTCGCTGTGGGCGCATACGGCGGAGCCGGCGATCCCGCTGCCATCGCTGTCGGGCGAACACCAGGCCGATGTCGTGATCATCGGCGCAGGCTATACCGGGCTTTCCGCCGCCCATCACATCGCAAAAAGCGGGCTTCAGCCGATCGTGCTCGAAGCCAACCGGCCGGGCTGGGGCGCGAGTGGCCGCAATGGTGGCGTGGTCACCGCCAAGTTTCGTCTGTCGTTCCGCGACATCGATGCCGCCCACGGCCGCGCCATGGCAAGGCGCATGTATGAGATCGCGCATGAGTCGGTCGAGATCGTCGAGGAGTTAGTGTCGGAGTTCGGCATCACCGCCGCGCGCTTGACTCGTTCGGGCCAGGTCAAGGCCGCGCATAATCATGCGACCCTTCAGGCGGCCATCGACGAGGCCGAATGGATGAAGCGCGAGATCGGCGATGAGGAAGTTCGCATTCTCGATGCCCATCAGGTGCGCGACGAAACCGGCTCGCAAGCGTTCGTCGGCGGCGTGCTCAATCCGGGCTCCGGCGGCATCCATCCGCTGAACTACCTGCGGGGCCTGGTTGGTGGCCTGACGCGCCGCGGCGTGGCGATCTATCAAGAAACGCCCGTGCTCAGGCTGGGCCGCGAAAACGGAATGGTCGTCGCCGAGACCCCTTCGGGCGTGGTGCGGGCGCGGCAGGCCATCATCGCCACCAACAGCTATTCCGATCTGACGCCGGCCACCTCTCACATGCAACGAACGCTGATACCGTTTCGCAGCGCCATCATTGCGACCGACGTGCTGCCGCGCAATCTCGCCGGCCGCCTGATGCCGACGGGGCGGACCTACACCGAGACCAAGCGCATGATGCGCTGGTTTCGCATGGTCGACAATCGCGTCGTCTTCGGCGGCCGCGGCGCGTTCGGCAAACAGGACTCGGAAGCGGCCTTTGGCGCTTTGCGCAAGGCGATGGTCGGTATCTTCCCTGAACTTGCCGAGGTGCCGCTTGCTTTCAAATGGTCCGGGCTGGTCGCCATGACGCTCGATTCCGTGCCGCATATCGGCCGCCTCGACGAGCAGACGCTGTTTTCGATGGGCTACAATGGCGCGGGCGTCGCGATGTCGAGCCTGATGGGGCGCTATCTCGCCGCCTTTGTCCGCGGCGAACGGCCCGATGTCGGCCTGCTCGACGCCAGCCGCCTCAAGGCCATTCCGCTTTATCCGCTGCGCGAACCGGCCGTGCGAATGGTGGCCGGCTGGTATCAATTTCTGGACGCGATCGGAAAATAGCAATCATTTTTGTGGTTCAACGAGAGGAACAGGCCATGGCAGTCGTATCGAACTCGCAATTTTCCCGGCGCATGTTGTTCCGAGCCAGTTTGGCAGTCTTTGCTCTCACGAGCGTCGCAGCAAAGGCGGCCGATCAGGTCACCTTCGTCTCGCAAGGCGGCGCCTATCAAAAAGCGCAGACGGTGGCGATCCTGGATCCCGCAGCCAGAAAGCTCGGCATCACCGTCAATCAGGACAGCGCGCCCGACGCCTGGCCCGTGATCAAAACCCAAGTCGCCAGCGGCAAGCCGACCTGGGACGTCGTCGACACGCCGACGGGCTATTGCCTGCGCGGC
>Ga0210392_10002095_pt1 | contig 10303 bp, 7 predicted proteins | sample IncBWC30OmetaG_FD_161057 | JGI IMG/M metagenome (GOLD analysis project Ga0210392, IMG submission 161057) | Forest soil microbial communities from Barre Woods Harvard Forest LTER site, Petersham, Massachusetts, United States - Inc-BW-C-30-O ...
CCAAGCAACAGCCGAAGCCCGACCTGGCATCGCTCGACACGACTGGCAAATCGCCGAAGCTCATCCTGCGCGGACCGATCGCGTTCAGCATCAGCCCAGACTCCGTCGAGCTCGATCCAAAGTCCGAGGGCACGGTGCGCGCTATCGCCGAGATCTTGAATCAGCACCCGAGCTTCGTCGTTCTGGTCGGTGCGCGTCCTGCGTCGGGCAGCCCCGAGGCCGAGCAGCGCGCGTTGAATCAGTCGTTCGCCATCGTATTCGCACTGAGGCGCTTGACGCATCGCGATGAAGTCGCCGAAAGCGTCAGCTTCCAAGTGGTCAAGCTTGCACCCGGCGCCGCGGCTCGCGGCATCGGCTTCGGGCTGCTCGAGTGAAGCGCTGGGCGGCGCTGCTTTGGGTGTGCTTGGCGTCACACGAAGCCAGCGCGCAAATTTCGTCAGGCCGGCGCTCGACTCGAACGCCTCCGCCGGCGCAAGTCGCGCTCACGCTGAAGCGACGCGTCGGCGTCGACGTCGCCGAGGATTTGTTGCGCAGCCAAAACCCCGATGATCGCCAACGCGGCTTCGAGCGGCTGGGTAGCATCGGCACCGCACAGGCCTTGGATTTGCTGCTGAAATCATTCGAGCCCGGCGGCTCCGCGCATTCCGCAAAGGATCGCCTGATCGCGGTGCGAGCGCTCGCGCCGCACGCGAACGTGCCGGCCGCGCGCGATTTTCTGGTGCGGATCATGGTCGGCGTGGGCAGCAATCCGGAGCGCCCAGAAGCCATCGACGGCATGATCGAGCACGCCGCGGCGCTGGCTCTGGCAGCCACGGGCGACGACGCCGCGCTGTCTGCTCTCGGCAAGGCGTTGCGCCAGCCCGGGCATGTTGCGGACACGGCGCGCGACGCGCTGCTCGCCTTCCCGCCCAAGAACCTCGGGCCCATCGTACGAGACCTGCGCTCACCGACGCGCGCGTTCGCCAGCCTGCTCGGCGAGCTCGGAGACCTGCGCGCGGTACCAGCGTTGCGCGAGCTCGTGCGCGGCGCTCCGATCGAGGTGCGCCCGGAGGCCGCACTGGCCTTGGCCCAGCTCGGGGTCAGCGAGACCATCGAGCTCGGGCGTCATTGGCTCGAGCACGAAAATGGGGCCGATTTCCAGCTCGCCGCGACGCGCATTTTGCTCCAGTTTCACACGCCGGATGCAGCCGCAGCGGTCGGCCGATTGCTGCAGAGCCCCCAGACCCACGCGGCGGGGCTCGACCTGGCAAACAGCAAAAGCTTGCCCGCACTGTCAGCCACTCTCCTGCAGCAAGCGCGGGCCGTTTCCGCAGACGAGCGCAGCGCTCTCTTTTCCGCGCTCGGGCTAGCTGGCACGCGCGAGGCGATTTATTTTTTGGGTGGGGAGCTCAGCACGCGCGGGGCGTCATCGGCTGCGGCGCTTGCGCTCGCACTCGCGCCCGACGCGCAAGCTGAGGCAATGCTCGAACAGGCGCTGCGTGGAGCGAGCACTCGACGTGCGGCAGTGCGCGCCAGCCTCGTGCGCAAGCTGGCGCTCGATCGCACGCCTTCCGGCTTGGAAGCCGCGCTGCAAGCGCTCGCGCAATCCCACGACGAAAGCGACCGAGCGCTGTTCTTCCAAGCCAGCGCGCTAATCTCCCCGGATCGCGTAGCCGAGCTGCTGAAGCGCGCTTCGAAGCGCGAAATTCGCGCGCTGGCGCGGGACGCGCTGCTGCCAGAGGTGGCGCGCGCGCTGGCTGAACGGCTGGCGACGGAGCGAGGCCCTGAGCTGCGCGAAGCGCTGGCGGCATGCTTGGTCTCGAGCGAAGCCGCCGAGCGAGTGCCCAGTGACGTGCTGCTCGAGCTGATCGACGCGCGCGGGCTCGCCGCACCGCTGGCCGCGCGCGCCCTGGGTAGCCGCGATTCGCGCGCGCTACGGCCCAAGATCGCGTCCTTGCTCGTGAGCCAGGACACGCTGCTTCGGAGTCACGTAGCGCTCGGCCTCGGCCAGAGCGAAGACAGCAGCGCGCTCGGCATGCTCGAGCACGCGTATCGCTTCGAAACCGACAGCGGAGTCCGGCTCGCGATCGTGCATGCGCTCGCCGCCCGGCGCGAACCGGCGCGGCTGCGCCCACTCAGCTTGGCGCGCGCGCTCGACGGTTCCGCGAAAGTACGGCAAGCCGCCGCGCTAGCCTTGACGGGGGCACAGCCAAACCACGAGGGCGCCGGCCCACAGACTGCCTGGCTGGATTTCTCGCACGAGACGGACGAAGCGCTCGGGGACGCGCCGGCGTTGGGCGCGTTGCTGATCACGGCGGCCGGCCTCGCGCTGCCCGCGTTCGCAGATCCGGACGGGGTTTTGCTATTGCCGGCGCTGCCCGCTGGTCCCGTCGAGCTTCGGCTTGCGGCGCCGACCAGAACCGACGACGCTGTCCGTCCAAGGCACCCATGACCCGCGCGAAAGCCGCAAGATCAGACGCAAACCCGGACGCACCCGAAGCCCTGCAAAGCTTCGAATCCAGCCTCGAACGCCTACACGAGATCGTCCTGCGCCTGGAGTCGGGCGAGCTCGATCTCGAAGCATCGCTAGTGTTGTTCGAAGAAGGGGTGCGCTTGTCGCGCGCCTCGCAAGCGCGGCTCAATTCAGCCGAAAAGCGCATCGAGGAATTACTCGCGGTCGACGAAGAAGGCAGGCCGGTAGTCCGCGAGCTCGACATCAACACCCCCTGAGCCAAAATGAGCCTCGCTGCATGACTCAACGGGTCGTTCGCACCGCCGCCGCGCTGGTGATCGGCAACGAGCTACTCAGCGGCAAAATCCGCGACGCGAACGTCTCTGAATTGGCTCGCGCGCTGCGTGCGCTCGGCATCCGCTTGCAGCGCGTGGTGATGCTGCCCGACGACATTGCCATCTTGGCCGAAGAAGTGCGCGCGCTCAGCGAGAGCTTCGACGTCGTGTTCACCAGCGGCGGCGTGGGTCCAACGCACGACGACGTGACGGTCGAAGCCGTCGCCCGCGCTTTTCAGGTGGAGGTCGTGCTCGACCCGAAGCTCAGCGAGCTTTTACGCGGCGTGTACGGCGAGCGCATCACCGACGCACACCTGCTCATGGCGCGCGTGCCAAAAGGCGCGCAGTTGTGCGGCACGCCGGACGTCGAATGGCCAACGCCCGTGATGAAGAACGTCTGGATCCTGCCGGGCATCCCAGATCTATTTCGGCTCAAGCTGCTGACCGCGCGCGCCTGGCTCAAAGGCCCAGTGCCGTTCGTCAGCCGCGCGCTGTTCCTGCGCGTCGAAGAGCCGCTCTTGAAGCCGCTGCTCGACGCGGTCGTCGCACGCCACCCGAACGTCGAAATCGGCTCCTACCCCAAGTGGTTCGATCCGACGTATCGCACGCAAATCACCTTCGACGCCGAAACCTCGGAGTCGGCTCAGGCCGCGCTCCAAGATTTACAGAGCTTGGTCGCCGAGAGCGACGTCGTGCGCGTCGAATGAGCGTGCTTCGTCGGCGTGAGTAGTCGCGCCGTCAGCGTCGTTCCAAGATCACGTATCCACCGTCGTTGCTCGGCCAATGGCCGTGTAAATCCGCGGGTTCTACGACGCGATAGCGTGACGAAAGCGGCGCGCGCAAGCGCACCAAGAGCGGGTTCTCGTTGAGCGAGCTGGCCGTCAAGTACAAGCCGTCGTACGTGCCGTTCAACAGCCGGGTCTCGAAGCCATTTGGCCGATGCCCGAGATCGAGATCGCTCGCTGAGCTCAGGCGGTCGAGCGGTACGTCGCGCCGCCCAACCTCGAGCCACGCAGCCATGCCTTGAGACAGCGGGTGCAGCCCTCGCGCGAACATGCCGCGCAGCCAAGCGACCTCTCGCGCGTGCGCCGCGAGCAGCTGGCGGCGCGAGTCGCCAACGACGGGCTCGACGTTGCCGCCGGTCGACACCGCGACCCAGAACATGACGAGCAGCAGCGGAGCCGTGACACGCCACCGCGGCCCAGCGCCCGCCGGGAGTGACGACCTCGAGGAGTCACCCAGCAGCGTGAACAGCGCAACCGAGCCTCCGATGGCGAGCGGCATCAAGCTATTGCTACGGCCGCCGAGCCTGCAGTAAGCAACGACCGAGGGCAGCCCGAACGCGAACGTGAGCAGCAAACAGCGCGTCGCAGCACGCACATTCGCCCGTGCCACGCCCGTCCCAATGGCGCCTACGGCAGCCAGCGAGAAAACGATGAAGATGAGTCCTGGCGCGCTGCTCGGCACTTCAGCCAGACGCCCCCAGAACACCCTGGGGGAGGCTTGCAGTCGGATTGCATAAAAACTGAACTGACCGAGCGTTGCGTTGAACAACGGGATAGTCGCGAGAGCGAGCACGCCGCCGACGCCGAGCGGCACGAGCGCTCTCCAGCGGCGTTCGAAGAGCACGGCCAGCACCAGCCCGACTCCGATGCCGGCGCCGGTGAGCTTGAAGATCGTGGCGACCATCGGCAAAAGAGCGAGCGCGAGCCAATCCCGCCGACCGAACGGGTCAGGCCGAAGGCACAGCGCGAGCGCCGCGCTGAAACAGAGCATGAGCAGGTGATCTGGATGCACGTGCGGCGAAAGCAAGCTGGACAGCGTCACGTTCGCCAAGGCGATGAGCAAAGCCGGATAGGCAAAGCCGCCCAGCGCGGAACGCAAGCGTGCGCTGAGCCAAGGCCACAGCGCGCGGCCGAGGACAGCGGCGGACAACAGTTGCCACAGCAGCCCGAGCGCGCGGTGAGCGCCGAGCGACAGCTCGAGCTGGAATGGCCGAAGCAACGCGTACTGAGTGAGCTCGAGCCCGGGTGAGTACGAGTGACTATTCACCTGCTCGAACGGGCCATAGAAGGGCTCGCCTTCGTGCAGCTTGAGCAGATTGGTGAGCGCCGGCGCCTCGGACCAAATCTTGAGATCCCCGGGCAGGCTTGCCACGGTCGCGATGCACGCGAGCTTGGCGACCAAGGCGCACACGACCAGGCCGCCGAGCGTCAGACACAGCGGGCGCAGCGAGCGCTCGGGCGCAGCATCGAACCGTTGCAGCAGCAGCAGGCTGAGCGACACCACGAGCAGCAGCGAGAGCGCGCACGAGGCGAGCTCGGCGGGCGACGAATTGACTCGAAAAGCCATGCGCAGTGCGACGCGCTCGTCTGCGCCCACGACGAACAGCGCGCCGTACAAAGCGGCCGGCGCCAACAAGCCGAGCCCGAGCGAGATTCGGTATTTGCGCGCGGCAGCAACTGGCAAGGCAGCCAGCGCGACGACACTCAAACACGTTGCAACGGCGAGCCACAGCGGCGGATCGCGGACGGCCAGAGCCGCCAGTGCGGCACCGGGAGCCAGCTGCCAAAGCAGCTGAGCACGCCCCGCCGGCAGGAGCAGCGAGATCGCAAACGCGATCCAAGAGAACGCCATGCACGCCAGCGCGAAGCCGCCTGGCAACGTGCTTCGCGGCACGGCAAACGCGACCAACAGCAACACCCAACTCTCGAAGCTGAGCGTGTCGGCTGCCCGGCGGTTTGTTCGGAGGAGCACCCACTCTCCATTTACGCGAGATCGGCTCTGAATGCGACGTGTCGAGGCCGAGCGGGCATCAGAGATCTGCGTGAGCAGCTCGGACAAACCTGGTGCCGAGGTGCCCCCCATCGCTGACCCAATGCTGGGGACTCCCCAGCACCGAGCCGTTGGGAATGGCCGATTTGCGGCCACAGTTGGCCGGTTCCAGAGCCCGACTTGCTGGGGGTGTCCCACTGCTCACCTGCCAGAGGGCCGTCTGTTCGCGGCGCGCCACGCCAGATGTGGCGGTCCTCGCGACTTGCTGGAGGGACATGGCGGAATCCGCACCGAGTGAATTGGCGCCCATGTGGCACAGGCGAAATCCGACATCCCAGATCACCCAAACGCGTGCTGCCGATCAGCGGCGCGCCTGGTGAGCATCGCCGCGGATCAGCACCTCTCGGCTGTGCGACAGAGGAGCAGCGTCGCACGCTCGTCTGCAGTCAGCCGCGCGACGGGTGGAACCAGCGTGATGAATTGCGGCGGCGTGTGCTCGGAATCGATGGCGCTTACCATTTACTCGAAGCGCGCCGTGCCCTTGCTGTCTTGCGCTTGCTTATCGTCGTAACCGATCGTGCGCTTGGAATTTTACGCGCCCGTGTGGGAAGAAGTGCCCAATCGGAACAAGCAAGAAAATACTGCTCGTGACTTTAGTGCACTCCACTCGATGCCGTTACCCAAGCAACTGCGAGCAAACTCGTTTGTGTGATCGTCGCCGCTGACTGGCGGTCTTCGCCACCAAGCAAGGAGATTCCCATCTTGGGCCGTGCGGGACAGTCGAGAATGACCTTCGATGCAACGTGAGCGCGCGCGCAATCGCGCCGTGAGTGGGCCCGAAAAGGCCGAGCAACGCACGATGCGGCCCCCAACACGAGAGCAGAATGACTAACTCCTCACCGTCGATCGATTTGTTCTCGGGCTCGCCACTGGGCCGCTACGAGTTGCTGATGCCGATTGCCAAAGGTGGCATGGCGCAGGTGTGGGCAGCCCGCTTGCATGGGACGCGCGGCTTCCAGAAGTTGGTAGCGATCAAGACGATCCTTTCGGGTGCCATCGACGATGCCCGAATGGAGGAGATGTTTCTCGAGGAGGCGCAGCTGGCGTCTCAGATCCATCACCCGAACGTCGTGGGGACGATCGATCTCGGCGAGCACGACGGCGTCCTGTATTTGGTCATGGAATGGGTGGACGGAGAGCCGCTCCAGCAAGTGATGTCGAAGGCGGCCGCCAACGGCGGGGTTCCGCTCCCGATCGGCGTCAATCTGATCGGCCAAGCTTGTAAGGGCCTGTATGCCGCGCACAATCTTCGTGACGAGCATGGCGCGCTGCTCGGCGTGGTGCATCGCGACGTGTCGCCGCAGAACCTGCTCGTGACATTTTCCGGTACGGCCAAACTCGTCGACTTCGGCATCGCCAAGGCGACCAGCAGGGCCAGTGGGCTCACCGAGGCGGGCGAGGTCAAAGGCAAATTCGCGTACATGGCGCCCGAGCAGGTGCGAGCGCAAGCAGTCGACAACCGGACCGATCTATTCGCGCTCGGCATCCTGCTCTATCAAATCACGACCGGTAAGCATCCCTTCCGCGGCGAGCACCCCGCCGAGACCGTGCAAAATATTTGCTCGGAGCGCGGCCCGACACCGCCGAGCGCGTTTCTGCCCGACTACCCGGCGGATCTCGAAGGAGTCGTGCTAAAGGCACTGGCGAAAAATCCCGAGCACCGCTTCGCGACCGCCAACGACATGCTGACGGCGCTCGAGGCAGCCATGCCCGGCCCACTCGAAGCGAGCTTCGACGTGCAGGTAGCGGAGTACTTGCAATGGCTGTTTGGCGCGCGAGCCGCCGAGCGCCGTACCGCGCTGCGCGTGGCGCAGGAACGCGTGGATCAACAACGCGCGGAATCTGCGTCTTCGATCAGCGTGGGCACCCTACGCGCGATTGCCATCGATCACCGAGAGAGCACCGGATCTGGCGCGTTACGGCGCTCGAATCCGATCATCTCGGCGTTGGCCAGCAGGGCTACGCCGACGCCTGTGCCCACGCCGCAGGGGCCCTCGAAGCACGTGCTGGTCGCCCTCGTTGCAGCGCTCGCCGTCGTCTGCGGCGCCCTGCTGGTCGAGTTGTCGCGCGGCCCGAGCGGCGCCCATCAGGCAGCTTCGTTCGGCCCGCTCCCCGCCGAGTCGTTCGGGCAGCCGATCCCGCGCGCAGCCATGTCCGCAGCCCCCGCGCCTGCCAGCTCCGCGCAAAGCGCGCCGACTCCGGAGCCCAGCGACGAAGCGAGCGAAGATAGCAGCAAGAAAAAACGACCCCTACTTCGCGATCACAAAGCCTCGCACGGCGTGCGGCTGCCAGTGGCGAGCGCACCAGCTCCTGCGCCAGCCGCAGCTTCAAACGCGGCACCCGCCACGCCTGCTGGGGGCACACCGGCGGCGTCTGCCTCCCAACCCGCCAACACGTTTGGCCGCGGCGCCTTCGGTGGGCGCCACTGACCTGCCGGGTAACGGCCCGAACCAAGGGACTCATCATGTTACTTTCGACCATTCACCAGCGCTCGACGTTACGCCTCGCCTCGCTGACCAGCTTGCTGGGAGCTGCACTCTTCACGGCCTGCGTCGCCTCACCGCCCGGTCTCTCGGATGGCAACGTCGCAGGCGCAGCAGGCTCTTCGCAGCCCGCTCAGGGGGGCTCGGACGACGTACCCGCGGCGGGCAGCCCTCAGACTGCGGACGGCGGAGATGCGCAAGGCGGAGCTGACAGCGGCAACGAAAGCGCGCAAGCCGGCAACGCGACGGGCGGCAGCACCGAAAGCGGCGGCGGCGCGGGGCCTCTGGGCGAGGCGGGAGAGCCCGAACAGGGCAATGGAGGTACAGGCGAGGTGAAGATCGGACCGACCTGCCCATTCCACACTGACGCGGTCGTAGCCAGCGCTGGTGCCGGCGGTGGCGGCGGAGCCGGTGGTGGCAGCGGAGCCGGTGGTGGCAGCGGTACGGGCGGTGCCGGCCCCGCGCTGACCGTAACGCTTCAGGTCAGCCCGTTCGTAGGGAGCTACCTGGCCGACGCCACAGGACGATCCCTGTACACCTACGGCGGCGACCTGCCCGGCGATTGCCACACTCCTCCAGCATCGCAGTGCGTCACCGACTGTTTGGTTTCCTGGCCCGTGTTCCCCGCGGGTGCGCGCGTGCTTGCCGCCGGCCTCGACGACAACGAGTTCGGAGCGATCCAGCGCGGCGACGGCACTTGGCAAACGACGTACTTCGGCTGGCCTCTGTACTACTACAAGGCAGACCTCACCCTCGGCCAAGTCACCGGGCAAGGCAAGGGCAAGACCTGGCATCTGGCGCAGCAAAAGCCGCCCGGCGTCGTCATCCTCTCGAAGGCGGGCTCGCCGAAATACCTTGCCGACAGCTCCGGGCACACGCTGTACGTGTCGTCCGCAGATCAGGCCGCTAGCGCTGACAAGGATCCCGTGAGCGCATGCTCGAGCAGCTGCCGAACCACGTTCGAGCCGTTTCACCAAGAGAACTTCTCGGTCGTGACCTCGCTGGCTGCGGCAGACTTCGGCGCGTTCGTACCCGTCGGAACAACAGCGCTGCAAGTCACCTACAAGGGGATGCCCCTGTACCGCGCCGCCACCGATCTCAAGTCAGGCGACATGAACGGCACCGCGATCACCGGCTTCACCGCGGCGGCGCCATGAACGGCCCGCTGCGACGCCCGAGTCTCGGCTGCCTGGTAGGCCTCACGCTACTGCTCGGCTCGAGCCCCGCGGCAGCCGAGGTGAGCTCGGCGCAGCGAGCCACTGCGGAGGCCCTGTTCCAACAAGCCTCACAGCTCATGGACCAGAAGCACTTCGGCGAGGCCTGCGAAAAGTTCGCGGCGAGTCAGGAGCTCGACCCAGGCCTGGGAACGATGCTCTACCTCGCTGACTGCTATGAACAAGCCGGCAGGACCGCCAGCGCTTGGGCTCTCTTTCGGGAAGCCGAGGACGCCGCGCGGCGCGCCGAGCAACCAGACCGAGAGCACATCGCCAGCGAGCGCGCGACGAACCTGGAAGCTCGCTTGTCGAAGCTCGAGTTGCGAGTGCCCGCGGCTCGTCGCGTGCCGGGGTTGGAGCTTCGCCTCAACGACGCGCCTGTACCGAGCGCCTCTTGGAATGTGCCGCTACCCGTAGATCCTGGAAGCACGCGCCTCGAAGCACGTGCCCCGGGCAAGAAGCCTTGGACCACTCAGCTCGAGGTCGCGGACGGCCCCGCGAGTCAGGTCACAGAAATCCAAGAGCTCGCGGATACGCCCCCAGCGGTCCGAACCGAGAGCTCACCCGTGCTCGAGCACCGGTCAGCTCCGTCCACGAGCGGCTCTGCGCAACGCACCGTGGGCTACGTCATGAGTGCGGTGGGCGTCGTAGCGCTCGCGGCGGGGGGCTTCTTCGGCTACCGCGCTTACTCGTCGAACAAGCGATCGAAGGGTGAATGTCGAGCCGATGACTCCAACGCCTGCACGCCTGCGGGCGCCTCGCTGCGTGAGGACGCGAAGACGGCCAGCGCGCTGTCAACCGTCGCCACGGTGAGCGGCGGCGCGCTGGTGGTGAGCGGGCTCACGCTCGTGTTCACCGCCCCCAGCGCAGCTCCTGCCAAAGCCGGCAGCGCTGATCCAAAGCAGGCTTCGGTCGTGCCATTCGGCCTCCAACTGAGCGGGGTATGGTGATGATGATTTCGAAACGACCCCTGGTATTCCCCACACTCGCGCTGATCCTTCTGAG
>Ga0210392_10002096_pt1 | contig 10302 bp, 7 predicted proteins | sample IncBWC30OmetaG_FD_161057 | JGI IMG/M metagenome (GOLD analysis project Ga0210392, IMG submission 161057) | Forest soil microbial communities from Barre Woods Harvard Forest LTER site, Petersham, Massachusetts, United States - Inc-BW-C-30-O ...
AAAAGAAATCGAGCGGGCATTCCATCGAATTTGAAGAAGCAGCCAGTGACTGTTGACGAGTAGCGAGTGGCGCGCCAAGGCTGATAAACTTTCCGGGGCTTTTCTTATTTGCTTAATACTGAAAACTGATTCCTGACAACTTTCTTTCCCGAGGCACTCGTGAGCGATTCGCAGAAAACAGCAGTCATCTTCGGCCTAGCCAACAAGCGCAGCATCGCCTGGGCCATGGCGCAAAAATTGCAGGAGGCCGGCTGGCGGTTGGCCATCTGCTACCAGAACGAACGTCTCGAGCAGGAAGCCAAAGATTTAATTGCCGACCTGCCGGGTGCTGCGGGCTTCATGTGCGACGTTTCTTCCGACGAGCAGATCGCAAAATTGTTCGCCGAATTGAAATCGCAGTACGGCACGCTGCAGGGAATCGTTCACAGCGTGGCTTTTGCTCCTGCTGAAGAATTAAAGGGCGAATTTGTGAACACCACGCGCGAGGGATTTCGTGTCGCGCATGACATCAGCGTGTATTCGCTCGTCGCGGTCGCGCGCGCGGGGGTGCCGCTGATGACCGAAGGCGGAAGCATCGTCACTATGTCCTACTTCGGCGCGGAGAAAGTTGTGCCGCGCTACAACGTGATGGGCGTAGCAAAGGCGGCGCTCGAAGCAAGCGTACGTTATCTCGCATCGGATCTGGGACCAAAGGGAATTCGCGTCAACGCTATCTCTGCCGGGCCGATCAAAACTCTGGCAGCACGGGGCATTTCCAATTTAGGTGAGATGCTTAAGGCGCATGCCGATCGCTCTCCGCTCAGGCGCAACGTCGATCCTGGGGAAGTCGGCTCCACAGCGGCATTCTTACTTTCCAGCGCAGGTTCGGGAATCACGGGCGAAACTATCTACGTCGACTGCGGTTACAACATCATGGGTTTTTGAAATTGGAAAATGGACAACGTAAAATAGAAAACGCTCTCCCAACACGGATGACGCGAAAACTTACCATTGCCATTGATGGACCAGCCGGTTCGGGCAAGAGCAGCGTGGCTCGTCTAGTGGCACAAAAACTTGGCTACACCTATCTGGATAGCGGCGCGATGTATCGCGCACTAGCATTGAACGCGCTGCAGGGCGGAGGAATTGCGCTTTCGTCGGAACACGAACTGGAAGCTCTCGCTCGCGATACGCAGATTGAACTTCGTCCCGTGCCGCCCACTTTGCAAGACCCATGCATCCACAATCAGGTATTCCTTGACGGCGTGGATGTCACGCAGTCGATTCGCACCAACGAAGTCGCGCAGGCGGCATCGCGCGTGGCCACTGTTCCGGGCGTACGCAAAATACTGGTGGCACAGCAGCAGCGCGCCGGCGCGGGCGGCGGAGTGGTAATGGAAGGCCGCGATATCGGAACTGTTGTTTTTCCAAATGCCGAGCTGAAGATTTTTCTGGAAGCGACTCCCGAAGCGCGCGCGGAGCGGCGTTCGAAAGAGCACATCGAGAAAGGCGAGCAGGTGGATGTTGCGACAGCGCTGGAAGAAATTCACGAGCGCGACCAACGCGACACCGAGCGCAAAGTTTCTCCGCTGGTTCGCGCGCCTGACGCTGTTTTGGTAGACAACACCGCGATGGACGTCGAAGAGACCGCGCGGCTCATCGTTCTGCTCGCACACGAACGGGAGGCCAAGCTAAGCAAGGACGCGGGAGCTGTGGCCTGACGCGCACAATCGCTGATGAAAACGCTGCGCGCTCGAACCGAGCACTCGCTCTCTCTCTAAGTGCCTCAAAAGAAAGATGTACGGTCCCGAACCGAAATTATTTTTGGGTCCCCGAAATTTTTGCTTGACACATTTTCCGTTATCGTTTACTTTGTGGTCACCTCAGTTGCAAGCTGCTGTTTTTGTGCAGTCCTTACTGAGCGTGGAGAGCAATGGATGGCGTCGCATACACAATCTGACCCAATGAAGAGGTTGGGATGGCTTGGCGGCGATCTATGCTCTTTCGCGCGAGTCTAAGCTAATCCCAATAAGTCCTTTAAATATAGGTAGCTAGCCAAAGCTGTATTTCCCGGGATGGTGAAGTTTACGGTTACTTGGTGTGGCCAGGGCCGTAAGGCTTGCGGTTCGAATCCGCTAATCGGTAAGCGCCGGTTCCTCCCGGATTTGTCGTTGTGTATGACTTGGTGAACAGTCAGGCGCTTCTGTGAAGACGCTACAAGTGTGTCTGCTCGAGGGAGAAATAAAGACCTGGAGATATGACGAAGCATTGAGGGAGGTTTTGCGGCGTGGTGAAGGCACGGGTTACTTCGGTCGTGGGTTCGATCCCCACCAGCAGCGAAAGTCGCTGTAGCTCAGTGGATAGAGCACTCCTGGGCCGCTGATTCCCGCCGCAGAAGAACCGATGTGGTGAAGGTCGCGTTACTTCGAGAAAGAGAGCGCTCTGGGCAACTAGAGAGATGCGGCAGCGATAAGCCGCCTGCTTCGGAAGAGGCCAGTAGCTCAAACAAAAGGGCGGACCAAATATTCCCATCGGAGTCGCAGGCAAGATTGTCTGCGCTACAAAAGCCGGGATGGTGCGGAGGAGAGCTACTTCGTCTGTGAAACGACGCGGGACTGTAGTTCCGCTACTCTACTCGATTTTCCTCCCGGCGCGAATTTGCCGAAAGGCGACGAAGTTGGATGTGGTTGAGGAGGGAAGGGAGGCGATGGCGATGAAAGAAGTGATGTCACTCGAGGGCCCGGTGTTGAAAGTCGATGGTCAGCTTATGTTGCTGGTTCCATTGGGTTCCGGCGGCTCCGAATTGTTCGAATGCTCGCGGGGCATTTCGGAAATTCAGGGTGATTTCCTGAAAATCGTCATTCCGGAGTGGCTGGCGGGAATGCTGCGGATTGAAGAGGGAGATTTAGTTTGCGTGCACAACGGCGACGACAAATTTCACATTCAGCCGAGTAATCCGCGGTCAGCGCATTAGAACTTCGAGCGCCCAAGGCCAGCAAGCTTGGGAAGTGCGAGCGCAGTCCCTAGGAGATGCGCGTGCGGGAAGGAGGAGAAAAGGACATGGCGAAAATGAACGTATGGAAGCGCATGTTTCCGGCGAAAACGCACGAGGGAGCGGTGGCGCAGGGGGTCGATCCGCGGCGCGAGCTGCGGCGTACGGTGCTGACTTGCCTGCTCTGGGAAGACACTTTCTACGAGAAGGGCAACGACATCGCGAAGCGCATTGCGGAACTTGTGGCCCGCAACAAGCCCGAGGATGTGGCTGCGCTCGCTTGCGAAGTGCGCGACAAGATGCAGCTTCGCCATGTGCCGCTCTTCCTGGTCCGCGAACTTGCGCGGCGCAAAGGCGCAGGCCGACTGGTAGCGGAAACGCTTGAGCGCGTGATCCAGCGCGCGGACGAACTCGGCGAGTTCGTCGCGCTCTACTGGAAAGCGCGCAAGGAACCGCTCTCCGCCGGTGTAAAGCGCGGTCTGGGGGCGGCGTTCACGAAGTTCGATGCCTACCAGCTCGCGAAGTACAACCGCGAAAGCACGGTGAAGCTGCGCGACGTTCTGTTCCTCTGTCACGCCAAGCCGAAAAACGCGGAGCAGGCCGCACTCTGGAAGAAGCTCGTCGAGAACACGCTCGAATCTCCCGATACCTGGGAGGTTGCTCTGTCCGCAGGGAAGGACAAGCGCGAGACCTGGGAGCGGCTGCTGCGCGAAGGCCAGCTCGGCGGAATGGCCGTGCTGCGTAACCTGCGGCTGATGTTGGCTGCGGGAGTTGCGCCGAAGATGATTGCGGATCGTCTGGAGAAGGGCATTGCCCGCGCTCTGCCGTTCCGCTTCGTGACGGCGGCGCGGCACGCTCCGAAGCTCGAGGAAGCGATCGAGAAAGCGATGCTGAAGGGCATCGCTGGATTCAAAACGCTTCCGGGAGTTACCGGTCTGGTCGTGGACGTTTCCGGCTCCATGAATTACCGGCTCGCGAAGAAAGGCGAGACCACGCGGATGGATGCAGCCGCGGGTCTGGCAATCCTGCTTCGCGAGAAGGCGGAAGAGTTCCGCATTGCCACGTTTTCCGACACCTGCGTTGCTCTTCCTTCTCGCCGGGGATTCGCGCTACGAGACGCGATCGTAGGTTCGCAGGCGCATTCCGGAACCTACCTGAAGCGTGCACTTACGACGCTGCAGGCCTGGAACGACTGGAACGGCATGGACCGCGTGATCGTCGTCACCGACGAACAGTCGCACGACGGAATTCTTCTCGCCTGGACCAAACAGCCGTACGTGATCAACGTCGCGCCCTACAAGAGCGGCATCAGCCATGGAAATGGCTGGACGCACATTGACGGCTGGAGCGAGCGAGTGCTCGACTACATCGCCGCAATCGAAGGCGAGAATGCCGGATAAAACGCGCAAGTACTGCGCTCAATCAGGAAGCGTGGGAGCAAGTTGCTCCCGCGCTTTTTGTTTGGTGTGCCGAGCAGGATCGACAGCTTGGAGCAAGTCCTCTTCACAGCCAGATGGAGGTGAAGTGATAGCGAAGCGCAAGGGCGAAATAACACCCGGCGACCGCTCCCCCTATGCCGATTGCTGGCGATGTCGAAAGACCGTCGCGAGTAGTTGCGGGCGTTGCCGCACGTGGAGCCGTATTGTGGGAATTCCCAATTATTTTTTCACAACGAAGCGCGTGCGACGTCGCTTATGTGGCTCGAGAATTGAGCGAATGGTTTAGGAATAAATTGTTTATTCTGTCGGCTGCTTTGCTCAGGCAGGTGTTGACATCGACGCCAGAAATTCCCCGTTGGACTTGGTCTTCGTCAAACGGCTGAGCAACAGTTCCATCGCTTCCACGGTGGAAAGCGGGCTCAAGACTTTGCGCAGCACCCACACGCGGCTGAGCTCGTCGGGCGGAAGAAGCAGTTCGTCCTTACGTGTGCCGGAGCGCTGGATATCGATGGCAGGGAAGACGCGCTTATCGGCGAGCCGGCGGTCCAGATAAATTTCCATGTTGCCAGTGCCTTTGAACTCTTCAAAGATGACGTCGTCCATACGGCTGCCGGTGTCGATCAACGCCGTCGCAATGATGGTCAGCGAACCGCCTTCTTCCACATTGCGCGCGGCGGCAAAGAATCGCCGGGGACGTTGCAGCGCGTTGGCGTCGATACCGCCAGACAGAACCTTGCCCGACGGCGGGGTGACCGCGTTGTACGCGCGTGCCAGGCGCGTGATGGAGTCCAGCAGTACCACCACGTCGCGCTTGTGCTCCACCAGCCGCTTGGCTTTTTCCAGAACCATTTCCGCCACTTGAATGTGCCGCTGCGGAGCTTCATCGAATGTCGAGCTGATTACTTCGCCCTTCACGGTGCGCTGCATGTCCGTAACTTCTTCCGGTCGCTCGTCGATCAGCAGCACGATCAGCGCGACTTCCGGATGATTCGTGGTCACGGAATTGGCGATCGATTGCAGCATCATCGTCTTACCAGTGCGAGGAGGCGCGTTGATCAGCCCGCGCTGGCCCTTGCCGATGGGGTTCAGCAGATCCAACACTCGCCCGGTCATATTTTCCTTAGTCGTTTCCATCTTCAACCGGCCCTGCGGATACAGCGGCGTTAGGTTGTCGAAGAAAATTTTGTTGCGGGCGACTTCCGGATCTTCAAAGTTGACCGCTTCCACCTTGATCAGCGCAAAGTAGCGTTCGCCATCTTTCGGTGGCCGCACCTGACCGGAGACCGTGTCTCCAGTCCGCAGGTCGAACTTGCGAATCTGCGACGGCGAAACGTAAATGTCGTCTGGCCCCGGCAAGTAGTTGTACTCCGGCGCGCGGAGAAAACCAAATCCGTCAGGCAGGCATTCCAGCACGCCCTCAGAGAAGATGAGCCCGCTCTTTTCCGTCTGTGCGCGAAGGATCTGGAAGATCAACTCCTGCTTGCGCATGCCGCTGGCGCCGGGAACGTTGAGTTCCTTCGCGATCTTTGCCAGGTCGGTGATGTTTTTTTCCTTGAGTTCCGCGAGGCTGATGCTGATTTGATTGTTGCTTTCTGCAGTTTCTTTAGGCATATGTCCTTAACTTCGTAGTTTTTGAGTGTTGAAGAGTTCCATGTAACAGAGATTGTTTTCTCGGGATGGATTACCGCGTTTGGCGATGCACTGTTCATCTCAGGGTTTGCAAGTACAACTTGCATATCTAAGGGTTTATAAAACAAACCCTTAAACCCTGAAACCCGCCCGCCAAAATGGGCAAACCGTGTGATTGGCAACTTTCGCTTCCCGCGGGGAATTCTTTCCTGCACCCGAAGAGGGAACCCCGGGCAATGCGGGAATCGTCAGTTGGTCAAACTCGAGTCTTTCTCGGCTCCGCCGACAAACCCTTCTGCAACCGGAGCAACGGCGGCGTGCTCTAAGGGCACGATCGGCCGCTCAAGCGCGATCTGCAAAACTTCATCCATCGTCTCAACCGGGTGCACTGTCAGGCTTGCGAGGATCTCCTGCGGGATGTCCGGCAGGTCCTTCTCATTGTCCTTCGGAACCAGTATGGTACGCAAGCCCATTCGGTGAGCGGCCAGTAATTTTTCCTTGATGCCGCCGATGGGCAGAACCTTGCCGCGCAGCGTGATTTCGCCGGTCATGGCTACGTCGCAGCGCACCGGAATTCGTGTCAACGCGCTCACAATCGAAGTGCAAATCGTGATACCCGCTGACGGTCCGTCCTTCGGGATTGCGCCTTCGGGAACGTGCAAGTGAATATCCAGCGTCCGGTAAAAATCCTTCGGCAAACCCAGCTGCATGGAACGCGAACGCACATAGCTCATCGCAGCCTGCGCCGACTCCTGCATCACGTCGCCAAGTTTTCCGGTTAGCGTCAGGCGACCTTTGCCCTCCATCAGCGTTGCCTCGGTAGACAGCACCGATCCGCCGACTTCCGTCCACGCCAAGCCGGTCGTGAGTCCGATCTCGTTGTGTTTCTCCAGCCAGAATTCGCGGAACTTCAGAATGCCCAGGTATTCGCCGACGTTCGCCGCCGTAATTTCAACTTTCACGGTCTCCGCGCCGTCGGTGACAACCCGCCGAGCCACTTTGCGCGCTATGTTCTGAATTTCGCGCTCCAGGTTGCGCACTCCCGCCTCATGCGTGTAGTGGCGGATGATGTGCAGCAGCCCTTCATCCTGGAAACTCAAATGATCGTCGCTCAATCCGGTCGCTTCGCGGCCTCTCTTGACCAGGAAGCGCTTCGCGATTTCCAGTTTTTCCTGCTCCGTGTAACCGGCCAGCCGCAGAATTTCCATGCGGTCCTGCAATGGCTGAGGAATCGTATGCAGAACGTTCGCGGTGCACACGAACATGACCTTCGACAAATCGTACTCCACGTCCAGATAATGATCCGTGAATGCGTGATTCAGCTCCGGATCGAGCACTTCCATCAAGGCCGCGGAAGGATCGCCTCTAAAATCCGTGGACATCTTGTCCACTTCGTCCAGCACGAAAATCGGATTCACCGTTCCGGCCTTCTTCATCATTTGAATGATTTGGCCGGGCAGCGCGCCAATGTATGTCCGCCGATGGCCGCGAATTTCCGCCTCATCACGAACTCCGCCGAGCGAAACCCGAACAAACTTACGTCCCGTCGCGTGCCCGATGGACATTGCTAGCGAAGTTTTTCCCACGCCGGGAGGCCCGACGAAGCACAGAATCGATCCCTTGGGATTCTTCACCAGTTGCCGCACTGCAAGGAATTCCAGGATGCGGTCCTTGATTTTTTCCAGGCCAAAATGCTCTTTATTCAATATTTCTTCGGCAGCCTTGATGTCGCGAATTTCCTTCGAACGCTTCTTCCAGGGCACCGCCAGCAGCCAATCCAGATAGTTTCTGCTTACCGTGGATTCCGCGGACATCGGCGGCATCAGTTCCAGCCGCTTCAATTCGGTCAGCGCCTTTTCCTGCACTTCCGGAGACATTCCGGCGCCTTCAATCTTTTTCTTCAACTCGTCGAGTTCGCTTTTCTCGCCGCGGCCAAGTTCTTTTTGAATGGCTTTGAGTTTTTCGTTGAGGTAATACTCTTTCTGCGCCCGCTCCATCTGCCGTTTTACGCGAGTATTGATGTTGCGATCGACATTCAGCTTTTCCAGTTCGATTTCCAGGATGTCGCAAATTCGTGTCAGGCGCTCCAGTGGTTCGGTCGTCTCCAGCAAGTCCTGTTTTTCGTCCACGGGAAGTTGCAGGTTGGCCGCAATCGTGTCGGAAAGCCGCGCTGGATCATCCACCCGCGCCGCCGCTATCATCGTGTCGTAATTCAGGCTCTGCGACAACTTGATGAACTGCTCGTACAGCCCGGTAACTTTCTGCACTAGTTGCTCGACTTGGGGGGAAGGCTCAACGCGCGCGCCCAGCAAGCGCACTGTGGCGCGGAAAAATCCTTCTTCGCCGGTAATCGAGAGCGCCCGCGCTCGTTCGACGCCTTCCACCAGCACTTTGATGTTGCCGTCGGGCAGCTTCACGCTCTGCACGATGTTCGCGAGCGTTCCTACCGCGTAGATTTCTTCCGGCTTCGGATCATCCACGGAAGCATCATGCTGCGTGGAAAGGAAAATCTTTTTATCGCCCGCCAACGCTTCTTCGAGAGCGCGCACGCTGGCTTCCCGTCCCACAATAAACGGCGTCATCTGCTGAGGGAAGATGACCATGTCCCGCACCGGCATCATCGGTACGCGTTTCATTTCCTGTTTTTCGCGATTAAACATTAGTACCTTTGGATCCCCTTGGCAGCCGCTCAGCTCGAGCCGGCAAAACTTATCTGAATGAGTCTCTTGCGGCGGGCGCCCACACGCCGAATCTGCGTGTAGGTTTTGCGCGGTGATCAGCCCGCCTTTTCCAACAAACTCCAGTTAATCTCGTGTCCGCGCACCATTTCCGCGGTCACCACGAAGTCGCGCACTTTCCTCTGCATCGGCAGGTGGTACATCAATTCCAGCATGAGGTCTTCGAGGATCATTCGCAAGCCTCGCGCTCCCACTTTGCGCTGAAGCGCCAACTCCGCCACCGTGTCCAGCGCATCGTCGGTAAACCTGAGCCGCACGTTTTCGAATTCGAACAGCCGCTGGTATTGCTTCAGCAGTGCGTTCTTCGGCTCCGTCAAAATTTTCATCAGCGCGCCCTTGTCCAGGTCGTTCATCACCCCAGCCACCGGCAAGCGCCCTACGAATTCCGGAATCAATCCATAGCGGATCAAGTCGCCGGGTTGCACTTGTTCCAGCAATTCCATATTACGGCGCTGCATTGTCGCGGGCGTCACATCGGTGTGAAAACCCAGCGCCCGCGTTCCCGCGCGCTTCTCGATGATTTTTTCCAGGCCTACGAAAGCTCCGCCACAAATAAACAGAATATTTGTGGTATCTACGGGCGTAAATTCCTGGTGCGGATGCTTGCGGCCGCCCTGCGGCGGCACATTTGCCACCGTGCCTTCCAGAATCTTCAGCAGCGCCTGCTGCACGCCCTCACCGGAAACGTCCCGCGTAATCGAGGGGTTTTCGTCCTTCTTCGCGATCTTGTCGATCTCATCAATATAGATGATGCCTTGCTGCGCTTTCTGTACGTCGCCGTCCGCGGCTTGCAGCAGCTTCAAAATTATATTTTCAACGTCCTCGCCGACGTAGCCGGCTTCGGTCAGCGTGGTCGCATCCACGATCGCAAAGGGAACTTCCAGCATCCGCGAAAGTGTTTGTGCCAGTAAAGTCTTGCCGGTACCAGTCGGCCCGATCAGCAGAATGTTCGACTTGCTCAGCTCGACATCGCCGGGCTGCTTGTTCAGAAAAATCCGCTTGTAATGGTTGTAAACCGCCACCGCCAACTTTTTCTTCGAGCGGTCCTGCCCAATCACATAGCCATCCAGAAATTGTTTGATCTCAGGAGGGCGGGGAAGCCGTTTCGCCGGAGCTGCTGCCTGCTCACGCTTTTCGTCTTCAAGAATCGTCTCACAGACGCTCACACACTCATTGCAGATATACGCGCGCGGATAATCTGAAGGCGAGCTGATCAGCTTCTCAACTTGCTCCTGCGTCTTATGGCAAAAGGAACAGCGCAGCGGCTCATCCGGATTGTACTTTTGTTTCACAGGTGTGAAGGCCTCCGCTCCGCCAGGCTTGCGGTGGAGCTCTTCCATTTCATTCTAGGCCGAATCTGCCTCCGTGCCAAAAACAATCGGCTGCGGCTACTTAACTTTTAGGAACGGCTTTCCAGGTACGTCCCCGGCCAACTCTGGCCCAGCGCAGCCCTGAACTTTACGCCTCAAGCAAAAAACCGTCATTCCGAGCGAAGCGAGGAATCTCTCTTCGATGGCGCACTAGC
>Ga0210392_10002097_pt1 | contig 10301 bp, 8 predicted proteins | sample IncBWC30OmetaG_FD_161057 | JGI IMG/M metagenome (GOLD analysis project Ga0210392, IMG submission 161057) | Forest soil microbial communities from Barre Woods Harvard Forest LTER site, Petersham, Massachusetts, United States - Inc-BW-C-30-O ...
TCAACATGATGTTCCAGACGAACGTCGGCGCGATGACCGACGGCAGCAGCGTCGCCTACCTGCGGCCCGAGACCGCGCAGGGCATGTTCGTCGATTTCAAGAACGTCGTCGACACCGGCCGCGTGAAACTGCCCTTTGGCATCGCGCAAATCGGCAAATCGTTCCGCAATGAAATCACGCCGCGCAACTTCATCTTCCGCTCGCGCGAATTCGAGCAGATGGAGATGGAATATTTCATCCACGAGGACGCCGACTGGGCCAAGAGCCACCAGGAATGGATCGCGTGGTGTCAGGCCTGGCTGCTCAGCATCGGCCTGCCGGAGTCGCACCTTTCGCTCTACACGCATCCGAAGGAGAAGCTCGCGTTCTACTCGAAGGGCACGGTGGACATCATGTTCAAATATCCGTTCGGCGTGCAGGAGTTGTGGGGCATCGCCGCGCGCGGCAACTACGACCTCACGCAGCACGCCACCGCGAGCGGCAAGCCGATGGAATATTTCGACGAGGCCACGAAGAAAAAATTCGTGCCGCACGTGATCGAACCCGCCGTGGGTGTCGACCGCATCCTGCTCGCCGCGCTCTGCGCCGCCTACGCGGAGGAGGACGTGAAGGACGACAAGGGCAACGTGGAGAAACGCACCGTGCTGCGCTTCAGCCCGCGCCTCGCCCCGATCAAGGTCGCCGTGCTCCCGCTGATGAAAAACAAGCCGGAGATCGTGGACGTCGCCGAGAAACTTTACCGCAAGCTCAAGCGCAAGTGGAACGTGTTCTACGACGAGTCCGGCGCGATCGGCCGGCGCTACCGCCGGCAGGACGAGATCGGCACGCCGTGGTGCGTGACGATCGACTTCGAGACGATCGAGAAAGACGGCACGTTCACCCTGCGCGAGCGCGACACGATGCAGCAGAAGCGCATCACGGAGGCGGAATTATTCCAATTGCTGGAAGAAAAGGTTTATTGAGCTTTAGGTCTTACGGCATGCTTTGGGTTTGCCTATTTAACTATGGATTTTCTTAATTACACGAATTGGTTTTGATTAATTAAGGCATTGCATAATTAAACAAAGCGGATTTTGGTTGCTTATGGAACGTGGCCCAACTGGTTACCCAGCCCCAATTTCTTTTGCGGGTGAAAAGTGTTTTGCTTTTGTGCCCAAGCCTTTGCCGCCTGAGCCATCAATCCAATGGAATGATAGGATCAACGGTATTGTCCAGCGTGCTGGCGTGGCCATCGGACGGCTTTCTGGCATGACCGAACTGCTGCCTGATCCTCAGATGTTTCTCTATTCTTATGTACGAAAGGAAGCTGTGCTTTCTTCACAAATCGAGGGCACACAATCTTCCCTTTCAGAGCTACTGTTGTTTGAGAACGATGCGATTGCAGGCTTGCCACTCGATGACATTGTGGAGGTTTCCAATTATGTCGCCGCGACAGAGTACGGTTTGCGCCGGCTCAAAGGAGGTTTCCCACTTTCACTTCGCCTGCTGCGCGAAGTTCATGGCGTGTTGCTCGCCAAAGGCCGTGGCAGCAAAAAACAGCCTGGCGAATTTCGCACCTCACAAAACTGGATTGGCGGCTCGCGTCCGGGCAACGCATTGTTTGTGCCGCCACCACCCGATCAGGTCATTGAGTGCATGGGCTCGCTGGAAAATTTCCTGCACGATCCGTCCGTGCCCTCGTTGATTCGCGCCGGACTGGCTCACGCGCAATTTGAAACTATCCATCCCTTCCTTGATGGTAACGGCCGCACCGGACGGCTGCTTGTGACGCTGCTGCTTTGCCACGATGGCGTGTTCGCTCAACCTTTGCTTTATCTCAGCCTTTACCTGAAACGCAATCGCACCACTTATTATGATTTACTTCAGCGGGTACGCACTCACGGCGTTTGGGAAGAATGGATGGAGTTTTTTCTGCAAGGCATTGAAGAAACTGCCCGTCAGGCAGCTGATACAGCCGGCCGGTTGCTCCAGCTTTTTCAAAAGGATCGCAATAGCTTACATGCATTGGGGAGAAAGGGTGCTTCGTCTATTAAATTGCATGATGTGTTACAGAAGCATCCTGTGATTACCGTCCCACGCCTGGTGGCGAAATTTGGCTTTGCTGCCCCTACTGCTAATGCAGCCCTGCGCTTGATGATTGAGCACGGAATCATTCGTGAAGTTACCGGCTATCAGCGTAATCGCATATTCACTTATCAGGAATATCTTCGCATTCTAAATGAAGGCACAGAACCCTAAGTCATCGCTAAGTAAATGGATGCTGACGCCCGTTGGCTAGAAAAAGCGTTCATGGATGGTTATCAACAGGCCCGTGAGTTGATCGACGCCGCGCATGCCGCGGATCCGCGCCGCGCGGACGACGGCCGGCCGGCGGAGCTCGCCTATGCCGATCACATGGAGGCCTGGGTCGCCCGGCTCGGGCCCGGCGCACCGCCCTTGCTGCGTCTCGCCGCGCGTTGCCAGCACCTCGAGCGTTGGAGCGTGCCGCGCACAAACTTCGCGATGGATCGCGCAGGCTACCACGCCTGGCGCCGTTCGCTTTACGTAAAGCAGGCCGACCGGGCGCGCGAACTCCTCCTCCAAGCCGGCGTGCCTGCAGCCGAAGCCGGCGAGGTCGCCACCTGGGTGTCAAAGACCGCCCTCAAGACGAACGCCGGCAGCCAGGCGCTGGAGGACGCGGCGTGCCTGGTGTTTTTGGAAAATGAAATCAGCGCGTTCGCGACGCAGCATGCCGATTACCCGCGCGAGAAATTCGTCGATATTTTGAAGAAAACCTGGCGCAAGATGAGCCCTCGCGCGCAGGAGCTGGCCCGCGCGCTCGCCCTCCCGCCCGCCATCGCCGCGCTGGTCCGGGAAGCCATGTCCGGCGCGGATTGAAATCTTTAAGAGCGGTTTTTAAATTTGTGTGGCCACAAGGGATCACAAGGAACGTAAAGATTCGGATTTTTACCACTGATGAACGCGAATACACGCGGATGGTTGCTGAAAAACTGTGCTGCTGCGCAACCCGACGGCCGGTAAAGTTTTTCCGCAGCCTATGATCGCAGAGAGAATTTCTTTATGATCCTTGTGATCTCTCGTGGCAAAAACTCTCATATCCTTCAATCTCCGCCCATGATTAAAAAAATCCTGCTCGGACTCATTGTCGTTTTTCTTGCCCTCCAGTTCGTGCGGCCGGCGAAAAACCTTTCCCCCGCGCCCGGCCCCCAGGACATCGCGGCCAAAGTCACCATGCCCGCCGAGGTGCAGCGCGTATTCACCAAAGCCTGCTACGATTGCCACTCCGACCGTACCCGGTATCCATGGTATGCCGAGATCCAGCCGGTGAGCTGGTGGCTCGCGTCGCACATCCATGACGGCAAGCAGCATCTCAATTTTTCCGAGTTTGGCGCCTACAGCGCGAAGACGGCCGACCGCAGGCTCAAGCAAATCGCGCGCGAGGTGGACGACGGCTCGATGCCGCTGCATTCCTATACCTGGATCCACCGCGACGCGATTCTCACCGCCGACGAAATCAAGCTCATCGACGATTGGGCCGATACCGCCCGCACCCAAATCGCGCCCAACCCGGGAGCAAAATAGCCCGGCCGATTCCCGCCAATCAGTGGCAAGATGGTTTCGCGCGCAGCCTGCCTCACCGACTGGTCCCACCAGTGGGTCGGATAAATTGCGCCGCCTCAGGCCGTTAACCTAAGAAAAAAGCTTGCCCAGCCCTGATTTGGCAAGCTAGTTGCTCATGTTGCTGACCCGGAGACTACTGCCGGCTCGGTAAAAAACAAACTCATCTAACTACAAGCCATGAACATACGCATGAAACTCGCCGCTGTAGCCGCCTTCGCTGCTGCACTCCCGGCCTTTGCCCAGATCAAAATTAACGACAACATCTCTGTCTATGGATGGACTGTCGGCTCCTACCAGTACAGCAGCCTCAAGCCCACCACCGGATCAACCATCAGCACAGATTCACTAAACGTTGATGCTGGCTTGCTCGGAGCCACGATCACCCCCACCAAGGACGTCACCGCCACCGTGAGCATGTATTATCGTCCGTCCGGCGGCAATGCCGTTCCCGGCGGGACAAACGATGCCTCTGGCGTCAGCCCGTCCGGCAGCGAAGTCACATTGCTCGACGCCTACGTCGCCTACGATTGCGGCAATGGCCTGACCGCCACGGCCGGCAAATTCCTGAGCGCACTCGGCTACGAGTCCTTTTATCAGGTCTCGGACAACATGATCACGCTGGCCAACCAACAGTTCCTCGCGCCCATCCCTGGCTACCACGATGGCGTCAAGCTTGATTACGCTGCCGACAAAACCACGACCGTGGGTATCGCGTTGGTTGACTCGGAATATTCGAAACCGGGCTACAACGCCACCGAAGGCGACGGCGAGCTCAGGCACAATGCCGGCTTCGAGGCTTATGCCACCTACACCGGCGTCGAGAACCTCACCCTGTGGGCTGGCGTCGGTTACGACACCAAGGGCAGCTTTGAACCACACAGTGTTTACGTCCTCGATTTCTGGGCCAGCTACACGATCGACAAGAGCTCGACCGTGGCCATTGAAGAAATCTATAAAGACGGTGGCAATTTTGCCCTCTCCAAAGGTTCCAACTGGCTGGTATATTACCAATACCTCTTCACCGACAAGCTGAGCAGCTGGTTCGCCTTCAGCGGCGAAGATGTCAGCAACGTCACCATCGGAAAGACGACCATACTTGGACCTCGCTATTGGTCGGCCAGCCTCGCCCCGGCCTACGCTGTCACCGCCAACCTGTCGGTTAAGTTCCAATACACCTACACCAAGTACAGCCATACCGTTCTCAAGGACAACAACCTGATCGCCACGGAAGTTGTCTTTAAGTTCTAATTATTGCCTTACCGCATAACCACACTCCTTTCATAGGTTGTGGTTTTCACTTCCGCCGGGCGGCGCTGAAAAAGCGCCGCCCGGTTTTTTTTGGCCTGCTATATGCTTAATGCACTTCCCTATGCGAAAAACACTTAGCAACCTCTTCACCGCCGGCGCCTTCATCGCCGCCGCGTTTTCCTCCTCCCTTCGTGCCGACGACACCGTCAAGGTCGGCGTCCTCCACGATCTCTCGGGAACGATGGCCATCAGTGAAACTTCACTGCGCGACATCCTCCTGTTCACATTCGACGAGATTAACGCCAAAGGCGGCGTGCTCGGGAAAAAAATTGTGCCCGACATTCAGGATCCGGGTTCGGACTGGCCCACTTTCGCTGAAAAAGCCAAGCAGCTGCTCGAAGTCGACAAGGTTGCCGTCGTTTTCGGCTGCTGGACTTCGGTGAGCCGCAAGTCATGCCTTCCGGTCTTCGAAAAAGACAACGGCCTGCTTTTCTACCCCGTGCAATATGAGGGTGAAGAAGAGAGCCAGAACGTCTGCTACACCGCCGAGGCGGTCAACCAGCAGGCCATCCCGGCGGTGGACTACTACCTCGCGCAGGGCAAAAAGAAGTTTTACCTGCTGGGCACCGATTACGTCTATCCGCAGACGACCAATCTCGTGCTGTTGGAATATCTTTTGAGCAAAGGTGTCCCCCTCGAGAACATCGGCGGTGGCTATAAAAAGGACAGCTCCGGCAAGATCATTTCCGCCGGCAAATACACGCCGTTCGGTTACAAGGATTACCAGCAGATCGTGGCTGAAATCAAGGATTTCGCCTCGAGCGGCGACGCTTGCGTGATCAGCACGCTCAACGGCGACACCAACCCCCCATTCTTCAAGGAATATGCGGCCGCCGGCCTCACCGCCGACACCTGCCCGGTGGTTTCGTACTCGATCGCCGAGGATGAATTCCGCAGCTTGCCGGCCAAGGATCTGGTGGGCCAGCTCGGTTGCTGGACTTACTTCATGTCCATCGATACCCCGGCTAACCAGACGTTCCTGGCGAACTTCCAAGCCTGGCTCAAGACCACCACGGCCGACGGGGTCGTCAAAGAAGGCCGCGTGGTGGATTCCCCGATGGTGCTGAGCTACGACGGCGTCTATCTCTGGAAAGCCTGCGTCGAAAAAGCCGGCAGCTTCGACGTGGACAAGGTCCGCGCAGCTTGGAAATCGGGCGTCTCGTTCGATGGCCCGGGCGGCAAAGTCACCACCCAGCCCAACATGCACCTGACCAAGACGGTTTACATCGGTGAAAGCAAAGCTGACGGACAGTTCAAAATCCTCCAGTCTTTCCCTGACGTCTACGGCCTGCCGCACTTGAAGGGCACGTTCAAGCCCAAGGAATAATTGTTCCGGCCAAGCGCCTGGTTGCCATCAGGCGCTGTGGCTCCATTCTTCGCTCCTTCGGAGCTTCGAATGGCACAGCCTCTGTTGCCAAAGCGAAGAATGCCCTGCGAAGCTTCAGCATAGCAGGGCTGGCTACTTACGAGGGGCGGTTCCGACGGGGACCGCCCTCTCTTTTTTAATGATTAAGGGCTCATGTTCGGGCAAGCTCTCGGCATTCCGCCTGCTAATCATAGTAGGTCCATTTCGCAGCAATCTCATGACTTGGAAATCATTTCTCCGCTCGCTGCTCTTCTCCATCTGCGCAGTCATTGGCCTGCTGGCCCATAACCCTGCCATGGCGGCGCCAGAAACCGCCCGCCAGACCATTGTGCGGGCAATCCTCACCAAGGACGACGGGCAGAAGCGCGAGATCATTGGCTCCCTCGCCGGCCAGGGTGATGAGGCCATCCGGGAGTTGTTCACCGCTTGGCGGCAAGACAGCCTGTTTGTTTACACCGCGCCTGATGGGACCAAAGTCCCCGTCGAGCTGACAGATGACAAGGATGCTAACGGCGCCCAGGCCGCGATCCGCGTGGATAACGGTGAACCGCTGAAAGACGCCACTGGCCAGCCGCTCCGCCTGATCGGGACCAAATTGGTCGCGGTGGAACATGATGCGAAACTCCGGCGCGCCATGAAATCGATCGTCGATCTGCTCGATCTCGGTTCTCCCATCCTCTCCAAGCGCCTGCGGGCCATCCAAACCCTCGGTTTCGCCCAAAAGCCGGACAAGCTGCCGGTGTTGCAGGCCCGCAGCCAGATTGAGACTGATGCCGAGGCCAAGGTCGCGTTGCGCGAGGCGATTGCGCTGATCCAACTGGCCGATCCCAGCGACAGCATTAAGCTCAAGGCTCTCGACGAGTTGAGCAAGCTGCATAGCTCATCCAGCTACGACGTGATCAAAGCCGCCCAGGCCAGGGCCGTGGCCAGCGCCAAACCGGAGGTCGCGGCGGCCGCAGGCGCCGCGCTCGAGGCGATTGATCACCATAAATCCGTGGTGAAGTTTTTCGGCACGCTCTTTCGCGGCCTCAGCGCCGGCAGCATTTTGCTCGTGGTGGCACTGGGCCTTGCCATCACGTTTGGCTTGATGGGGGTCATCAATATGGCCCACGGCGAGATGATCACGGTCGGCGCCTATGCCACCTACATCACCCAGCATGTCTTTGGCGAGGGGATGAATTTTACCCTGCCGTTTGTCAGGATTGCCATCCACCTGCCCGGGCTGCACCTGACCGGCTGGGCCTACCAGCTCTATTTCATCGCCGCGATTCCCATCGGTTTTCTGAGCGCCGCGCTGGTGGGCATTGCGCTTGAGCGCAGCGTCATCCGCTTCCTCTACCGCCGCCCGCTCGAGAGCCTGCTCGCAACTTTCGGGGTTTCGCTGATTTTGCAGCAATTGTTCAAACTCACGTTTGGCTCCAACAACGTGAACGTGGACAGCCCGGTTTATTTGAGCAGCAACTGGACGGTTTTTGACATCACTTTTGACTGGAGCCGCGTTTTCGTGATCGGTTTCGCGGCGGTGATTGTCTTCGGCGTGTGGCTGGCGCTGACCAAAACGCCGCTCGGTTTGCTCATCCGTTGCGTGATGCAAAATCGGACGATGGCGGCCTGCATGGGGGTTCGCACGGAGCGGGTGAATATGCTCACCTTCGGGCTCGGCAGCGGACTGGCCGGGCTGGCCGGCGTATTTGTGACCCAGCTCGGCACGGTGGGCCCGTCGATGGGGCAGGAGTATATTGTGGATAGTTTCATGACCGTCGTCGTGGGGGGAGTTGGCAGCATCTTCGGCACCGTGGTGAGCGCACTGGGGATCGGCCTCGCCGACCAATCGATCCAGCAGATTCTCCTCAATCCCGTGCTGGGAAAGATCCTCGTGCTGGTGGCGATCATCCTGTTCCTGCAATGGCGCCCCACCGGCCTCTTCTCCGCCCGCAGCCGCAGCCTTGACTGATCGCTCCTTCCCCCGCCCAAACCGCATGAGTTCACCTGATACCGGACGCTTCTTCCGCTCCCGCCACCTGGAATTCGCCGTGGTCGGCATCTTTCTGGCGCTGCTGACCGTGATTTTCCCGGTGCTCAATGCCCATGGCCTGCTCAGCGATTACATGATCACCCTCTGGGGAAAATATCTTTGTTACGCGCTGCTCGCCCTTTCGGTGGACCTGCTTTGGGGTTACACGGGATTGCTGAGCCTCGGGCAGGCCCTGTTCTTTAGCTTGGGCGGCTATATGTTCGGCATGTATCTCATGCTGCTGATCGGCCCCCTGGGCAGCTACGCCAAGTCAGGGCAGAATCCGGCCGGCCTGCCGGATTTCATGGTTTTTCTTGGGCACACGTTTCTGCCACCGTTTTGGCGGCCCTTCCACTCCTTCAGTTTTGCGGTGATGATGGTGTTTGCCTTGCCGGGCCTGCTGGCGCTCGTCTTTGGATTCCTCGCCTTTCGCTCGCGCATCAAGGGCGTATATTTTTCCATCCTCACCCAGGCCCTGACCTACGGGGCCATGCTCCTGTTCTTTCAGAACGATTTCACGATGGGCGGAAACAATGGCTTTACCGATTTCAAATTCATCCTGGGCCATTCACTCGTCGATAAAGTCGCCGGGCCCGCCACCATGCGCGGGCTTTTTATGGTCACCACCGTGGTGGTACTGCTCGTCTCCCTCGGCTGCTACTGGCTCAACGGCACCAAGTTCGGCCTCGTGCGACAGGCGATCCGGGACGGCGAAAACCGCGTGCTGTTCAGCGGCTACGCCACCGCCAACTACAAGCTGTTTGTCTTCGTCGTGGCCGCGATGATCGCCGCCATCGGCGGTGCGTTGTTTGTTCCGCAGGCGGGTATCATCAACCCGGACCAAATGACGCCGGAAAAATCGATCGAGGCCGTAGTCTGGGTTGCCGTCGGCGGCCGCGGCACACTCATCGGGCCGATTATCGGGGCGATCGGCATTAACGCGCTCCGGAGCTGGGCCACCCACGCCTACCCGGACTCGTGGCTCATCATCCTCGGGGCGCTTTTCCTCGGCGTGGTCCTTTTTCTCCCAGGGGGCGTCGTCAGCCTGCCGCCCAAGATAATGGAACTGTGGCGGCGCCGCCGCAAATCTCCTGACCGCCCATGAGCCATCCCATCCTCACCGTCGAAGACGTCTCCAAGACCTACGATGGCTTCAAGGCCATCTCGGATCTTACGTTCTACCTGTTTCCGGGTGAGTTGCGCACGGTCATCGGGCCGAATGGCGCCGGCAAATCGACCTTCTTCGACCTCATCACCGGCCGCGCCCGGCCGGACAAGGGCATCATCGAATTTGACGCCGGTCCGCGCACCCACGACCTGACCACCCTCAACGAATACGAGATCAACCGCCTTGGCGTCGGCCGCAAGTTCCAGACCCCGAGTGTCTTCGTTGAGCACACCGTCTGGGACAACCTCGTGCTTTCGCTCAAGGGCCCGCGGGGTGTTTTCGCTTCACTCTTCAAACGTACGTCCTCCACCGAACGCGATCGTATCGCCGACCTGCTCAAGCTCATCCGGCTCGACGCCAAGCGCGACTGGAAGGCCGGCCTGCTTGCGCACGGGGAGAAGCAATGGTTGGAGATCGGCATGCTGCTGGCCCAGGATCCGCAGGTGCTCCTCGTGGACGAGCCGGCCGCCGGCATGACTGACGAGGAAACGCATCGCACCGGCGAGCTGCTCATCAGCCTCGCGGGCAAACACAGTATCATCGTCATCGAGCACGACATGACGTTTGTCCGCCAGATTGCCCGCGACAACCCGGTCACCGTCCTTCACCAGGGTCATGTGCTCTGCGAGGGCAAGTTCGAGGAGGTCCAGGCCAATCCCAAAGTCCGCGAGGTCTATCTCGGTCGCGGCAAACACGGCACCCGATGAGCGCACTCCTCCAACTTTCCTCCGTCGAGGCCGACATCGGCGGCTCGCGCATTCTCCGCGGCGTCACCCTCGAGGTGAATTCCGGCGAGGTGGTCGCCGTCATGGGTCGAAACGGCG
>Ga0210392_10002099_pt1 | contig 10298 bp, 6 predicted proteins | sample IncBWC30OmetaG_FD_161057 | JGI IMG/M metagenome (GOLD analysis project Ga0210392, IMG submission 161057) | Forest soil microbial communities from Barre Woods Harvard Forest LTER site, Petersham, Massachusetts, United States - Inc-BW-C-30-O ...
ATCGGGCTGGAGTCTGGAACGGCCGTAAACGAGGATGGGGCCGAGCAGGCATCGATGGGATTGGCGGTGGGCGACTACAATCACACGGGAAGGCCTTCGCTGTACATCACGAATTTTTCGGACGAATACAGTTTGTTGTTTCGTAATGATGGCGACTGGAATTTTACGGATGTGTCGTACAAGGCGGGAGTCGCGGTGCCGTCGCTACCCTATGTAAAGTGGGGGGCGGCATTCGTGGACCTGGACAATGATGGTTGGCTGGATGTTATCGCGGTGAGCGGGCATGTATACCCGCAAGTGGACACGCTGCCTTCCGGTGCTCGTTATCGTGAGCCAAAGATTTTACAGATGAATCAGAAGGACGGAACGTTTTGCGACGCCAGTACACAGGGTGGCGCGGCGCTTCGGGAGCCCCAGGTATCTCGCGGGCTGGCGGTGGGAGATTTATTCAACGATGGGAATATGGACGTAGTGATCAACAATTTGGATGGAGCGCCGGTGGTGTTGAAAAACCACGGCGTTGCGGGAAGACATTGGGTGAGTTTTGAATTGGCGGGAACAAAGAGCAATCGATTGGCGATTGGGGCCCGCCTGAAGCTGGTAGCTGCGGGAATCACGCAAACGGAAGAGATTCATAGTGGCGGGAGCTACCTTTCGCAGAATGACCTGCGAGTGCACTTCGGGCTGAATCAAGCGACGAAGATCGATAGCCTGGAGATTCGATGGCCCTCTGGCAAGGTTGAGACACTAAAGGACCTGGAGGCGGACAAGTTTTATAGTGCATTGGAAGGGCAGGGAGTGGTTGCGCGCGAGAAAATTCAGCCTACCACCGCTTCTGCAAAGCACCCCTAAGTACCACCGAATCAGACGAACAGCTAGGAACGAGCTCATCAGGGCAGCCCCTATGACCCACCGGCTTTTGTGGTGATCAACAAGGAGATGGCTTTGCAGATGACCCTGCGCGATACGCTGCGCTTCGACCTGGAGAAATCGTCAATCTACAAACGCGCAAACGTTCGACCTGTTTTTGGCGCCGAAGATGAAGACATTTTGCACGAAGTGCCGGATGACACGCCAATCGAGTTCTACGATTTCTCGGTGATGAACGCTTGTCATTTAGGAGTAACGGCGCTTACGGCATGGCTGAAGCCCTGCCCTCCCGACGCCACATGACTGAACTGGCGGCGGAAAAACTCCCAGAATTGCCATGCGAATTTCGTCCGCATTTTGAACCGGCTGCGGAATTTGATTTCTCCTTGGCATTTCAGGAAAAGCAGATCTCTCGCTTCATTCGGGATGACGATGAACTATGGTGTTCCGCAAACTGGAAAGTCGTGTTCCTCCCGAGTTTCCGGAGTTACCACGCAAACTATTAAGAGGGGGGCGAGTGGCGCAGCTCATCGAAGGCCATTAGAAATATGGCAATGAGAGCCAGCACCATGCCGGCGAAATTGTACCGAGTGGGGATCTGCTGGTAGATGAGCAGAGAGAGCGCTATGGTCACGAGAGGAAACAGACCGTTGACCATGGGAACGACAATGATGGCTTTGCCGTAACGCACGGCGTATACGAAGAGCAGGCATCCCAGGGAGTTGAGACTCTGGATCAGCGCCGTGAGATAGGGTCCAGATCGGCTCCAATTAATTGCCGCAGAGAAATCGGTCATCCACAGGGCGATTGGACCGAGCGCCAGCCCGGTGGTCGCCATATAGAAAAACAATCCTTCGGAAGAGATGGAAGTGGCCGAGGACTTCATGAAATAAGCTTGCAGCCCCCATGCAAAGAAGATGGTCAGTGTCACCAGGAGCCATGTGTAGCCGTGAACGGGGCTGTTGGTAGGTTCCTGAAGCGATAAAAAAAGAATTGCTGGTATCGACAAGATGATTCCGGTGAGCGCGAGCGGATAGGTTCTTTCCTTCAGCAGGGTCGCGGAAAGGATGATGGTCACGACCGGCGACAAGCAGATGATCGGGAAAATAATGTAGGCAGGCCCTTTGGTGAGCACCCAGAAGAGAAGCAGTTGCCCCATCGCTCCGGAAAAGCCCACGGCGCAACCATAAAGAATGGACTTTGAGTCCAGTTCCAACTTCCAGTGAGCATTGCGAATGGCGATGATGGCGAAGGGGATCATGGTGAGGGACCAAATCACGTAGCCGAGCGTGGACGGGAAGGAGGGATGCATCAATTTCTCGGGAATCTCCATGAGCGCGCCCAAACTCCCCACAAGATTGGTACAAGCAGGGCAAGGAGCAACCACTTGGGAAGCTTCATGCGACTACTCTCCGAGTACGGCTAGGGCTGGAGTTGTTTGTGGCTCCTGAAAATGAGAGCACCCTCGACGTTAAGGGATTGCCAAGCGCCCGGCATGCAGGGCGATTATCTCTTTTTCTGATGGTTTGGCGACAAGAAGGTATTTCGAGCTGACATTGCGGCGTGCGAGTTGTTGAAAGAAGGCTGCGGCGCAGTGTTAAGATCAAAATTAGGTTCAAAACACAATGGGACAAAAATGATCACGAGAAGAAAATTTATCGGTGCGGTTTCCGCTGCCTCCGCTGCAGGCCTGGTGGATCCAAAAGGAATTGGAGGGAATTTTGCGCTGGCTCTTGCTGAGCCTGTTTCCGCGCCGGACCTGACGAAATACGTGAAGATCAAAATTGGGACCGGCGGGCATGGGCACACTTATCCTGGCGCCACGATGCCGTTTGGCATGGTGCAACTCAGTCCAGACACCTACAACGAGGGCTGGGATTATTGCTCGGGCTATCACTACTCAGACACATCGCTGATGGGCTTCAGCCACACGCACTTGAGCGGGACCGGCGCGGCAGACTTGCTGGACTTTCTGCTGATGCCGGGAACGGGTCCGGCAAAGACCGTGTCGGGTAGCCGGGAGAATCCGGAAAAAGGATATCGGTCGCGTTTTTCTCATGACGATGAAGTTGCCGTACCGGGTTATTACTCGGTGTTGCTGAAGGACTATGGCATACACGCTGAACTGAGCGCCACAGAGCGCGCAGGCATCCACAAATACACTTTTCCAAAAAGCGATACGAGCCATTTCATTCTCGATCTGGTGCATGCGGACAGCATTTCGCCCAATCTGATTAACTGGTCAAATCTAAGAATCGTTGGCAACGACACGATCACAGGCGGGCGAAGCACCAAGTTGTGGGCGAGCGGGCGAGAGATTTATTTTGCGATGAAGTTTTCGAAGCCTTTTGCGCGCGCGGCGATCGTGTCCGACGAAAAGAAATTCGACAGTTCAGTACGAGATGCGAGCGGAACGTCGCTGAAGTGCCTGGTGCACTACGACACGTCGGAAGGCGAGGTTATTTTCGTGAAGGCGGGCCTTTCCAGCGTCAGTGCGGAAGGCGCGATGAAGAATCTTGAGGCCGAGATTCCAGACTGGGATTTCGACAAGGTGAGAGCGCAAGCGCACGCAGCATGGAACCGGGAGCTGTCGACACTGATCGTCGATTCAGATAACCAGAAGCAGAAAGAGATTTTTTATACCGGTCTGTATCACACGCTGGTGGCGCCCACGCTGTTCGACGACGTAGATGGACAATACCGGGGCATGGACGGCAAGGTACATCAGCTACCGCCGGGGCAGCATAGTTACAGCACGTTCTCGCTGTGGGACACGTATCGCGCGACGCATCCATTGTTTACGCTGGTGCAGGGTAAACGCGTTCCGGACCTGGTGAACTGCCTGATCCGGATGGCTAATGAAAGCCCGGCGGGGATGCCGATCTGGCCGCTGCATTCCAGGGAGACATTCTGCATGACCGGCTACCATTCGGTAGTGGTCATCGCGGAAGCGCATGCAAAAGGATTTCAGGGAATTGATTTCAGCAAGGCCTATCCGATGGTGAGGAAACGCGCGCTGGAGGACGACTATCAGGGGCTCACTCATTACCGGAAGATGGGCTTTATTCCATGCGATTTGGAAGGCGAGTCGGTCAGCAAAACTTTGGACTATGCCTATGATGACTGGGCCGCAGCGCATCTGGCCCGTGCCGTGGGGGCGACAGGAGATTCGGCGCAACTGCTGAATAACAGCAAAAATTATCGGAATCTGTATGATAAGCAGACTTCGTTCATGCGGCCGCAATTGGCCGACGGAAAATGGGCGGAGCCGTTCAGCCCGATTGAGATTGCTCATTCGAAAAAATGGCGAGACTACACGGAATCGAATCCGTGGGTGACGACTTTTTCCGTGCAACATGATCCGAAGGGCTTGGCAGAATTGCTGGGCGGCCGGGAAGCTCTGGTCGCCAAACTTGACGGATTGTTCAGCGCCGCGCCGGACCTGCCTCCAGATGCGCCGCCGGACATTGCCGGGCTTGTTGGCCAGTACGCGCATGGCAATGAGCCTAGCCACCACATTGCGTATTTGTATTGTTACGCAGGAGCGCCGTATAAGACGCAAGCGCGGGTGCGGAGTTTGCTCGAGACCATGTACGACAACCAGCCCGACGGGTTAGCGGGAAATGAAGATTGCGGACAGATGTCGGCGTGGTACGTGATGAGCGCGCTGGGTTTTTATGCCGTCGACCCGGTAAGCGCGAACTACGTGTTTGGGGCACCATTGTTCGATCGCGTGATCGTGAAGTTGGCGAGCGGCAAGGAATTGATTGTCGAAGCAAAGCGAAAATCGCCGGACGATCTGTACATCCAGTCGGTAACGTTCAACGGGAAGCCCTACAGCAAGGTGTGGTTTAAGCACGCGGATATCGCCAATGGCGGAAGCTTCGTGTTCACCATGGGCGGCCAGCCGAATCGCGAATTTGGGGCCCGCGAAGAAGCAGCGCCACCGTCGATGAGTTCCTGACCGCTGGCGCCGCACCGAAGGGTTTGAATCGAAATCAGTCCCACCTCAGTCGCCGCACTCGTGATTTCAAATTGAGTTTGTCCAATACCGCGCCTGCGATCCTCGAAGTTACCCTGCACGTGCGGTAGATGCCGCTTGCCAAGAGAGGATACGCGCGCCGCCTGAACAGGTAGACAAGAGCTTCTTGATAGCTTTCATTGGCAAAATGTTCTTTGTACTTCGCATGGCCAGCCAAGTCATAAAACTGAATTGAGTTTTCGTTGAACAGGTCCTCCAGAACAAGCAGCAAGAGAACTGTTCCGGCGCTATAACTTCTCCAGTCGGGGTGCACTCCGGCAGCAGCGGTATAGAGGGTTTGGCCATACTGCTGTCCGATAATGAAGGAGCATGGCACGGTACCGCACTTGAGCAGATAACCGCGCAACCAGCCGCGCTGCGCCAGAAAATGCATTTCACTTCTCACCACGTCAAAGTCGCGTGCGCCGATCCCCCAGCGATATCGAACGAACTGCCATGTCTTCTGGGAGATCTCGTGTGCAGCCTCCAGAAATTCATCGATCTGAGATATCTTGGTCACTCGCATGAATTGCATATCCCCGCAGGCGCGCAGTCGTCTGATCTCACGACGGCGGTTCTTCCGCGCTTTCGGAGAAAACTTATTCATGTAACTCGCAAACGTACCGCTAAGGCGAATCAACGAGTGGGACGATACCCCCCAAGGGGTATAGAAGGAAAAGCATTCCCGGATCATTGGGCTGCTGCGTAAATAGCTCCAAAGGAAAGATGGAGTTTTCACGTGAGACAACTGAATTACGTCAAATTCGGCTTGCAAGATCCGGTCAAACAGCATGTCGTAGAAGGAAGTTTCCGCGGGCATATTGGGGGTGTACCCCTGTAAGGTCAAGAAACGAAATGGAAGTTTGGCCGCGACAAACGGGCCCAACTCGCACAGGAGTCGCTGATTGGAGAGGACAAACGGCACAGCGCCAATGATTTGGCTTTCGCGCTCGAAGAATATATGCGTACGTTTTCTTTTTGCCGCTTGAAATGTTCCTCCATCCAGTCGGGATCGCAGTGAATGGTGTGCCCGTGAAAGCGACTGTTGCACTCCCTCCAACCGTTCGAGAAGGGTTGCCAATCCTGATCGAGGCGAACCTCCCGAAGGTGACAAGCAGAATCCGGACTTGAGAGTTGGCCAGTCCGCCCATACATTTCGGTTTCCCTTTCAAACGGAAGTTGCGATGGCTGTTGGGAAATCCAGCGTCGTAATTTGCTGCGAGTTCCTTCCTGCAGGTCAACGAACTTTATGCCGACTTCTGTTTTCGATTTACTCACCCACACGATTTGTCCGTTGAGTTCGAGCCAACCCTCCGATATTGGCAGGCGGAATCGTATACAAGGAACCTGAGAGTGCTGGGTCAGCGTGACAGGCACTCGTGCGGCGAACCCACCCTCGCTAACATTGAGGATGGTACCAGTGCAGCCCGTACCGAGGTCAAGGGGAGCACGCGAATCAACCCGCAAGCGCGCGTGAGCACGCCGCTCGGGAATCGAGGTCACATCCTCGGGGGCTTCGAACATGATGTGCACGAGGGCGGGCAGCGTCTCCTTGGATTCCCGATTGTCCCTCGTTTCGGAGTTTTCGCCTAGTAAATGAACGCAAAAGGGACGACCCATGGAAATGAGATGCATGTTAAGTAACGGATTGTATGGCCTGGTACTACTAAATAGTCGCTTCGCATTTGGTAACCGGCGCGAATTAATGAGGCGCAGGCTCACTTCACGTGACGAGCCGCCGCCGAAATCAGTTTCGGCTTGATTTTGCGAACGGAGTGGGTCTGGCGGGTGATCAACGCTGTGGGTTAATCGATTTTCCGAAAATTATGCAAAAAACTAATTCTTGACAACCATATCTTTGATGGTGCCAAATGTTCGAAGTTGTTGGGGTACTTTGTCGGGCAGGCTGGACGATTGTTTGTCCTTGGTCGAGAAACACCGCCGTAGGCATTCCTTGCGGCGGAAGCAACGCCTCCAGCAATCCCCGGATCCGTCTGTTGCAAGTGTTTGCCGTCCGGAATCACCGGTGCAATGAATCCGAGGGACTTGCGAACAGTCGTAAAACGTCGGCTCTGGTTCCGAACCAGGGCAGGAGGCTGCGCTATGCGTTCCGTAGCGGTCTTTGCACTTCGGCACCTTGTTTTCGCATTCCTATCTATTTTCATAATCCATTCCGTGTGGGCCCAATCAAACCGCGGCTCGATTGCGGGTTCCGTTTTGGACAGTTCGGGAGGGGCCGTAGCGAATGCCGCTGTCAGCGCGAAAAGCGTGGACACAGGCACGGTGTACAACACAACTTCCACAGGGACTGGCGCCTACCGTATTTCTGAGATGGTACCGGGCGCCTATGATCTCAGTGTGACCGCCAAGGACTTTAAAGTATCGGAGAACAAAGGCGTCGTAATTCAAATCAACACCACTGCCTCACTCGACGTGACCCTTCAGCCTGGAGATGTGAAGGAGAGTTTGACAGTATTCGCTGATGCGCCAACCATTCAAAGCGAAAGTTCCGACATCGGCACCGTCGTTGGTCTGAAACAGATTGAGCAGCTCCCGCTATCCATTGCCGCAAGCGGCCAGGGCTTTATCCGGTCCCCCGAAGCCTTCATCTTCCTCACACCCGGTACTGCTGGCCCTGGCACCAACAGCGATCACGGTTCAGCGGGCACCTTCGAAACCAAACTGGCCGGCGGCCAGAACTTCGGCACGGAAGTCATTTTGGACGGTGCCAGCACCTCACGCATGGACACAAGTGCCGCCTTTACACAGACTGCGCCTTCGGTTGAGGCCCTCACTGAGTTCAAAGTAACTACATCCACGATTCCGGCGGAATTTGGCCGCACTTCCGGCGGCGTCGAAAGTTTCAGTACTCGCTCTGGCAGCAACAATTTCCATGGCAATGCGTTTGAAATCTACAAGAACGATAAGTTCGACGCCAACTCCTGGTATAACAACATGGAGGGTTTACCGAAGCCTAGGGACCACAAGAACAATTATGGCGGCACGTTCGGCGGGCCTGTCTGGATTCCTAAGGTTTATGACGGGAAGAACAAGAGCTTCTTCTTCTTTTCGTGGGAACAGTATCGGCAGGCCCAAGGCATACCGGTTACTTCGACGTTGCCCACGGCGGCAGAACGAAACGGTGATTTCTCTGCGCTGCTGGGAGCCCCAGTCTTTCAGGGCGGCAATCCGCTTCTGAACCCCTGTGACAACAATAATCAGGTTCTGCAGGGGCAGATCTTCGACCCGACCACTACACGGACGGTCAACGGAACGCAGTGTCGCAGTCCTTTCCCAGGCAACATCATTCCAACCGGCGACTTGAGCAAGGTGGCTCAGAACGTCCTGGGCTACGTGCCGACTCCCGTGGGAACGGCCCCGGCCAACAACAACTTCACTTACACGGCGACCAACGCGAACCTGGACACGGCCTGGACCGTGCGCGGCGATCAGAACGTTGGCAACAACAATAAACTCTACTTTTCCTACAACAGCCGCAATTTCGAGGCTCCCAATGGACCCAGCAATTTACCGGGACCGATCAATCAGAATTACCTGAATACGTTCAAGACGTACTACTTGCGGTTCGGCTGGGACAGCACGATCCAGGGCAACTTGCTCAATCACTTAAACGTCGGCCTCAATCGCATCAACTCCAACAGTAAGGGGTATAGCGTGACGGGTGTGGATTGGGACCAAGTGCTGGGTATCGCAAATGCCAGTGGCCAGGTGTTTCCGCAATTCAACTTCAATAGCAGCCCCAGTGGCTTCAGCTATGTCGGCTACAGCACACCGCAAGACAATTCCAATCTGCCGAATAGCTTAGTTGTGGACGACAGCGTTGCGTGGATCAAGGGTCGGCATTCGCTGCGGATTGGGATTGAATGGCGCTCGTACCAATTCTCGATCCTGAGCCAGGCCTTCACTTCTCCGAGTTATACATTTTCGCCGAATCAGACGTCTTTCACGCAAAATGACACGTTTACCGGAGATTCCTTCGCCAGCTTTATGCTGGGATCGCCGCAGCAGGCGAGCCTGACTGTCTACTCTGTTTATCCGCGATGGAACGCGAACTATTTCGCGGCCTTTATACAGGATGATTTTAAGTTCAGAAGGGATCTGACCCTGAATCTGGGCTTCCGGTATGACATTGACACGCCGCGCTATGAAGCACATGACGCACAATCGAACTTGTCTTTGACCACCGCCAACCCCGGTACGCCGGGGCAACCTGGTGCTTACGTTTACGGCCCTTATGCCATTCTTGGGAATACTTTCTTTAAAGATTTCTCGCCTCGTGTTGGGTTTGCATATTCCCCGGAGGCGCTCTTCGGGCATGTCCGCAATCTGGTCGTTCGGGGCGGCTACAGCATCTACTACGCGCCGCTGACATATTCTGATTTTGGCCTTAACTTTCTAACGGGCACGTCGGCTAGCCCTTCGTTCACCTCAGCTGACAATTTCACACCGCTGCAATCGCCAGATGCAGGCTTTCCTACCTATGCCAAGCCGCCGTCTTTTGATCCCGCCGTGTACAACGGGCAGTCGCCCAACTATGTGGCCCCGCAGTATGGCAAGCCGGGTATGGTGCAGAACTGGAGCCTGCAAATCCAGAAGCAGTTGGCGCAAGACTTGATCCTGAGCGTCGGCTACGTGGGCATGCATTCCACGCGGCTGCGTTCCTCCCTCGCGCAACCCAACAACCTCACTCCCAAGTACTACGACCTGAACGGAGCTGCTCCGGCTTGCGGCGCGGGACAGACCTATGGCCCCAGCGTCCTCAACAATGCCTACAACAGTTGTACCGGCTCCGCAGCTCTTTCCGATCTTGGGGTCACCGTCCCTCCGTGGCTCCCGGGTCTATATGGTGGCAGCCCGACCGTTGGGCAAGTTCTGCGCCCCTATCCACAATTCCAGTCCATTGCGACAGACGGTGGCCTCGAAAATCTGGGCCAGTCTACCTACAATGCTGGACTGGTTAGCCTGGAGCGCCGGTTCCGCAATGGTCTGAACTTGATGGCCTCTTACACCTTCTCCAAAACACTCACGGACGCGGACAGCAACTATCCGCTGTTTACGTCCTTCAACTCGGGAGTCTGGGCGCAGGACTCTTTCAATCTGAAGAACAACAAAGCAGTCAGTTACCAGGACATTCCGCAAATCTTCGTTCTCAGTTACGTGTATGAACTGCCCGTTGGCCCCAACAAAAAGTTCCTCGACAAGAAGGGCGTGGTGGGCAAGATCGTCGGCGGATGGCAGGTCAGCGGCGTACAGCGCTACCAGAGCGGTTCGCCGATATCCTTCACTTGTGGCTTCCCGGTGACATCCATTCCAAATAACTCCGGCAATATCTGCGCTGACCGCGTCCCGGGTCAGTCTTGGCTGGCTGGTTCGGCGGGTTCCTTCA
>Ga0210392_10002100_pt1 | contig 10294 bp, 10 predicted proteins | sample IncBWC30OmetaG_FD_161057 | JGI IMG/M metagenome (GOLD analysis project Ga0210392, IMG submission 161057) | Forest soil microbial communities from Barre Woods Harvard Forest LTER site, Petersham, Massachusetts, United States - Inc-BW-C-30-O ...
TCGCGCGGCGGCGCAATTCAGTGGCAACTTAAAAGACGATCCGAACGCGATGCAGCAGAACATCCGCTACATCGAGCAGCTCACTGGCAAGCCCTACGACTACGCGACTTTGGGCCCACCAGTGGCGGGTCCGAACACCGCTAAGCAGGCCGACGATTGGAAAGTGTCGCAAGCTGGCAAAACGGCGGCGTCGACGGCGCTCGGCACGGCGACCGGAGAACAAGCGAGCCGCGCGCCTCTCGCTGGCATGATCGACGAAGACACCCCAGCGGCGGCGTTGCACAACCAGCAGATCTATCAGACGGTCTACGGCAAGCCGCCCGAGAACGGCCTGGTGGACGCAGGCCCAATCACAGCGGCGGCGAACCGCGCCCGCATGGCGGTTCAACAGGGCTTGATCGAGCAGGCAAAGGTTCAGGGCGGCCAGCAAGCGCGCCAAGCCCTCGTCAGTCTTTACAAGGACGATCCAGCCGCTGACGCCGCTAACCGGGCGGTCTATTCGGTGCTTAATAACGGCGCGCAATTCGAAGCGGGGATGCCGGTGCCTGTCGGCCCGAACACCAACGCCGCTTACCAGAAAGCGCTGGGCCAACGGCAAGAGACCCAAGCTGAAGCCGAAGCCCGGGGCAAAGTCTTGGGGGGAGGGGTCGACGCGGGCAAGCCACTCATCTTTCCGACGCCGCCGCCGTCGACCAACCAGAACCTCCAGCCAGCGCCAGCGCCAACACCAGCGCCAGCACAGACGAACCCTCCCGCGCCCGCGCCCGCGCCTGCGCCTGCGCCCGTGCCTGCGCCCGTGCCTGCGCCAGCTCCTCCCACGGCTCCGGTGCAAGCGCCGATCCCGAAAGGCGCGACCCCCGACCCGACACATCCGGGCTGGTACTGGCAGGGAGGCCAACTCCATCCGGCGGTGACAACCGGAGGGCCAGCAGGCACCGTCATTGGCATGAACACTGGCGACCAGGAGACCGCGAACGCCGCCACCGCAGGCGCGGGCAAGACACTGAACGACGCCTACGCGGCAGGCGAAGCTGCGACCAAGCTCCAGACCATCACGCAACAATTGCGCGGGCTGGAGACGATTGCCCACACCAACGGCTTCTGGGGGCAGACCAACGCAGCCATCAACGACTTCCTCGGCCAGTATCATCTCGGCGGCGTCACCAATCAGCAGATGGCGCAGCAATTGATGAAGCAACTGGTCACGACCGAACTCCCGGGCATGCTCAAACAGTATGACATTGTGCGCTTCGCCAAGCCTGAGATCGACTTGATGAACCGGGTGATGGGCGACCCGACGGCGTCTCCCGAAGTGATCAACGGTATCCTCGCCAACCTCGACACCGCGGCGCAATACACAGTTCAACGCAAGAACCTCGCCAGCCGGACGTTGGGGTTCGGCAGCACCGATCCGTCGCAGCCAGACACCGGCCCGATCAACTTTCCTGAGTTCCAGCAGGGCGACGCGGCTCTCCTCAACGACTACAACGCCAAGGCGCAGGCGAACCGGGACGCGGCGGGCGCTGTCGGCGCGAACACCCAGCCAACCGCGCCGGTAGTGACGACGCAGGGCGGAGCCACGCCGACGCCAAGCTTCTGGCAGTCGATAGGGCACATCTTCGAGGGGTTCGGACAACCCCCCGCGCCTGCGCCCGCCGGGCCTGCTTCCGCACCGGCGCCCCCCAACGCTTCGCACGAGCTTCAGTTCAATCCTGCAACCAATTCGTGGCAGTAAACGATGCCCCAGCACGTCCGACTGGTGAACGGAGCGGCGCTCGACATCCCCGACGGGACGCCGAACGACGAGATCACTTCGCGCGTGAACACCGCGAACGCCATGATCAAGATGAACGTGCCCAATCTCATCAAGGGCGGGAAAGCGATCTGGGACGCAGCCAACGCCGTGGCGGCTCCAGCCGGGCGCATCGCGGGCGCGGGCGTCGACCTTAACCCTGTAGTGGGAGGGGTCGACTGGGGCATTGGCGGTCTTAACGCGCTCAAAGCCATTGCAGCAGGCAAGCACCCGGCGCTCAACAACGTGCCTGACATTCCGACCGCGTCCAGCGTCGCGACGGCGCTGATCGGCGCTCCTCCAATGCCTCAAGACGCTCCCGCCGGGCAGCGCTACGGCGAGGCCGCGATCACCGGGGCTCTGAGCCCTCAAGACAGGATTATGAGCGCGCTGCGCATGATCGGCGGCACCGGACTTGGCGACGTTGGCGAAAGCGCCGCGAACTACCTTGGCGGCCCCGACTGGGCAAAGTTCGGGCGCTGGGCCGGGAGCACCATCGGGTCAGCGCCAGAGACGGGGCTCGACGCCATTCGCAGTGGCGTTCGCTACATGTTCGCAGGCCGACAAGCCCCCGAAGTCGACGCGGCTGGAAATCAGCTCGACACGCAGCCGACGTTTGGAGCCTATGCGAACACCCCTGGCCGCCTGATGGAGAAGGCGTTCGCTGCAATCCCTGGCGTCAACATCCCGATCAACGCCGCCCGGCAGCGGATGGAAGACGCGATCCGCAACGCGCGGGAGACTTCGGCCCAGCAAGTCAATCAAGGCCCATTGCCGCCAGCGGTCGACCCTAATTCCATCGGCGGCAATCTCATCACGCAGGCGCGGATGCGATCCGCGTCGATCAAAGCTGACGCAAGCCAGCGGTATGTAGACCTCTACAACGCTGTCCCGAAAGACACGTTGGTAGACGCCAGTCCGATCATCCAGGCCATTAATGACCAGGCGAACTCTCCCAGCGTCTCGGGCGCGCAGAAGGCGGAATTGCTCGCGCGGCGGGATTATCTGATGACGATGATGCCCGGTCAGCCCGGGTATAACGGACCGCCTGTGGGTTCGCTTCGCAATCCTAATCTCGTGCCTCTCGGTCAGCTCGCCGCGTTCAAGACTGAGTTGGGCAACGATATTCAAGGCATGACGAAGCTCGACCAAAACGTATCAGGGCCGGTTTACACCGCCATCGACAACACATTGCAGAACACCTTCAACTCTGTCGGCTATGGCCCGCAGTACCAGCAAGCCAGAGACAACTATGCTCGCGTCACCGGCCCCGGCACCGTGACCGACCAGCTTGACGCCGTTGGCGGCAAGCCCGTGCCTGGCAAGCCGGGGATCTACGATGGCGGCATGAGCGAGCAGCAAGCGCACGATTTCCTTGCTCGAAACACGCAATCGCCAAGCGCGTTAGAGCCGTTCGTAGACGCCAGCAGCCCGTACTGGCGAGCAACGGCGGCGCAGTTCATTAACTCTATCGGGCAGACCGGGCAGGGCGACGACTTCCGGCCTGACGCCTTCGGCAAGCGGATGGGGCAGATTTCCGAGCCAGTCCTCACCCAGCTTTTACAGGATCAGGGCGGAGGCACGCTTCAGCCGTCGTGGTCAAATCTTCGTGCTGCGCAGGTGCTGGGCGACGAGAGTTCGGTGCCTGTGAGCAGGCACGGACTGACCAACGCTATCGGGAGCCTCGCCGCCGTCGAAGGCCTATCGGGCTGGCTCGGACACCACTTTGCCGACGCGGGCATTCCCGCCGCGATAGGCACGCCTGCTGTGCTGGCGGCAATCGGTTATGGGATGCAGAGCCAGCCGATGGCCGACGCGATGGCCGGGAGAGGCACGAACACGCCGCTCGTTGACGCCCTCTACCAGGGCATTCCGTTCGCCGCGGCGTCGTCGAACCTCAACAATCCCGACGATCCGCGTAACCAGCCAGTAATCGCGCCACGGCCCGCGTCGCCGCTCGATCAATTGCACCCGGCGCCGCCTCCGTCTCCCCCGGTGAATATGAACCCCCCTCCCACTTACAACTTCTGACCTGACATGGCCGCCTACAACCAAGAAGCCATCAACCTTATCTACAACGAACTCTCCAGCCGGGGTGTCAAGCCCGAGGTCGCGGCGGGCGCAATCGCCGGGATCATGGGCGAGAGCGGCTCGGGGCTTAACCCGCTGTCGTTCAACGACAGAGATCCGGGCGGCGGTTCGGGCGGCATCCTCCAATGGAACCGTGATCGTCTCGTCGGCGATCACGGCCTCTTGGCGTTCGCCAAGGCCAACGGCGTCGACGTAGACACCAACACGCCGACCGACAGCAAGAAAGTTCCCCTTGCGCTCCAAGTCAAGTTCATGGGGCACGAACTCGACACCACGCACAACGGGGTTCTCAAGGGTCTCCAGAGCGTCAACAACGGCGAAGAAGGGCTCGACACCTGGGTCAACAATATGGAGGCTCCCGCCGACAGAGCGGGAGCGATCAATCAGCGACGGCAATATATCGCGCCAGTCTCGGGTCTGCTCGGCAAGCCCGCGCCTGCCGGGTCCGCAAACACACCCGTCGCCGCCGGGCAGACACCGCCCGCCTATCAGCCGCCTTCTCCAGGCCAGATGGCGGGCGCATCCATCGGGCAGGCGCTGGCGGGCATGGGCGCGAGCATGAGCACGCCCAGCGGCGGAGGTTCCTACATGGACACGACCGGCGACGCCCCGGCGATTCGCTCGATGGCGGCGCAGACCGATTTCATACAACCAGCGAGTCCATTGCCCGCGCAATACGCAGGCGGCTCCGGCGGCGTCGGGTCACAACTGGGCGCGCTTGCCGCGCAGCCAGCGATGAACCCGCTGGAGAACCCTGCCAACGCCCCCAGCATCACGCAGGGCGCGCCGGGCATGACGGCGATGCTCGGCACGCTCGGGACCAACGCGACACCCAGCCTGTTCGACCAACGTAGCAGCTCGCTTTCGCCCAATCCCTATCGCGCCACCATGAGGCTCTCGTAATGGCGTCTTCCTCCGTGGCGTCGCAGCTTGCCGATATGGTCGGCATAAACACCACCAGCGGGACAGTGGCGAACCCCACCAATTCGGGCCACAGGAGTGGGCCTGGCAGCGGGGTCAAGATCGGGGCTCCCGCAGGCACGGGAGGCACGCAGCGCCCGCCAGCGGGCCCCGCAGGGGCGCAGACACGCGGTCCCAAGCCTCCCCAACCCAAAGCCCCCAAGGTTCCCCAGCCTCAACAGCCCAAATTCAGCGCCAACAACCCGCCGATGATGACCCAGCCTCCGCCTGCGCCGCACCCGGGACTTATTCCGCCTTACCCGGACGCGCGCTCGCCGCAGCCCACCATGATGCCGAACGGCTCGATGGTGATGCCGCCTCCTGCGGGGTTCATTGGCGCTGGAATGCCCCCGCGCGTGCCCAAGACCTTCATCCCCGGCATGTCCGGGCTTTTAGGGCGATGATATGGCTGTTCAGGACCTCACCAGCCTGCTCTATGGCGATCCGGGAACAGACACCGGCTCCGCACCCCCGCCGCCCGCGCCGCCAGCTCCCAGCTCTGCCGCCGTGGCGCAAGCTGTTACGCCTTCTGGCATCGGCTCTGACGCGCGCTATCCGGTGTCTCCCCCGATGGGTTGGAACGCGCCGCCGTTGAACCCCATTGATCGCGACAACCTGATCAAGACGGTCTACGGCGAGGCGAGCGATCAGCCCGCGCTCGGTCAGGCCGCCGTCGCCCACGCGATCCTCAATCGAGTGAACGCCGGGGGCTACACCGGGGGCGCGCCGAACACAATCACCAACGTCGTTCACGCGGGTGTCCCGAACCCTCGCGATGCCGCGCGTGGCTTTCACGAGTTCTCGCCTTGGAACCCTCCGGGCGTGCCTGAGAGCAATCTAGCGGCGCAGCATCTGTCGCCCAACGATCCCAACTACCAGAAGATCGGAGCCATCGTCGATCAAGTCTACAGTGGCGCGATCCCGGACCCGACGGGGGGTGCGACGCACTATTTCGGCTACATGCCGCGCCCGCCGAAGTGGTTGCCCCCGCTGGCGGCGCTGAACACCACGAAGATAGGGGGCCAGACCTTCGTTGGCGGCTACTCGGGCCCCGGCCAACAGGTCGGCGTCCAGACGGCGCTCAACCAGTAAGGGAGTTCAACAATGGCCATTCGAATAGACGACAACACCCAGCCCACCGCCTCGTTCTTGTCTCCGTCGGACAGGCCTTCCTCGGGCGTGGGCTATTCCGCGCAGCCGACTGTCGGCGTCAGGGCTAGACCGCAATTCGGGCCGCCAATACCACCCGGCGGCATCCAGACACCGCAACTCGATTTCTCGGCGTTCGACAACATGGACCCGCGTCAAGATCCGGCGGGGCCGTCAGGGCCGTTGCCTACACAGGGCCGCGCTGGCGGCGGAAACCCGTTTCTCGGCTTCCTCGCCAACCTGTTCAGCAGAGGAGTAGGAGGCGGCGCGACCCCGCAGGGCATGACGGGCTTGCTCGCCCGAGGGCAGGGCGCGCCTGGCACGAACACGCTCGGGAACCCATTCAACCGATTTGGCTGATCTGTGTCTGGCGTGTCTTTGATTTGTCAGGACACGGACACACGGGCGTGGTAGAACCCCCTATCGGTTTCAACGAGGGGTTCAATCACGATGAAAAATGCTCTTTTGGCGGGGGTGTTCGCACTCGCTTTCGGGCTCACGCCCGCGCACGCCACGCTGCAACTTTCCATCGGCGCGAACGGCTCCGTTTTCACCTGCTCGGACGGCCAACTGAGTTGTGACCAGTCGGGCGGCGCGAACAACCTGCTCACGGTCGACACGACGGTAGGCGGCGCGTTCGTCCAGCTCACCCTGACCCAGTCGACGTTCGGCAAGGTCAACGAGCTTCAACTTTCAAGCTCGAACATCGAGAACCTGACCGGCGCGCCGATCACGGTCACGCTGCTCGCCAGCGACACCGGCTTCGACAGTCCGGTGCGGTTCATCGAAAATTCCGCTTCGCTGACCTTCAACTCGAATGTCGGAGCGCCGAACAGCACGCTCCAGTTCTGGGCCGATCCGCTCAACACGCAGGGAGCCAACCCTACCAATACTCCCGGCGCGCTCCTCGAGACGGTGAGCGGCCACGCGACGACTGATCCCGACAGCTTCTCCGGCTCGCTCTTGTCGCCGTTCGACGCCAACGCGCCGTTCTCGATGACCGAGGGCGCGGCGCTGGTCCTGCGCGCCGACGGCTCGGTGACGGGCTTCAATCAGGCGATGCAGACGGGCGTTCCCGAACCCCGGACCTGGGCGATGCTGGCGATTGGTTTCGGCCTGATGGCGTTCCTGGGCGTCAGGCGTAAGCGCGCCCGGTTCGCGGTCTGAATTCGCGGCCTCCGTTACCCCCTAGGGACCGCGATAGGGGCCGGGCTCCTGGCCGCATCACAAGACGGGACGGGATGGCGGGTGTGCAACGTTAGCCTGCTCCTATTCCGGCTTGCTCTGGAGCCCGGCCCCGCCGTCACGCGCAGTCACGCGCTAGTCACGCGTTTGTCTGGCTTTAACAAAATCAATGAGTTAAGTCACGCGGCGCGTGGTCAAAACGTATCGGTAATGTCGGCCAACACAGGGCTAGAAATCACTTAAAGCTCTGAAACCATTGTGTCTGTTGTGTCTTTTAAACCAGACAAACGCCCTTGACATGGTAGTGGTCGGAGGTTCGACCCCTCCAGCGCCCACCACCTTAACCCTCTGAAATTTATCATAAAATCGACTTAAGTCTAGCTGTCTGGTGGGTTGTTGGCAGTCATGCGGCGCATGATTGCACAGTGTCTGTCTGGACGGTAATGTCGGTCAACACTAGGCAAGTCATTGAAATTACGCACGAAAGCGTCACGGCAACGCCAACCACGTAATCATCAAGCTCGGATTGCCCGCGTCGTTGACGCAATAACGCTTCCCCGACCGCATGACGCCGCCCTTGCGCTCCAACGGCTTGAGCCGGGGCGAGACAGTCCGAATGTCCATGTGCATGCCGCGCGCGATCTCAAGCGCAGTCAGGTCGCGCCCGGTCTTGAACAGATAGGTGTAGACGAGCCATTCGAGGTGCGTCGCGCTGACGCTTCCCGCGGCAAGCTGGGAAGTGACGGGATCGCTATGGCGGGCGGCTCCGGGATCGTTCGACACCACCAGACGGAGGTTCGTCACGTCCCCGCCTCTTCATCGCGCAACGCTGCGCGGGCGAGCTCGCCCACACGCTTGACGACGTGGCGCATGCAATAGGCTGAAATCCGGTCCAGCGTCATGCCGTTGGCTGTGAGGACCTCGTGAGCGTGCTTCAGATAGGCTTCGTCAGGCTCTGGAAACACGGCCAGAGGATACGCCTCGCTCCAACGCTTGATGGCGTGCAGAGCGTCTTCCAGCCGTTCAAGCCGATCTTGCTTGTCCATCATGGACACCACTAGAAATCGAGTGGGGGCCTCTCAGCCCCCGTGGGCCAGATGCTTGCCTTTCGCGCCATGCTCGCCTCGCCCAGACGGGAAATCTAAGGCGGGGTTCGCATCTCTTAAAACTTGCGCGGCTTTATCGAGTTTCACCGGGTGACAACTCACCAACAAAGGACCGGAACTCGATCTTGTAGCGCCTTCAAACGCTCGCCGGATGGCCGCGCGCCCGCTGCGGGGAGATCCCTTCCTTCGTCAGTCAGATGAAATTGAAAACGAGGCGCGAGCGCCCGTCGCGGGTGTCGACGCGAATGGCGGCTTCGATCACCCGGTTCGCCTCCTCGGGTGTGATGACGAGCCCTCCGGCCATCGGCACCGCCCGGATCTGTTTCTTGTCGACGAGGGCGTAAATGCGCTGTCGCGGCACGCCGAGACGGGCGGCGAGGCCGCCAATCGAAAGGGGCTGAGTGATGCGCTCCAAGGGCGCGGCGGACTTGCGTTGTGTAGCGGGCATGGGAGGGTTCTCCTTGTCCATTAACTAGTGGTTGTGTCTGTTCGTGTCAAGTTTGTCTGGCGTCATTCAAGAACCCCTCAAACCTCTTTGCCGCAGCTGCATACTCGTCGGACTGCGGCAACGGCCCGTCATAGGGCTCAAACTCAGCGACGCTCAAATCCCATTGATAGGCAAAGGCGTCGACCGGATCGCGCCCGTTGCACTCTTTGTTGAACGGGCACCAAAGATGCAGCCACGGTCCCGGCTTGCCTTCCACAATGTCAATCTTGATGTGATCTAGCGGATCGGCCCAGATCGGCTTTCGCACACGCTCAATTCCACGCGCTGCGGCGTCTTGGATCGAAATCATCATACAGGCTCCTCGTCGGCGGACGGAAACGGGATGATCGTGGCGCTCGCGGGCCGCGGGAGGTTCTTCCACAGCGCGATGATCTCGGCCTGGGTCATGGCGCTCCATTCGCGCCCGTCCGGGGCCTTCTCGCCCAGAAGCCACAACCGGCCCGAATACTTTCCATCGGCGACCAGACCCGCGAGGTGGGGGGCTTTCGGATCGACCCTGAGACGGCGCACGCCCGTTTTGCGCCGCTCCATGTCGAGGAGCCACGTTCGCACGATTTGCGACGATGGCTTGTTCTTGACTTCGTGGGCGACGTGGTCGGCGATCTCGCCTTGCGTCGCCACCAAAACAGCAAACGGCCCCCTGCCTTGCTGCGCGTCGGCCAGCAGCTCTTCCAGCCCCGCCAACGCCGGGTGGATGTTCAAATGCTCCAGTTCGGTTTTGTCGTCGCTCGACGGCGCGACGCCGCCGATGAACTCCTGTTTCTCGGCGTCAGTCAGGGCGTAGTGAAGCAGGTAGGAAGCGGCCAATTCATCGCCGCCCTGCTTGAGCCACGCCCAAAGATTTTGGTAGTAATCGGGGGGTTCGGATTTGGCGTCGCGGCGATTGACGACATGCACGCGGCGCTGTCCTCTCTCCAAGTAGAGCGGGTTTTCCTCATTGGAGAACAAGATCACTGCGACCCGGTTCGGGATCTCGTAGGGCTGCATGTGCTTTTTGTTGATGGTCAGCGTCTCCGGCGGACGCGCTAACAGCTCTTTCAGACGCGTGCCCACGTCGTGCGCGGACGTGAAGCCGTAGTCCGACTGGCGTGTCTCGCCGACGATCAAGAGCTTGGTTTCGACCACCCCATTGAACGGCTCCGAGAGCTTGAAGATAAGCGTTTCTTTCCAGTTGCTGTCGCCAACCGCCAGCTTGACCGGCTGCGCCAGGGTGTCTTTGCCGAACCCCTGGAGAGACATGATCAGAAAGTGCCAGTTCGGCTTGCACTCCGGGTGCTGAGCGACGAACGCGCACCATTTGACGAACCGCTCGGCCTCAAAGCGTGAACCCATGACGAACTCGACGTGGTCGAGCCACGGCTTCACCTGCGCCGCCGTCGCCATCAGCGTCCCGTGAGTCGTGGGCCGCCAGAGGTTGAACACCGGCAGCGACGAATGGCTTGACGGGATCATAATCAGGTCTCCAGGCGCGTAGAGGACGCCGCGCGTTCGGCGCTTCGCTGC
>Ga0210392_10002101_pt1 | contig 10293 bp, 10 predicted proteins | sample IncBWC30OmetaG_FD_161057 | JGI IMG/M metagenome (GOLD analysis project Ga0210392, IMG submission 161057) | Forest soil microbial communities from Barre Woods Harvard Forest LTER site, Petersham, Massachusetts, United States - Inc-BW-C-30-O ...
GCGCTGCAGCAGGACCTCGAACACGGCGCGCTCGTTCTGGCCGGTCAGCTCGGCAGCCTTCGCCGCCAGCTCCTGCAATGCCTGCTTCTTGCTGTTGACCTTCAACGCCGGGAGGATCGCCTCGGGAGCGACCAGGTCGGTAATCGTCATTTGGCGTTCCGAGGTGAAGTGAACCAGGTTGCGAATAGGCCTTGGGCCAGTGGCGTCAAGAAGGTCAGATGGGAGGCGGGCGCATCTGCCCGGGTCCTGATTTGGGGGGCTTCTACTCCAACACAACGGCGGTGCCAACACCCGTGAAGGGCTATCCTTAAAATCCGTGGACGGCCGGACGGCCCAAAAAACCGTCAAAATTCCGTAGATTTACGGCCTCACGGCCGGCGGGTCGACCCAGCCGATATTGCCGTCGGAACGGCGGTAGATGATGTTCACCCGGCCGCTCGAGCCATGCTGGAATACCAGGCAGGCGGCGCCGGTGAGGTCGAGCTCCATCACCGCCTCCGAGACCGACAGCCGCTTCAGCGACGTGGTCGCCTCCGCGATGATGACCGGATTGTAGCCGGTGACCTCGTCGTCCTCCGCCGGCGCCTCGATGACATAGCTCGGCGCGTCCAGCGCGACACCGTCGAGCCCGGACAGTACGGCCGCCGCCGCATGCTTGCGCGCCGAGCGGTCCTTGAGCCGGCTCTTGTAGCGGCGCAGCCGCTTCTCGATCATGAGCAGCGCCGCATCGGCGCTGGCATAGGCGTCGGTCGCGTTCGATTCGGCCTCCAGCGTCACGCCGGAATCCAGATGCAGCGAGCAGTCCGTGCGGAAGCCGAAGCCGTCCTTGGACAGCGTGATATGGCCGGAGTAATTGCCGTCGAAATATTTGCGCAGCACTTCGTCGGTGCGCTCGCTGACGCGGTCGCGCAGCGATTCGCCGACGCTGATGCTTTTTCCCGAAATCCTGAGAGTCATGGGATGCCTCGTTTGGATAGTCTGGGGGAAATCGAGACTAAACGGATTTGAACAAGGCGCAACAATTGCCTGAGCGGTTTCAGGTCGGCAACAGAAGCGAACTCTGCTTGTCACGGCGGCGCTGCACCGAGGAAGGAATCCGCATGGCTTCGCGGTATTTCGCGACGGTGCGGCGGGCAATATCAATGCCCGATTCGCGCAATCGTTCCACGATGGTGTCGTCGGACAGGATTGCGGCGGACTCTTCAGCGTCGATGAGCTGCTTGATGTGGTGACGAACGGCTTCGGCCGAATGCGCTTCGCCGCCATCGGCAGAGGCGATCGACGCGGTGAAGAAATATTTTAGTTCAAAGGTGCCGCGATTCGTCGCCATGTATTTGTTGGCGGTGACGCGCGACACCGTCGATTCATGCATCTGGATCGCGTCCGCCACCGCTTTCAGGTTGAGCGGACGCAGATGTGCTACACCATGGGTGAAGAAGCCGTCCTGCTGACGCACGATCTCGGTCGCGACCTTCAGGATGGTGCGGGCGCGCTGGTCGAGCGCGCGAACCAGCCAGGTGGCATTCTGCAGGCAATCGGTGAAATAGGACTTGTCGCCGTCCTTGCGGATCGTCTTCGACAGCTCGCTGTAATAGGTCTGGTTCACCAGGACGCGCGGCAACGTGTCGCTGTTGAGCTCGACGTGCCAGCCGCCGTCGGGACCGGGCCGCACATAGACATCCGGCACCATGGTCTGCATCCGCGACGCGCCGAATTTCAGGCCAGGCTTCGGATCGAGCCGGCGGATCTCGCCGATCATGTCGACAATATCCTCGTCATCGACGCCGCAGTGCTTTCGCAACGCGACGATGTCGCGCTTGGCCAGGAGATCGAGATGTTCGACCAGCGCCTGCATCGCGGGGTCGTAGCGATTGAGCTCGCGCAGCTGGATCGCCAGGCATTCGCTCAAATTGCGGGCGCAGATTCCGGGCGGATCGAATTTTTGCAGCACCGCAAGCACCGCATCGACGTCGGCCTGCGAGGCGCCGAGCCGTTCGGCGGCCCCGCCGAGGTCGGCCGGCAGGTAGCCGGCCTCGTCGACCAGGTCGATCAGATATTGTCCGATCATGCGCGGCGCGGGCGCAGCGAAGGCGACCGACAGCTGCTCGGCCAGATGATCGGCCAGCGTCAACTCGGCGGCGACAAAGGCCTCGAGATTATAGTCCTCGTCGGAGGAGGCACCGCCACCCCATTCGGTGTAAGTGGTGGGCGCCGCGTCCTGCGCATTGCGCGCGGCAGCCTCGGCCGGTTCCTCGGAAAACACATTGTCGAGGCCGGTATCGAGGGTTTGCTCGATCTCGGTACGGGTGCCGAGGTCGCGGCTCATCCACTCTTCCTGGGCTGGCTCGAAGCCCTCGCCGGCACCCGCCTCGGACGAGCCCGCGGAAAACTCCTCGCCGTTGAAGTTGCCCGCCTCGTCGTCACCGGAAAAGTCGCCCTGCTCCAGCGTGGCCTCGCCCGCTACCGTCGGCTCAGGGCCGTCGCTGGCGCGGTCCAACAGCGGATTCCGCTCCAATTCCTCTTCCACAAAGGCCGACAGGTCGAGATTGGACAGCTGCAGCAGCTTGATCGCCTGCATCAGCTGCGGCGTCATCACCAGTGACTGGGACTGGCGGAATTCTAATCTCTGCGTCAGCGCCATGGAGGCAAGAACGATCCGTGAAATTGGTCCGATTCTTGCTTATCCTAGTCCAACGCCCTTGTATACGCCTTGACTGATGCAAAAATTGGGCTAAAGGCGCGCTTCCCAGGAAATTGGTTACCGGTTTTCGCTGCACTGCAGTGCAGGACTATAGCCGGAATTCCTCGCCAAGATAGAGCCGGCGCACATCCGGATTGTTGACGATCTCGTCCGGGCTGCCTTCGGTCAGAATTTCACCGGCATAGACGATGTAGGCGCGATCGGTGAGGCCGAGCGTCTCGCGGACATTGTGGTCGGTGATGAGAACGCCGATGCCTCGATTGGTGAGATGGCGGACGAGATCCTGAATGTCGCCTACGGCGATCGGGTCGATGCCGGCGAAGGGTTCGTCGAGCAGCATGTAGTTCGGACGCGTTGCGAGCGCGCGGGCAATTTCGACGCGGCGCCGCTCGCCGCCGGATAGCGCAATCGACGGGGTTTTCCGCAACCGCGTGATGTTGAATTCATTGAGCAGCGAATCGAGCTCGGCCTCGCGCTTCTTCTTTGAGGGCTCGACGACTTCGAGCACGGCGCGGATGTTCTGCTCAACCGTCAGGCCACGAAAGATCGAAGCTTCCTGCGGCAGATAGCCGATGCCCAATCGCGCGCGCTGATACATCGGCAGCTTGGTGACGTCGTGACCATCGAGCTCGATCGCGCCGCGATCGGCCTTGATCAGGCCGGTGATCATGTAGAACACCGTGGTCTTGCCGGCGCCGTTCGGACCAAGCAGACCGACGGCTTCACCGCGGCGAACATAGATGCTGACGCCGCGCACGACCTGGCGGGAACCAAAACTTTTTTCCACGCTATGCACAGCGAGAAAACCCGGCCGGCGCAGCAGTTGCGGCCCGGCGGAGCCGTTGGCCTTGGCGGGGCGCGCAGGCTTGGCCGGCGGCGCCGGCTTTACTGGCTGCGCCGGCTTTACTGGCTGCGCCGGCTTGACGGGCTGCGCCGGCTTGGCCGGTTTGGCGCGGGCTTGCGGACGTGGCTGCGGCGGCGCCTGTTGCGGAACTTCTCTGGAAGGTTCTCTTGGAACCTCTCTTGGAACTTCCCGCGCGTATTCGCTCGGATAGTCGGCTGGATCGGTCGAATAGTCCTGTGAGTAATCTTGTGAATAATCCTGGGAATATTGCTGAGGATAGTCTCTCGGTACTTCCGCCACCGCCGGCGCGCGGGGGGGCATGGCGGCGGTTGGGATCGGCGTCTCACGCGCCATCGCCGGCGCGTCGCGCACCGGGCTCGTCAGCATGTCGCCAAGGGAATCGCCGAGCGCAGTGATGTCTTCGCGCGAGCGCGCAAAGCCTTTGCCTCGCTTGGCGGGGCGCCGACGGAACATGCCGAGTAAATCCACCATCCCCGCTCTGCCCAAGCTTCTTTGGCCAAGCCCCTATGAGGCGTCCCGCCACCGACACGCTTCGCGGTTTGATTCGCCCGCCAGCATGAAGCAAGGGATGCCCGTTGCCCAGCGGAACACCCCACGATACCCGGGGCGTAGATACAGGCTCCGACCGCCGGCTTCAACCTCGCCGCGCCGCACGATCTCACAAGTAATTGATATTACTTCGGTTTATTTCCGCCCGGATTCAGCGGTGACGGCGGCGAGCCACCGCCCGGCTTGGCGGAGCCGCAATCGCTTCCGCCCCCCTGCGGCAGCAGCGCCTGCACGTGGCCGCTATCGGATTCCACCCGCGAGACCCCAGTGGTCATATCCACCATCAGCCGGTCGCCACGCAGCACATTCTGGCACTGCGTCAATACGACGCCGCCCAGCATCGTGATCAGATTGGCCTTAGTGTCGAATATCGCGGTCTCACCGGTCACGACCTGGTCCTTCTGGGTCACGACCACATTGCCGCGCGCTTCCAGCCGCTTGATCGACGAGGCACCGCCAGGGCCCGGCGTAGCCGACTGCATCGGCGCCCCCGGCGCCGCCTTGGCACTGGCTTTCGCAGGGGCGACCTTCGCCGGAGCGGTGGTGCCGGAGTCATTGGCGCCGCCGCTCGATTCGTAAAACACCACCAGCGTCTTCGATGTCATGGTGGTATCGCCCTGCACGACCTTCACATTGCCGGAGAAGGTGGCTTCCTTCTTCTTGTCGCGCATCTCGAGCGAGGCCGCGTCGATCTGGATCGGCTGGTCGCGGTTTTGCGTAAAGCCCTGCATCGCATTGGGCACGCCCGACACCGCGCCCTGCGCGTGAACCTCAAGCGCGGACATCGATGCGAGCAGCATTGCTGCCGCCATGATGCGCCCTGCCCTCGGCCCGTTCGCGACGCCGCGCTGAAAAAAGCTGATCATGGCCATCATTTCGAGTTGGCGGATTTATTGCCCGACTTCTTCTTCGCGGGCGGCGGCGGAGACTCGGCAGGCGTGGTGGCCTGCGTGGTGCTGTTGTCGTCGAAATGGTCGAGATGCATCACGACGTTGCCTTCGAACAAAACGACCTCGCCGCCATTGATGATGTGCAACCGATCGGATGTCAGCGTTCCGTTGGTCAACTTGACGTCGACGTGCTGGTCGGAGTCGACTGTGTTCTTGACCATGTCGACATGGGCCTGGGTCAGCCAGGCCTCATAACCGGTCGTGGTCTGCAGGTGGATATCCTTGTGCAGGTCGAGCGTCTGAGCCTTGTTGTCGAACAGGCCGGTTAGCGAATCCAGGAATATGGTCGAGCCATCCTGCATCAAAAGCTTGGTCCTGAGCTTGTTCAGCTCGACATGATCGGGGTCGGTCACGTCCTGCACCGCCGTCTTGGCCCACATTTCATAAGGCCGCTGGTCCGGCGTATAACCAGACAGATGCGGCGCCTCCATGGTGATCTTGGTGCCGGAGACCACGAGATTGTCCATGTCGAGCGGCAGTTTCGGCATCAGCATGCGGAACGGGTTGAAGATGGAGATGCCGATAATGGCGGCCATCGCCAGGCCCACCGCGCCGGGAACCGCGATCCGCAAGACGTGGACCAGGCGGCTGTGGCGCGCAGCCACGGCAAACCGCGCCTCCAGGCTCGCTTGATGGGCCAGATTCTGGGCCGAGTTCACCGCTGCTCCAAATGCACCGACATCCGGGCCATCATACTCGCCTCGGCCGGATTATGCAGCCCGCGAGACGCCCGATGAGTGTGTCCGAAACGGGGCGAATTGCCCCACCGCACGCGTTAACCTGGATGAACAGCAATCCGCAGCGCGCTCACGAATGCGCAAAAATGTCCTCGGCTTCCCAGCCGGACAGATCGAGCTTCGCCCGCGTCGGCAGGAAGTCGAAACACGCCTGCGCGAGCTCGGTGCGGCCCTCGCGCGCCAGCATCGCATCCAGCTTTTCGCGCAGCGCATGCAGATGCAGGACGTCGGAGGCAGCATAGGCCAGCTGCGCCTCGCTGAGCGAGGACGAGCCCCAGTCGCTCGATTGCTGCTGCTTCGACAATTCGATGTTGAGTACCTCGCGCACGAGGTCTTTCAGGCCATGACGATCGGTGTAGGTGCGCGTCAGGCGCGAGGCGATCTTGGTGCAGTAGACCGGTTGCGGCATCACACCGAAGCTGTGATAGAGCACGGCGACGTCGAAGCGGGCGAAGTGAAATATCTTGGTGATCTTCGGATTGCCAAGCAGCGCCTTGAGATTCGGCGAATCGGTATGTCCCTTCGGGATCTGCACGACATCGGCGCTGCCGTCGCCATTCGAGAGCTGCACCACGCAAAGCCGGTCGCGATGCGGATTGAGCCCCATGGTCTCAGTATCGATCGCCACCGATTCCGTGTAGCGGGAGAGATCGGGCAGGTCGCCGCGATGCAGACGTACGGTCATTGCTCTGTTGAATCCCGTCGAATCGATTTGCGATCTTAACTGGCGCCCTGCCCTGTCCCAGGGAAGCAGACGCCAAACAATGTAATTACGACCGTTTAACACAGCCACCCATGGAAGGGTAAAGCTGTCATAACAAAAAATTGGCTGTTTCAACGGCAATGATGCGGATATCGCTCTGCCGCCCAAGCCACCGTCCAAGCCATGCGCGGCACTTATTTAAGCGAGAAATCATGCCCGAACAGACCCTGGCGGCCCCGATCGACGATGCGCAGGAGCTGGAGCGCGGCTTTTCGCGCTACCAGTCGTTCCTTGTCGCGCTTCTGGCTTTCATCCAGTTCACGATCATCCTCGACTTCGTCATCATGTCCCCGCTTGGCGCGATTCTGATGCCTGCGCTCGACATCACGGCGGGGCAGTTCGGCGTCGCGGTTTCGGCCTATGCGTTCAGCGCTGGCATTTCGGGCGTACTCGCGGCGGGCTTTGCCGACAGGTTCGACCGCAAGCGTTTCCTGCTGTTTTTCTATGTCGGCTTCACCGCCGGCACGGCGCTCTGCGCGCTCGCTCCGAATTATCATGTATTGCTGCTTGGCCGGATCGTGACCGGGTTGTTTGGCGGAGTGGTCGGGTCCGTTGTGCTCGCCATCATCACCGATTTGTTTCCGCTGCATCTGCGTGGCCGGGTGATGGGCTTTGTGCAAACGGCGTTCGCCGCAAGCCAGGTGCTCGGCATTCCCGTGGGACTTTTTCTTGCCAACCGCTGGAGCTGGCACATCTCGTTCTGGGCGATCGTGGTTCTTGCGATCGTCGTGATCCTCTCCGTCCTGATGCTGATGCGGCCGGTGAATGAGCATCTACGACTCAAGCAGGACAGGAACGCTTTCGAGCACTTGATCGCAACGGTTACCGAGCCGAGCTACACGCTGGCTTTTGCCGTGACCACGTTACTTGCCACCGGCGGCTTCATGCTGATGCCGTTCGGCAGCGCTTTCACCGTACATAACCTCGGCATCGACATCGAGCATTTGCCGACGATCTATCTCGTGTCCGGACTGTTCAGCATTTTCACGGGGCCGCTGGTCGGCCGCCTCAGCGACGCCATCGGCAAGTTTCCGACCTTCGTGTTCGGCACCGCGATGTCGATCGTGATGGTGCTGATCTATACCCATCTCGGCCTGACCACGCTGACGGTCGCCATCGTCGTCAACGTGCTGATGTTCGTCGGCATCTTCTCGCGCATGATCCCATCGCAGGCGCTGATCTCGGCGATCCCGGCCGCCAACCAGCGCGGCTCGTTCAGCGCGATCAGCGCCTCGGTGCAGCAGCTATCCGGCGGCCTCGGATCGGTGTTCGCGGCGGCGATCATCACGCAAAATGCGGACGGCTCGCTCAGCCATTTTGATCGCATCGGCTACGTCGTGGTCGGCACCTCGCTGGTGGCGCTGACCGCGATGTATTTTGTGCAGAAGCAGGTCGCGCGGAAGGTCGGCCAGGCGGTGGTCTGAACGGCTTTGCCACAATCGGCTGATTCGTGGCCTCCGCGGGCCGCGAACCCGGTTTGCGGTCAATCGAGCCGAAGTTTCAGGCCACTTCCGGGTCCGGCGGGGTTGGCGGCTGCAGGCCAGGGCTGTTGGCCCAACGGTCGAGATTCTCGATGACGTCCCGATGGCTCGGCCGGCGCGGCTTTGGCGCTTTCGGCTCGTCCGACAGCTTACGAGGCAGTTTGATTTCCTCTGTCATGGCTGTTCTCCACGAACAGCAGCATGACTCCGAATCAACCGAAAATCAACATCAACTTATTGTTTTCATTACATAATTTTACTAATTTGACGACAAAATGGCGAGTCATGGAACCAACGCCCACTTACAAAGTTGAGTAAATTACTCAAACAGCAAAATTTGGGTGTTTCCGATGAACGACATGAGGGATGAAAGGCTCCAGGTCATGCTTTCGCCGGACGAGCTGGCCGCCGTCGATGATTTCCGCTTCCGGCACCGGATGCCGACGCGCGCGGCCGCCGTGCGCGAGCTCCTGAAGCTCGGGCTGACGGTCACGGCCAGCAACGGCACCCCCGGGATGAAATCCAGCAATTTCGGCGTGTTCAGCCGTGGCGATGCCAGCCACCGGCAGGCCAATGGTGATTCCGAAGGTGAGTAGAGCGGGCAAGGGCGATGTCACACCGGCCCGGCTTCGCCAACCGCCTTCGTCCGAAGGCGGACTTCGGCGCGTCAAGAGAGGCTACGCCGGACACGTCTCGCCTTTCAGCCTCGGCGTGGCGGCGCCACGCGAAGCCTCAAAGGCGAAGCGTGGTGCCCAGGAAAGGACTCGAACCTTCACGGCCGTTAAGCCACTGGCACCTGAAGCCAGCGCGTCTACCAATTCCGCCACCTGGGCATGGGCGCGCTTACTACGGATCGGTCGCGCGCTTGTCAAATAGGCGCCTTGCAGGGCAAATATCCTGTACAGGGCCGATCTGATGGCGTATCGCGAATCCCCAGCAAATACGCCGATTTTTGACGAGGAAGCTGACCGCATGGCATCGAATCAGGACACGTTGGTCACGGTTTTCGGCGGCTCGGGTTTTCTGGGCCGAAACGTCGTCCGCGCGCTCTGCAAGCGCGATTACCGTATCCGGGTCGCGGTCCGGCGGCCGGAGCTGGCAGGCCATCTGCAGCCGCTCGGCCGGGTCGGCCAGATCCACGCGGTGCAGGCCAATCTGCGCTACCCGGCCTCGGTGGAGGCGGCGATGCGCGATTCGCATGTCGCCATCAATCTGGTCGCCATCCTCTCCCAAAGCGGGGCCCAAACCTTCGACGCCGTACAGGTCAAGGGCGCTGAGACGGTTGCGAAGGCGGCCGCCGCGGGCGGCGCGCGCATGGTGCACGTCTCGGCGATCGGTGCCGACGAAAACGCGACCTCGCATTACGCCCGTGCCAAGGCGGCCGGCGAAAAGGCCGTGCTCGCGGCCCTTCCGTCGGCGACCATCCTGCGGCCTTCCGTGTTGTTCGGGCCGGAGGATGAGTTCACCAACCGTTTCGCCGGCCTCGCGCGGCTTTCGCCGATGCTCCCGCTGATCGGCGGCGGCACGACCCGGATGCAGCCGGCCTACGTCGCTGATGTCGCGACCGCGGTCGCCGATACCGTCGATGGCAAGGCCAAGCCAGGCGCCACCTACGAGCTCGGCGGACCGGAAGTCCTGACCATGCGCGAGATCATGGAGCTGATCCTTTCGATCACCGATCGCAAGCGCCTGCTGCCATCGCTGCCGTTTGGCCTCGCGAAGCTGCAATCGATGTTCCTGCAATTTGCGCCGGCGCCGTTTACGTTGACCCAGGATCAGGTCGAGCTGCTGCGCGGGGACAATATCGTCTCCGATGCCGCGAAGGCCGCTAGCCTCACTTTCGAAGGGCTTGGCATCACGCCGGATTCGATGGAAGCGGTGGCCCCGCAATATCTCTGGCGCTTCCGCCCCTCGGGCCAATTCCAGCGCAAGAACGCGTGAACTGTCGCAACGGCGACCATCCTCATCCTGAGGAGCCGCACAAGCGGCGTCTCGAAGGATGGCCGCGGGCCTCATGGTTCGAGACGGCGCGGAGCCTGTCATCGGACCGCGCTTTGCGCGGACCCGGTGGCGCCTCCTCACCATGAGGGTCGATTAAAACCCCATTGCCAGCGCGACGAGGCCGAGCGTGCCGACGATGACGCGCCACCACGCAAACAGCGCAAAGCCGTGACGGCCGACATAGCTCAAGAACATCTTCACAACGACGATCGCGGTGATGAACGATACCACGAAGCCGATGGCGAT
>Ga0210392_10002102_pt1 | contig 10289 bp, 6 predicted proteins | sample IncBWC30OmetaG_FD_161057 | JGI IMG/M metagenome (GOLD analysis project Ga0210392, IMG submission 161057) | Forest soil microbial communities from Barre Woods Harvard Forest LTER site, Petersham, Massachusetts, United States - Inc-BW-C-30-O ...
CACGGCAGCGAAGAAAAAAGCAGAGTAGCAAACAAGACCCAGAGAACACATTTCACGATGTCTCCAAAGACCTCCTGAACAGGCTCCAGTGCCCTAATAACATGACGTTTTGGAGGTCGAATCTTAACCGGAATCTGCCTTTTCGAACCGTTTCTATGGAAATGCAACGTCTTTGCGATTGAATCGATGAATCCAAGGTGGACCGATTTGAGCCGTGACTGATACGAATACGAGCCCGCCGATTACCGCCACGCCCTTGACCGCATAGATAGGTAACGGCAAACTCAGATGCTTCGCTCCGCTCAGCATGACAGCGCGACGCGGGAGTTTCGACGTGGGCGAATCACCGCCTACTCGGAATGTACTTGGCCGAGAAACGGCCTAAGCGGGTAAGTGCCGGTCAAGTGTCCGCAATGGCAACTACATGTCCAAGTGTACAAATCGCGGTATCCTGGCGAGTTTAATTGCCATACGCATGGACTCGATCGCAAACCAAGCGGAGCTTATCTTCGAGCTTGCCGGAAGCGGTCCTAAAGGAGTCGGCGTCGATGGTTAGCGGAGCGCCGAGGACAACGAGAGGGGCGCCATACTCGGGAGTGCGAATCGCCTGCTCAACAGAAAGACCTCCAACAGCTTGCACGGGAACCCGGACTGCCGCAACGACCTCTCGCAATTGATCGAGTGGATTGGGCTGTGGCTTTCCCGCCGCCATGCCACGGCGTTCATCGTATCCGATATGATGAACTACGAAATCACACCCGAAATCCTCAAGCCGTCTTGCAGCCGCGACCATGTCTTCCGCCGCGAGATTGTCTCCCATGACCTTCAGGCCAAAATCCTTTCCAGCCTTGACTACCATCTTGATTGTCTCAGGATGGGCCCGTTCCATGACCACGACATGGGTAGCTCCGGCTTTTGCCATCATTTGGGCCTCAAGCCAACCACCATCCATGATTTTCAGGTCAGCGACAATGGGAACATCAGGAAACTCGGCGCGCAGAGCGCGAACGCCATTAATTCCCTCAGCGATGATCAGTGGCGTGCCCGCCTCCAACCAGTCAACTCCCGAGTTCAGGGCGAGTCGTGCGGTTTCGAGAGCTTCGGAGATGGTAATGAGGTCTAGCGAGATTTGTACGATGGTTTTCATGCTGAGTTTGATTGAGACCGGCTCCGCTTGGTGGCGGATGACCAGCATTCTTAATCGCTGAAATACTGGTTGATTTTCGCTCTAAGAAAACGTATCGATTCCCGCAGCTCGTCTATCCCATTCACACCATCCTCGATCGAAATCCACGAGCCGAACCCAACGGAGTTGAGAGTAAAAAAGATCTTGTCGTAGTCGTTCACACCTTTTCCGATGGCGCCGTGGCAGAGACGACTGGCGTAGCCTTCCGAGTCTTCCTCCTTGCGTAGGTCCTCTACCGTGCCGCTTTTGAGATAGCGGTCGCTCGCGTGCATGGAGACGACACGGTGCTTTACTCGTTCCAGCAAAACCAGCGGATCCTCACCCGCGAGGATCGTATTGGAAGGATCATAGTTGACCCCAAACCAAGGCGAATCGATTTGTTCCACGATTTCAGTGAAGATATCCATCTTTTGGGCAAATTCTGCGTGTCGCCAGTAGTTGTCCTTGTAGTGATTCTCCATGGTCAGGACAACGCCGTGTTCTCCGGCAAACGGTAACAAACCTTTAAGCACCCGGACAACTTGTGCGACACCGGCCTCACGGGTAAGTTCGGGTCTGCGCTGGCCAGAAAGGACACGACAAAACTGCCCACCGAAAAAGGCGGTGATCTCAATCATCCGCTTTTCGCGTTCGATCTCCCTCTGCAGAACCAAAGGATCGAGCTGAGTGAAATCTGGAGAGCAGCATAGCATCGGCATTGCAAGGTTGTGCTCTTCGAGGGCAGCTTTGATTTCTTTGAGAAACACGTAGTCGTCTTGTAAGAAACCCGGGTAAAATTCGAGGCCCTCGACGCCAAGCTTAGCGCCAATCTCGATCCACTCAAAAAGCGTCATGGTGCGATGGACGCAAAGCTCATCCATGTAACATTTCGGGAAAGCGGCCAAGTTAGGTTTCACGAAAGTTTTGTAGTCTCTTTGGTAGGATTTCGGCCAATAAGTGGGTATTGCTCCACATCGAGAATCGTGCCATTGATCAGAGACGCCTCGTCTGAGAGAAAATACATCGCAGCCCCGGCGATGTCTTCTGGAGATAGGAGCCGGCCCGAGGGGGCGAAGGTCTTAGACAGATTGGTTGGCCAGTCATCGGATAGGCCCTCCTTCTTTTTCATAGTGAATTCATTCGGCGTTAGAGTCCAACCGACGTTGAGTTGATTGATCCGAATCCCTTCGGCACCGTGAGCGTCCGCGAGATTACGCGTGAGAGTCATCAAGCCACCCTTCGAGATCGAATAGGCAAACAAGTTGTTCTCTCCGCAATAAGCGTTGACCGAGCCGATGTTCAGCACACGGCCCGAACCCTGCTTTCGGAAGAAAGGAAGCGCTGCCTGGATCAGAAGAAATGGCGCCCTCAAGTTGATCGCGACGATCCGATCGAATGCTTGGGCATCGGTGTTTTCAAGGTTACCGCGACTTGTTGTCGCCGCGTTGTTCACAAGGCAGTCGATTCTTCCAAAGCGAGTAATTGTTTCTGCGATGAGCCTCGCAGGAACCTGGGAGTCTTCGAGCGGCCCGATGACAAATGAAGCTCTTTCGCCGATCTCGTCAACCAGTCTTTGCGCGGCATCTTGCCGCGTCCCATGGATCATGACATGAGCGCCTTCGCGGGCAAAGAGCCGTACCATGCCCTCTCCGATACCAGTGGTGGAGCCGGTCACTAAGGCCACTCTGTCCCTTAAGCGCATGCTCGCTCCCAATTCCTAAGGAAATAGAATCTTCTCGCCTTGAAGACCGTGTGACGCCGATAAAACCCTTGCGAAGAGGCAGAGAGATGGTCTCACGGCCGCAATACTCCTTTGACGATTGTGCCAGCGTGCATCTCCTCAAAAGCCTCGAGCCACTCGCTGAGCGGCGAGATCCGGTTGAGTATAGGGTCGAGATCGATCCCGCCGCTGGCCAGAAGAGAGATAACTTTCTCCCAAATCGGCCAGTTGTGCGAATAGCTGCCCTGAAGTCTGACCGCCTTCTGTACGAGCGGATCAAGCGAAAAATTAAGAGGCTGTGGTCCCCATCCCACTTTGGTGATTTGGCCTGCAGGACGGACAATATCGAGCGCCAGCTTGAGTGACGCGGAAACGCCTGTGGCGTCGATTACCAGGTCTAGTCCATAGCCATCACCGAAATTCTTAATCCACTCGACTACATCTTCGCCTTCTGCGCCAAGAATGGTGTCTGCACCTATTCGCTTGGCAATCGTAAGGCGCTTCGCGTCGGCAGGAATGCCAATGACGACTATATGCCCAGCTCCAGATAGCCTCGCCATGATCGCACAAAGCAGGCCGATCGGCCCCGGTCCTATTACTGCGATCGTGTCGCCGGGCCGCAGGTGCGAATTGACGCAGACGGCATTGTATGCCACACAGCAGGGCTCAGTCAGCGCCGCCTTTTCCAAAATCAATGATGCAGGAACGTGGTGAAGGCAGCGGGCGGGAACCCTGACAAAGGTTGCCATCGCACCATCAACTCCATACCCAAAACCGAGCCGGTTCGGGTCCAGATTGTAGAGTCCCTGACGGATGAGGGCCGAATCGGCAGGCAGAACTGCGGCTGTCTCGCTAACCACGCGGTCACCTTCCTTGAAGCTACGCACGCGACTGCCAAGTTTGGCAATGAAACCGGCAAACTCATGACCAAGGACGACTGGATAATTCACTTGCCAGCTCTGCTTGCCGGTGTATTGATGCAGATCGCTGCCGCAGATGCCTACAGCCTGCACCTTAAATAGAACGTCTTCCTCACCGATTGCAGGGACAGGAAGCTCGCGAAGCTCTACCGAGCGAGGCTCCTTTGCGTAATTGACCAATCCAACCATTACTTCCATTTTGCGTAATCGGCTATGCCAAAGTAAAAAAGCCGGGAAATAATTCTGATGGTTCTGCCTTTTCATCGAAGCTTGGTCTTAGGGCCTGCCTTGCAGACGACATCGGTCTCGGCAGGCCCTCCAGGTGTTGCCGCTCTTGCTGATGTTTAAGCGCCAACAGAATGGTTTTTTGTGCACATCAAAGAGCATACGTAGGCGCAACCGTTCACCCCCGAGGAGGTCCTTCGTGGAGATGAGGGAATACCAGTGAAGACGGTCTATCTCTATGCAGCGTGGACCGAATTGCCACGCCTAATGCAACCATCAGGACCGCAGATGCGGGAATAACCAGCAACGCTTTCTTCAGCCGCCGGGGATCGCCTCCAGCGATGGCGCCAATGATACGCGAACTGACAGCCAGTCCGCTCCATCCGCACGTGATGACAAAGCCAATTGCGGTGCCAGACATTCTCGGAAATGCATCGCCAACAATGGCTATGGTGGTTGGAAAGACCGGGGCCATCGAAAGACCAGCGATGAACACCAGTGCGAACGCGACCAATGGCGCGTTCGTTCTCAGCATCAGGAAGGTGGTGATAGCCATCGCTACGGAGGAGAGAAGCGTAACCGTGGAGGCCGGCACGTACATGAGTATCGGTGACACGCCGACGCGTCCGATGAGCAACCCCAGTGCGAATCCAAGCGAGAGAATATTCAAAGCACGGGATTCGGGCATGCCCTGGGCGATGAGATGCCGCGGCAACCAGTTCCAGACGCCTATTTCACAGGAAAAGTACAGAAACATAAATGCTCCCAGGAAAAAGAGAAGCGGCTTGCCTAGCACCGGTCCAGCGCCGGAGAAAACGAAGCGCTGCGCCCCGCCGGGCATCGGCATCTTGGTAGCGATCTGGATAGCAAGAGTGAGCACGCTGAGTGATGCAACGGTGTAGCAAAGCCGGACCCACTTCCTCGCGAATAGGTTAGCCAAAATGAAAGGTGTGGCGAGAGCGCCGAGGCCAAAAAACAGATTCACGAGATTGAGCGTAATTGCTCTGTGAGCTACACCAACATCGCTGACCAGCGCGTTGGCGCCAGTAACGATGATGCCGCCTCCAACCCCGAGCAGAAACAGAATGAATAGGAGAGCCCGGAAGCTAGAGGATCGTGGCAAAACGAAGAGGGCGATCGAAATGAAGGTCAATCCGAGGATTAGTCCGATCTTCTTTCCTTCGGTATCGAGAACAGGTCCAACTCCGATGGAGGCAATGATGAGGCCTAGCGCTTGCGCCGAGGCAATCGTTCCGTTCTGACTAGGAGTGAGGTGGAAACGCTCCGATAGGTCAGGCAGAATCGTCCCTAGCAGGGCACCGATCATTCCATAGACGAAGATGGCTGTTATGGCTGCAAGAATCAACACGCCAAGTCGTTACCTTTGCGCTACTGGTTTAAAGGGTGTTTGAGAAGTGTCATGCCGGAACGCGGGCAGTGTCACAACTCGGCAATTTATCCCCTTATCTTTCTCAGGGCAAGGGGATTCTCGTTCTGCTCAATGGGTCAGTAAGCAGCGCACCCAGGCCGGCCTCGTGAGTCCGACCAAGTAGCGGGAGTTCTGCGAGGTGATGGCCGGAATCCGCAAGAGCAAGAAGCAAAGCCGCAGACGGCTAAGGCGGCACCGCTCAACAGCGATCCTATCGAGATCATGGAGCAATCGAAGAGAAACCACGACTTGCACAAGCTTTAGGCGGCCCACGACCCCGCACTCCATGTACATGCTTACTTCAGACAGTCTGAGCTTTGCGCATCTCGGTTCTCAACTAGCAAATCGCGTTCTCTCTTTGGGAGGTTTTCAAACCCGTTGAAGAGAGTTTTCGAGGGTTGCGGTAGGATCACCGCCAATCCGGAAGTGATACGCCAACTCAAAAAGGAAATGTGGGACTAGGCGTGATCTTTTCTTGTCAAAGAGGGAAATAGGCGCGAATCGTGCGTGCAATTGCGCAAGGTAAGCGGACTCAAGGAAGGACAATCTCTCAACTTGGTTGCCCCAGCGGGATTACGAACCGAAATTCCTCATTTGGCAATGAGCCGCGAATAGCCGGGGCGTTCGAATCCCGCTTGGATCCACGTTGGATATCGGGAAAGAACTTCCCCTGATATGCGGGTGATAATTCCCTGTTTGGTGCGACGCCTTAAATCATGCATAGATGTGCGTAACTCGCCTATATCCGGCTATTCAAAAGCTGACGAATCTCATTCACCGATCGAGCCAAGCTTATCGCCAAGTGAAAAGCCTGGCATCGCCACTGAAATTCAGCTTCTAGCCTTCGCACCACTTGGCAGGCAATTATGCGTTGCCTTCCGCAACTAGCTGTTAGTTCGTATGATTGACGGGAATATTCAGTGCAATCTGGCCAATCTTCATAAAAGGGTCTCCAATTCCTGATGTCTGACCTTGGAAAAAGCTACCGATGGGACGAGTGAGGCCGAACCAACATATTCAGAAGTGAAAAGGACAAGCATGAAAGTTTTCAAGGTGATCATTTTGCTCGCGGCGATTCCTGCCGCCGCATCAGATATTCCCGGAGTATGGCGGATCAGCGGTTCCGTGGCCGGGCAAACGTTCACATCCGTTTGCAACTTGAAACAGCAAGGGGAGAAGGTCACGGGCACCTGCAAGATGGAGGGTGAACAGCCCGTCGACGTTGTTGGATCGATCAAGGACGATCAGGTCATGTTGCAGTATGGGATCGATGACGGTGGCACCAACCTGATCATTACGTTTAACGGCATGCTGAGTTCGAAAACAGAGATGAAGGGTGCGCTGTTCGTGGATCCGTTCGACATGCAAGGCACGTTCACGGCACGGCAAGGTGCGGTCGCCGAAGCCGAAGTCGCCGCGCCTCCGCCCCCCAAACCTGTTGTTGCCCCAGAACCTCCCGCGGTGTTGGATTCCGGCAAGAACGCGACACTCTATGTGGTGCCATACGCCCACCTCGATACTGAGTGGCGGTGGGAATACCCGACGGTCATCGGAGAATACCTGTCACGAACCATGCGGGATAACTTCGCGCTCTTTGAGAAGTACCCGCATTACGTCTTCAACTTCAGCGGAGCCAATCGTTACCGACTAATGAAGGAGTACTACCCGGTTGATTACGAAAAGATCCAGAAGTATGTCGCGGCCGGGAGATGGTTTGTCGCGGGCTCATCCATGGAAGAGAATGACGTCAACAACCCCTCTGCGGAATCGATCATTCGCCAAATACTCTATGGCAAGGAGTACTTCCGCCGGGACTTTGGCCGGACGAGCGCAGAGTACATGCTGCCGGACTGTTTTGGATTTCCCGCATCGCTACCCAGCATTTTGGCGCACACCGGCATAAGGGGTTTCTCCACGCAGAAGTTGACGTGGCATTCGGCGACCACTGCGGGCGGGCCCGGTTCTCCGCAAGATACACCGAAGGGCATTCCGTTCAACGTCGGCGTGTGGGAAGGGCTGGATGGCAAGAGCGTGATCGCCGCCCTCAACGCCACTGACTACGGCGGCAACATTACAGAAGATCTGACCAAGAGCAATACCTGGATCCGCCGCGCGCAGAACGATGGCAAGTCGAGTGGGCTTTATGTCGACTACCGTTATTACGGAACGGGCGATATTGGTGGCTCTCCCCGCGAACCTTCCGTCAAGTTGATGGAGGCGATCGTTACTCAGGGCACCGCGGTTCTTCCGAGTCCTTCCGATCCAATGGCGAAAGAGTCCGCGGTCAAAGTAGGCGACGGACCACTTCGGGTGGTGCAGGCGAGTTCGGAGCAGATGTTCCTGGATATCACACCCGAAGAGGCAAATCACCTGCCTCGTTATTCGGGTGACCTGGAGCTTACTGAACACTCCGCCGGATCCCTCACGTCCGAAGCATACATGAAGCGCTGGAATCGCGAGAACGAAGTATTGGCAGATGCCGCCGAGCGTGCATCTGTAGCAGCCGAGTGGCTGGGCGGCAGGCCGTATCCAAAGCAGCGGCTCACTAACGCCTGGACGCTGGTGATGAGCGGACAGTTCCATGACCTCATTCCCGGCACTGCGACTCCCAAGGCATATGAGTACGCGTGGAACGATCAGAACGTTGCGTTGAACCAGTTCGGCCTGGTGCTGAAAAGCGCTGTCGACGCAACTGCATCTGGCCTCAATACGCAGGTGAAGGGCACAGCTGTAATAGTCTACAACCCACTCTCGATCAGCCGCGAAGATATTGTCGAAGCGAACATCGTCTTCACCGATGGCGCTCCCAAGGCTGTGCGCGTCGTTGGGCCGGATGGCAAGGAAGTTGCGGCACAAACAGCAGAGTCAACCAGGGATGGTGTCAAGGTTGTCTTCCTGGCCAAAGTGCCTTCGGTCGGCTTTGCCGTGTATGGCGTCCAGCCTGCAGTCGCGGCCTCTGGCGCGAACACTTTAAAAATCACCGAATCGTCCTTGGAGAATGCCCGCTATCGGGTGAAAGTAGACGAGAACGGCGACGTCTCCAGCATCTACGACAAGTCAATCCAGCATGAACTCCTCTCAGCTCCAGCCCGCCTCGCCATCAAAACGGATAAGCCGCAGGAATGGCCCGCATGGAACATGGATTGGGCGGATCAGCAAAAGCCACCCCGTGCCTACGTCTCAGGTCCAGTCAAGGTAAAGATCCTCGAAAGCGGCCCTGCGCGTGTCGCGTTGCAGGTGGTGCGCGAGACCGAAGGCTCAACGTTTGTGCAGACCATCAGGCTTGCGGCTGGCGATGCCGGGAATCGTGTGGAATTTGGCAATGTGGTCGATTGGAAGACGGCAGAAGCAAATCTGAAGGCCACGTTTCCGCTTACCGCATCGAATCCGAAGGCTACCTACAACTGGGACATTGGCAAGATCGAACGCGGCAACAACGACGATCGGAAGTTCGAAGTGGCGTCGCATCAGTGGTTCGATCTGACCGATCAGAGCGGAGCCTACGGCGTGACGGTGCTCTCCGACTACAAACACGGTTCCGACAAACCCGATGACCACACCCTGCGCCTGACTCTTCTGCGCACTCCAGGCATCAGCCCGGCAGGCATGGCCTACAGCGATCAGTCAACGCAGGATTGGGGGCATCACGAATTCAAATACGGTCTTGCGAGTCATGCCAGCAATTGGCAAGAAGGAGAAACGAATTGGCAAGGAATTCGCCTGAATCAACCGCTCATCGCCTTTGAAAGCCCCAAACATGAGGGTGAATTGGGAAAAAGCTTTTCGCTGCTTAGTATCAACAATAGTCACGTGCGGGTGATGGCGGTGAAGAAAGCCGAGCAGGGCGACGAAATTGTCGTTCGCCTGGTTGAAGAAACAGGCAAGCCACAAAAGGACGTCCACTTGGCGTTCCCAGCTTTCGTCTCCTCCGCACGCGAAATCAACGGCGCGGAAGAAGAGGTTGGGGCCGCAACACTTGCCAAGGGCGAGTTGATCACAGAGTTCTCTCCCTATCAACCCCGTACCTTTGCCTTAAGGCTCGCATCACCTCAGGTGAAGTTGTCTGCTCAACAATCCCAGCCGGTCTTGTTGCCTTACGACGTATCCGTGGCCACTCCCGATGGGCACCCTTCCGCCGGCGGGTTCGACGATGTGGGTCATGCATTGCCGGCTGAACTGTTGCCCGCTACGATCGCCTACGATGGTGTGCAATTCGATCTTGCTCCGGCGGCAGAAGGCAAACCCAACGCGGTGACAGCGCATGGCCAGACCATCACGTTGCCTGAAGGCAAATTCAACCGCCTATATCTCCTCGCTGCTGCCTATGCAGGAGACCAAAAAGCAACTTTCCAGATTGGCGACGCGCCGGTCGACCTCACGATTCAGAATTGGACCGGCTACATCGGCCAATGGGACAACCGCCAGTGGAAGACGATTCCAGTGCCTCCACCGGCAATTCCGGCAGCGGGCGACGAAAGCTCAGAAGCCAAACGTGCCAGGCGCATGCTTGCATACATCGACGCCCATGGTCCGATGTTGGCTCCCGCAATGGTCGGACTCACACCGGGCTTCATCAAGCCCTCACCCGTGGCCTGGTATGCATCGCATCGTCACGGCACCGATGGCGGCAATGAGATCTACAACTACTCGTATCTCTTTGGCTATACGATCAACGTTCCGCCTGGTGCAAAGACGCTGACCCTTCCCCTCAACGAACGCATCCGTATTCTCGCCATTACTGCGGCCGCAACCAGCGACCCAGCGCAATCGGGAGAACCTTTATGACACGCTTGATTCCACTTCTTGCATCGCTCAGAACTAGTGTCCTGT
>Ga0210392_10002103_pt1 | contig 10285 bp, 7 predicted proteins | sample IncBWC30OmetaG_FD_161057 | JGI IMG/M metagenome (GOLD analysis project Ga0210392, IMG submission 161057) | Forest soil microbial communities from Barre Woods Harvard Forest LTER site, Petersham, Massachusetts, United States - Inc-BW-C-30-O ...
ATATTTATATGTCGAGTGTAATACGTTAACGACAAAGTGTTTTGATATTTTACAGGATATCACATTAAGGAAGGAATTTCTTACTAAAGTTGAGGTGACAATTCGGAATAGGTGGTCGAAGTTTAGTAGGAAGGAATTCTTGGAGTTAGAGAGTCCTCTTGAAATAAGGAGAAATGTTTACGCAACACGCAGAAAAACATCATCGCTTCCTAAGTCCAGAAACTTCTTGATGGGGATAGATCTTGAGAGTATGCCGTGGCCACTGAGAAAGGCGTTTGATCTGTTAAGTCTATCAGGTAAGAAAGATAAGCTTTCTGCTAATCAAGTAGCATCAGTATTTCAAGCTAATGGCAAACTCTTGCAGGATCATGTTGGGAGAACAGCTACGGAGCTTATTCAGGATCTTAACGCCTATTTTCAGTATGGACTAGCACAAAAGCAGATAGCCTGATGCGTGAAAGATACAAGATTGCCATAGTCGCTGTGATAGACGGAGATGGTCATCTTCTGATGATCCGTCGTGTCAAGGGCGATGATAGTAACGGTGGAAAATGGGAGTTCCCTGCAGGGCATGTAGATGGAGGTGAGCGACCAGAGATTGCAGCAGTCCGTGAGGTGCTTGAGGAGACTGGATTAGAAATTTACCTTATGCCGTGGAGTATTGATCTTCCTACTAAAGCAGGTAAAGCGGCTCAGTTTCTTGGCTTTGTGGCTAACGGAGATATTAAGCCAGAGCCTAATTTGGCAGAGGACGAACATGATCGTCATGTCTGGATCAAGGCGCATAATCTAAGCAAGATTAAGCCAACTCACAAGAATATGGGTGAAAACTTAACTAAGCTTCTAAAGAAGGCCAAAATCGGATTAAATGGTGAGCCGTTAAAAAGGAATGCATCGAGAAGGAAAGCTGCAGAAACTGGTCAACCCTTTAGTGGAATGCTTTATAGAGGAATCGAGCCTGATCCTGATAAGGCAAGAAGAGACAGAATCCCCAGTCAGTTCGCAGTGGGTGCGTACTGGACAGATAACCCGGAGATAGCTGAGACTTATGGGAGTGAGGTGATTAGTCGAGATATAACACTAAATAACCCTTATGTGTTAACACTTGGAGAGAAAGCATACTTTCAGGAGTTAAAGAAAGAGTTTGGCACCCACAGTCCTGATGAGATTACGAAAAAGCTACTACGCGAGGGTTATGACGGTCTGATTGTCAAGAATGTTCCGATACAGCGACGGAAGCCTGATGGGGAGTACATTGTGATGAGAGACAGCACAGAATACATACTGTTCAACAGGAGAGCTTCCAGTCGAAGACGGGCAAACCAGTTGCTTCCAATGAGGGTGGTAAGGCATCTACCTGAGCCAGCTGATGACCTGCGAGAAGCTATCCTGGTTGGTGATGAGGTGGAGATTTTCCTAAAGGATCAAGCGTCTCGTGGTGATGATTCTGCTCCTGAGGTCAGTGGGATTGTGGATCGACGAAATCGGAATACACTCTGGATCAGACCTGTGGGGGAAGAGGAGGATAATGTCAGAGTAAAAAGTCCTTTGACTTGGAAGAATGATGGTAATTGGGCGTTTATCCGGGTCTACAGAGATCCTGATCAGGTGATTCATTATGTCAAGGGCAATCCATATGATCCCGATGGGAAGACGATGGAGCGAGCAAAGGGGATAGGGTTGATCTTGGAGACAAACCCACCTGATCGTTTCGAGTCGGTTTTTGCTTTGATGCGGAATGAGACCCCTGATTTGGATCGTTCTATGGGTCAGGCTCCTCAATCGTTTGATGAGGTGGCACCGTTTAACAAGCCGCGTCCTGGGATTCCACCGATCCTGCATCGAGTACGGGAAGTACTGAGGGATTCTGGGCTGGAGCCCGATCTGGTGGATCACGTTGGCAACGGGAGGGTGATGATCCTGACTCAGGATTCGGACATGAAGAAGGACATCGTGAGGGTGTTGCAGAAGGGTGGGGTTGAGGTCAAAGCGGGCAGGAGGGGCGACCTGATCGCTACAGAGGGGCGAAGGAGGCTGGCGACGGGTGTGGGTGGAACGACGACTATCCCTATTGAAACCGACGATGAGATGATGCGTCCGACGATCGTGCAACGGAAACAAAATCTTCAAAGAGAACGAGAAAGAAAAGCTGAAAGGACCTTTCCTCGAACGCCGATCAAAGACAAAGATGGGGACCGAGTGATCGGAGAGATCGAATATCGTCTTCTTGGCGAGTTTGCCGCCTACGACGCCAAGGGCACACGCATCGGTAAGTATACCAGCAAGGAGAGGGCGATCCAGAGAATTCACGACGTGGATGCTGAACTTATGCGACGACTGAAGGGAGAGCGCGAAAGAAAAGCTCAAGGGACAATGAATCCGCAACCTGTTAATCCTACTCAGAATCTTACGCCAAATCCAAGTATTACAATGGTAACGGATCCTGCGAAGCAAGTCCAGACTCTTCAGAAGTATGGAACACCAGAAGTTCTCCCTGGTAATAAGGGAATTCAGATGACTTTTGATAGTGACGAGGATATGAAAAAGTTTAAGACTGACATGGTGAATAATCCTATGGTTCAGTTTGCGAAGACTGGACATAGGGAAAAGAGGCAAGCGGCTCGATATTTTATCCAGGGTTTTCGGAGAGCGATGCGACAGGGGGATTACGGTTCGGCGGGTGAGTTTTTGACGAGGCTGCTGGGTATAGGAATTCAGGAGGAGTCGATCGTTAAATCTCGATTAGTGGGCCGCCGGGGATGGCAAGAATTGGATTACCATGCGACCGGAATTGGAGATCTGGGGATTTCCCGGTTGTCGAGGAGAGCGTCCAGATTGGCCCCGGATCTTTGAAAGTTTATCGACGTAAGATCAATAGTTTTTTGGATGCAGATAAGTTAGTAGACATTAGTTTAGCAGAACTAGCCAGGGTTAAAGAAGATGAGTTTGTCTATCGGAACTTGGTGTTTATTCTACCGTCAGTGACGGTTTGCTCTGTTGGAGCAGATTATAAAGATTTTTGTAAGCTGGTAACTTCTGAACATTACGTTTGGTATCGCATCTTGAGATCAAGGATTGGCAATAAGGGATTAAGGAGAACGAAGCGTTTGATGAGTAATCATCAAACGCATATACTCTTTTCCGGGGTATGGGTGGTCGGGACTTTACCCTTTTTAAGTTCAACCACAGAAATGATAGAAAGGGTCGAAGAGTGGGCAATAAGCTTGTAATCATTGATGTTGATGCCTTGTTGGGTACGAAGAACAAGTTACATCACCCTTGTTGCTTGAAGCCACTCTGCGATAAGGCCATTGATTTTCGAGGGAAGGACGCCGGATGTAAGTTTGGGAGGTGGTGCGCTAACGCTCACTATACCCCTGAAAACATTGCGGCGTATCGATCTGTGTTGAATGTAACAGAAGATAACTGCTATATGGCTGTTGTTCCTGCACTGGAAAAGTTAGCGGAAGCAGGATGGTTGTTCTCATTGTGGACGACGAGACCGAGAAGACAAACATTCCACATTATAAATGTCCTGAGAAAGGTCGGGATTTGGGATAATGCGAAGATGTTCTCATGGGCACCTTTGCTATTAAACAACAGTGATCTTCCTATCGACGGGAGTTTTTCTCCGGCTACTGAGAAGCTGGCACTTTTTGAAAGAGAGTATGGTAGGATCTGTGATCCTAACTGGCCAATTGTGGCAATAGAGTCTGATCCGTTGGAGGCCAGTGTTCTACAGGCTTATGGTGGCAGGCAAGTTGTTGTACATCTTTCTCCGAAGATCTGGTTAGATATTTTGGTGAACGAGTCGGAGACTCTTGATAAATTGTTAGTGTGTGATCAATTTAGGGAGTCTATAGTTTCGACAGTGGATCAGGCAAGTTAAAGTTTTCTAGGATGAAGCATATGCAGGCACATATACAGGAGTTAGTGTCTCTCCACAGCAAACTCATCGAAAGGTATCCTAAAGAGTCAGTTGATCTATTCATAGATCGGCTGACTTTTTGCTTTTTTACGGATGGGATGGGGTTATTTAGGTCAGAAGGAATTGGGTTTAGTGAGCTAATAGTCAGAACAGGAAGAAACTCTCAGATTTTCTCCGAATTCCTGACCAAAGTGTTTTCTGAGATACTCCTTGAAATTGGTGATCTGCATTTATTTTCAGATCAAAGTATGCGGATTGACGTGACTATTAGTGAAGTTGATCATATTAATAGAATTCGATCTCTGGATTGGAGGGGGATGAGTCCATTCATTTTTGGGAGAGTTTTTGAGCTTACTCTAGAAACTACAACGAGATCTCAGTTGGGAGCCCATTATACTCCAGAGGATGATATCCGTGATCTGATCGAGCCGGTAATACTAAGAGATTTTCGGGAGCACCTGGATGGAATTAAAGCTAGGTTGAATGAGAAGGTGTCTACTATTGAGAGGAGGGATTTGGTTAGACTTTTACTACATGATATTAGATCGGTGCGAGTTTTAGATCCAGCTTGTGGTGCAGGGAATTTCCTGTTGATTTGTCTGTGGTCTTTGCTTGATCTTGAGAAGGAAGCGATCAAGTTAGCTGAGGGAGTTTTTGAAACGATTCCATGTGTCACTCCTACCCAACTTTATGGCATTGAAAAAGATACTAGAGCATTCCGATTAATGCAAGTAGCATTATGGCTGGGCTATATCCAATGGATGAGAAAGAACTTTGATAAAAACATATCTATCGATTCTGCAGTTCTGTCGAACTCTCAAAATTTCATGAATTGTGATGCCGTTCTAGATCTAGATGATTTATCGCTTCCTAAGGAGAGAGATTGGCCAAAGGTAGATTACATCGTAGGTAATCCACCTTATGTTGGTGCATCCAAGATGCGGCAGTTATTTGGAGATGAGTATTGTGATATCTTGAACTGGATTTTTAGTGACAGAGTACCTGGATCAGCAGATTTTGGAGCCTATTGGTTTGAGAAGGCCCGCGACATGATCGATCGCGAGAGGACCAGGGCCGCAGGGTTTGTAATCTCTACGGCAATCAAGCAGGAATGGTCACGTCCAGTATTAGATCGAGTGGCTCAGTCTGGTAAGATTTTCTTCGCAATATCTGATCGAGTTTGGGAAGGCAAAGAGGCCGCAGTTCATGTCTCGTTGATTGGTTTTACTGGGAAGAACTATGGTGGAGACCTGATACTGGATGGCCAGATTGTTCCGGTGATTTACTCCAATCTTTCTTCACATCACAATATATCTGAGTTAAGACAAGTAAAAAATGATTCGTGTGATTGTATATCTGGGACAGGGGATGCTTTTGAAAACAGCATCGATGAAAAGACAGCACTTGAATTCATATCTAACTTGTCTTCTAATGATTTAAATCCGATGCGTCCCTTTATAGGAGGACGCGATCTGGTTCAGGGATCGTCGAATCGATGGACGATGTGTAATTCAGGTGATTCTACTGGGACTGGGATGACGTTTAGTGGGAAGAGATTTTTAGTCACACCTCGGGTATCTAAACACTGTGTATTCTTGTGGTTAGATTCAGTAACCCTACCTGATAGCGGGGTTGTAGCATGGGACACGGACGATGACTATGTCATGGGAATTTTACAGTCACGAGTTCATAGGACCTGGACATTATCTAACTGTGGCTGGAGAGGCGAGACAAGAAATTATCAGATACGATCATGTTTCAGATCTTTTGTTTTTCCGTGTGTTGATGAATTTCTAATTGGTCAAATTCGAGATTCAGCTGCAAGATTAAACACACTTAGAAATGAATGGCTGTATCCTGAGAGGTTGATCAAGAGACAACATATTAGATTCTGTGCACTCAAGGATGGACCTTGGCAGCACTATTCCGTAGGAGAATTTGGACTTTCATTCATAAGTGTAGATTATCCTTTGATTCGACCGATAAATAGTGTTGCAGAGACGATATTAGACAAAAGAACTGTAACAGGACTTTATAACAAGAACCCTGTTTGGTTGCAAGATGCCCACAGAGAGTTGGATGCCCTGGTTTTGCAGGCTTACGGGTGGAACGAGGACGTGCCGGATGACGAAATTATATCTGGACTGAGGTTGCTCAACACCGGAAAGTCGGACGGCTCAGGTTAGTTTTCAAGTAGATACAAGCTAGGGAGGTTTACTATGCATAACGGCATGATCACAGATAAGGGCGTATTCGACGCTGTCTGGTGCTCGATGATGTGGATGGATGAACAGAACGACGCCAATCGCATCAAACCCGAACGCGACTACGATCCGTTGCAGAGCATTTACGAGGCACTCTTCACCGGAATTCACTCCAGGTGGGTGTTCATTGAAAGTGCTAGTGAAGGAATTAAGGCACTTCCTTATGGAGAGAGTTTCTGGCTTCACATTCCTTTTTCTACTGGGAAATTCTTGTTGACAGCCCATCAAGTGATATGGGATTCAGCGAATGGGACTGGTGGACTCGTTACGGTCGTTCGCAACAAAAAATACGATCCCCGAGATGACGAAGCAGTTGAAGCTGAGAAATTTCTTCAGGTCTTGATGGTTCAACATGTTTTCAGATTCTTTACAGAGGTAGGTCAGGTTAGAGTAGTTAGTCGCTATCCTGGATACCCTGATCAGGAGACAGTTGATCCGACTAGCATGGCGGTAGATGAAGCTAATGATTGGGCGGATCAAATTATGCAACAAAAGCGAGGGGCTATCGAGTTGGTACCTAGATTTGAGAAGTGCCCTAACTGCTGGTGGCACGGATGTCCTGTGAGAAAACTTGATCCAATTGTTCCTGTTAACTTTAGGGGAGGAAAGTCGCACGTGTCAGGGGTGTTGGATTAATGTATATCAAGGACCTGGAAAAGAAACATATCAAACAATGTTTATCTTCCCATCCTGTTCTTTTGCTGAGTGGAACTGAGCAAACAGGCGTGGTTCGGACTATTGAAGCAATCCTAGAAGAGAACACTACAGACGGGGAAAGGCAAGAAGCCGAAGAGATGGTTTGGCAGGGGATTCATCCAGATCTAATCCTATATGACGGCAGGGAGTTAAGTGCTGAGGATGCTCGTAACTTAAGACAGTTTGCGACGTCTTGTCCAGCAAATTGGGATCGACGATTTGTAGTCATCTCTTACATTCACAGACCCCATTATGTGGTCATGCCAATTCTACTTAAGCTCATCGAAGAGCCTCCTAGTCACTTTTCAATGATACTTACTACCTCAAGTGAGAGGAGGGTATTACCGACTATCTTATCAAGAGCACTACAACTTAAGATTCGCCAATCTGACGAGAGTGAGGTCAAGTGGTGGTTGAGTAGACTGGGGAAAGAAGAGGATGATCTAAGGATTAAAGCATGTGGTGGAGACTTGAGTGTCGCTGAGAGCCTTGATCTATCTGTGGTTCAGGAATGGCATAAGGATTGGTCAGCAATATTGGTCGGATCGGATTTCAAGAGAAGTTTCCTGGCGACGTGGACTGGACGGTTGGAGGAAGCCTCTGAGTCGACTCAGATTGCATGTTGGAATCTTTTAGTTCAAATGGTTGCAGATATGTTGGATCGAAATCGATTCTGGGTTGAAGTCGGATTGGTAGGAATAGAGGCGAGGAATACGACACAGAACGGTTTCATGAACAAGATGTTATCAGCTACGTTACTTTTCAAAGTATACGCTATCTCGAAGGTAATTTTAACCAGAGGCAAGTCGTGAGGTTTAAAGAGTTTTTCGAGCGTTCCACTGATTCTCAGAAAAATGCCAGACTCACTATTCTCACTGGGGATGACCTGATCCTCAAGAATATCATTATCGAGCACATGGGCGGTTTAACCGGATTATGGGAGGCCCGGGAACGGTTTGAGGTAAAGGATGTCAGGTCGATTGTAGCTCTGTGGGAAGAAGGATCTTTGTTGGGAGCCAGGTTCATAGATATTCGAGTTAAGGGAAAACTCAAGAACAATAAAATCTGGAAGCCATTTCTGGCAAAGATATCTGCCGGTAAGAATTACATGATGGTGAGTTTTCAGGGAGAGGAGCCATCTTGGGATGGTGTATTAGCTCGACCTGTTTTTCAACTTGTAGAGTGTAATTTTCCCAAAAGAACGAAAGAGCGTACCAAACTCATCGATATGAGATTGAAAATCAAGGGATGTCAGTTAGATCAGGAGATGCTTAAAGAACTATCTGTTCGAGTTAAGTCATCAGAAGAAGTAGAATCTGCTGTAACAACCCTAAGTATTCTTTCTCGGTCATGTAAGATTACAGAGCAAGAGATTACTTATGTTGCTGGTGAGAGGGATGATCTCCGAAATACATTAAGGGCTATTTCTCGCGGTAACATTGTAGTACTGTTGGAGGAAATGGAGCGACTAGACCCGATTTTATTGCTTAGCAACTGGCATGGAATCCTCAAGAAGATGTACTGCTGGATTAATCAGACGGGTGAGGGTGACGGTCATAAAGAGGAGCCAGATGCTGATGATGAGGAGGGTGAGGACGAAGAAGTTAGTGAGCAGCTAGCATCTACAGAGATCAAGTTAAACCGTTACCAACTGGAGGATTATAAGATAGCCAGGAAAAACTACTCTCCCATATTAATTCGGTTAATGATGGAAAGCATTAACGAAGTTTATCAGGACATCCGACGAGGCAAAAAAGAAGGGTGGCAGGAAAGAGTTAGGTTCATCCTCATGATGATGCCATAATAATGAGAAGACAAGAGTATCATTTTCCTTCACCTCGCAGGGAACGACTAACTCAGGTTTATTTGTCAGATGATGGTTTGGAGTTAGTTCCTTTTTTGGAGATTGATCGGTCTTCAGTTTCATTGCCTATTCTTTATAAGAGAACATTACCAAAAAGGATTCTGTTGGATGAGAGAAATCAAGAACGACAGCTATTAGTCATTGAGCATGAGCCAGAAGTACTTGAAGAAGAGCCGATTGTTATTCAAGAGGTGGTTGAAGAAAAAGAAGAGGTGGAAGAGGAAAAACTAGTAACTAAACTAGAGGTAAAAACAAGAGATCGGAAAGTCAAGGAAATAAGGTCATCGTCACAGCTAATAGAGAAGAGGGAGGAGCCTGAAATACTTCCTTCATATGACAGAATCTCTGTAGTGATGGCTTTTCGAGGGCGGGAAGATGGCCGCCTGGACGGATTAAAGAAGTGTATCAAGTGTCTTCGGGAACAAACGCTAGACTGTTACATCATACTTGTCGAGCAGGATAAAGTCCCTGTCCATCAGGGTGAATTAGAGCCGTTGGTAGATAGCTATTTGTTTATCTACTCAAGTGCTATGTTTAACAAGAGTTGGGCTTTTAACTGTGGAGCTATGATTGCACCAGATGATTTGATCTTACTGCATGACTGTGATTTGTTGGTACCTAAAAGCTATGTCAAGGAATCTGTGAAAGTATTGGGTACAAAAGATATGGCTTTACCTTGGGCCAAGATACTTTATCTTACTGAAGAATCAAGTAAGAAATATCCTGATGGTCATCCTAAGATAAGTTCGACGCTTACTAGTCATCAGGCGGTTGGAGGATCACTTTTAGTTAGAAAGAATTTTTACTTAAAAATTGGAGGAATGGACGAGAGGTTCTTTGGGTGGGGTGGTGAAGATAACGCCTTCTATGCTAAGGCAGCTAAACTTGGACGAATGACTCGGGTAAGCCCTGTAGTTGGGATGACTTTACTGCATCATTATCATAAGCCAGCACCAAAATCACATTCTAATAATCACATTAATAATCATCTCCTTTGGCAATATTATCAGGGATCCGATAAGGATATACTGTCGAAGATTAGGGCACTTGATCCGATTGGTGATCCCCTTAAGGGGAAAAATAAAGAAGAAAGTCAAACTACAGGAGGGACGAAGGCAGTTCATGTGTTGAGTATTTAATCAGGAGAGGAACCATGACAAATAGACCCATTCTTACTGTCTTTCTACCTTGGGAATTTACCGGACTAGCTAAGACGGTACAGGCCAGGGCGAAGGGCAATGACCAAGTGAGCATCGGTGGTGATCGTGAAGGAATGCGCATTACTGCGACGGTTCAGGAGTTCCTGCGTCTGGGGCTGGGAAGGCAGGACTGGGACATATCTGATGCGATGGTAGGACGGCTCCGATCGGCCAGGATGCCGGTCAAGGCGTCACGTACAGTCAGATTACCTGGGAGAATCACGGCGGTAGAGATCAGCACAGATCTGGATTCACATGTCGCAAAAAAGGTTGCGGGAGTCCTGGCACAACAGGGTTCCTCCGATGTGGTTACGGTTTACGATCGAGATGGGGC
>Ga0210392_10002104_pt1 | contig 10273 bp, 9 predicted proteins | sample IncBWC30OmetaG_FD_161057 | JGI IMG/M metagenome (GOLD analysis project Ga0210392, IMG submission 161057) | Forest soil microbial communities from Barre Woods Harvard Forest LTER site, Petersham, Massachusetts, United States - Inc-BW-C-30-O ...
GGCCGCAGTCAGCGCAAAACTGGTCACCTGTCCCAGCGCATGAACGCCGGCATCTGTCCGCCCGCTGCCTTGCGGCAAAACACGTTCGCCGGTGATGCGTTCAATCGCATCGGCCAGTGTCCCCTGGACCGTGACGCGGTCCGGCTGCACCTGCCAGCCGTAAAAGTCTGTGCCGTCGTAAGCCAGCACCAGCTTCCACCCGGAAAACCCCAACTCGCCGCCTTGGCGAATTTTCTCAACCATTTAGAGCGTCCAATCGCGAGGATAAAACATCTAGAGTCTGACATTGCACTTTAGGAAGGGCACGGACAGGCAAAACGGGAGCAGAGCCAGCGGCCTGCGATATACTCAGTTTTTCCTGTCATGGTGGGTTTTGCGTCTGTTTTCTACGACATGTCTGTCGAATCCACGGAACGAAGCCGGGATGAAGCGCGTATAGACGGGAGTAACGGACAAAGTTACGTAACCATCAACCAGTGTGCCTGAAAGCAGCGACAAGGCGCACACAAGGAAGCCAGCCGCGTCTGAAAAATGCCGTGGCTGTGTCTGTTGAGTCACCGCTGCATTTGGATGGAGAGGCGAATGGAATTTTTTAGCGAACGCCGCGAAACATCAAAGCCGACAGGCGCGTTCTTTTTGAAACTGAGGGCCACAGCGGCCATTGCCATGCTGATTGCCAGCACGGCTCCTTCATGGGCACTCGGTCAGCAGACCCAGCAGCCTGCAACCGCCCAGGCTACGACCCAGGCAAATCCCCAAAACACCGCAAATCCCGGGCTTCCTCCGGAGCCGGCGCCGAACTTCACGCAACCGCTTTATATGCGGCCCACGGATCATGATTTTACCAAGCCGCGCGGCTACTGGCCCAACCCGATTTCACCCTACAGCCCATCGAGCCTGCCACCACCTCGTTTTTCCAACTCGATCCGGCTCGACGATCTGGTTAAGAATGGCAAGATCTACCTCAGCCTCAGTGACGCAGTTCTGCTCGCGCTTGAGAATAACTACGACATCGCCATTCAGCGCCTGAACCTCGACATTGCAGACACAGACATCCTGCGCGCAAGGACAGGCACCCAACTCCTTCTCGGTGTGAGCAGCGGCCTGGTCACCAACACGCTCGGGGGTGCTGGCCAGACAGTTACCGGTGGCGGTGGTCCCGGCGGAACAAGCACGGCGTCCGGCGGCGCAGGCACTGGCGCTGGAGGTCAGGCACTGACGACCAGCGGTACAGGCCCGGCACCTGGCAACTTTGATCCGTTACTCACCGGAACCATCCAACTGCAGCGACAGACGATCCCGCAATCAAGTCCTGCGTTCACCGGAACCCCAGCCATCACCCAGAACACGGACGAATATAACTTCGTCTACAACCAGGGATTCATCACCGGCACGTCCCTGAATGTGGCTTTCAACAACAACCGCACGACCACGAACAACCTCTTTTCCGTCTACAGCCCGCAGTTGCAGTCGCAGTTCAATGCTCAGTTGTCTCAGCACCTGTTGCAGGGCTTTGGATGGGGCGTCAACGGGCGCTTTATCGTGCAGGCAAAGAACGACCGGCGCATTGCCGATTCCGCCTTCCGCTCACAGCTTCTCTTCACCATCAACCAGGTCGAGAACATCTACTGGGGACTCGTGAGCGCTTATGAAGATCTGCAGGCCAAGGAGCGCTCCCTGCAACAGTCGACGCAGCTGCTATCCGATGATCGCAAGCAACTCGAAATCGGAACGCTGGCCCCGCTCGATGTGGTCAGTGCCAACAGCGCCGTAGAAACTGACAAGCAGTCACTGATCTCTTCGCAGAGCAATCTCGAATATCAACAGCTCATTATGAAGCAGGCCATTGCGCGTAGCTTGGAAGATCCCACTCTGGCCAATGCGCCGGTGATCCCCACGGACCGCATCAGTCTGCTCGAGATGCCCGAGGAGCGCCGGACCGCCGATGATCTGGTACGCCAGGCCGATGCCAACAGCCCAGCCATCGAGCAGACCACCCTTACCCTCAAGAATGATGAACTCACCCTGAAAGGTGCGAAAAACGGCCTGTTGCCGACGGTCGACGTATACGCTTTTTATGGAGCTACGGCGCTGGGCGGTGCCCAAAACCCCGGGTGCGTGAACTTCGGCGCCGCGGGTGAGACGCCGTGCCCTCCAGGACAATATCCAACCGTCGGGTATGGCGACACATTCCAGAATCTCTTCAACAGCAGCGGACCGGACAAGGGTGTGGGATTCAACATCACTCTTCCAATTCGCAATCGCTTCGCGCAATCTGTTCAGGAGCGTTCCGAACTGGAATACCGCCAGGCGCAGATGCGGTTGCAGCAGCTCTATGTGCAGACCCGCATGAACGTCATCAATGCCCAATTCGCTCTCACGAACGATCGGGCATCGGTGCAATCGGCATTGGCCACGCGCGACTATGACCGGCAGAGCCTCGATGCAGAGTTGAAGAAGCTGCATCTCGGGGCATCCACCACCGCTCTGGTGCTGCAACAGCAGCGTGCTCTCGCGATCGCCGAGAACAACGTGATCTCGTCAACCGCTAAATACGCAATCGACCGCGCCTCGCTGGCGCAAATTCTTGCCAGCACTCTCGACCGCTATGGCATCAGCATCACCGAAGCGGCCGCTGGAAGGATCACGCAATCGCCCACCATCCCGGGCCTCGAACCAGCCAAGTCGCTGCCGGATGTTAACCTTCCCGCGCAACAACAGAACCTGCAGCAGCAGGAGCAGAAGCCCACTCCGGAGCCGCAAAACCAGCCGCAGCCACAACAACCACAATCGCAACCGCAGCAGAACTAAGCGAGCGGCACAACGCACAGAAGGCCCGGCTCATCGCCGGGCCTTTTACTTTTCACATGAGAGATGGAACACTAACCCCGCAAAGAAAGGGCAATCCCGAATGGCCACTTCTCTCGCAGCTCCTCCGCGTCCTCGTGCACTGCCAACCATATTCGGCGGAGGACTCCTGGCTGGCCTCCTCGACGGACTTGACGCAATCCTTTACTACCGTCTGAAAGCGAGCGTTTCCGCCGGTAGAATCTTCCATTACATCGCCAGCGGCCTCATCGGCATCCGCGCGTCGATTCAATTGGGCGGGCTCGGCGTCTTCCTCGGAGTCATCCTGCACTTCACCGTCGCCGTCGGCGGCGCCGCCGTTTATTACCTCGTAGCACTGAGGGCGCCCATCCTGATCCGCCGCCCACTTCTATCCGGGCCAATCTTCGGCCTCGGACTCTACGCCTTCATGAACTATGTCGTAATCCCGCTCTCCGCCGTCCCGAAGCCTCCACACCCCGTCTTCTCGTGGATCGACTTTGCCAGCGGAATCTTCGCCCACGTCGTTCTCATCGGAATCCCCATCGCCCTGTTTGCGCAGCGTTCAGCACATCGTGTCTCCTGAACCTTCCCCATTTGTCATCCCGACCAAGGCGCAGCGAGGTGGAGAGCCTGCCCTGAGCTTATCGAAGGGGACCTGCAGTTGCTTTGCCTGCGGTTCGATTCCAAAACAACCGGTCAAGCCTCCAAAGTCATCGAGCCGATTGTAAACTACACATACCTATACGTTTATGGCAAAAATTAAATTGGCGTAGTATTAAATTGGCGTAGTATTTCGTGAAATTTGGTATTCCTGGATATTCCTGGATATAGGAAGAAAAAGCCCGCACACAGGTGCGGCTTTTTAGTTTTCCGGGGGAGACACTTCTGTTGTCTGTGCCGTAACTGCCTATAAAAAGAGGAATTTACAAAAAGTACGGGTAGGGCTACCGTTCCGCCACTTGCTCTAGCAATTCGTAGAACCCAGGGAACGAATCCAGCCCCTGCTTCCTCCACGGAATAATTGAGCTAAATACAGTAGAAACAGTAACTTATCGATGACTACAACGTAAGTGCCTGTAGAAAGAGGAGTTTACGAAAACTTTGGGGAGGGGACTACCGTTCCGCTACCTGATCCAGCAATTCGTAAAACTCGGGGAATGAGATCGCAGCCGACTCCGCGCCCTGAATGACCGTATCGCCCGAAGCCCTCAGCGCAGCCACCGAGAAAGCCATTGCAATGCGATGATCGCCACCTGAGTTGATCTCGGCTCCATGCAGCTGCTGACCGCCGGGAACATCGAGCCCATCCTCGAACTCCTCAACCTCGGCGCCCATAGCGCGCAGGTTGTTGGCAACCAGCGCAATGCGGTCCGATTCCTTGACGCGCAGCTCCTTGGCATCGCGGATGCGAATGCCGCTCTGCGTATAGGGAGCAATCGCCGCCAGCACCGGCAGCTCGTCGATCAGCTGTGCCGAGAGCGCCCCCGAGATCGTGGTTCCGTTTAGTCCCTTCGTCGGAGCATTCACCTGCACCGTCCCAACCAGCTCGCCGTTCTTCTCCTCAAGGTTGAGAACGCCGATATGGGCACCGAGTGCCGTCAGAACATCCAGCAGCGTAGCCCGAGTAGGATTCAGCCCTAGCGAATCAAAGACGAGATTCGAGCCCGGAAATAGTGCAGCAGCACAAAGAAAGAAGGCAGCCGAAGAGATATCGCCAGGAACAGCAGCCTCAATCGCCGTCAGTTGTTGCCCGCCCACAATGCTTACTGAATCGGTAGAGCGATCGACATGAGCGCCAAAGGCCCGCAGCGCCAGCTCGCCATGATCCCGAGTACGAACCAATTCGCGCACCATCGTGGTCCCCTCAGCCTGCAGCCCGGCAAAGAGCACCGCAGTCTTCACCTGCGCGCTCGGAACAGGCGTCGAATAGTCGATTGCCGTGAGCTTGTCGCCCCGAATCGTAACCGGAGCATGCCCGTCCGTCAGCGCAATCTCCGCGCCCATCTGCGAGATGGGCTTGCGCACGCGCTCCATCGGACGCCGGCTCAGAGATGCATCACCAATGAGCGTGTATGTATGCGGCGTAGCCGCGAGCAATCCGGTGAGCATACGCATGGTGGAACCAGAGTTGCCGCAATCGAGAGGAGCATCAGACGCCTTAAGTTCGCCCGAGCCAACAACCTCGATGATTCCATCGTCGCGCCGGGTTACAGTCGCGCCTAGCGTAGCAGCGCAGCCCAGGCTGCTGGCGCAATCGGCGCCAGTCGAGAAATTGGTTAATTTTGTAGTCCCGCTGGCAAGGGCGCTCAACAGCGCATAGCGATGCGAGATGCTCTTATCGCCGGGCAGTCGAAGACTGCCAAGAATGTTGCGTGCAGGCGTAACAATGCGTTCCGTTTTCGTCTCAAGCATTTCTATTTATCGTACCGGAAGTTGAGTGCAGAGGAGCTATTCACTCAATGAGTTGTCATCCTGAGCGGAGCGAAGGATCTGTTTTTTTTGGCAACCGCAGAAAAGGTGTAATCAATTCACAAGACACGCAGTACAACCACAGTCTCATCATCAAAGCGCTCGATGCCTTTCTGAAACTTCCCAACCTCATTAAAAATGGCCTCGGCAATCTTTGAAGCAGACTTGTGCTGATGCTTCCTGACAACAGCCTTCAACCGGTCTTCCCCGAACATATCCCCCTCGTCATTCTGTGCATCGGCAATGCCATCCGAAAAGAAGATCAGCGAATCGCCGGGCTGCGTCGACAGCGTGAACTCCTCATACTTCACATCAGGAAACATCCCCAGCGGAAACCCTTCCGCCTTGACCGTCTCCACCTCGCCTTCGCGGCAGAAAAGCGGCTGAACCGAACCGGCATTCGCGATCTGCAGCGTCTGATTCTCGTCATTCCACACGGAGTAGAGCATGGTCACGTACTGCGAATCAACGCGCCGCTCCTGCAGGGAATCGTTGAGCGCCTTTAACATCTCGGAAGGCGAGAGATGGGCCGAAGCCTCCGAGCGCATAATGCCGCTTACCAGCGCCGCATACAGCGCCGCCGGAGCAGCTTTGCCACTCACATCGCCCAGCACAATCGCCGTGCGGTTTGCATCGTACGGAACAAAATCGTACAGGTCACCGCCAAGCGTTCGCGCCGGCAAGAAGCGCGCGGCAAACTCCGCTCGCGTGTGTTTGGGTTTGAACGGAGGCAGCAGTCGCAGCTGTACCTCGCGCGCCATCGCAAGGTCGCTCTCGAGCCTCTGCTCCTGCTGCGCCACGCGCTGGTAAAGACGCGCATTTTCGATTGAGATGGCAATCTGTGCGGCCAGCGTTGCTAACGCCCGCTCGTGGTCCTCGTTGAAGAAGTGCGCGCGCGTGTGCTCGATATCGAGAATGCCGATGACCTTGCCCTTATAGATAAGCGGCATAGTCATCTCCGAGCGCGTCTCGGGATTGAACATGCGATAGCGCGGGTCTTTCCGCACATCGGGTACATGGATCAGTCGCCGCTCCGCAATCGCAACGCCCACCAATCCGGCGTTGAGCGGAAGCTTTTCGTCGGGGTAGAAGCGCTCTCCAAAACGCAGCGCAAAGCGATTCTCAAGCACCTGCTCGCGCTCGTTCACTATCCAGACGGAAAACATCTGGTAGTCGATAATTCGTCTCAGCAGGGTGCTAATGCGCTCCAGCAGTGAGTCCAGATCGAGGATCGATGTGAACTCGCGGCTGATCTCGTTCATCACCTGCAGCGTCTGCGCCTGCCGCGAAACGCGCGTGTAGAGCCGCGCATTCTCAATGGCCTGCCCAATGCGCGAAGCGGTGAGCTTCAGCAGGTGCAGGTGTTCGGGCTGAAAGTAATTCGGCTGTTCTGACTGAATATCAATGACGCCAATCACGCGATTCTTGACGATCAGCGGCACTGCCAGCTCCGAGCGAACATGAGGATTGACGTTGATATAGTTTTCCGCCTTGCTGACGTCGTTCACCAGCACGGCCTCGCGCGTCTGGGCCGCCTGTCCGACAATTCCTTTGCCCATGCGGATACGGATGCGCTCAGCCTCCGGCGTATGGCCGATCTGGAAACGCATCCGCAGATCGCTGGTGCGGTCGTTGAGCAGCATGATGGCAAAAATGCGGTAGTCGATGACCGCGCGAACAAGGTCGGCCGTGCGTTGCAGCAGTGTCTGGAGATCAAGTGTCGTATTCAGCGCATCGGCCAGCCGGACGAGGAATTCCGTCTGCAGCGGTTCAACGCGCACCTGTACCTGCGGTGCGGCCGCATGGGAAGTCGGCCGATAGTCGCCCTCAAAGTCGGGGCCCGTATCGCGGCTCTGCGGGACCTCGGGTCCGGCGCGCTCCACTGGAGCTATGTTCTTGGTTACCGCTCGCTCTTGCTCTTTGGTCACACAACTCCTGTCAGGCCCATTGGACACACGAAGAGAGAACGAGCCATGATATCGCGGCGCGCCGTCCTTTGTGTTGATAGCGTTGGGTACCGAAGATGATTCCTGATATGGTCAGCTCTGCTGCAGTTCGCGCAGAATGTTAACCGAAGCGCTCGCTCCAATGCGGTTCGCGCCAGCTTCAAGCATTGCCCGAGTGTCAGCCAGCGAACGTATTCCGCCTGAGGCTTTGACGCCGCTCCGCGAGCCAGCGACGCCGCGCAGCAAAGCAACATCTGCAGGCGTTGCTCCGCTGGTCGAGAAGCCGGTGCTGGTCTTCAGGAAGTCCGCACCTGCGGCAATTGCGAGTTCCGATGCACGCAGTTTCTCCTCGACGTTCAGCAGGCAAGCTTCAAGTATCACTTTAACTATGGCTCCAGCTTCGTGCGCTATTTCCACGACACCGCGAATATCCTGCTCCACGCGGTCGTTCATGCCCGACTTCAGCATCCCGATATTGATTACCATATCGAGATCGTGCGCGCCCAGCTTCACTAGCTCTACGGCTTCTTCGCGCTTCGAGACGGAAAGCGAAGCGCCCAGCGGGAATCCCAACACCGTGCCCACTGGAACACCGCTCCCCGCAAGCACCGCGTACGCCGTGCTCACCCATGTAGGATTCACCATGGCGCAGGCGAACCGGTATTCCGCAGCCTCTTCGCAGAGCCTGATAACCTGCTCGCGCGTGGCTTCAGCTTTCAAAAGTGTGTGGTCGAATACTGCTGCCAGTGCCTCGCTGCTTGAAAGGGCCTGCTGGCTTAAGGCAACGGCATCAAACGATCCGTTGTCTTTCTCTATTTCTTCAATTGTGACTGCTTTGGTCGTCATGAGGGTACTCCACGCATGCCTACTCCGGATAATCGGGAGGCATGAGACAGATATCAGGCAAGTTGCGAAAACGCTCGGCATAATCCATGCCGTAGCCAAGGACAAACTGATTCGGGATCTTGAAGCCGACATAATCGGCCTCTATTTTCACCATGCGGCGCGAAGGCTTGTCGAGCAGCGCGGCAATCCGCAGAGAGCGGGGCTTATGCTGCTGAAACAGCTTATGCAGGAAATCGAGTGTGAGGCCGGTATCGAGTATATCTTCCACCACGATGACGTGCTTGCCTTCAATGGGCTGGTCAACATCTTTGATGAGCTTTACGGCCCCGCTGGTTTTCTGCCCCTTGCCGTAGCTCGAAACCGCAACAAAATCAAATGTGCAATCGATGCTGATGTTGCGCGCCAGGTCAGAAAGAAAAATCGCCGCGCCCTTCAGCACGCCCAGCAGCACAATGCTTTGGCCGGCGTAGTCGCGGTCGATCTGCTTGCCAATTTCGGCTACCCGGTCAGTAATTTGTTGCCGGCTGAAGAGAACTTTGAGGGCAGGGGAGATAGCATGCGTACTCATCACGTAATAGCATATCTCCAAATACGGCCGACGGTTGTGGAACCTGCAGACGTGGAGGCTCTATACTCGAAAGGGTAAGCCGTTCATGTATCCCTTTATTCATATTGGCCGTTTTTCTGTAGGGACCTTTGGAATTCTGCTCTGGCTGGCAGCAGTCAGTGCCTGCTGGGTTCTCTATCGCAACTTCCGTCGCTGGAATATCGACGCTGACGCAATCGGAATCGTTGCCATCTCTACTGTTGCGGGCGTAGTCGGTGCAAAGCTGTGGCATGTTTTTGAAACTCCGCAATTGTTGATGCAGGATCCTGCCGGACTTCTGCTTGACCGCGCCGGCTTCGCCTGGTTTGGCGGCCTTATCGCTGGAATCCTCGCATTGCTGTGGCAGAGTCGCGGCGCAGGCCTGAGCAGGCTCGGCATGCTGGACCTCGCCGCTCCGGCCGCAGCCGTTGGCTATGGCGTAGGACGCCTCGGCTGCCTCATTTCCGGCGATGGCGATTACGGCATTCCCACCAGCCTTCCCTGGGGAATGAGTTTCCCTAACGGTCTCGTGCCGACGATGCAGCGCGTACACCCAACACCGATCTACGAACTAATCGCAGCGCTCATCATTGGTTGGATTCTATGGGTCCGCAGCAAGCCGGAAAACCCAAGGTCGGCCGGAGAGATTACCGGTGAATACCTCGTCCTGAGCGGCTTCGCGCGTTTCCTCGTAGAGTTCATTCGCATCAACCCAAAACTCTATTGGGGTATGAGCAACGCTCAGGTCGCCGCTGTCGGCTCTGTCCTTGCAGGAATTGCCCTTGTCTTGTGGGCTCGCCGCACGCGCAAAGATGTAGTGTTGCCGCAACCAGTCGTCATCGAATCCGCCAAGTAGCACAGCCAACCCCAGGCCCTTGCAGGTAAGCGGCTTGCCATCATACTCTTGCTGGCATGTCTTGGTTGCTTTGAAAGCTGCGTTCAAGAGGACTGGTTCATGGCGAGAGCGAAGTCGACACCCGGTACGAATGGCAAAAAACCACACATAGCGAAATTCGAACCTGTAGGCCTATATCGATTCGGCGCCCCTAGTCCTGAAAAGGTAATTGATCTGGGGAGAGCGATTGAGCCCTGGCAGCAGAGACGCGAACTCGGACAGGAGATGCGCAAACGCCTTCCGCGAGAAATGCATGCCGGCTGGACTCCTCCGAAAAACAGGCTAGCCCTCTCGACCTCCCAGCTCAAAGCAACCGCGGACGTCAGGCCCACCTCGTGCCATTGCGCATGGGACGCATGGCCGCTTCTCCCTTTGGATTCCTGCGCGGATCGGCGGTCGTCATGGCTTCGGATCTTTCGACGACCCCCATTACCGGCGTTCCCGTAATCATGGATGGCGATGCGCACATCAACAACTTCGGTTTCTTCGGTACGCCACAGCGCGACCTCGTATTTGATTTAAACGATTTCGACGAAAACGGTGATCGGTCCCTGGGAATATGACCTGAAGCGCCTGACGGCGAGCGGTCAATGTCGCGGGCCGCGAAAATGGCTTGAATGCGCGCGAGCGCAGAGCAGCGGTCCTGCGCTGTGTGCAGGGATATCGAGGCAATCTGGATCGCCTGCAAAGTATGGGCATTCT
>Ga0210392_10002105_pt1 | contig 10271 bp, 10 predicted proteins | sample IncBWC30OmetaG_FD_161057 | JGI IMG/M metagenome (GOLD analysis project Ga0210392, IMG submission 161057) | Forest soil microbial communities from Barre Woods Harvard Forest LTER site, Petersham, Massachusetts, United States - Inc-BW-C-30-O ...
CCGCCGGGATCATGCAGGCGCACATTTAGCGCGGAACTGGCATTGGTCGTTTCCAGCAGACCAAGCTGTTTCAATTGCGTGTCAAAACGGCTGTGCGAGATGAGCAGCCCGGTCTGGTCAAACGCATACGTCTCGCCGGAATCCCCGGAACGCGCCACGGACAGGATGCGCGAGAATTCCTTGTCCGGATCGATGATCAACGCCAGCGCGCCCACCACCGTCCGGTCATCGTCCCAGACCGGCGCCGCCACCTGCATCAGGGTCACATCCCCGCGCCGGGGCCGTCCCGCATTTTGCGGCGGCGGACGGTTCAGCCGCCGGAGATCGTTGGTCCGCAGCAACCCTTGAAAATTGCGGGCGACCCGGCGCTGCATGAGCAATTCGGGTTTGAACGGCGTGATGATCACCGGTTCCCCGGAGGCGAAGAGTTCGGCAAACTTGTTGGTGTGCGCATCCGAGAGTTCGACGTTGCCAAACGGCTGGGTCCGCATGGAATTGGCCACCACCATGAAGTTGGTATTCACCAACTGCGCGGTCTCGTAGCCCAGATGCGCCAGCCGCGGCCGGAAGTCCGTGACGAACTGCTCCAGTTCCGGCGGCACCGGCTGGCGAAATTCCCGGCGGGATGGCGGTGGCAGAGGCGGTGCCTGGAAGATTTTATTGGCCAGCGTCCGCACGGCCGGGTCTTCCGCCAGTGAAGTGGCCAGCCGCGTCTGGTTCGTCGTCCAGATGCCCAGCGCCGTGACATTGGCGTTGAGCGTGGCCGTCAGTTGCGCCCTCAACTGGCCCTCGATCGTTTCACGCAACCGCCCGTTGCCCCACCAGCCCAGCACGGCCACCAAGCCGGCGATGGCCAGCGGCAGCACCCAGATCGGCAACTTGAATCGTCCTGTCATCACTCAAAAAGACGATAACACCATACCTTGGGTTTCCTTAATGAAAGATGAAGTTGCCCATTATGCCTGCAAGCATTTTACCGGCTTCACGGCCGCTTGCAGCCAATCAGGCACACTCCGTCTAAAGCCCCAGCTTCTTAAACCGGTTGTTGACTTCCTTAAAGTGGAAGTCGAGCGAGCATAGCGCCTCGAGTTCACCCTTTTTGAAGTGCTTGGCGACCTCCGGATCGGCTTTAAGCTGCTCAACGAAGTCGGCATCATCGCGCCCGGCGTGCTTGACCTCCCAGGTCTTCATGGCGGCGTCCTGGCAGAGCTTGTAGGCGGCTTCACGGGTGAGCCCTTTCTTGATAAGCGCGAGCAGCACGGTCTGGCTGTTCCACATGCCCAGTGAAAGCCCGAGGTTCTTCTTCATGTTCGCCGGATACACGACGATGCCATCCATCAGCCGCGTCAGCAGGCCGAACATGTAATCGAGCAACGTACACGAATCGGGAAAAATGATGCGTTCCACGCTGCTGTGGCTGATGTCGCGTTCATGCCAGAGCGCGACATTTTCGAGTGAAGCCATAGCATTGCCACGCAGCACGCGGGCGAGGCCGGTGAGGCGTTCCCACGTGATGGGGTTGCGCTTGTGCGGCATGGCGCTGCTGCCTTTCTGTCCCTTGGTAAACGGCTCCTCGGCTTCGAGGACTTCCGTGCGTTGCAAATGGCGGAACTCCACCGCCCAACGCTCGATGCTCGCGCCGACCAGCGCCATCGCCAGTTGAAATTCCGCGTGGATGTCGCGCTGCACGACCTGCGTCGCGATGGGTGCCGGTTGGACACCCAACTTTTTGCAGACATACGCCTCCACGCGCGGCGACAAGTGAGCACTTGTTCCCACTGCACCGGAAATTTTTCCGACTGATACCACTTCGCGGACGGCCTCCAACCGGCGCAGGGCGCGGGTGAATTCATCATGCATCAACGCCAGCTTCAAACCAAAGGTCGTGGGCTCGCCGTGGATGCCGTGGCTGCGGCCCATGCAGGGCGAGAACTTATGTTCCTTCGCGCGCCGGGCAATAACCGGCAACACCGCCTTCACGTCCGCGATCAGGATGTCCGCGCTCTGCTGCATCTGCACCGCGTAGCAGGTGTCGCCCACGTCGCTGCTCGTCAGCCCGAAATGAAACCAGCGGCTCGCGTTGTCGTTGATGGCCTCGGCGACGGCCGTGGTGAACCCGATGACGTCGTGGTTGAGGACTTTTTCCAGTTCCCGCTGCCGGGCAACGAGGCCGGGGAGATCGGCGAACCACTGGTCGCAACCGGCCTTGATCTTCGCAAAATCCCTGGCCGGCACGATGCCTTCCTTCACGAGGGCTTCGCTCGCCAGCAGTTCAATCTGCAGCCAGATCTTGAGTTTATTTTCGTCGGTCCAAATGGCCCGCATTTCGGGGCGCGAGTAACGCGTAATCATTGCCTAATTAAAGATGAAAAGCGGGAAATAAAAAAGGCGGAAGTGCGCCTACGCCGGTTGCGGATGACTGCTTGCGTCATCTTTTCTTTGCCATCCATGTTTCATCCCGGTCTGTTTGAGGTTAATTTACTGCAAATGGCCAAGCCAAAGCGCCGCATTCAACTCGAAGAGCACATCATCCCGGATGCCGGCAGGAGTTATTCCCGGCCGATCCGGCTCCTGCGCGGCCCTGTTGACGGGCCTCAACAACTCTGCCTCTTTCTCGATGGCGAACTTTATTTGCAAAAAATGAAGGTCGCCCCGGTTCTGGACGAACTGCTCAGCCGCGGTACGCTGCCGCCCGTGACATTCGCTTTTATTGATCACCTCAATATGAAGGCCCGCGGGCAGGACTATACTTGTAACGACCAGTTTGGCCGCTTTATCGGTGAAACCATGATTCCGTGGCTGCAACAACAAATCCCCGGCCTTCGCCCCGGCCATCATCTGATTGGCGGATTGAGCCTCAGCGGCCTGGCCTCTGCCTGGTTGGCCCTGCAATACCCCCAGCATTTCCGTTATTGCCTGTCCCAGTCCGGCTCATTTTGGTGGCACGACCAGCACTTTATCAAAATGGCCGCACGACACGCGCCCTTAAAAAGCCGTTTCTGGCTGAGCGTTGGCGACCAGGAAACCGAGGTCGATGAACCTCCAGAAGTTTCGCAGATCGAAGGGGTAAATAACGCCCGCCAAGTTTTAAAATCTCTCGGCGCCACAGTCCATTATCATGAATATCACGGGGGCCACGACCTAAAATATTGGCGGGCGGAACTGGAACAGGCTCTTCTGTGGCTCTTCTCAAAAAAAGAATGATTGCAGCAGGACGGCCCGCGGAAATTCAAAAATTAAGTTTCAACCGCCACCGTTGGTGTCCGTTTGTCCAACCACCGTGACTGCAACAGCACATTTGCTGCTGTCACCAGCGCGCCACCGATGAGCAGCTTGGATGTCAGATGCTCATTCGGGTAATTGATGCCCGCCCACAACGAAAACCACGCGGGCAGGAACAGCGCCAGCACGCTTGCACATACCGGTTCGATGCAATAGATCAGCCCGGCCTCGGTCGCCGTCACGCGCCGCTGCCAGTGGTTCATGAGCATATAGCCAGCGAGCGTGCAGATCGTAATGAGCACAGCCATGAAACCGCATGCCGACGGCGAAGCATAGGCGTGGACACAAGCGGCAGCCGACGGCGCGGTCGCCCAGACCAGCGGCAGGCTGAACAACGCCATGGCCAGAAACATGGCGATGGAAAATTGGAGCGGACGGCTCGCGGCATAGCGCGGTTGTTCCAGCATCAGTATCTGCCCCGTGAACAGCAGCGAGGCGATGATGGTCTCCAACTCCCCGCGCCCGAGTTTCAGCGCCCGAAAATCCAGGTCCGCCAGCACCGCCGCGCCCGTCAGCACCAGCGCCACGCAGACGACAATCTTGAGCGAAGGCCGCCGGCGGGTCGTCAGCACCACCCACAGCGGGATGAACACGGTGTACCCTTGCGTCAGAAATGCCGAGGTGGATGCCGCCGTGTACGTCAGCCCGTCCATCTGGAAGATGATTCCCGCCCCGCCAAAGACGGCGAGGGCGATCCCCTGCTCCAGTTCCCGCCAAGAAATCTTTTCCCGTCCGCGCAGCAACAACGGCAGCAACAGGAGGCCCGCCACGCCAAAGCGGATCATCACGCCGAGCGACGTGAAAAACCAGCTCCCCGCATCCGGCAGCAGCCGGTGCTGCTCCAGCGCGAGCGCTTTCATGACGGGAAAACTCAGCGCCCAGCAGGGCGTGGCCAGAATGAGCATCCCGATGGCGCGAGACCGGCGGGCTTCACTCATGATTTGGTCATCTTCTTGCGCGCGGATTCAAGGATTTCACGTTCGCGCGTCGTCAGGCTCTGGATGCCATGCGCGGAAATCTTGTCGAGGATGGCATCCACCTGGTTCTGCAAAAAATCGGTGTCGCTCTTCGGCTCCAGCGGTTCCGCTTGGGGACGGCGCGGCTGTTTTTTTTCCGCCCGGCGCAGCGTTCCCGTGAGCTTCGACCAGTCAGCCGGGAATATCCTTCGGATGAACAGCCAACTCATCAGCATGCCGCCAAGGTGGGCTGCGTGCGCATAGCCAGGTGCAGCCGGGACTACGGTGTAAAACAAGGCGACAACCGCGGCAGCGAAGGCCAGATACTTGACCCTGACCGGGATCATGTAAAAAAGAAGCACTTGTCCGTCGGGCTCCATGGCGGCGAATGCCGCCAGCAAGCCGCAGACGCCTGCGGAAGCCCCAACCACCGGGCCGCCGAACACGCTTGGAAAAACAAACCCGAGCACGGTTTGCAACACCCCGCCGGCCGCACCGCTGGCCAAATACATCAACAGCATCCTTTTCCCACCGATGCGGTCTTCAACCAGACGTCCCAGAAAAAACAAACTGATCATGTTCCCGGCAAAATGGCCGCCTCCCGCATGTAAAAATTGAAACGTCAGATACTGCCAGACATATCCGTGCAACACCCCATCGTTGCTCAATGCACAAGTCTGGAAAATCTTTAAGAAACCATCAGGGTTGTAGGCCTTGTTGATTTCCATCAGAACAAAGACCGCCAGATTGACCGCGATTAACACCATGGTCCAAGACCAGCGGAAGCCGGAGAACATCGGGTCGCGATATTCCGGCTGGCGCATGTAGTCTCGATCATCAAGCATGGCAAAATCCTAGCATCCTGGGGTTAATCTTCAAACCGCTTTCCCACCGTCCGGTGGTGGCTCCGCCGCTTACGCGTTTCGCCGCCACCAGAACATGCGTTCCAGATTGGTACGGTTCGGATATGAACGCGGCACCCATTCGGACAACAGCTCGAAATGCGGCGAGAACCGCCGCCAGACCTCGTCCCGCGTGGTGCCGAACGGCGGACCATCGGTATCAGGTATAAGATAGTTCACCGCCAGATAAGTTCCACCCGGCTTTAACCACCGCACGGCGGCACGGGCATATTCATCGCGCTCATCAGGTTGGATGGCACAGTACAACGTGTGTTCAAACAGCCAGTCAAATTTCTGCGGCGGTTCATCCTTCAGGAAATCAGCCAGTTGGAAGCCCGCCTTGAGCCCGGCGGCGGCAGTCGTTTCGGAGGCGAGGCGGATGGCGCTCGGAGCGAGGTCAAATCCGAATGTTTCAAAACCGGCTTTGGCAAATTCGCGGGCATCATGCCCGGTGCCGCAGCCGGGCACACAGACGGTTCCGCGTTTCAGTCCGGGATTCGCCGCGAGGAAATCCACCAAGCCGGGCGATGGCGCCCCCTTTTCCCAGGGCATGTCCTTGGTTTGGTAACGCTGTTCCCAGTAGTCGCGGCTCATGTTTTCCTCCCCATCCGTGGTCATATGGGCGTACTGGAAGAATTTGAAACCAGCCCATCCACCAATTGGATCACCCGTTCGGCGTGCGCCGCAACCTTCTCATCGTGCGTGGCGATGATGAGGGTCATGTTCTTTTCCGTGCGCAAGCCTTTGAGCAGGTCCATGATCTCCCCGCCGGTCTTGGAATCGAGATTGCCCGTCGGCTCGTCGGCCAGCAACAGTTCCGGCTCGTTGATGAGCGCGCGGGCGATGGCCACACGTTGCTGCTCGCCGCCGGAAAGTTCCGCCGGCTTGTGCTCGGTGCGCCCGGCCAGGCCCACGCGGCCCAGCAGTTCCCGCGCCCGCTTCTCCGCATCACCAGCGGGGATACGCGCGATGCGCGCGGTCAGGCACACATTTTCCAGCGCGGTCAGTTCCGGCAGCAGATGATAGGCCTGAAAGACAAAACCCACGCTGCGGTTGCGGAAATGCGTCAGTCTGCCCTCGGAAAATTCGGAAAGCTTTTGACCGTGAAAAACGATCTCCCCGGCGTTCGGCGTGTCCAGCCCGCCGATAAGATGGAGCAGCGTGCTTTTGCCGGTGCCGGACGCGCCGCGCAGGGCCACAAAATCACCGCGGTTGATCTCCACGTCCACACCCTTCAAAACCTCCAGCGAACGGCTGCCCATGACGTAGGTTTTGGTGAGCCCGTGGGCGGATAGCAACGGCTCGCTCATGGCCTGCCTCCGGTTTTGCAAACCAAAACATTCAATGCCCAACATTCAACGCTGAACTTCCAAGGATTTTGGCCACACGAACGGATTGAACGTTGGGTGTTGAAGGTTGAAGGTCGAATGTTTCCCGTTTTATTCATAACGCAGCGCCTCCACGGGTTTCAACCGGCCGGCGCGCCACGCAGGCAGCAGGCCGCCAAGGATGCAGATCACAAATGAACTGAGGCAGATGATGATCACGTCGCTCGGCATGATGAGCGCGGGCAGGTTGTTGAAGCCATAGATTTTCGCGGGGAAAATCTCCATGCCGGTCGAGCGCCGCAGAAAATGCAGGAAGCCGTTGCGATAAATGACCGCCAGCATCCCCAGCCCGAAGCCCGACGTCACCCCGATGACGCCGATGATGGCGCTCTGAAACAGAAAAATGCCGGAGATCTGGAGCTTCGTCGCCCCCAGCGCCTTCAGCATCCCGATCTCGCGCGTCTTCTGGATGACGAAGGTGATCTGCGCGCTCAAAATGCACAGGGCCGCGACCAGCACGATGAAGAACAGAAGATAGAACATCACATTTTTCTCCACCTCGATCGCGCCCAGCAGGTCCGAGCTTTGCTCCATCCATGTCTCGATATAATAATTATCGCCCAAGGATTTTTCCAACTCCGCCTTCACCAGCGGTGCCTGATACGGATCATTGAGCATCACCAGCGCGCCGTGAACGTCATCGTTCAGGTCGTAAAGGTCCTGCGCATTCGCCAGCGAGGTGATGATGACGTGCGCGTCAAACTCGTAATACCCCATGCTGAAGATGCCCTTCACCTCAAAATCCGAGGGCGCGATGGCCTCGTGCTCGTTGCGGTCATAGGCCGCCTTCATCTTTTTGAGCTCGTGCACAGAATAGATCGCCAGATGATCGCCGAGGCGCAGGTTCATGTTTCGCGCAAAATCCGACCCGACCACCATGCCGTGCCCGCTCAAATCAAAATCACCAAAAATCACCCGGCGCGGCAACTCGCTCACCTTGCTTTCGTTGGCCACATCCACCCCGCGCAGGATCGGCGTGTCCTGCAAGCCGGCCCGGTTGGTATCACCCTGCGTCTCCACCAGCACCGGCCCCATGACGAAGGGCGCGACGCCGCGGACGCTTTGATTTTTGGCGATCGTTTCCGCCACGGCCGCATAATTTTTCATGGGCGACGTCGTCTGGTTCATCGGGTCCCACTGGGTGATGGTCAGGTGCGACTTGTACCCGAGTATTTTCCCGCGCAGATCCTGGTCGAACCCGCTCATCACGCTGATGACGATGATGAGCACCGCCACGCCCAGCGCCACGCCAACGATGGAGATGAGGGTGATGATGGAAACAAACGTCCGTTTGGGCCGCAGATAACGCAGCGCCAGCAAGAGTTCAAACGGCAGTTTCGACATCGCCAAAGGCTAGAGACGCGGGCGGGCGGTGTCAATTTTTGGCCGCATCAGACTTAATTTTCCCGCCAAACGGGTTCTTTTTTTCACCCGGCAATGCCCGGTTGAGGAACAGCGGGCTGATGAGCAGGTAGATCCACCCGATGATGAAGTGCATCGTGAAGGCAAACCCCAATTGCACGAGATCAAACACGCCGAAGCCATACAGCACGATGCCGAGCGTCAGGAGCAGCGCCCCCGGCATCAATGCGGCTCCCGCCAGCTTCCAACTCGCGCGGAAGTTCAAGTCCCGGTCAGTGTAGAACGCCACCAGGCAAACCGGCAAGAAATAGACCGTGGCCAGCAACGCCCATGTCAGCAGCAGTCCGAAAAATGTGCCGAGGGCCGCCAACCCCAGCAGGTTCGGCGACCACGCGCCCCAGGCCGGCTGCAGGTCCGTGCGGTTGAAATAAAACGACTGATCCGATGGATACGGCAGTTCCATCTCGCCCAGCAGCGAGATGACGACCAGCGAATCTTCGCCGAACTCGAATTGAAATTGCGCGGGCAGGCGGAGTTGCCGGGTGTGCTTGGTGTCCACGGAGAAGGACAGGAAATGGCCCTCGGCGAGAATTTTTGGCGATTCATCCGTCCAACTCAATTTACCCCGGCTAATGTCGCCCGTTGCCGGCAGAGCGCGGATGGCCGCGTCGATGGTCGGGAAAAATCCGCTGGAGAGCAGCCACACCACCGCCGCCGTGGCGATGAACGCCAGGACGGACTGGACGACGATCAGCCGTTCCAGCGAGGCGCGCGCGAACGCCGCCACGCCGCGCGGCGTGATGGGTTCCCAAGCGAATCTCGATTCGGTGATGACGCTCACGCAAAAAGTCTAACCGCAGGCGGGCCGGGATGAAACACCGATAAAAGCAAACCCCTCACCCGGTGCGGATGAGGGGCTCGCCGGAAAAACGGTTCAGGCCTTCGGCGCCGAGGTGGTCGAGGCCGGCTGATTGGGCGGCGGCACATGGGCCACGATGAGCGGATAGCGCAGTTTCATCACGTCTTCCACCGTGACTTCCACGTAATAGGTGCCGGCGGTCTCGAATTTCACGTTGCCGAACACCAGCACGCCGATGGCGGAGTGCGAGGGGTCGCGCAATTCAAACTTCATCTCGCCCTTGCTCACGACCGTGGTCTGGTCGGGGGCGATGAGCCGGGTGCTCTCGTTGAACTGCCCGATGCCCGCGGTCCAGCGGTTAAAGATGCATATGCGACCGGCCACAATGGGCAGTTGCGGCACGCGCAGGACGTTCACGACGCCGATGATGAAAAGGTTTCCATTCGCCTCCTGGCGGACTTCTTCGCAGACCAGGGAGCATTGGAGATCAGGGAGGATACGGGTGGCGTTCATAAATCAGTTGAGAGCGGAGAGTTTTAGTTGATAGAAAATTACCGCACGGCCATCTCCGCGGCACGGACGGTATTTTGCAGCAGCATGGCGATGGTCATCGGCCCGACACCGCCCGGGTTGGGCGTGATCTTGCCGGCGATGGGCTGGACGTTCTTGAAATCCACGTCGCCCACGAGCTTCGTGCCCGTCTTGGACCCGGCATCGGGCACGCGGTTGACGCCCACGTCCATGATGACCGCGCCCGGCTTGACCATGTCGGCCTTGAGAAATTCAGCGACGCCCATCGCGGCGACAATGATGTCCGCGCGGCGGCAATGCGCCTTGATGTCGCGCGTGGCGGAATGGCACAGGGTGACGGTGCTGTTCGCGCCCTTGCCCTTCTGACAGAGCATCGCGGTCATCGGTTTGCCGACGATGTTGCCGCGGCCCAACACCACGACTTCCGCCCCGTCCGTCTTCACGCCGGAGCGCACGAGCAATTCGACGACGCCAGCCGGCGTGCACGGCCGGAAGCCGGAATCGTCGCCCAGCATGAGCTTGCCGACGTTCACGGGATGAAAACCATCCACGTCCTTCGACGGCAGCACGCTGGAATAGATGACGGATTCGCGGATCTGCTTCGGCAGCGGCGCCTGCACCAAGATGCCGTGCAAATGGGAGGCGGAATTCAACCGGGCAAGGAGAGCCAACAGTTCGACTTCGGAGGTTTCCCCGGGGAGAACGTGCGTCTCGGAAGCGACGCCGAGTTCGGCACAGGCCTTTTCCTTGCGGCCGACGTACACCTTGGAGGCCGGGTCTTCACCCACGCGCACGAAGGCGAGACCGGGAACGACACCGCGCCGTTTCAAGTCCGCCACGCGGGCGGCAAGCTCACCCTGGATTTGCGCGGCAATCGCGCGACCATCAATGAGATTGGTCACAGCCGTTTAGCGACCGCCTTTTGGCGTGCCGAAGCTGGTACGAGGTGTGTGTGACACCGACGTTGCCGCGCCGGTATTCGTCGCCTCAA
>Ga0210392_10002109_pt1 | contig 10262 bp, 6 predicted proteins | sample IncBWC30OmetaG_FD_161057 | JGI IMG/M metagenome (GOLD analysis project Ga0210392, IMG submission 161057) | Forest soil microbial communities from Barre Woods Harvard Forest LTER site, Petersham, Massachusetts, United States - Inc-BW-C-30-O ...
GCTGACCACATTAACCCAATACTCAAAACCAAAACCGCCCAACCCCCCCGTCAAACCTCCACAAAGGGTGATCAGCGAGACCAGATTGCGCTTTAGGCCTAACGCTTCCGTCAAGCCCTCCACCGGGAACGGCGCATAGGCGTCCATATGTTTGAAGCCCGCGTCGCGAACTTGCGCGGAGGCATGCAGCAGTTCGTCAGCCGTATCAAACTCTGCCATGACGCCATAAAGCTGTGAGTGGTGTTGTTCCATCACTCGTGTTCCTTATGCGAAGTGTGCGCCACCAGTTCGCGCATTTCGGCCATGGCAATGGCCGGCAGGGCGCGAACGAACAGGAAAAGCAAAGTAGTGAACAGGCCCAAGGTGCCGGCGAAGGTGGCGTAGTCCCACACCGTGGCGGAATAGCGGCCCCAGGCGGACGGCATAAAATCGCGAGTGAGGCTAATGACTACGATGACGAAGCGCTCCAGCCACATACCCAGGTTGATGATCAGCGACATGACGAAGAGCGCGGGAATATTACGACGCACCTTCTGAATCCACAGGAGCTGCGGGGTCAAAATATTGCAGAGAATCAACGCGTAATAATAGGGAGCGTATGGACCGTGCAACCGTTGCTGGACCAGGAAGAGGTCGAACTTGTTGCCGCTGTATTTGGCCATGAAAAATTCGAAGAAGTAGCCGTAAGCTACGATCAAGCCGGTGGCGAGCATCACCTTGGCCATGTTTTCGAGATGGCGCATGGTGATGAAGTCCTCGAGACCGTAAGCAGCGCGCAGGGGAATGGCGATGGTGAGAACCATAGCGAAACCGGAGTAAATGGCGCCCGCTACGAAATACGGCGGGAAGATCGTGGTGTGCCAGCCGGGAACGATAGCCACCGAGAAGTCGAAGCTTACGACGGTGTGAACTGAGAGCACCAGCGGCGTAGCCAAACCGGCGAGCAGCATATAAGCCGACTGATAGCGGTGCCAGTGTCGCGCCGAACCACGCCAGCCCATGGCTAACGCGCCAAAAATCATCCGTTGCCATTTGTGAGGAGCGCGGTCGCGCAAGGTGGCCAAGTCTGGAATCAGGCCGACGAACCAAAACAACAGAGAGACCGTCCCGTAAGTAGAGACCGCGAAAACGTCCCAGATGAGCGGGCTGCGGAATTGCGGCCAGATCCCCATGGTGCTGGGGTAGGGGAACATGTAGTAGGCCATCCAAGGGCGGCCAGTGTGGATGAGCGGGAAGATGCCGGCGCAGGCCACAGCGAACAGGGTCATGGCTTCAGCGAAGCGGTTGATCGAGGTGCGCCATTTTTGATTGAGTAGAAAGAGTATGGCGGAGATCAACGTGCCGGCATGACCGATACCAATCCACCAGACGAAATTTACGATGGCGAAGCCCCATCCGATGGGAATGTTAATGCCCCAGATGCCGACGCCCTTGATGATGAGCCAGGCGATGGCGATGGTGAGCACCATCAAAAACGTAAAGGCAAAGGCAAAACCGGCGAACCAGCCCAGGCCGAATGGGCGCTTGATGACCACGTCGGAGATAGTGGCGGTGACCGTCTCGTAGGTGTGGCCGGGAGCCAGAACCGGCGTCAGGCGCCGAATTTCGGGATGGTTGGCGGGCTGTTGCGTGACGCTCATGCCTTGTCCATCTCCGGATTAGGATTGCGAACGGCAGCCAGATACGTAGTCCGTGGACGAGCATTCAACTCGCCAAGAATCGTGTAATTGCGTTGCTGTGCTTTCAATTTCGATACACGGCTATTCGGATCATTCTGATCCCCGAAGACGATCGCTTCCGCCGGACACGCCGATTCGCACGCGGTCACAATTTCTCCGTCGCGAACCGCGCGGTTTTCTTTGTCCGCTTCGATGCGCGCGATGCTAATGCGCTGCACGCAGTACGTGCACTTTTCCATCACCCCGCGACTGCGCACGGTAACTTCGGGATTGCGCAGCAATTTCAATTGGGGAGTTTCCCAGTCCTGGAAACGCAGGAAATTGAAGCGGCGAACTTTATAAGGGCAGTTGTTCGAACAATACCGCGTACCAATGCAGCGGTTGTACACCATGTCGTTCAAACCTTCAGAGCTGTGTACCGTGGCGCCCACGGGACAAACCTGTTCGCACGGCGCGTTTTCACACTGCTGGCAGGGTACTGGCTGGAAAAATGTTTCAGGATTATCCAGCGTGGCGTTGTACTCGGACGAATCTCCCGTGGACTTGTTGTTGGTCTCCGTCGCCGAGAGGGAATTCGTGTAGTAGCGGTCCACGCGAATCCAGTGCATTTCGCGGCCGCGCATCACCTGGTCTTTGCCGACGACGGGAATATTATTTTCCGACTGGCAAGCCACTACGCAGGCGTTGCAGCCGTTGCAGCTATTCAAATCGACAGCCATCGACCACGCTGGTTTTCCAGCGTATGGAAAATCCTGCGGCTTGTAGAGCGAGTTCTCGTCGGCCGGCTTTTCGTCGTGTTCGTGCGCGAAATTCGGATTTTTTCGGTATTCCTCGAGAGTACCCGATGCCAGAATCTTGCGGCCTTCCATGTTGAAGTGGTATTGCGTGCAAGCTAGGGGGTAGCTGTCACCGGTGGCTTTCAAAGAGCCTCCGGTCGCTGCAAACAGTGCCTTGGAACTACGCACCATGTAGGCGTTAAATCCCTTGTTGGTGCCAGTGTAGCCGGCTCGTGTGCGCCCGTATCCAAGCGGCAAAACCACGACACCATCAGCTTGCCCCGGTAGGGTCCAAACGGCGGCGGTCACTTTGCTATCCGAAAGCGAAACATCCACCACGTTCGAAACTACCTGGCCGTGTTCTCCGCCACGCGATGCGATCTTCGGATCAAATTTCAGGTCTTGCGCCGTCCTGGCGCTAACCAGGGCCGCGTTATCCCAAACAAGTTTCGTGACCGGTTTTGGCAACTCTTGCAACCAGCCATTGTTTGCAAAACGACCGTCATAAATCGAAGGGTCGGGACGGAAAATAAATTCGAGATCGGTGGAAGAAGATTTGGCAGCCGGCAAACTGGAGGCGCTGAATTTCGAGGCATTTTCCGTAATCGGCGCAAACGCCGAATTGGCGACCAAGCCATCATTCAGTGTCTTACGCCAGAATTTTTCGAAATCTCCGCTGGAATTCGCGGCTTTCAATCTTTCTCGCAGTGCATCGTAGTCCGAAATCCCCGGCTTATCGCTGAACGCTGCCAACACTTCTCGCGCGGAATGCGTGGCATACAGCGGCGCAATTAGCGGCTGAATCACGCTGAGCGTTCCGTCAAACGCCCGCGCGTCTCCCCATGTTTCTAAGAAATGCGATTCCGCCACATGCCACTGGGTATAGGCAGCCGTTTCATCGAAATGCGAACTCACCTGGATAGCGTTGGGCACTTTGCGAAGTTTCGACACGAAATCAAAATCGTGCGGTGCGGTGTACACCGGATTGACGCCGATTATCACCAGCGTAGTTACTTTTCCGGCGCCCATATCCGCGCAGAGTTCGCTGAACGACTGCAGATGGTTTACCGGCTGCGCTTCCACCGATTCCGTCTGATACACAGTGACGCCGGAATTGCCCAGGGCACCATTTATTGCGTGTGCCAAGGCATGGACTTCCGCGCTCTGCTGCTCCCCGGCCACGACTAAAGATCGTCCGCGATTTTTCTGTAAGTCCGCGGCAAGTGCGCTGAGCCACTTCTCAGCGCTAGGAAGTTGCGCGGACCCGCCCAGACCCAACTTGGCTGCCAGCGCCCGCGCAAATAGCTCAACATCTGAGGCGCGCATCGGCAGGCGGTGGTCCGCTGTGGCGCCAGTAACCGTGGGTGTCGGCTCGACGACATACAACCGATTCATTTCGCTGTTGGTGCCGGTGATTTTCCTGCGACGATAAAACTCTTTCATGTAGCGAACGTTGCCGGGACCATTCGCCAGGAAATCCGAGTCGAGAGAGAGAATAACTTCAGCCTTATCAACGCGATAAACCGAATTCAGGTAGCGCCCAAACGCCAGCTTGGAGCCTTCGCGCGCACCGTCGCTAATCGCCGGCTCCCATTGATGCCACTTTGCCAAGGGGTAGAGCTTCAATAGCGCTTGGATTTGCTCGGCCACCAGCGGCGACGTAATCGTCCCCGTCAGGATGCGGAACCCTGAGCCATTTGCCAGCTTGATGGCGGCAGCCTCGGCTTGCGCGCCGTCTACAAACTGCGACCAGCTGCGCATATCTCCAATGTTTGTAGTTATTTGTGCGCGGTCTGGATCGTACAAATTCAAAATCGAAGCTTGCGCGAAGGCGTTCGTGCCGCCCCGGCTCGAAGGGTGGTCCGGGTTCCCCTCGATTTTGGTGGGGCGCCCCTCGTGGCTTTCGACCAGCAAGCCCATTGCGTCAGCGCCAAACGGCATTACGGTGGCGAAGAACATGGGTTTGCCCAGCACCAGGCCCTCGGGCTGCTTCACATAGGGCACAACATTTTCGCGCGGTGGTAACCCACATCCGGACAATCCGGCAAACGCCAGCGAAGCGGCCATCAGCTTCAGGAAATCGCGGCGATCAACTCCTTCGTCCCATTCGGACGGCGCCTGGCGGGGAAATTCTCGCTGCAACAATTCTTCAAAGTGCGGATCTTCCGCCAGCTCTTCCAGCGAACGCCAATATTGCTTGCCGGTCTTGGCTTGCAACTTTGCACGCACCGCAGCCAAATCCAAAGTGCGCTCAGTAAGCGGATCTTCACTGACAGACGCGGCACTCAACGTGCCACTCAAAATGCGCAGAGGATTTTCGTGAGCATGCGCGTGATCATGACGATCGTCGTGTGCGTGATCATGGAATTCGTGATCGTGGTCGCTCAACCGGTGCGTATGCTCGTCCATATGTTCGCGTTTACTCATGCCATTATCTGTGACACGTCGAACAGCTCGTCAGGTCGCGCACCGAGCGAATGTTGTACTCCGCCATCAATGCTTTACCTTTTTCTTCCTGATCCGGCCCGGGCTTCCAATTCACGTTGAAAACGTCTTTCTTCTCTCGAAGATTTTTTTCAGGATTGCGATGGCAGTCCAGACACCAGGACATTTGCAGCGTGTTGGCTTGAAATACCAAGGGCATTTGATTGATGGCGCCGTGACAGGTGGTACAACCCACACCCTTGTTCACGTGAATGCTGTGATTGAAATAAACGTAATCCGCCAAACGATGCACTTTGACCCACTGAATTGAAGTATCCGTGCTGTAGCTTTCGCGCACGGGAGCCAGGTAACCGACGTTGTTGTACAAAACCGAATGACAATTCATGCACGTTTTGGTCGGGGGAATTCCCGCCACGGCGGAAGTCTCCACGCCAGTGTGGCAATAGCGGCAATCGATGCCGTCATCTCCCACGTGATGCTTGTGGCTGAATTGAATTGGCTGATTCCGCGTTAGATACTGATTGGTAAAATTAGGGGCGCGCGCCCCGCCCAAAACTACAGTCAATCCCAAGGTTGCCAGGACGACGACCGCCAGTATGCTCATTCTGGCTGCGGAGTTCGCACTGCGGTGAAAAAGCTGGGGCATATCAGTTGTGCTTTTTTTGCCGCGCGCTTTTCCGGAATTTCCGGGGCTGCGGCCTCCGTGACAGTCGGTCCCTTAGTTCTCAGGACCGTCTGTGACGCGCTAGTGTCCAACAAAACTTTCTGGAATGCAACCACACATCAAAAACAAATTCGCGTTTCGTACGCTCCGCAGCGAAGCACCGCTGCGATATTTTCAAACGTTTCAAAAAGGTGCAGGCGCTCCGCAAATTTTTCCCGAATTGCGACTGATTCCGTCGCAGTTCTGACACTGTCCATGCCACGAACTGATCCGTAGATGAGCACGCGACGACTGTTCGACGCGCGAACTATCTGCTCCGCTACTTTTTTCTTCTCCGTGCGATTCCAACGTCCGTGCTATCTTTATTGGACCCTCTGCCACTCCTTATGTGGCGGAGCCTACCTCGAGAGTGCCGCCAAAATCGGCCTCCGACGCTGCTGGGGCGTGGTCCAACTGGTAGGGCACCTCACTGTTAATGAGGCCGGTGAAGGTTCGAATCCTTCCGCCCCAGCCATTTCTCTTTTCCAGAAATCCTCATTAGAATTACTCTGGCCTCTGCAAATCGCCTTCGACGCGTTGACTCAAGTCGGATATCGAACTACACTCGCGCACAATCTCCGCACTTTCCATTTTCCAGGTGAAACCATGAACAACGAATTGCACGGCAAAGTTGCCGTAGTCACTGGTGGCACCTCGGGCATCGGCCGAGACACGGCACTACTCTTCTCCCAAGCCGGGGCCAAGGTCGTGGTAGCCGGCCGCCGCGAACCGGAGGGACAGGAAACAGTCCGACTTATTCGCTCCGCAGGAGGCGAAGCCCTCTTCATAAAAACCGACGTCGCAAAGTCCAGCGACGTTCAATCCCTGGTGCAAAAAACCGTCGACAAATTCGGCAGCGTGGACATTGCTTTCAACAACGCGGGTATTGAGGGCCTGTGGGTGCCAATCGCGGAACAGTCGGAAGAAGATTTTGATCGCGTCATCGATATCAACGTAAAAGGTGTGTGGCTCTGCCTGAAATATCAGATCCAGCAAATGCTCAAGCAAGCAAAAGGCGGCGCTATCGTCAACATGTCTTCGATCGCTGGCCTTATGGGTGGTGCGGGAGCCGCAGCATATGCCTGTAGCAAACATGCCGTGATTGGTTTAACAAGATCGGCCGCGCTCGAAACGGCGCTGACCGGCATCCGTGTGAATGCCGTTTGTCCAGCGGCCATCGAGACACCTATGGCTGAGCGCGTTTTCGGAGAGCCTGCGGTCAACAAAGCTGTACTTGCGCACCACCCCATGGGGCGCTTTGGTACGCCGCGTGAAGTTTCCGAGGCCGTATTGTGGTTGTGCTCGCCAAAATCCTCGTTTATGACAGGGCACTATATCGTTCTCGATGGCGGCTTTCTTGTCGGGCCCAATCCCGCCGCTTGAGCGATTCGATTCGCGTTTCGTCTGGCACAAATTCGCGGACGCATTTCCGTTTTAAGTGTTCGTGCTACTCGGCTCTCAATGCTTCGACAGGATCCACACTCGCGGCACGTCTCGCCGGGATAAAGCTGGCCGCCAAGGCGGCCATAGACAATACGATCGCGACTGCGGCCAGCGTTGCCGGATCCCAGGCACGGACTCCGAAAAGCACTGCTTTCATCGCGGTGCTTGCGCTTACTGCAAGGATCAGCCCTACACCTACGCCGATAAATACAAGATGGCCAGCCTCTTTCAGCACTAGGCGGTACACGGAATTACGTTGCGCGCCGATAGCGATGCGTACTCCAATTTCGCGTGTGCGCTGGCTGACCGAATACGCCACCACGCCGTACAAACCGACGACTCCTAGTAGCAGGGCCGTGACCGCGAAGCCACCGATCAGCCACGCCGACGAGCGATGAATATAAGCGGACGGTGAATCGTGAATGATCTGGGTCATCGTAGCGGGGCTGATCATCACCAGCCCGCGATCGATTTGATGAATCGCGGAATTTAGCGCCGGAAAAATCGCTCGCTCATCTTGGGTGGTGCGCACAGCAAGACAGACGTAGCGGCTCGGGCTTTGATTGAGCGGCATGTACATCGCCGAACGATTCTCGGAATCCGGCTGGCCTTCCTTGATGTCTTCGACAATGCCCACGATTTCGATAGGCTTCACATCGTGCGAGATATACGTCAGCTGCTTTCCGATAGGATCTTCGCCGGGGAAATATTCGCGAGCCATGGCCTGATTGATGATCACGACGGCCGGCTTGCTGCCGTCTTCGTTTTCGTTGAATTGCCGCCCGCGAATCAACTTAGAACCGAGTGCATTGAAATAGTCAGGACTTACGTCGCGTTCGGCAACTTCGTAATGCTCTCCATGCCAAGGCCGCCCGATCACCCGGAACCATGAAGTATTGCCCCAACCATCCACCGGTAGATTGGTGGACATGCCGACGGATTTCACGCCTGGAAGTTGCAAAATTTCACTCATGACTTTGCGAGTCAGAGCGATCACGTCCGGATCTTTGGGATAGCTCGACTTCGGTGCAGACACTTGCAAGGTCGCCAGATTTTCCGGCTGCAGCCCCAGATTGACGTGCAACAAAAGATAGAGGCTCTTGCCCAGCAGCCCCGCGGTAACCAGCAGCACAACGGCGATCGCCAATTCGAAAACGACTAATTTCGATCCGACGCGCCGCCAAGTGTTGCCCGCCGATCCGCGGCTGCCTTCGGCCAGACCGCCGCGCACGTCTGGGGCGGACAGCCGCAGGGTTGGAGTGATAGAAAAAAGGGCAACCGCAAGCGCAGCAATCCCCGCCGCGAATGCGAGCACTCGCGGGTTGAGTCCCAGCCCGTGCAGAAAGGGCATCTGCGCCAAGACGTCCACGGGAATCAAGCCAAGCAAAATACGCATCATCCAGTACGAACCCAGAAGTCCAACAGCCGTACCAGCGATGACCAACATCAAACCTTCGGTGATAAATTGCCGCACCAAACGAATTCGCGCGGCGCCCAGCGCGTTGCGTATGGCGATTTCCCGCTTGCGGCTTTCCGAGCGCACCAAAAGGAGACTGGCGATGTTGACGCCGCCAATCAACAGCAGGAGCGCGGCGCCGGCAAGCAGCATCAACAGAATTGGGCTGATGTTTCCCACAATAGTCGAAGCCAGATCGGCGACTGCGGCACCTTGTCCAGTGTTCGACGCAGGATACATCTGCGCCAATTGCATCGCGACGGATTTGGCATCGTCGGTGGCGGCCTGAATGGTGATTCCATCTTTTAGTCGAGCTACGCCGTAGAGCCCGTGGCAGCTGCGCCGAATATCGCACCCGCCCTCCGCATGCAACGCCACCCAAAATTCCGCGGGCTCCGCGGGAGCAAAATGAAAATCCTTGGGAAGCACCGCGATAATCGTAACGGGATGTTCGTCGAGGGTAACCGTCTGACCGACTACATCAGCTCGGCCCCCGTAGCGTTTCTGCCAGCCCGCGTAGCTGAGCATTGTGGTGCGCGGCGCGGACAGTAAATCTTCGCCGGAATAAAAATCCCGTCCGAGAATCGGTGCGACTCCAAGGGTGCGGAAGAAACCGTCCGATATGCGCGCGACATTGGTCGATTCCGCGCCCTCAGCACCGTTGAGCATCATCGAATTCTTCTGATACACGTCCAGCGAACTGAACGATTTGTTCATTTTTTTATAGTCGAGATAGTCGGGATAGGAGAGATTGCACAACGGGCACTGCGGTGTGGCTTCGTAAACGCCCACCAGTCGCTTGGGACTTTGGTAAGGGAGCGGCTTTATCAGCGTGGCATCAACAAATGCAAAGATCGAAACGCTGGCACAAAGGCCCAGAGCCAGAATGAACACGGCGGTAAAGGCGAACCCGGGATTTTTTCGTAGCTGACGCAGCGCAAAGCGGAAATCCTGCAGCGTGGTTTCAAACCACAATCCGACCACGTCACGACTGCGATCCGATAGATAAGTATCATTGCCAAATTCGCGTTTGGCGGCGTGTTGCGCTTCGTCCGCAGTCATGCCCCTGTCTTGAAGTGCGTGCGCCTTTTGTTCCATGTGGAACGCCATTTCCTCCTGCAGCTCGTGGTCGAAATTCTGGCGACCGAAGAAAATTTGCAGCTTTTTAAGCAGCCGGGAGATGGAGTTCATGGCGTCCTCTTATACGTCCTGCATCACGCGGCTAATCGCCGCGATCATTTCCTGGAATTTCGAGCGTTCCACGCCCAGTTGTTTGCGCCCGGACGTCGTCAATGTGTAGTAACGCGCGCGGCGGTTCGTTTCCGTCTTTTTCCATTCCGCGCGCACCCAGCCTTGCAGCAACAGCCGTTGCAGCGCGGGGTACAGGGAGCCTTCTTCCACCGTCAGCGCCTCATCCGAGACGGACTTTATCGATAACGCAATACCGTACCCGTGCAACGGCGCCCGCGTAAGCGTCTTTAGAATCAGCATGTCCAGGGTTCCCGGCATCAAATCGGTTTTTTTGTTCATGGCGCATATATAGACTATCTATGGATAGAACGTCAACGCCTTCTGAAAAGTTCCCTGAACATACGAAGATTTACGGCTGGCCTTCTTTCGGGCGCTGGTAGGCGGTGGTTCGCCGGGGCAGGAGCTCGCCTGGAAACCTTGCCTCCAACTCGTGTGCTAGCATTGTCGGTTGTGCGGTAAGCGGGAGCTTGGCTGAATGGCTACAACCATGAAAGCGCTACGCAAAACTC
>Ga0210392_10002110_pt1 | contig 10259 bp, 9 predicted proteins | sample IncBWC30OmetaG_FD_161057 | JGI IMG/M metagenome (GOLD analysis project Ga0210392, IMG submission 161057) | Forest soil microbial communities from Barre Woods Harvard Forest LTER site, Petersham, Massachusetts, United States - Inc-BW-C-30-O ...
CGGAATGAAATGGGCCTGCCGCTCTGATGACGAACGCTGTCACCCGCCTCTTTCCGGTGCTAAATCGAGAACTAGTACAAGACGCTCGTGCTGTGCTGGAATCGGTCGTATCCCAGACTCCGCTGCTTGAGAGCCCAGGGCTCAATCGTCGACTTGGGGGGCGGCTGCTCGTCAAAGCCGAGTGTCTGCAACGGACGGGGTCCTTCAAGTTCCGAGCCGCGTACTTTCGACTGTCGGTGCTTAAGCGCGAACAACCTGGGTGCCGTGCTGTGGCCTATTCTTCGGGTAACTTCGGCATTGGCCTAGCGGCGGCCGGTGCAGAGCTCGGCGTGGACGTGACCATCGTCGCCCCTTGCGACGCGCCTGAAGCCAAGCTTGCGCGTATTCGCGAATGGGGAGCCAGTCTCGTGTTGGTGGACCCAGGCAACGCAAATCGCGAACTCGTGGCAAGCGATCGCGCCACACGGATTGCTCGCGACTCGGGTGCGGCGTTGCTTCACCCGTTCGATGACCCGCTATTGCTGGCCGCTCACGCCGCACTCGCTGAAGAGGGTATTCGACAAGCGGTGATGGTCGCCGGGACCGTCGATCTGCTTGTCGTGCCTTGCGGTGGTGGAGGGCTGGCCGCTGCGTGCTGCTGGGCGGCTAGGCAGCTTGCTCCACAGTGCCAAGTGCATGCTGTGGAGCCGGTGGACGCAGCAAGTTTGGCCCTCTCACTCGAGAATCGCCGACGCACGCGCTTGCAGGGAGTCGGCTCAAGTGTGTGCGACGCACTCTGCGCACCCATACCGGGGGAATTGGCATTTGAGATTCTGCAACGCGATCTCCACTGCGTCCACCGCGTGGGCGATGAGGCAGTGTTGCAAGCCGTCGCGCTCGGTGTTCGCGAGCTGAAGGTGGCGTTGGAGCCTAGTGCCGCAATTACTCTTGCGGCAGTCTGTGAGGGGCGCCCCAATGTTTGTGGTCGCGTAGCGGTCATCATCGCTACCGGCGGGAATTTCGACTTGTCTTTGATGCACAGATAACGCTTTCGGCTCGATCTCCCAAAGTTGAACGGTGATGACTGATCCTCTTCCTCTGGTTTCAAAAGTCAGAAAACGTGTTCGAGCCGCGTTGCACGTGCTCACGCGCCCGCGCGCGCAGCGCCCGATTGATCCCGCGATGGTGGCGGATATTGACGATTCGCGCGAACCACCGCACGCGCAAAACGCAGAGAGCCGGACTGCTGCGGCCCGAGTCGCGGTTGAAAGCGAAGACATTTTCGCAAAGGCATATGCGTTCAAGACGGCGGAACAAGCCCGGGCCCGCGGCCTCTATCCGTATTTTCGCCCATTCGATTGCTGCGAGGGACCGGAGGCCATACTCGAAGGGCGTCGAGTGCTTATGTTCGGCTCGAACAACTATTTGGGCCTCACAATGGACGCACGGGTGAGGGGTGCCGCGCGCGAAGCGGCGGATCGCTGGGGACCAGGGGCCAGCTATGCGGGCGTGGACACCGAACAGTTGCAACTGTTGGAAGAACGCCTAGCGCGCTTTCTTGGCAAAGAATCGGTGCTCGTCTTCGCAGCCGGCTATTTGGCGAATACCGCGTCGATCTCCTGCTTGCTCAACGAAGAAAGGACCGTCGCCATCGTGGACCGCAACGTGCACGCTTCGATTTATGACGGCGTGCGTTTGGCTCAAGCCCGGGGAACTCGGCTTCTGCGCTACAAGCACAACGACGCGCGCCATCTCAAGAAGACCCTCGAGCAGACGCACGATGACGAGCGCGTGCTGGTGATCACGGACGGCGTCTTCAGTGCGGAGGGTGAGCTTGCCCCGTTGCCGGAGATCGTCGAGGTCGTGAAGGCGCACGGGGCGCGCCTGATGATTGACGATGCGCACGGCCTAGGCGGCATCGGTCCGGGGGGGCGCGGAACTGCAGCTCACTTTCAGCTAACGGACCGCGTTGACCTTATTACCGGTACTTTCTCGAAGTCCCTGGCTTCCATTGGAGGGTGGTTGGCCGCGGATCGAGGTACGGTAGAGTTCATCCGCAAGCACGCGAGCGGTTTCTGCTTCGCCTCGCGTTTGCCTGCGCCTAGTGCGGCCGCGGCCATGGCCGCGCTCGCGGTGTTGGAAGCCGAGCCGTGGAGGGTCGCACGTCTGCACGAGAATTCGACACATATGCGAACTGAGCTACGGGGCCTCGGCTTTGACATTGGGGCGAGCCAAACGGCGGTCGTCCCCATCTACATTCGGAAAGACCTGAGAACACTGCTCGTTTGGAAGGAGCTGCTCGAGACACACGGAGTATACACGAACCCCTTCATTTCTCCTGGGGTCCCCCCCAACCATGCCATGTTGCGCACGAGTTATATGGCGACGCACAGCGCCGAGCAGCTTGGGCGTGGGCTCTCGGCGTTTTACGCTGCTGGTAAGAAGTTCGGAATTGTCACATGAAACGTTCAGTCTTCTTGGTCGGAGTCACCATCTTGTTCGTTACGGGCGCAGTCAATCTACAAGCTCCACTTTATGGAGTGTATGCGGAGCGTGCCGGGGTCGGTCACGGGGTGAAATCACTTGCCTTCGCCGCGTATGTTCTCGGCTTGATTCCGGTGCTTGTGTTGCTTGGCGGCGTTTCGGACCGGATTGGCCGCAAACAGTGCCTGTTGATGGGGGTGGCTTTGTCGTGCGCGGCTACGCTCAGCGTCACTCTTTTCCCGGGCTTGCCGGCGCTTGTGCCCGCACGCGTGTTGCAAGGCATGGCGGTGGGGCTGACTGTTGGTACAGGCACGGCATACATCTCCGATTTATTGGGTGATCAGCCCGCGCGCGCGGCCCGCATCGCTGCACCGATGAGCGCACTGGGCTTCGGGGGCGGCGCATTGATGACGACGTTTGCGTTGATAGCCAATCGCAGCCTCGTTCCAGTCACATACCCAATCATGATCGTGGCCATTGCCACGGTGGGGGTGGCAGTTGGCGTTCTTTGCCCATGGCTACCCGCGCAAGGCGGCGCTTTGCTGCGACTACCGCTGATTCGGCGCGATATGCTGTCGTCGGGATTGGCAATCGGCACCGCATGGGCTGTCTCGGGACTGGTGGTTGCCGTGATCCCGGCCCAATTGGCGCGCTACGATCTCGCGCTTTGGTCCGGGCCAGTGTTGTTTCTTGTCAACGCCGCGGGCGTGGCAGTCCAACCCTTCGTTCGTCGAATGACTTCGCGGCGGGCCTTGTGTACCGGACTCGTGGTGGTGCCGATCGGGTATGCACTGCTCGTCGTCGGTGCAGCACAACGCTCCATTGTGGCGGCCCTGCTTGGCGCTTGTGTGGCGGGCACCGGTTGCTACGGGTTCACGTACTTGGGTGGCTTGTCGCGCGTGAGTGAGTCAGCGGGAGGCCAGAAGGCGAGGGCGATCGCGGGCTATTTCCTGTGCGCCTATGTCGGCTTCGGTCTGCCTAGCGTCGTTGTCGGGTATGCCGCGGACGGCGTCGGTCTCGCTCCGGCTTTGGGCGCGTTCGGGGTGGTGCTATTGGCGGCGTGCTTCGCGGTCGGTCTACTCCTGGCTCAAGAGCGCCCAGCCGCCGTAAAAGTCGCCGTGGGCCGAGTAGCGCGGTAAGGCGCATGCGGATAGCTTGGCGAGCTGCCATTCAACGCGTGATCGAGACAAAGCCGGTTCGCCCTAGCTAAGCGATTGTGAAGTGTCCCCGTCCAACACGAGCTGGGGAACCTGCGTGAACCGGTAGCTGTCGTGCGCGACGTCCTCGAAGACCCAGACGACATCGAAGCGGTCATCTGGCCAAGCGCTCGGGACGCTGCCGTCGATTGAGATGCCCGGCCCGAGTCCAGAAGCAAGAGAAGCGGCAAGCACCTTGTGCTCCCACGAAACGAGAACAACCCCGGCCGTGCTCATCGCATCGGCCAGCATACCGGCCAAATCGTCTTTGGCGTGGGAGCTTTGAACCTCGAGCGCCAGCTTCCTCGCCAGGGGTGTGATCGTCTGCAGCGGGCGTTGACTCGGATCCGAAGCTGACGGCCTGGGGGCGAAGATGGCCGTCGGCACCAGCAGCCGCGCGTCGCTACGAAACAACACGGCGAGTGCGCCAGCGCGCTGCCAGCCGCGTGCCGTTAGGGAATCCGGATCGGTGCCGCCGTCTTCGGCGACACCTTGAATGTCCAGGCTCGGCTTCTCCGCATGGCGGATAAACATGATCGTTTCAGGATGAGCCATTCTGTGTTTCTCCAATCCATGAGGCGCTCGTGAGGGCACGGAGCTGAGGCGTGGCGCGAGCCTGGCGATGACGACCAGGATGGCTAGCGTAGACCAACGAAACGGATGTGTTCGCTCGAAGTCGCACGCCGTACGCGCCTAGGCGTCTAGCAGGGAAAAGCGGTGTCCAGCACGGCCCGTCCGAAACAGGCCCGAACCGCCGCGGACAGACGACTGCGCGTAAAATCGCGTAGGTAAGCCAACACTTAGCTCGTGTTGCTCTCCAAGAGACTCGCACGCCACTAGCATCGGGTTCAAGTGGGGCCTCTGCTGGTCGCTGACGAGGTGGCTTTGGATGACTTAGACCCCGTCGGATTTCAGCTCGCGGAAGAGGCTTCATTCCTGCGCAAGCCGAACGACACGCTTGACTGGAGAGATTGGCCACCGCCGCCCCGGGAGCGGCGCGGGTCGTCCGACTCGTTCGTGTCTGTTTGGAGGCGGCCATCTCAAAGGAGCTTCAGCGAAATCGACGCCGGCGAGCGGCGAGCGGCGAGCGGCGAGCGGCGCGGCACCTCGGACCGCGCGTCCTCAAGTTCAAACGACCGTGAGGTGCCTCCGCAGATTTGACGTTGCGCGCACGCGCTGACCGTTGGCGCGATACGTTCTCCTTCACAAGCAGGCATAAGGGCATTCGTGGCCGGTTTTCGGCCAGCCGCGCCGCTGGGTCGATGCTGGTCATGGCGCTAAGAAGATGGACCAGAGGCTGACCGCCACGACGGCTGCGACGCAGGTCCCAACCACCTGCAGCGTGAGCGAGCTCGCAGCGCCCTCAGCTTTCGGTGTTGGCGAGGTGTCCTTCGTCGGAAATGCGGTCTGCGTTGTCGTTGTGCCGGTTATACCTTTGGGCATGTACAAGGGCGCGAGGCAATGCCACGCCGAAGTAACTGCGCACGCTTAAGTCGCCAAGCACCATCGGTGGGTATTTTCGAGCGCGCCGTTTTCGAGCACGCGGACCGGTGAAATCGACGACTACGTCGTTCGCGATTGCACTCAGCCAAGCGTGAGGACGTGGCACGGTCTCGCTCCCGTCCAACACGAATCCTTCCACGTAGTGGAATTGATCGAGCACGTCAAACTCGAGAGCGCGCCGCGTGTTCCAGAAGGGCTGCCCAAATCGAAATCCGTTGTACTCAACGCGACACCAGCGGGCAATACGCTGCGCGCCGCGTCGCTCGGCGTCGCCAAGGCGACCTGTTTCGAATGCCCGCCCGCGGTGGAGCACAAACTCGGCGACACTCGCGTAGAGCAAATCCTGGTCGGCTGTGACTGTTCGCGCTCTCGCGCTCTCCAATTCCAGCCACTGCCGAAGCGTGTTGGCTCTCGCGACCTCCTTTCGTTCTGACAAAATCACCAAGCTGTTCATGCGACGAGGGCCCTCTCAAACTCCAACAATTCGCTGCATCCGGGCTTGGGCGTTGCCACCCGGGTGCTCTATCTTGAGTAAGCCGATGGCTTGGCAGAGGGCGCTCGGCGCCCCGTGCATATCCCGAAGGGTCATGCTGAGCGTCCTTGGCTGCGCGGCAGCGACGGGAATAAACCCTTAATCAGACCGTCGAGGCTCGGAGCGTCAGCGAGGCGCGTCAAATGCAAATCACCATCCGCTTCGCGCTGTTCGAGCTCGTCCGCGAGCTGCTTGAGATTCGGCCTGCTGAGCGCCGCTCGTCGAATTTCGGCTCCGTATCGGCCGGCTTCAGCGTTCTCGAGCAGCGTGTTCCGATGAATCCTCCTTTCCTCACCGCTTGCGTCGCTGCGTGGCTGCGAGATCGATCTCGGCCGCGCGTCGCGCTCGCCAAGTGCTCGCGAAACGACTTCGACGGACAGGCTACCAAGGCCGCGTACCCGATCACCGCGGCGCCACCAAGCTTGCTTTGGCACGGTCGCAGCGGTCCACTCCAGGTCTGCCACTGAGTGTCCAGCAGCAAGCAGCACGACGATTGCGCGCAGGCCCGAATCGCGCGCAATTTCGGACAACGGGCGGTCACAACCAACGGCCTTGCCAAACGCCTCCGCAATTCTTCGTGTTTCTGGCCAATGCTGCGGCCGCAGCCGTTGGGCTTCCCGCGGCTCCTCGAGCACGAGCTTGGCGCGCTCGGCAATGGGCAGTTCGAGCGCGATGAGTTTGCCGGGCTCGGTTTGCACAACAGTGGCTTCCTTCTTGGGATCCTTCTTGGGATCCTTCGGGTCCGCCTGGCGGACTGGTCCCGTGCGCCTGGCGGACTGGTCCCGTGCGCCTGGCGGACTGGTGGGGGCTCGTGGCCCGTGCGCCAGGTGGACTGGTCCCGTTCGGCGAACGGACTGGTCCCGTCGGTCCGGCGGACTGGTTTGAGTCGCGGACTGGTTCGCGTCGTCGTCCCATTGCAGCGTCTCCATGACCAAGCGGGCGACGGCGTGCTCCGGCCCGGAGTCGTGCGTGGTCGCAACCTTTGGCGTGGCCATTCGGCCTAGCACCGGGGTTACGTGCGAAAGGTCGTAGCGATTCGGACGACCTGGCACGCGCCTCACAACGAGCACGCCGTCACGCTCCAACGCCGCAATGGCCTCAAGCACCGCCGTGCGTCCGAGGCTGCAACGTTCGGCGAGCGTCGGGACAGAGGGCCAAGGTTCTGGCGAACGGTCACTGTAGAAGTCAGCGATCGCCAAAAGGACGATCTTCTCCGTCGTGGTACGCGCGGAACGCCATACGGCCCGTTGCATGCCAAGAAGATCGATCATGGCGCCAGGACCTCGTCATGCGCAGGCGGCTCGGCCTGAGTGGCGGCACGTCGGGGGACAACCGGCTTCATCACCCGCAGCCCTCCTGAGACAGCAGCGAAGCCGCCCCCACGCCCAGCCGCCGGGCAACAGCCGCAAGCTGCTCAGAGTGCGGAAGGCGCGCGATCGGTCGAAGCCAGCGTTCGTTCAGGTCGTTCGGGGTACCCGCCTCCAGTGCCGCAATGTGCGCCAGGATGGCCGGGTGAAGCCGGAGCAAACAAAGGATGTTTGAAACTCGGTATGGGTGGAGTCCGGAACGCGCTGCGAGCTCCGCTTGTGTCCGCAGTTCGCCCCGGTCGATCAGCCCCTGCCACTCGCGCGCGAGGGCGAGAAGTCGAACAATTATGGGGACTTCAGGCGGTTTTGGCGGTTTTGGCGGAGCGCGTTCCGGTTTCTTCGCGGGGTTCGAAACCACGAGCCGCAGGTTCTTGCTTCCGTCGCCATTGGGGCGCTGATTACTAAGACGCCTAGCCGACGAGGGCCGCGCGGATGGCTGCAAGCGCGCCTTCGATGTCACTGGCGACGAGCGACGCTGGCATGCGAAGCACACGATAGCCGGCACGCTGGAGCGCCGCATCGCGCCGCGCGTCAGCGCGAGCGCGCTCGCGGTGATACGCGCCATCGACCTCAATCACAAGCCGCTGCGTGGGAGCCAAGAAGTCCGCGATGAAGCGCCCGAGCAACGGCGCCTGCCGACGAAAGACTGCGCCTAAACGGCGCCCGCGAATGCGAGACCACAAGAGCTCTTCCGTAACGGTCGGTGAGCCACGCATTACGCGAGCGCGCTCTGCGAGTACCTACTTGTCCGCGAACGACGATACCCCTGCTGTTCGAGCCGGATTGAGCTTCGCAATGGTAGGAAGTCTCGGTCCGCTCGACGGCCAGGCGGAGTCGGCGCTCCTCGCTGAACGTCTTCTGCAGATCGCGAAGGGATTCGACGAACTGCAGTCAGAGCTGCGGCGAGGCTGCGACGCGGGTGCGCCGCCCTCCGAAGGCAGCGAGCCACTGGAGCGTGCGCGCGCTCTTGTCGACGGCTGTCGCGAGCGGATCCTCGCCGCGCCGACCACACCCGCGGCGCTGCCATCCGTTCCGTCGCCGCCACCGTTACCCGCAGCCGAGCTCGCGGGCGCCGACGTCGCACGTGGCAAGTCCCTCACGGTGTCATTCGACGCCAAGCGCTGCATCCACTCCCGGCACTGCGTGACGGAGCTGCCTCGGGTCTTCCAAGCCAATACGCCGGGCACATGGCTCTTCCCGGATGAGGCGGAATCGGAGCTACTCGCGGCCGTGATCCGCGAATGTCCTTCCGGGGCTCTTCAATACGAGCGACTTGACGACCGTCCGGCGGAGCCGTCGCCGGAAGTGAACCTCATTCACGTGCAGGAGAACGGCCCTTACGCCGTGCTGGCCGACACGGACCTCGGGGACCGCAACGTCGGGTACCGAGTTACGCTCTGTCGCTGCGGACAGTCGAAGAACAAGCCCCTTTGCGACGGCAGCCACAGCGCGGCGCAGTTCAAAGCGACCGGCGCGCCGGCAACGCTGGACGCAACGGCTCTATCCGAGCGAGGTGGCAGGCTCCGCATCGATCCCACTCCGAACGGGCCGCTTGCGCTCACGGGCAACGTGGAGCTGTGCGCCGGTACGGGCCGCATAGTCCTGCGTACCGTCGCGGTGCGCCTGTGCCGATGTGGACATTCGAAGACGAAGCCCCTGTGCGATGGCTCGCACGTCGCAGCGGGCTTCGTGTCGGAGGAGCCAGCTGCCACGGTCCGTGGCAATGCCGCACGAGCGGGCGAGTAGTCGGGATCGTGAAGGCCTGGATGGTGCGGTTCAATGCGTACGCGGTCGGTCGGCACTTGCCCCGCGGAGGGGATCTCAATTGTGCCGGGTTGCGCATTTCGCCCAAGTCGAACAGTTGGTGCGCTCCTACCCTTTCTCTTGCGCGAGCGCGTCGTCATCCGCGTCGACGTCCTACGGCAAATGGAGAGACGACCCATGAAAACAGATGCACGACATGATGAATCGTGATCGCAACTTTCGACGCCGGCAATAAGCCGCGCTCCGATCATCGCCCTCGACGAAAGGAATCTCATGTCCAACAAGCTCGACTTCTCCAAGGAGCTCATCGGCCGTCGTGCGCTCGTCACCGGAGGCACCCGCGGCATCGGCGCGGCGATCGCGCAGCGCCTGCTCGACGCCGGCGCGAAGGTCGTGGTGACGGCGCGCTCTCGTGGCAGCGCCTTGCCCGCGGGCGCCGCGTTCGTCGCGGGCGATGTCGCCTCCGCCTCCGGGGTGAAGGCCATAGCCGCCGGAGCGCTCGAAGCCCTCGGCGGCCTCGACATCCTCGTGAACAACGCGGGCGGCGCGAACGGGTTCCCGCAAGGCACCGCGTCCATCCCGGACGAGGAGTGGCAGGCCGCCTTCGCTCTCAACCTGTTCGCCGCGATCCGGCTGACGAATGCGCTTTTGCCGGCGCTTCGCGAATCGAAGGCCGGCGCCATCGTGAACGTCTCGTCGGGCGCGGCGACGATGGCTGTCGGGGCGGTCGCACACTACGCCGCCGCCAAGGCGGCGCTCAACAGCTATTCACGTGCGCTCGCGATCGATCTCGCGCCGAGCAAAATCCGCGTGAACCTCGTGTCGCCGGGGCCGGTGACGACGCCCGGGAGCAAGGAGTTCAGCGACGCGCTGGGCGCTCCGCCCAACCTCTTCGCCAAGGAAATTCCGATGGGTCGCTATGGGTCTCCGGAGGACCTGGCGGAGGTCGTCGCGTTGCTCGTGTCGGATCGCGGGAACTGGATGACGGGCGGGAATATCCACGTCGACGGCGGAATGACGGCGCGCTGAGGGTCGTGAGCAGGAGATATTTCGATGGGCACACAAGAGAATGTTCAGGTTGTGAAGAGTTTCTTTGCAGCAATGGGCAGCGGCGATAAGCAAGGTCTGCTGGCGTTGGTTGCCAAAGATATTGAGTGGATCATTCCGGGCGAGGACTGGCCGCTGGCCGGCACCCACCGCGGGCACGTCGGATTGGCGGATTTGCTCAAGAAGGCTTCCGAAATGGTGGAAACTTCATTCCCAAAGCCCTCCGAATTCGTAGCGCAGGGAGACCGGGTTCTAGTCGTCGGCGTCGCTACGGGGAAAATCAAAGCCACGAATAGGGCGTTCAAGGACGACTGGGTCTTCGCCATCACCGTTCAAAACGGCAAGGTGACGAAGATCCGGGAGTACATCGACACCCAAGCACTGGCG
>Ga0210392_10002111_pt1 | contig 10259 bp, 9 predicted proteins | sample IncBWC30OmetaG_FD_161057 | JGI IMG/M metagenome (GOLD analysis project Ga0210392, IMG submission 161057) | Forest soil microbial communities from Barre Woods Harvard Forest LTER site, Petersham, Massachusetts, United States - Inc-BW-C-30-O ...
ATTTGTCGCTCGTGCCGTTGTGGATGCTGTCACACGCCGAGGTATATCGCGGCAACGCGCCGGCCGACGCGGATAGATTGGGCATCGGCGGTGCAGTGTACTTCGAGCCCAGGCTACCGAAGAGCAGCCGCGTCGGAGGCGGCGTCGAGATCGGTAGCTTCGGAGAGCACGCGGGCTTCTTGGGCGCGGAAGTCGCGCAGCACAACGACGCTGCGCTGGTCGCGTATCGAGCCAGCGGCGCGCATAACGACTACCCGTACTTGGATAACGGCGGCACCTCGGGCACGGGGGACGACCGCACACGCCGAAGGCCCAACGCCGACTACGGCGAGCGCGACGCGTGGGCCATCGGTCGCACCACGCTCGGCGCTCGTGGCGCGCGCTTGACGACCGTCTTCAACGCATTCGAGCGTGAGCAAGGCGTGACCGGCTTGGCCGCGGTGCCCGCGCTGTCTGCGCGCGCCGAGAGCGCGCGGGTGCTCGCTGGGCTGTCAGCAAAGCTCCCCTGTGGCTCGCAGCCGGATTGCGAGATCACGCTGACGAGCCAGGCGATCTCGGCTCGCTCGCGCTTGACCGATCCGCACCGCGAGCTCGGTCTGCTCGCCCCGCAGCTCGACTCGCGCGGTACGCGCGTTGCGGAGGGCGCCCGCGTTGCGCTCGCCGGATCGGTACTTCGTGCGCTTTTTGGGGCCAACGTCGAGCTCGAGCAGCTGGCGCTCGACGGCGGCGGCGCGCTCCGTGCCACGCGCAGCACGACCTCCGCCCGCGCCGGCTTGTCCGCGTCGCTGAGCGAGCACACGGAGCTGTCCGCGCTCGGTATCGTCACCTGCGATATGACACGCGGTCCCGAGCAAGCTCAAAGCTGCGCCGCGCTCACGCCCGAGGGGCGTGTGGGCGCGCGGCAGAAGTGGGGCGCGTTCGAGCTGCGCAGTAACCTCGGTCGTTACGCGCGGGTTCCGACTCTCGGTGAGCTGTATGGCGTCTCCGCGCTGGTGCGCGGCAGCTCGGCGTTGCAGCCGGAGCAGGGCCTGGCTTGGGATTTGGGGGCGCGCTGGGAGGCGCCGCTCGGCCCAGTGTGGACTTACCTCGACGTGTTCGGCTTTGCGCGGCACGTGTCCGAGCTGATCGCGTATCGGCGCACTTCCATCGGCGCGGTGCGGCCGTACAACGTGGGCAGCGCGCGCGCGCTGGGTGGCGAGCTCGAGGCCGGCGCGCAATGGCCCGAGCACGCACGCTCCGCGCTGTCACTGACCGTGCTCGATCCGCGCGACACCACGCCCGGCCGCAATCTGAGCAACGACTTGATTCCGTATCAATCTCGGCTACTCGGTAGCTGGTTCGTGGAAGGCTTCGTCGACCCGGGAGTGCGCCCCCTCCGGCGCGCTGGAGTCGATGCGCGACTCAGCTACCGCGGCTCGCGCCTCGCGGATCCGGCAGGGTTGCTCGTGTTGCCGTCATCCACCGAGCTCGATCTAGGCGCGACCCTACTCTTTGGGCGCCAGGGCGAGGTCTCGCTGCGCGCCGCAGTCGACGACGTCTTCGATGCGCGACACTTCGATTTTATCGGCTATCCGGTGCCGGGGCGCAGTGAGCATGTGGCAGTCGAAGCCTGGTGGTGAGCGCGCGCTGACCAAAGATAGCGTGAATTTTGCGGGCTTCGATCGCCCTGTGATACAGCCCAAGACCTGATGCAAATGCGGCGAAAATGGACTCGCTCGGCATTCGTTGTCGTAGCGCTTGGCGGCGTGCTGGCCGCGCTCACTCCGAGTGCCAGCGCAGGAACGGGTCGGGACCTGCCCGAGCGCTTCCAAGGCGCGCCCTTCTCTCTGATGTCGCTGACCGTGGGCTACCCCAACGCGGGCTTTCAGCTGCGCGCGAAAAAGCTCAAAAATTCCGAAGATTTGCAGGTCAAAGACAGCAGCAAGGAGAACATCTACGCGCACCCCGCGCTGGTCTTGATGCTGGAGCGCAGCGCGCGCGCGGTGGCCCGCGCCGAAAAGGGCTCGCTGATGATGGTTGGCGACTTATCGAGCCGAGACGGCGGACCGCTCGCCGGCCACGTCAGTCATCAGAGCGGCCGCGACGCCGACGTCGGCTTCTATCTCAAGGACGCCCAAGGGCGGCCGGTCGTGCGCGAGCACTTCACGCCCTTCGACCCGAATGGCAAATCTCGCTACGAACGCGGCTTGTACTTCGACGACTATCGCAACTGGGTCTTGTTGCGCTCGTGGGTCACCGACGATCGCGCGGGGCTGGTGCACATCTTCGTGTCCACTGGCCTACGCTGGCGGCTGATCGAATACGGCAAGAAAGACCCGCGGTTTGCCCCGTACGTCCCGCAAGTCGAGCTGCTCTTGAAGCAGCCCCCCGGCAGCAGCACGCATGACGACCACTTTCACGTGCGCATTGCCTGCCCGGACAACTTGGGCGAGCTGTGTCACAACGAGTCGCGGCTCGGCGGCTGAGCGTCGCGTTACTCGGTCGTCGCCGGCGCTTCGCTATCGTTGATCGCGCGCAGCTTGCTGCCCGCTGAAAACTCGTAGCTGCTCTTGGCGCTCACGGCCTTGCCGTCGCGGTGCCGAGTCTGCGTGCACACCGCGGTCCAGCCGGTCGTTTCGTAGCTGGTCTTCGCCTTGGCTCGCCGCGAGCGTTTGGTGACGACCTTCTTGGCGGCGACCGAGACGTCGCAGGTGTCATTCACGATCACCAAATCGCGCGCGGAGGCGAAGGATTGCGTGAGCAAGCTCTTCAGGCCGGCCTTGTCGCGCGGATGCTCGTTCAACACCACGTGGTCCTCGGACAGGTCGAGGAAGTTGTCGATGCTGCGCTGGTTCAGCGCGCGCTCGAGCTTCAGCACGATGCCCGCGGTCGACGACAAAAACGGCCTTTGCAACGACGCGGAAGTCATGGCCACCGCGCGGTCGCAGCACAAGCCGATGCGTTGCGCGTCGTGATCGGTCTCGGAAGCGAGCTTGCGGGGCGCACACGAGCCACCACCGCGAACGACCACGTGCCCGTCCTCGAGGCTCTCGGTCCAGGACGGCGCTTCCCCGACTTCCGCGAATGAGTCGCAGGCATGCTGCCACTGCGCTTCGCTGCACAGCGTTTTGCCGGCGTCCGCGCAGCGCGCAAAGGCTTGGCTGAATTGCATGCCCTGGTTGTCGTCGCGGCGCAGCACGCTGAATTTGTCGAGCCAAGCGTTGTTCGTGGTGACCAGCCCGGCTGGCACGTCGCGCTCGGGCAGCCCGGCGAACCCGCGGGCCTTGCTGGCCGTGCCGGTCGTGCTCGCGGCGCTCGCGGAAGGCAGTGCTGCGCTCGGTTTGCTCTCCGGCGCGCTGCCCACGCTCGAAGCCGAAAGTGTTGCGCTCGGGCTGCTCGAGCTCACTTCCTGGGGTGTGAACGAGGGCGCGCGGCTGAGCCACAGCGCGAGCCCTGCGGTGATCGCGACGACCCCTGCGGCGATCAGGAATCGGCCGCGACTCGGAGTGCTGGGCTGCTTGCTACTCGGCACTGGCGAGGGGCTCGGCAGCGGCGTGCTGGCGGTGAGCTCGGTCGCCGATCCGGCGTTGAGCGTGCTGGCGCTGACCCTCGCTTCGACCTCGCCTTCGACGCGAGTCACGTCACTCGTGTTCGAGGCCGCTTGGAAACGCCCGCTGGCGCTCGCGCTAGCGGCCGAGACCGGCGCATCGCCAGTTTGGGCGAGGGCAGCTAGCAGTGCTTCCCAAAATAAGCCGGCATTCGCGTAGCGCTCTTTGGGATCGACCGCGAGCGCGACCTCGAGCACCGAGTCGACGGCTGCGCCGTGGTCTGCGCCCAGCGCGCGCAGCGTCGGGCGGCGACTGGTGTCGGCGGCGGCGATGAACAGCTGCGCTGCGTCGCTGCCTTCCAGCGCGCTGTGGCCTACGACGGCCTCGATCAATACCAAGGCCAACGAGAAGACGTCGCTCCACGGCCCGGTCGCGCCGTAGCGGCGACTGAACTGCTCGGGCGAGCCGTAGCGCGCCGTGAACGCCTGCAGCGACGCGCCCGTCTCTTCGAAGGCTTTGGTGAAGCTCTCCGATTCGCTGACGACTTTGGCGATGCCGAAGTCGAGCACTTTGAGCGTCTTGCGCCCACCGACCTCGGCCAGAAACAGATTGGCGGGCTTGATGTCGCGGTGAGCAATGCCTTGCTCGTGCGCGAGCGCCAGCGCGCGCGCGGCGGTGTCGAGCAGCTCGACCGCCGCTCGCAGTGAGCGGCCGCCCAGGCCGGCGCTGCGACGTTCCGCGAAGTTTGCCTCGAGCGACTGGCCGTCGAGCCACTCGAGCACGATGAACGGCGTCCACGTCTTGTTCGGCGAGACGACCGCCCCGACGTCGAGCGCCTGCACGATGCCGGCCGTCGCGCGCGACAACTGGTGGAGCAGCCGGCCTTCGGCCAAAAAATTCGTCTCGAACTGGTCGCGCGCGGCGCCGCTCAGGGTCTGCGGGATGCGCAGGCACTTCACCGCGACCTTCTCGTTGAAGCCGAGGTGATGCGCGCGATACACGACGCCAAAGCCACCACGCCCGACGACGGCGTCGACCTGGTACTTGCCGTCCAGCGTGGCGCCGACCCAGTCGAAGGGATCTTCGCCGTGCTCGCTCATCGGCCGCAGCAAACCACATCTCGGGCGCCCGCGGAACAAAGAGACTCTCGGCGATTTCGCGCCGAAAGTTAGCGTTTTCCGACCACGCTGTCCTATGCCGTCCTGCCGATAGTTTCTTTCGTTGAAAGGCAGCGAGGTCTTCGGTATTGCCCATCCGTGCCGAAGATCGAGTTCCTGGGCAACAACATCGGGCCGGCGAAACTCGTCGACGTCGAGAACGGCGGGGAGCTCGTCGACATCTGCGACCACTACTTCGCGCCAATTCCGTTCTCGTGCCGCTCCGCCAGCTGCGGAACGTGCCACATCGAAGTCCTCGAAGGCGCCGACCTGTTCCTTCCCCCGGACGAAACCGAAGAGGAGCTGCTCGACATCCTGGGCGGCGACGGCGCTACTCGCTTAGCCTGCCAAGCCCGCATCAAACCCGGCCCCGGCCTAATCCGACTCCGCGCCAAGCTCGGTTGACGTTGGAGATTTTTGGTTGATGGTCACGCGCCACAACGCGCTTCGTCGCAGCCTTCGGCGTCGCGGTGTGCCTGTGACTCGACGCCGATCCGTGTCGGATTTCCGACATGGATCCGCGATCGGATCGGGCGTCCGCCGCGGAGTTTGGCCTAGCGCACACGCAGCACGATCTTCCCCAGATTCTGATTGCCCTCCATGTGCTCGTGCGCTTGGGCGACGTCGCTCAGCGGAAATACGCTGTCGACCATCGGCTTCAAGCGGCCATCGGCGAACAGCGGCAAATGTGTGCGTTCGAAGGCGCGCGTGAGCTCGATTTTCTCTTGCGGCGAGCGTGCGCGCATGACGATCCCAATCAGACTCTGCCGCTTGTGCATCAAGCGCGCGAGGTTGATCGTCGCTTGTGCGCCGCCCAAGACTCCGATCAGCACGTGTCGCCCGCGTGCGGCCAAGCAGGCCGCGTGCTGCTCTGCATAGGCCGCGCCCACGAAGTCCAAGATCACGTCCACGCCGCGGCCCGCGGTCTGCTCGCCGATCACGACCGCGAAATCCTGGCTCTTGTAGTCGATTGCGACGTCCGCGCCGAGCCGCCGTACCCAATCGCACTTGAGCGCCCCTCCCGCGGTCGCAAACACGCGCGCTCCCATCGCTCGCGCCATTTGCACGGCCGCACTGCCGACTCCGCCCGCCGCCGCATGAATCAGCACGGCTTCGCCCGCGCCGAGCGCGCCCGAAACGAGCATCGCCTCGCGCGCCGTCAGAAACGCTTCGGGGATCGCTGCGGCTTCTTCGAAGCTCAGGGCGCTCGGCACCTTCATCGCGAGCGCCTCGGGCACTACGACGCGCTCGGCGTACCCGCCACCCGCGAGGAGCACCATCACGCGTTCGCCGAGCTTTAGCGCGCCGGTGCAACCGGTTCCAATTGCGCTCACCACACCGGAGCACTCGAGCCCTAAAATATCGGTGGTGCCGGGTGGCGGCGGATACAGCCCGCGGCGTTGCAAGAGGTCGGCGCGATTGAGCGCGCTGGCGTGAATCTCGATTGCAATCTCTCCGCTGCCAGGCGCGGGATCGGGTAGCTCCACGAGCCGTAATTTTTCGGGCCCGCCCGGCTCGGAGACGACGACGGCTTTCACAGCTGCGTCAGGTGCGCGGCTCCAATCACGCCGGCACGCTCACCGAGCTCGCTGACCAACAGCGGCACCTCGGAGAGCGGCGGCGCGAAGGCGTGCGCGCGAAGCGCGTCCCGCACGTATGGTTCGATCAAGTCGAAGGAGGCGGAAATCCCACCCGAAAACACGATCGCATTCAGATCCAGGAGGTTTTGGATATTCGCTAGCAGACGGCCGAGCGCGCTGCCCATCATCTCGAAGGTCCTCCGCCCAGCCGGTTCGCCGCGCCGCGCGCTGACGGCGATCGGTAACACCTCGGTCGCTTGTCCACCCTGGCGGGTGTATTCGCGCAGCAGCGCTCGCGTTCCGGCAAAGGTTTCGACGCAACCGCGTTGCCCGCACGCGCACAGCGGCGCGTCCGGCGAAGTATCGACCTTCATGTGCCCGACCTCGGCGGCGAAGCCGTTGGCACCCGGATAGAGCTGATGCCCGAGCACGATGCCGCCGCCGACTCCAGTGCCGAGGGTGAGCATCAAGAAGCTCGGGTGCTGGCGGCCGTGTCCGTACAGCCGTTCGCCGAGAGCGGCCGTGGTCGCGTCGTTCTCGACGGCGATCGGGCAGCGCAGGCGCTGGGCGAGCTCTGCCGCAATGTGCACGCCCTCGAACCCCGGCACGTTGGGCAGACGCCAGCAGCGGCCCTCCGAGTTCACCTCACCGGGGATCGCGACTCCGACCGCGTCGGGCTTCGAAGACAGCGCGAGCACGGTGCTGGCGATCGTGTCGAGCACTTCGGCTGCGCCCGATCCGGCGCGCGTCGGGGTAGCGGTCGAACGCACGACCTCACCGTTTTCCACGACGCCCGCCTTGACCTGGGTGCCTCCGAAATCAACGCCAATGAGCATGTCTGAGCGGACCCTAGTCCTAGGCTGCGTGTCGCTTCAAGACGTACCGAAAAAGGTGAGCTATTCTGAGACTTGGCCGTTACAGAGGACAAATCATGAGCGTGCTGCGCGTAGCGACGATCAACGTTTGGAACAAGAGCGGCCCGTGGCTTAGTCGCCTGCCGCTGCTTCGTCGGGAGCTCGAGCGCCTGCAGCCGCAGATCGTGGGTTTGCAAGAGGTGCTGCGCTTCAGGCCCGACGCAGCGCTCGATCTTCCGCTCAGCACCAGCAACGATCAAGCGACCGAGATCGCCGAAGGGCTCGGTTTTCATCTCGCCTACGGCGTGGCCAGCGATTGGGGCAACGGCTTGAAGTTCGGCAATGCGGTGCTCTCGCGTCACGAGATCGTGGCAGAACAGTGCTTTGCGTTGCCCGGTGTCGAGAGCGGAGAGACACGGTCGCTGCTCTATGCCCTGTGCGAAACACCGTATGGCTCGCTGCCCGTGTTCGTTACGCACCTGAATTGGAAATTTCATCATGGCTCGGTCCGGCAGCGTCAGGTCGCTGCCATCGCAGAGCACATCGCCCGGCTCGCGCCGATCGACGGGCCACACTTGCCTCCGGTTTTGATGGGGGATTTCAACGCCGCGCCGGACGCGGACGAGATCCGATTTCTCAGCGGCCTATGCGCGTTCGAGGGCAAGACAGTGTACTTCGCGGACGCTTGGGTGTTCGCAGGCGACGGCCCTGGCTACACCTACGATCGTAGCAATGACTATGCAGTCAAGGCACGTGAGCCCTCGCGCCGCATCGACTACATTTTCGTACGCGGTCCCGATCGACAGTTTCGCGGTGAGCCGATGCACGCCGAGCTGGCATTCAACGCAGTCGATAAAAATGCAGCACAGCGCGTCTGGCCCTCCGATCATTTCGGGCTGTTCGCAGACTTGGCGATCGAGCCGCGGAGCTTCTAAATCACCGCTAAGCTCGCTATGGTCGCGGCATGGCGACGTGCAAAGGCTGTGGCGAGGAGAGCGACGAGCTGGTGACGGTCAAGGTCGCCGGCAAGAGCAAGAAGCTGTGCGAAGGCTGCGCCGACCTCGCGCGCGAGCAAGATCAAATCGCCGAAGAGAGCGAGTCTGCCGTGCAGAACATGATGGGCTTCAAGGGCCGTCGCTGAGCGCTCCAAATTCCAGTGCCACCGCTCCCAGCGCTAGCCTCGGCGCACTGCCGGCTGGACCGTCGCGCGTGGCGCTTTTGCCCGATTTTTTAGGGGGATTCACAGTAGTTGGTCTTCAAGTCTCAGTTGAGTTAAGTAGCGGCGGGCCGCAGCAGAGCCCGGCCACGAGGACTCAATGAAGCACTCCGTCCCCCACGATCTCGGTCAAGAACGCGCCAAGAAGGTCGCCGAATCGGCGCTCTCGACCTACGCGAAGAAGTACGCAAACTACAACGCGACCGTGACCTGGACGAGTCCGAACCGCGCCGAGCTGTCCTTCAAGGTGAAGGGCATGTCGATTTCCGGCACGGTCGAGGTGCTGGATCGCAGCATCGATCTCGATATCGAGGTGCCGTTCCTGCTCCGGCCCTTCAAGAGCCAGGCTTTGGGCGTGATCGACGGCGAGATCAACGAGTGGATCAAAAAAGCCAAGGCCGAGCCCGCCTGAGGTGTTGCGTCGGTACCACTTGATCAGTCTTGGCTCGATCAGATCGCGATCGACCGGAGCAGGCACGAGTTATGAGAGAAAACCGGCGCGACCGGCGCCTGTTGCATATTAGTACTAAACCGACGAGCGGCGTTGAAGACACCCGCTGGGCTCAGCTTTTGGCGCCAGGAACCCTTCAGGGCTCAGAAACGATCCAGCCAGGTTTATTAGGCCCAATTTTTCGCGGCTCTGCGTAGAATTCAGCCACGGAACCGAGAAGTTTGGCTAAGCCCGACGCCGCCCGGCAGCGATAGGCTTCTCTGCTGGAGGAGCCGTCGGTGATGAGCAACTGGAGCGCGGAGCAGGTGGTGTATGTGGCAAGCGGGTCGGGCGCAGTGCTCGTGCTCAGTGTGGACGGCCTGACCGGCAAGCTTTCGCGACGAACCGAAACGCAAGCCGGACAATGCCCGTCCTTCGTCGCGTTTCACCCGGAGCTACCGCTGGCCTACGCGATCGACGAGGACGCATCCATGGTGCGCTCGTTTGCCATCGGTAAGGGCGGCGCACTGCGGCAGATCGGCTGCGTCGATTCGGGTGGCGCGGGGCCGGCGTATATTTCGATCGATCGCGCGGGCAAGCACGCGTTCGTCGCCAACTATGGCGGCGGCACGGTGGCCGTGCTGGCGATCTCCGAGACGGGCGCGCTCGAGCAACCGACTCAAGTGGTGGCAGCGGGCAAGCATCCGCATTCGATCGCCGCGGACGTGGAGAACCGCCGCGTGTCGGTGCCCGTGTTGGGCGAAGACGCGGTGCTGCAATACGCGTTCGATCCAGCGCGCGGTGTGCTCGAGCCGGCGCTCGTCCCGCGCACCAACGCGCCCGCCGGCACTGGTCCGCGGCATATCGATTTTCACCCGACCTTGAAGGTTGCCTACGTCGTGCATGAGCATTCCAGTGAGCTCACCGCCTACGCCGTGGCGGCCGACGGCGGTTTCACCCCGCTCGTCACTTGCTCGACCTTGCCGGGCGGCCTGCCGTACGCCGGCAATACCGGTTCCGACGTACATGTCGCGCCGTCTGGCCGCTTCGTGTACGCCTCCAACCGCGGGCACGACAGCATCGCCATCTTCGCGCTCGACGCGCGCGGGCTGCCTTCGCCCGCCGCGCACGCGGCCACGCGCGGCAGCACCCCTCGGAATTTCTGCTTGATTGGCGATGGCGCGCTGCTGCTCGTGGCCAACTTGCGTTCCGACTCGGTGACCACCTTCGCGGTCGACACCGCGACCGGCGCGCTTTCGCCGCTGTCGACCACGAAGGGCATCGAGCGCCCGTTTTGGATCGGCGCGCCTCCCGAAGTAGCGGCGCAACGAGCGCGGCGAGCCGCGTAGCCTGTCTGTCATCGGGGGATTCTCCCCCGCGCCCGCTGGAGTGAATCCAGCGGGGCCTCTGTCATCGGGGGATTCTCCCCCGCGCCCGCTGGAGTGAATCCAGCGGGGCCCCACCCCCGAGTTTGGGGCCCCGGCCCCAAACCTCC
>Ga0210392_10002114_pt1 | contig 10253 bp, 8 predicted proteins | sample IncBWC30OmetaG_FD_161057 | JGI IMG/M metagenome (GOLD analysis project Ga0210392, IMG submission 161057) | Forest soil microbial communities from Barre Woods Harvard Forest LTER site, Petersham, Massachusetts, United States - Inc-BW-C-30-O ...
TCATCCCGCTGGTGACCTACGGCATCACGCTGATCAGCCGCTTTCAACTCTGGACTCAGCCGCTTTGGATCATTCTGCACGTCATCCCCTTTGCAGCGATCGCCTACGCCAATCCGCATTCCTTTACAGAGTGGACCAAGTTTGTGGGCGAACACGGTAACCCGTCCGGTCAGCTCGATCTGTTGCTGTTCGGTACTGCAGCCTCGGTCGTCTTCTCGCTGGTGGCGCAGATTGGCGAGCAGGTCGACTTCCTGCGCTTTCTTCCACGTGACCGCCGCACTTCGAAGAAATCCTGGTGGATCGCGCTGCTCAGCGCCGGTCCCGGCTGGATCATTCTTGGCGCGTTGAAACTGCTGGCGGGATCGTTCCTTGCCTTCTTCGCTCTCAACCACGGCGTTAACTATGAGCACGCGGCCGAGCCCGCGCATATGTATCTTCAGGCGTTCGGTTACGTGCTATCCGAGCCTGATCTTGCGTTGGCCCTCACCGGCGCTTTCGTGATCATCTCCCAGGTCAAGATCAACGTGACCAACGCTTATGCCGGTTCGATCGCGTGGTCGAATTTCTTCTCCCGATTGACCCATAGCCATCCCGGCCGCGTCGTCTGGCTGGTTTTCAACGTATTGGTCGCGCTCCTGCTGATGGAAATCGGCGTCTACAAGGCGCTGGAACAGACGCTTGCGCTTTACTCGAATGTCGCCATCGCCTGGGTCGGCGCGCTCGTCTCCGATCTCGTCGTCAACAAGCCGTTCGGGCTGCGCCCCCAGCACATGGAGTTCAAACGCGCCCATCTCTACGACATCAATCCAGTCGGCGTCGGTGCGATGTCCATCGCCACAATCGTTTCGATCAGCGCCTTCTATGGCCTGTTCGGACCAACGGCCAAAGCGTTGGCGCCGTTCGTCGCCCTGGCCGTGGCCTTCGTTGCCGCGCCGCTGATAGCTTTTGCGACGGGGGGAAAATACTACATTGCACGCAAACCGAAGCGGAGCTGGCAGAATATCGAGGCGATCCGGTGCTGCATCTGCGAGCACACTTTCGAACCGGAAGACATGGCCGCCTGCCCTGCCTATGCCGGGCCGATCTGCTCGCTATGTTGTTCGCTTGATGCGCGCTGTCACGACCTCTGCAAACCGCACGCCCGCATCCAGGCGCAAGTCGCCGAAAGTCTCGGCAAACTGCTGCCGCAGCCGATTTACGCTCATATCAATTCACAGGTCGGGCATTATCTCGGAGTCTTTGCGGTCTCGGCGGGATTGGTCGGCCTCACGCTTGGCCTGATCTATCTTCAGACATCGGCTACCACCAATGTCGACCACCTTTTGCTCTCCGACGTGCTTTGGAAGGTCTTCTTTGCACTGACGATCATCATCGGCGTCGTTGCATGGCTGTTTGTGCTGGCGCAGCAGAGCCGGCGCGCAGCGGAAGCGGAAACCCGGCGGCAAACCGCACTCCTGATTCAGGAAATCGACGCGCACAAGCGCACCGACGCCGAATTGCAGCGCGCCAAGGAGGTCGCGGAGTCTGCCAATCTCGCAAAAAGCCGTTATGTGGTGGGCTTGAGTCATGAATTGCGTTCGCCGCTGAACGCAATCAGCGGCTACGCGCAATTGCTTGAGCAGGATTCGAGCCTGCAGGCCAAGCCGAGCGACCAGGTGCGCGTGATTCGCCGCAGCGCCGATCACCTGTCAGGCCTGATTGACGGCATTCTCGATATTTCCAAGATCGAGGCTGGCCGGCTCTATCTGTCGCGGGACGAAGTTCGGCTGAGCGAATTTCTCGATCAGCTCGTCGGCATGTTCCGCCTGCAGGCCGCCGCCAAGGGCATCGATTTCATCTTCAAACGGCCAGCGGTGCTGCCGGTCGTCGTCTATGCCGACGAGAAGCGGCTGCGCCAGGTCTTGATCAACCTGCTGTCGAACGCGATCAAGTTCACGCAAGCCGGCAGGGTGAACTTCGTGGTGCACTACCGCAGTCCGGTCGCAGAGTTTGAAGTGACCGATACCGGCCCTGGCATTCAAACATCCGACCTTGAGCGGATCTTTGCGCCATTCGAACGCGGCGCAATCGGCGTCGCGCAGCCGCGAACCGGTACCGGCCTCGGCCTGACCATCAGCCGGTTGCTCGCGGGCGTGATGGGCGGTGACATCCAGGTTTCCAGCACTGTCGGCATCGGTAGCACGTTTCGGCTGAAAATCTTGCTGTCGGAAGTGACAAAGCCGACGCGCGTAGCGCCTGTCAAAGCACCGATCCTGGGTTATCATGGCCCACGCAGGACGATCCTGATCACCGACGACGATCCCGTTCAGCGCGACCTCTTGCGCGAAGTTTTGGCGCCATTGGGATTCATCATTCTGAGCGCGCCCGACGGCCCCGGTTGCCTCGCGCTTGCGCAGCATTGCCGGCCCGACCTTTTCTTGCTGGATATTTCGATGGCGGGCATGGACGGCTGGACCGTAGCCGAGACGCTGCGTTCAAGTGGGCATCATCAGGCCCGTATCCTGATGGTTTCGGCAAGCGCCTTGGAAGCACATGGTGCGCCGTTGGCGCAGCCCTTTCACGATGGTTATCTAATGAAGCCGATCGATATTCCGAGGCTATTGGAACTGATCCGCCAGCTTCTCAAGATCGAATGGCAACACTCCAACGAGCAGGTTGTACCCCCGCGCTGGCATCCAGGCAGCGGCCCTCGACCGTCCACGGAACACATCGAGGAACTCATCGGTCTCGGGAAGCTGGGTTACATTCGAGCGATCCAGGTCAAACTAGATGAAATCGGTGCCGATTTTCCCGAACACACCGCCTTTGTCTCGCAAATGCGCTCCCTGATCGACTGCTTCGATCTTGATCAGTATATGGCAACCCTGAAGACGCTGCACAGCCATGATCACTGAATCAAAAAAGCGCGATGTGGCCCTCGTCGTCGATGACTCGCCTGAAACGTTGCGCCTGCTCACCGATGCACTCGACAACGTCGGCATGACCGTGATGGTTGCCCTTGACGGCACGGCCGCCATGCGAATCGTCGACCAGATCACGCCCGATATCATTCTGCTCGACGCAGTTATGCCCGGCATGGATGGCTTTGAGACTTGCCGTCGTCTCAAGCGTGAAACAGGCCTGAGCAATGTGCCGGTGATCTTCATGACCGGTCTGGCCGAGACCGAGCACATCGTAAGCGGACTAGAAGCCGGGGGCGTCGATTATGTCACCAAGCCGATCGCCATTGAGGAAATGCTGGCGCGGATTCGTGTCCATCTGGCCAATGCGCGGCTGACCCAGAGCGCGCGGGCGGCGCTCGATGTGTCTGGCCGGTTTTTGCTCGCTATCAGCAAGCAGGGCAAGTTGGTCTGGGCGACACCGCAAGCCCAGAGGTTATTGTCGGAAAGTCTCGCTTCCGGGACAGGCGACGAATTCGTGCTGCCCGAACCCATGATGCAATGGCTTGAGCAGGCGCAGAAGGGCAAGGCCAAAGCAAAAACCCAGGCCTTATCCTTCCCCGAGAATGAGCAGCTTCGGCTGCAATACATGGGAAAACTCGGGCCGAATGAATTTCTGCTGCGCCTGGCAAAAGACACGAGTGCTGACATGCCCGCGGAATTTTCCAGTGAACTCGGGTTGACGACACGCGAGGGCGAGGTGTTGTCTTGGTTGAGCAAGGGAAAGACCAACCGCGACATCGCCCAGATCCTGGGCTTAAGCCCCAGAACGGTGGATAAACATCTCGAACAAATCTACGCCAAGCTTGGCGTCGAAAATCGCACCGCTGCTGCTGCAATCGCGACGAACACGAACCGGCGCAATTCATAGTCGCTAATCTTCGACCGTGGCAATCCCCGAGCCTTGCCATAGGTACAAGAATTCGCATCCGCTTGATGTCGGCTTTGGGTCCACGCGTCACTTTGAGCGCGCGCCGCTCACTTCCGGTCTTGCACCGGCGCGACGCCTTTGACCCAAATAGCCGGCGGATCATGCATCGCACCCAGGTCAAGGGCGACGCGAGGCCGGTCTGATGCGCAAATTCGGCATCTCCAACCCGGTCCTGCTAATCATCTGTCTGAAGGCGCACCTCTTCATCGCGCTCATTTGATGATTGCAGTGGAATCATCAAATGGGCAGCAGATTTGTCAAAGATTGCGCGATCCTTTTGCCAAAAGTTCTGAAGCTGTCGGAATCCGGCTGTCGTGACAGCGACGGACCGGATGGAAACCGCCCAGTTGCTAAGTGTGACACCGGAGCCCAAATGCGACGCACGCTTTTCGCTGCTTTCCTATGCCTTGCTCTCGCTGATTCGACCGCTGCCCTGCAACAGCAGCCGACCGCCGTTCCGGTCGGCGTCGTCAGAGCGGCACATAAGCTGATCGCTCGCAGGACTGACTTCGTTGGCCGGGTCGAGGCGATCAGTCGGGTTGAAATTCGCGCGCGGATCACCGGTTTTCTGGACGAGCTGCTGTTCAAAGAAGGCGACCTGATCAAGGCGGGAGCGCCGCATTACCGTATCGAGAAGGGATTGCTCAAGGCCCAGATCGAGCAAGCGGAAGGCGCCCTGGAGCGGAGCAAAGCCGCGAAAATGGCATGAAGTAGCAGTGGCCCTGTTCAGGAATTGATTGTGACGCGCAATCTCACGGTGCTTGTTCTCGTCGCTCTGGCGTTCATGCTCGCAGCCTGCGCCGGACGTCCCGCGCAAGGCGTCCTCATTTCAACCGCCGGAATTGCCGGAACCTCGCTCGTTCCGATTTACGCCGTCACCAATCGCGAGCGCTCGACCACCGATCCCGGCGAGATGTTCAGCGGTGAACGCGCTGCGGAGACATCCTACGCCGCGATCGCCGTCTCGATCCCACCCGACACAGCGCGGAAAGTCGGAGAGGTCCAGTGGCCAGCGTCGCTGCCGGGAAATCCGGCAACGGATTTCATGACCGTGTCGGCCGACTACATCGACAAGCCGCGCTTCGCAGCCTCCATCGCCGCCGCGGCAAAACAGAGCGGTCGCAGCAAGGTTTTGGTATTCGTCCATGGCTTCAACAACCGCTTCGACGACGCGGTATATCGTCTTGCCCAGATCGTTCACGATTCCAGGGCCCCAGTCATTCCGGCGCTGTTTACCTGGCCTTCGCGGGGCGAACTGCGGCTGCGCGCCTATACCTATGATCGCGAAAGCGCGAACTACTCCCGCGACGCGCTTGAAAGCCTGCTGGATATGCTGACCAGCTACTCATCCGTTGGCGAGGTCACGGTGCTTGCCCACTCGATGGGAAACTGGGTCACGCTGGAGGCGCTGCGCGGGCGCGCGATACGCAACCGCCTTGCGGGCACGAAAAACGACAAGCTCAAGGACGTGATGCTGGTGGCGCCCGACGTGGATGTTGATGTGTTCCGGACCCAGCTCCAGAGGATGGGAGTCGCACGCCCACGGATGTCCCTGTTCGTATCCCAGGACGATGATGCGCTCGCTCTGTCGAGGACGATCTGGGGAGATGTCCCCAGGCTCGGCGATGTCAATCCGCAGCTGGAACCGTACCGGACCGAGCTCGCCGACGACAGGATCACCGTCTATGACCTGACCCACCTTGCGAAGCCTGGGGATGACGCCCACGATCGCGCGTTCGAAGACGTCACGTCTGTCGTCGCGATGATCCGGCAGCGCATGGCCCAGGGACAGACGATGAGAGAGCATCGTGCCATCGACAATCCGCTCACCCAACTCGGCGATAGGGTGACCACGCTGGGGCGATAGAGTGCTGCCTAGTAGGCTCAATAGCTCAATTCCTTCCTACAGGCGTCCGTAAATTCTTTCAGTTCGTCGTAGTACTCACGGCGCTCCTGCACGCGCTGCCTCAACTCATCAAATGTCCTGTTGGGCTCTGTATAGGCTGCGATGACCCCGCCTCGGCGCATTTAACGCGGTGCCTTCCAACGTAAAACACCTGGCGGTCGCCGCGCCGATGCCCGAACCTCCGCCGGTGACGAAGACGGGATTGCCAGAAAAACGCTGCGTGATCATGGACTCCTCCCCTGTCCGGGTCCAGAGCCTCGGCTGCGATTGACCCACTATTCGTCGAGCGCTCGACGCCATGCCCCCGGGCTTACGCCGACCATGCGAGTGAAGACCCTGGTGAGGTGACTTTGATCTGCAAAGCCGCAGTCCAGGGCCACATCGAGCAGCGACAGTCGGCCGTCGCGCAGTTTCTCCTTGGCAGCGTCGACGCGGCGCGTCAAAAGCCAGTTATGCGGCGCGGCTCCCACGGAGCGGCGAAACGAACGCGAGAAATGACTCACCGACAGACCACACTCCCGAGCTACCTCCTTGAGCGGTACACGACCATCGAGGTTGTTGGCGAGAATCTCCTTGGCGCGCCTTATTTGCCGTGCCGTGAGCCCACCCCGAATCGGCGGTGACAGCGCTCGCATGCCACCGTAGGTCCGGGCAACATGTATCCCGAGCGCGAAGAGGACGTAGTCAACGAACAACTGGTTCGCTTGGTCGGGATGGCTGAGCGCCGGCAACACTGCCATCCCGAGACTAGCGATTGTGGTGTCGTCCATAGCCACGGGCTCGTGGTTCAGATCGCCAATTCGCGGCGCTTCGGCGTCCTCTGCGATCGCGTCAAACGTTCTGCGCGGCAAATAAAAAAACAGGTCGTGATACGGTTTGTCGAGCAAAGCGACCGGATCACATCTCAGGTCATGGAAATCAACCTGTCCGGGCCGCAAGTCACACACCGGCATTTGCCGCCCGTTCTCCCAATATTGGCGATTGGGAAAATCGCGAAGCGTCAAAGCCACGAGATAAGCGTCTTCCCGCTGGATCGAGCCGGTCATTCCCGGAGCCGGGTCATCGCACCGAGTTTCTGTGACGGCCATTTCAGCCGTGCGCAATATGCGCGTAACGATCGCATGCGCCTGTTCGGCTCGCAGCCGCTCGGCAAGCCCTTGCCCGTAACCTTCACTTGTCGCCATGATTGAACTCCCAAGAGGTCACCTCTCGGTACGTCTGAGAGCGCGACGTAATTACCGCTCCGCGCCCAACAAAATTACCGCGCTGCACACCATTTGCTAAGAGGACGAGGGCGGAATGAGGGCGATCGGTCTAGGGCATTCGTGCCGGTCTCCTAGTGAAGGCGGCGCAGGCGGGCGCTTGGCGCCACGATTTGCGGCCGAATCATAAAATAAGCAGCATTTTTAGGAAAGATTGCGAAGCTTCGTGCCCATAGCCTTTGCCGGCTGAGAAACGATACCGGCTCAAACACGTTGAGCGACGGCTGACGCAGTGGATTTGTTCGGGCGCAGAACAAGGCGATCACGTCCCCGACTTCATGGCCTGATGCCCATGGCCGAGCAGCAAATCCCAATGCTCGGCGTCGGCAGCGAAAGGGGATCGTCGTCAGCCCCAAAATGTCTCGCTCACAGGCGTCGTCAGATTTCGTTCTGACCGCAAATCGTAGCTGAGGAGAGGCGCGATGAAGACAATCACGATGCACTACATCGACGGCGCGTTTGTTGAGTCCCATGGCCGCGAGGTCATGGACATCATCAGCCCGACAAGCGGCAAAGCGATCGGCCGCGTCACGCTGGCCGACGAGGAGGATACGCGGCGCGCGATCGCCGCGGCCAGGCGTGCATTCGCGACTTACGGCCGGTCGACGAAAGAAGAGCGCGTGGAGATTTTGCGCCGCCTACATGCGGCCGCGTCGGCGCGCGTCGATGATCTGACGGCCGCCATGGTGGAAGAATATGGCGGTGTCGTGCAGTTCGCCGGACTGATTGTGCAGTCGGGCGTTACGGCGTTCCAGGCAACCGAACAGGCGCTTCGGGAGATGCCTTTGACCTGCACCTGGGGGAAGACGACCGTCACCTTGGAGCCGGTCGGCGTGGCCGGCCTGATTACCGCGTGGAATGCGAACACGCTGTTCATCTGCCTCAAACTGGCCTCGGCCGTTGCAGCAGGCTGTACCGTAGTCATCAAGCCGAGCGAGCTGAGCGCGTTGCAGACGCAGGTGCTGATCGAGGCACTGCATGAGGCCGAGCTGCCGAAGGGCCTTCTCAACGTCGTCACGGGCCGAGGGGATGCCGTAGGCGCCGAGCTCGTGCGTAATCCGAACGTGGACAAGATCTCGTTCACGGGCTCGGTTGCCGTCGGCGAATCCATCATGCGCGATGGCGCCGCGACGATGAAGCGTGTCACGCTTGAGCTGGGCGGCAAGTCGCCCACAATCCTGCTCGATGACGCCGACGTCGGCCGGGCAATCCCAGCGGCGCTTATCCTTGCCTTCATGAACAGTGGTCAAGCATGTGCCGCAGGGACACGACTGCTTGTGCCAAGGACGCGACTAGACGCCGCCAAGCGCGCCATCGCGGATGCCATGCGCACCTTCACGGTCGGCAACCCGTCGGATCCCAAGATCGCTATCGGACCGATGGTGTCGCAGAAGCAGTACGATCGTGTGCAAGCCTACATCCGCAAGGGCATTCAAGAAGGCGCCGAGGTGCTGGTTGGTGGCGAGGGCCGTCCGGCAGATCTCGAAGCGGGTTACTTCGTGAAGCCCACGGTGTTCATCAACGTGACGAACGACATGACGATCGCCCGGGAGGAGATTTTCGGCCCCGTGCTCAGTGTCATCGCCTACGACTCGGAAGATGAAGCGATCCGAATCGCCAACGACTCCAAATATGGTCTTCACGCCGCCGTCATCGGGACCGACCCCCAACGTGCGCGCCGCGTGGCCTCTGAGTTGCGGGCCGGCCGGGTCGTCATCAACGGGATGACGGACGATCCACAGGCGCCCTGGGGTGGGTTCAAGTATTCCGGTGTCGGCCGCGAATATGGCCGCTACGGCATCGAAGCGTTTCTCGAAACCCGCGCCATCCTGGAGGCTTGATGAGCAAAAAAATCGCTATCTCTCCCGAGGAAGCCGCGGATCGTCTTGCCATTCGCGAACTCATCGAGGCCTATGCCCGCCGCGATGCGAAAGGCCAGATGGCCCTGTTCACCGCGGACACTCATTTCGTCGTGCACATGAACGCCAAGGACCCGACGCCCTCGCAGGAGCTTCATTCCCGCGAGGCGCTCGCCCCGGTGTTCGCCGACCTGAACCAGTACGCAGCCACCATGGATTTTGTCGGGCAGAGTACGATCTCTACCCTGAGCGGAGATCGCGCACGAGGCGAGGCCTACTGCATCGCGCATCACCTCACCATAGACGGCGAAAAGCGGCGCGTGATGGTCGCCTTTCTCCGTTACCTCGACAGCTTCGCAAAGATTGATGGCGCTTGGCTGTTTGCCGAGCGACTGCTCTGTGTCGACTGGGTCGAGCAGCGTGGCCTCTCATAATGATAACGAACGAACGCGATACTCCCTTGTCAGCCTTTAGATGAGCAGGAGCAAATTGCCAAGTTCTTGGATGGCGAACTACCGTTGCACGTTGCTAGGCGCGAACTCATTGGTTCGGCTTGCTCGATGTCCGCTATTACCCCGATAGCGACCAAACTCTGCATTGCACCGAAATGTCGCGGTGGGCCAATAGCTGCCGTGAGCAGGTGCAACAAAATCTGCCGCCGAAGGCCAGATTTATCCGATCACCTCGTCGGCGATGGTCCGGCTGTTTAGCGAGCAAGCCTTCAAGAATTTGGCGAGACCTTGGGGGCAACTACGCGGCTGTAATTGTCGAAGGCGCATAACCACCCGCGGCGGCCACCCTAATTCCGGAATGGATTGGCCCGGGATCATGCACGATCTATTCCTCAGTATGATAACCTACTTTCCGTAGGAGGATCGGATGGATCGGCTCGAAGGCATTAAGATATTCGTGCGCGTCGTCGAAAGTGGGAGCTTTTCGGCGGTCGCCCGCGAGCTTGGGACAGGGCAGCCGGCGATCAGCAAACAGGTTGCGGCGCTCGAAGAGCATCTCGGCGCGCAGCTTCTTATGCGCACTTCCCGCAGCCTGAGTCTGACCGAGGCCGGGCGCGATTTCTACGAGTCCGCAGTACCGCTGATCAGCGATCTCGAGGCAGCCGAATCCCGCATTGGCTCGGGCCAGGCCTCGCCGTCTGGCGTGGTGCGCGTCACCACCGCGCCCGGCTTCGCTCGCCGCTATGTCGTGCCGAAACTACCTTCGTTCCGCGCGCGCTATCCCAAGGTCGTGGTCGAGATGCTGGTCTCCGAGCGGACGAGCAATCTCGTCGAAGAAGGCATCGACCTCGCCATTCGTAATGGCGCCCTTTCGGACTCTAGCCTTGTCGCGCGCAAGATCGGC
>Ga0210392_10002115_pt1 | contig 10253 bp, 9 predicted proteins | sample IncBWC30OmetaG_FD_161057 | JGI IMG/M metagenome (GOLD analysis project Ga0210392, IMG submission 161057) | Forest soil microbial communities from Barre Woods Harvard Forest LTER site, Petersham, Massachusetts, United States - Inc-BW-C-30-O ...
GCTGCGCGACATGGGCAAGGGCTACGATGCGCCGACCGTGGCTGACGTGCCGCTGCGCGGCTATCGCAGTGGCGGCAAGGTCATAACCACCAGAAGCTACTGCAAGGGTGGCAAGGTGATCAGTTCGAAGAATTTCTGAGGCAGCCAGTGCGCATGAATGGACGACAAGCCACCGCCGTTCGATCCGCAGCGTGCCGCCTTTTGGCTGATCGCTACCGTCATCTTCATCGAATGCTTGATTGCTCTGGCAGGTGCCGTCTCGTGCCTGTGGTTCGCTGAGACCATCATCAAGGACCCGGCTATCGTGTGCGATCCCAACAACCGGCTGATGCAGATCCTGAACAACGCACTGGCGGCAGCGCTGGCGCTGTGGGGCATCCGCAACATCCCAAAGGAATGATCATGCCGACGACCCAGCTGTCTCCCCACTTCACCTTGGCCGAGTTCACCTACTCCGAGACGGCGGCCCGTCAGGGCATCCCCAACCAGCCTGACGCAGCGGCGATGGAGAACCTCTACCGCACCGCCGACGTGATGGAGAAGGTCCGCACGATCTGCGGCAGCGTGCCGGTGACGATCACCAGCGGCTATCGCGGGCCGCAGCTCAACAAGGCCATCGGCGGGGCGACCAACAGCGCCCACATGTATGGCCTTGGTGCCGACTTCATCGTGCCGTCGTTCGGCGATCCGCTGGCCGTCTGCAAGGCCATCGAGCCGCACATGAAAGACCTCGGCATCGACCAGCTGATCTGGGAGTATTCCGACTGGACGCACCTCGGCCTGTCGAGCGGCGCGCCGCGCTACCAGTGCCTGACCATCGACAACAACGGGACGCGCTATGGCTTCGCCTGATCGCCCGGTCCACCATCGCACGGCGTACGACCGCGCCTACGAGCACACGCCCGCCGTGCTGGCGATCCAGCGGGCCCGCAACAAAGCACGCTACGACATGGTCAAGCGCTACGGCGAGAAGATGATGGCCGGCAAGGACGTCGACCACATCCATCCGCTGGCCGCTGGTGTCGACAACCGGCCGAGCAACTGGCGGCTACGCAGTGCCCACGCCAACCGTGCCGACAAGACGGTGTTCCACGACCGAGGCTACAAGCCGATCCACGTCAAGTGATCGGCAGGTTGTTGCGGACCACCCGGTCGTACCATGCCTTGTCAGTGACGACCCAGCGCGGGATGGCGCTTAGTTCAAGCTGCTGCTCGTCGAGCTTACGCATCAGGCTCAACATCTGCTGCATTGGCAGATCGAACGGCTTAGTCGGCCGGATGATCTCCAGCTTGGGCAGGATGATGAACGTGCGTTTGGGTGGCGTGATCAGCGTGGCGGCTGCGCCGAACAGAAACCCCCTTCGACTGATGTCGATCATCACTGGCTCCCTTGTGCTCGTCCCTGTTTAGCAGATCGACGAGGCGGTAGGCGAAGGTGACATCCGGGGTCGTGCACAGCGTCTCGCAGTTCCGTCTGATCGCCCATAACGCGCTATCCTGATGGCGGTCGGGCTCGACCCAGAATGGTGCATCCATCGTATCCTCCTTCACTCATCAAAGTTGAACAGGAACGGTAGTTGAGCGAGATCGAATTGGAGCAGCTTTTCCTGCGACGTCTTGCCGACCCTAAGTCCGGTGCGCGCCGTGATGGTGCCTTTCACTTCCTTGGCCAGCTGCAGGTTCAGTATGGATTTGACCAGTGCGCGTGGCTGATAGCCTTTGCGTCTCGCCCATTCAGAAAAATCCAAAACCGAAAGGCGTAGTTTTTTATCGGTCTTTGCTGCTCTGATGGCGAGGCGACCCCGCAGGTTTTGGAAGTTGCCTATCGGCTTGGCGTCGTAGCTCGCACCGGGATTGCCGGGCTGGTCCCACAGCAACTCGGTCATCACTGTCTGCTGCGGCCGGTCATTGATGTAATTGGCAACCTGATCGAGCACGACAGAGGACTTGCTGAAGTCCTGCGCCCCTTTGCGCAGTTCACCTCGCATCGACTGCAGCCGGTCTATTAAAAACTTGAACAGGTCGGCGAGGTCGATCTCGGTAATCCCAAGCTGATTGCCGTAGTGCGCGCCCATGTAGATCACGGTGATCGCAGCGATCCAGAAGCGCTCGCTCTGCGTGCCGTTGAGCTTCGTCACCAGTGAGCGGTATAGCGCGTGGACTTCCTTGAACACCTTGCTGGCATTTTTGCCGAGAAATTCAGCGTAGATTTTGCCGGCGACGCCGTAGTTGCCGTCGAGCGTCCGATCACGGTTAGCACCGTCGGCAATGTTGATCATGCCAGCGCCCGTCGTGTTCTTTGTCACCTCAAATTCGAACAGCCGGTAGATGCCTGCTTCCGTCATCTTGGTATGCTCGATGATGTGCTCCGACAGCGCATCGTTTGTCGTCATGATCAGCAGGGTGCGGAAAGTATTGATCGGCTTCGGCTGCGAGCTGCGGTCGAGCCGTAGTTTGCCCCTGCCTTGGGTCATGCCGAAGATGAGGTTGATAAACGTGCTCTGCTCGCGCGTGTCGCGCCAATCGTCGAAGTACATCGGCAGCGAGCCAGAGGTGCTCACCCGATTTTCAATGGCATTGGTCGTCGCCTGCGTGCCTGCCATCATGGCAGGGTTGGCCCACATGGAATGGCCTACCCGGCAGGCGGTCGACTTGGAGATGCCGCTCACGCCATAGCCGTTGATGACGATGCCTGTGTGACCTGTTGCTGCGACCAACGGTGCGCCCAGACTGCATGCGACCAGTGCGTTGAGCGCTGGATTTTTCTGTTCGAAGATAAGTTTGCTCGGTGCCTTCCAGCGGTCAATCGATCCGCGCGGATAGAAGTTTTGATCGATGTGCTGGTTGGGCGAGGCGACGACGCGATCGCCGCTGCAGTTGTAGCGCATGCGTCCGTAGACGAACCCGCTGGGACGAGCATCTTCGTCGAGATCGTCGGTCGACCAGCCGAGCATCTCGGTCGGTGCGGCGTCGAGCTTCGCTGCAAAGAGCTGTTCGGTGAAGGAGGACATGAGATCCTTGAACGGTTGTTGGTAGTGCTTGCCGAGGTGGAAGCCCTGCTTGTTCATGCGACCGAACAGGGCGCGCGGATCGTTGAAGTCGATGTACGGCAGATAGATCCGCTTGATGCTGGTGCGGTCGAGCTGGGTTTGAAAATGCACCGCGTACTCGCCGGCATCATCGCGCCGCTGGCGCTGTGGCGTCAGGTCGATGATCGGCAATGGCGCGACCTTGATCGGCGGCGGGTTGGGGTTCTCGTCGCTCGCCTCACCGGGCCGCCAGACCAAGCCTTGCTTGTCGTGGAAGTAGGGCAGCGGCAGCCAGCCGAAGCTGGGCGGCGCGACGGCGGCGTTGACTTTTAAGTCAACAGCAGCCCCGTTCCCGTTGTGGTTACTTCCATGGGGGACCAGTTCACTTTTAGTAACGGGCACGACGAAGTTGAGCGGCGACTGCCCCTTGCCGAAGTGCGGGCAGTCTGCGCACTGCTCGGCCCCGCTGTCGTGGATGGTGCTGCACTGGGGCCAGCCCAGATCGCGGCGGTGCCGGGTCTTCTCGACCTGCGCCAGCTTGTCCTCGGTCTCGTCAGGATCATAGCCGGCGTGGCCAGAACTGAGCCTGTGGGCGGCATCGAGGGGGTCTCTGGTGTAGTAGGCCACTTTCAGCGATTCGAACCACACGGGCTCTTTTAGGCCCTCTCCGTGTGTCTGCAGTGTCTCTGCGATGAACGGACAGGTGACGCCTACGTCATCTATGGTGCCCTGAAAGCTGAGCTCGGGGTACGCCTGCCGACGGTCGAACGACAGCGGGGCGCGCGGTGCGAAGGATGGACCGAGAACCGACTGGCCGGGCACCAGCGGCCTTTGAATTTTTATTTCATTTATATTGGTGAACGGCGCGAGCGCGGCGCTGATCTTGGCCAGCGAGACGAGCTGCCCCCGACGTGGCATCCAGACTGGCTTGGGCGGGTCAGTTTTCCAATTAAACGTATCCGGTATCCGCAGCAGGCAGACCGGGTTGATGACCACCTGTGTGTCGAGTGGAATAAAGGCGAAGTGTCTAGTAGCGGCGGCAAGTGCATGTGCGAGCGGCAGCCATTCACTGGCGGTGATCGGATCCTCCAGCACCCAGTGGGCGTGGAAGCCGCCGCTGCCGCTCATGACGATGAAGGTCGGCGCGGGCAGGCCGGCCGCCTGCAGGAAGCGGCCGAAGGCTTCGAGCGCCACGCTGGTCGACCGAAAGCCCTTGGGCTTCAGGTCGGTTGCGACATCGACGTCAAGCCACAGCGAGCGCAGCGCGGCGGCGTTCTGGGCAAGCCGCTGGGCACGGTGCAGCAGCCGGCCCTTCTGGCTGGTGCGCTGCTCGACCACGCTGATGCCCGACATGCAGACGTACATGTCGGAGCCCTTCTGGTCGCGGATGTACTCGATCCAGCGGGCCGCCTGATCGAGGTCCTTGAAGGCTTGGCCGAAACTAATCCCCTTGCGGCCCTCGCGCTGCCAGCCCCAGTGGATCGAGATCCACCAGTTGTCGTGCGCCGTCGGCCACGGCACCGCGCGCGCCAGAAACCTTTTAGCGTTCTCCATGCGGCCCCCCGCGTCGAAGAGCCTACTCTGTGCGTGGGATCAGGTTGTCGATCTTGCTGATGATGTCGTCGATGTTGGCGTCGCCACCCTCGTCGACACCGTTGCTGTTGGCGGCTTCGGGGATGTCGCCGACCGGCGGCGGCAGGGCGGGCCCGACCAGCTGGGTGGTGTCGGTCGGCTTGGGGCTGGGCGGCGGTGTGCGCGTCTTGCGCTTTTTCTCGGGCTGCGCGGTGCCCATCAGGGCGACCAGCTGCTCGGGCGGGATCGCCTTCATCAGGGCAGCGATCAGGGCGGCTGGGTCGGTGGCCGGGACCGGGACGTCGCTCATGGCTCCGCTCGGGTGGTGCTGAACCGTCACAGGTGCCGGCGTTTCACGGGATGTTTCACGGGAAACTGGCGCGGCGGGGGGTGGCCGGCGATCGAGGTGAGGCGGGATGTCGGGCATCTGCCCCGGCATCGGTGATGGCTGGGGCGCTGCGGTCGCTACGGGCGGCGGTGTCGGGTCGGCCATCGCTGGCTGGCTCTGCGTCTGCGCTGCGGCGTACTCAGGCTGGTCGTAGCCCTCGACCGTCTCGACCTCGACGTTCAGGATGCGCTCGACCATCGGGTCGTCCCGCATCTTGATCACCTTGTGGCCCTCGTCGTCGGTCAGCGGCCGGATGGCGTCGAACTCGAAGATCGGGAACGCCGAGTCCTCGACGAAAGTGAGCTGCGACCAGACCTCCATGAAGCGATAGCCGGCGTGCGCCAGCTTCTGCTCGTAGGGCGCGAGTTTCTTGAGCGAGGTCGGCGGCACCAGCAGGAGCATCGGCCCGCCATACGCCTTGTTCTCGATATCGCCGGCCGGCACCACGACCAGCCGCTTGTGATCGGTGCATGCCTTGCCGCGCGACGGCGTGCCGTCCTGCCGGGGCTTGGCGCTGCCCCATGCGTTGTTCGGGCAGCCGGCGCAGGTCTCGGACTGTTTCTTGGGCGCACCGGCATCGGGCTTGAAGCCGTTGGTCGACCAGCAGTCGGGCGGGTTCATGTCGCCTTCGCTGTAGGACCCGATGTAGAAATACTTCGATGCCTGCTCGGCGACCTTGAGGATGACGACGTCGAGCTTGGGGTTGGGGCCGTCGTCGATCTGCGAGCCGTTATTGTAGATGTAGCGGCGGAACATGCGGGTCTCGCCCTGATACTTGAGCCCCCACTTGCCGCCCTTGTAGGTGATGCGTGCGAAGCCGGGACCGACACCGGCACTGAGCGCACCATGCTCGCCCTTGATCTGATCGAATACGCTGGACCGTTGGGTCAGTCCGTTTTTGAAAATCGTCAGCTCCTGAGCCATATCGTTTCCTCCTACCGACGTTGAACGCGAAGTGTTATTGCTGTCTGGAAATTCACACCGGGCGGCGTCTTGCCCTCGTGTTCCTCAACATAATCCTCGACAGCTTCGACCTTTGGACGAAAGTCTGCAAGGTCAAAGTTGCCATTTTCAATAATGAACTCACGGAAGACGCCGCTGTCTTGCAGCGTGGCCTTGCGTGATGTCGAGAGGAACGCCGTGATGTCGCCCGATGAAATGTGTTGCAGGTTCTGCTTGCGCAGATAGTCCTTGAGGTATGACTCCAACTCCATCATCGCCTCGGTGTACTGCGCCAGCTCCAGCTTGTGGCGCTTCTCGACCTTGGCCTTCTCGTCGCGCAGCTTGATGTAGCTCGTCAGGATTTTTTCATGCGTGCTCATACGGCTTCCCCTCTGCAGGCTTGCTCCAATAGCTTGAGCAGATCGTCTTGCCCATCGATCTTGTTGATCAACAGGTGGTAGACGTGCTTCTCGACCGGCGTCGCCTGCATGTGCAGGAACAGCTGCTTGTGCTGTTGACCGATGCGTCGGATGCGCGCATTGGCCTGAGCATAGATCTCGGCAGAGGTGATCGGCGCGAACCACACCACCGTGTCGGCAGCGGTGAGCGTCACGCCATGCGCCAGACACTGTGGGTGGGCGACCAGCACCTTGGGCTCGACCTCGTTCTGGAAGGCCGAAAAGATGACGTCGCGGTCACTGAACGCGGTGTCGCCTGACATGGTGAGGTTGGAGATCTTGTGGGCGTTCAGCGCGTCGCTGATGCCGGCCAGCGCATGCTTGAACGGCACGAACACCAAGAGCTTGCGGGCACTGGCCTGCACGATGTCGACCAGCGCCTGCGTGCGCTCGCCGTCGTCGAGCTTGGCGATGCCGCCGTCCGACAGGTAGACCCAGCCGATGCTGATCTGCAGCAGCTTGGACATCACCGCGCCTGCGTTGGCTGCCCTGATCTCGCCGCTCTTGAGCGCCGCGAAGCTCAGGTTGCGCACGTCATCGTAGACCTTCTGCTGCTTGGGCCCGATCTCGATGTCTTGGCGGCGTGAGACGAAGGGTGGCAACTCTGTCACGTCGTCGAGGCTGTAGCGCACCTGCGGGCTGAGCGCGCGCAGGGCTGTCTCGGTGGCCCCGCGCCGGGGTGCCCACTTGAACTGGTTGATGCGCATCATCGTCATGTCGCGGAACGTCGAGAAATACTTGGGCACGTTCTGCGGGCAGACGATCATGGCCTGCTGGTAGACGTCGGTCGGGGCGTTGGGGGTTGGCGCGCCGGTCATGCCCCAGACGATGTTCTTGGTGCGGGCGATGGTCTGGCAGATGCGGGTGCGCTTGTTGCGGTTGCGGAAGATGGCAATCTCGTCGAGGCACAGCACGTCGATGTCCTTGCGCGCCATGATCTCGTCGGCCAGCAGCTTCAGCCCGTCATGGTTGATGATGTAGACGTCGGCGGGCTGGGCGAGCAGCTGGCGGCGCTTCTCTTTGGTCGCGGCATGGACGACCACGTACTTCAGGCGCGGGATGGTGTCGAAGATCTCTCGAGCCCATGTGAATCGTAGCGTGCTGAGCGGTGCCACGACCAGCATGCGCTTGACCGCCTTGACGCGCTGCAGGTAGTCGAAGGCCCACAGGGCCGCCTTGGTCTTGCCGGTGCCTTGGCTGTTCAGCACGAAGCAGCGCGGGTTCTCGGTGAGAAGCTCGACGGTCTTGACCTGCACATGGAACGGGTTGCCGCCGGCCCAGTCGTAGCCTGACTGGGCGATGTGCGGGTGCGGCAGTGCTCCGAGCTGGCGCAGCGGGGCCGGTGCGTTCATGTGCAGTACCTGTCGATGGCTGCGTCGACTGACAAGAGCTTGATGCCGCTGATCACCCTGATGCTAAGGCCGGTCTCGCGGGCGATCCATGTCCGCTTGCGGCGATCACAATGGATTTGCCGGACGACGTCCCGGCGCAGCAAAATCCGGGGCTTCAATTTCGGTTTTTCAATTATTGGCTGGCCGCATGTTCTGCAGAAACTCTTTGGCATTTGTTAACCCACCGCTTGAAGGCATCTAGCCCGGCCTCGCTGCTGATCACGAACACAGCGCCACCGCTCAAGTATATCTCGCGCGCCGTATGACGCTGGCGCGGCGTCAGCCAGAACCCCGGAGCCTTGGTCTCGATGGCAAAGAACCAGCCACAGAGACAACCTTCGTAGTCGAGCCCCGACTTGCCGTAGCCGAACGGCACCGGCATACGCCAGTAGCAGCGTATGCTATCGAGATAGGCCGAGACTTTTTTCTTTACGTCGGCTTCGAGCTTGATTTCCAACTTCTCAGCCAGACGTTGTACTTTCGGCATGATTACACCTAGGTGTAAGTGCCCCCCGGCAGGGGGAGGATGGGCTTGTTTTGCCGGGGGGCTAAGACAGAGCGCCGGGCGGGGGAGCTGGCACACTGCCTCATTTCGCATCGCCGTAGGTCTGGCCGTGTGTCACCGAGGTCCTAAGCGGCAGTCCGGGGGCCCACGCAGGGGTCAGGCTCATCTCCCGGTCGACCAGCGTCTCGACGTCGGCGACGTATTCGTCTTTTACGATGTAGACTATTTCATCATGGGCCGTGTGTGTCAACTGGGAACCGAATGGAATTAATAAAGGCTTGATCCGCAGCGCCGCCTGCATGACGGCAATGCGGGCAAGGAATTGGATCATGTTCTCCAGAAACTTGCCGCCAAAGATCTTATAGGTCCCTCCGCCGAAGTCGTACACCCAGTTGAGCTTGCCGTGAACGTCCAACTCCTGCCGAAGGTTGCGATAGGTGATCGACAGCCCATTTGGCCCAATGATCCTGTTGCCCCGAATGCGGATCGGCCCGATCTGGTGGTCGAGGTTGGGATTGCGGGCCATCTCGGGGATCAGGTCGTTCAGCTGCCCCCACATGTCGGTAATCCAGTCGTATTTCTGGCGATAGCCGTAGACGATGTTGCGCGCCTCGTCCTCGGTCAGCTCGATGGGCTCGGGCTCGCTGTTGTAGCTCAGCAGCCAGACCGTCGACCTGAACTTGCCCGGTCCCGACTGGTAGCCCAGCTGCAGGATGCCGGTCTTGCCGACGAAGCGTTTCGAAGGTTCGCTCTGTTTGGTTACGGGCACATGATAGATCGTCTGGGCGAAGTTGGCGTAGACGTCCTCGCCTCGGGCGAACTGGTCGACCAGATCCTGCTGGTGGCAGAACCATGCCGTCATGCGCGCCTCGATCTGCTCGGCGTCGGCGACCACAACTTTGTAGCCGTCAGGTGCCCGCATGGCCTTGCGGATGGGTGACTTGCGGCCCCAGTTCTGCGGGTTGCAGTCCCAGTCGCCGCCCAACCGATGGGTAATCGCCGCGCCCATTTTTAGCGGGATGGGCATGACGTGTTCGGGTAGTCCGGGGAAGGGTAGTTGCGCGATGTTGATCAGGCGCTCGGCACGGCTCTCCTCCAGCGTGCTTTTCACGACGAGACGCGCTTCGACCAAGGTCGCCACCTTGGGATCGTCGTGTTCGAGCAGGGCTAAAAACTCCCGGTCCTGCTTGGAGAAGGCCCATGTCTCCTGTCCGGTCTGGTAGCTCACCTTGCGTGGTGGGTTGACGCCCCGGCGCTGCAGCACTTCGGCAAACTGCGGGTTGCTCATCAGCTCGTCCCGGCTGGTGAGACCGCAGAAGAACGCCTTGATCATCAACTTGGTTTTCTCGACCTGCACGTTGGCCAGATGTTGCTGCAGCATGCCGAGATCGGCGACGAAGCGTGGTTCGATGGCGCAGCGCAGGATCATGTCCTGCAGGACGATCTCCTCGGGTGGGAAGTCTTTCAGCATCTTATAAAAGATCGCACGGCACAGCTGGGTGTCGTTCATGCAGTACGCGGTGTACTCGTCCCACAGGCCATTGGCCATGATGTCGGCCCGGCCCATGCCCGAGACCTTGAACACCGTCTTGCCCTTCTGCATGCCGAAGTGGCGGGCGACGCTGTCGAGCGAGACGCTGCGCAGCTGCGACCGTAATAGCGTGCGCGCCATCGACAGGGTGCAGACGATCAGATCGGGGACAAAGCCGAAGCGCCATGCCAGAATGCAGGCGTCGAACAGGGCGTTGTGCGAGACGAAAGCAATGCGCTCGCCGCTGGCCTGCCGCTTTTTGTAGGTATCGATGTAGCCTTGGATTTGGGGACCGTCGACCAGCACAGCCGTGCTGTCCTTGCCTTCGACGAGGCTGAGGCAGATCGCCTCGAAGCGCTCGTCAAGAATGTACGAAGGCGGATCGAGGTGTCGGAGCGTATAGTCTTTCGAGTAGAATGTCTCGAAGTCGCCGAACA
>Ga0210392_10002116_pt1 | contig 10248 bp, 19 predicted proteins | sample IncBWC30OmetaG_FD_161057 | JGI IMG/M metagenome (GOLD analysis project Ga0210392, IMG submission 161057) | Forest soil microbial communities from Barre Woods Harvard Forest LTER site, Petersham, Massachusetts, United States - Inc-BW-C-30-O ...
ACACCTGGGCATGACCCGCCAAAGCCTTCCTGCCATGAGATATCGCGTTAGACCCCACCTCCCTCCGCCGGAACCAATCTAACCTGCCGCACCTCGAATCACCTGACCTCGAGTCACCTGAACCCGTTCAACCTCACCTAACCTGCCTTATTGAACCGTTGCGAACTGCGTCTTGCTGGGCTCTATGCGCGCCCGAACAAATCTGCCCTGACAAGCTCCATCACGCCGAACACCGCCCTTGGCTTCGCCTCATCATGCCTGCCCCGAGCGTGTCTTGACCTATCGCATCCTTACCATAACTGCCCCACTACATAACGCCGTTCCGTGTCGGGTCTAACGCCTGACATGGCTGCCCAGCCTCGGCTCATCGGGCCTGGCCGCGATCCGACCGTGCTGAATCACACCTGCCATTCCGAGATCCGTCTTGCCTAGCCAATCGGAATCCTTCCTGCCAAGCCGCTTACACCGAACACTATGCTGCCCTGGACTACCTAAACTGCCATGCGGAGATCAGATCACGTTCTGCCAATTCGCAGCCTAACTGCCTAACCCAATTCGTTCGCGCGACGCCTGAACTCGCCCAAGCTTGCCTTGACTGCCGTGCCCTACGATCTGCTTAGCCAACCGCGCTGCACCTAGACTGCCAGGTTCGACCTGACCAAACACTATCGAGCCGCACCTGCCACACCCTCTGTAGTGCCTTGCCCTTGCGAGCCTTTCCTGCCTTATCAAAGGTGCGCCTTGCCGAGTCTCGCCTGCCGCGCCGCTGCCTAGCCAACTTCTGACCTCGTCTCTCCTGCCAAATCGATACCCGTAGAACCTCCATCCCGTCAAAACTGCCGTGTCACACGCAACCCATGCTCGATAACGCGCCCATCACGCCTTTACTGCCGCGCAACGCCCTACCTTGCCGATATCAAAGCTCGCCTCGTCTGCCCTATCGAACCAGGCCGTCGCCTCATCCTTGCAAGGCTAGCCTGCCGCACCGATACCGTTCCTAGCTGTCCCGAACACACCTGTCGATCCTCGACTGCCATACCCGAGCTAAACGAGCCTCGACAAACCCAACGTCAACTGCCTTACTCCGCGGCGACGTCCTCGATGCCTTCGTCGAACTCCGTCAATGCATCTTCCAAACGCCTCGCGAGATCGCGAAAGCGTTCCGGGACATTTGCGCTCATCACCCACCCGTGAAGCTTGCGCATCGCCCATCGAACGCGGATCACTTTCTCCTCCGCGATTCGAGTGGCGATGCCTCGCTTGTCGTAGGCATCGGGTGCACTGACTCGAGCGCGCCCCGTACCCCCACGCCCGTCGATCGACGTGTCCTTCACGCTGATGTACATCTCCTGGGCCTCGAGCCCAGGGATATCGACTCGCTCCCAGCGAACGCTCGAGATGAGATGGCTGATCTGAGTACGGACCCAGGCGTCCATCGCCTTCTCGGGCGTCGTGTCGATGTAGTTCCAGAGGACGTTCGTCGGATCCTTCTCGAGCGCGTCCTTCAACTGCCGTGGCGTGAATTGCGGGAGGTCGACTTTCAGGCTCAGCGCGAGCGCCTTCAAAGCCGGTGCGATGATGTCGATCTCTTGCTGCGTGTATCGGCACCCGCGCCGAGCCCGAGCGACGACCTCCCCCGTGCTCACGACTCGGTCTCCTCGTTCACGATCTCGTCGAGGGCCGCGCGGGTCTCGATGGTCTCACCGAGCGCGCCGTTGCGTTCTTCGGCCCGGACCTCCCGTACCGCGAAGCCGCTGTCCTCGAGCAGCGCCCGTGCTTGCGCGATGGCATCCGCATCGTGTCGCGCCTCGGCGTCATTGACGCTGGCGACGACGGACATCGCCTTCTTCTTGGGGTTGCGCTTGTCGACGTCCTCGAGCTGCGCGCTCGCCGCATGCCGGAGCTCGTCGGGGATCTCGAAACGCTTCTCGGGCGAACGGTTCGCTTGCAGGATGGCGTCGATCGACGTGGTCGGGAGCGACTCGATCTCGAACCCACCAAGCTCGAAGCCCTTCTCGATGCGCTTCTCGCAGAGGCCGACGGAGAAGCCTGCCGCGCGCATGGCCGCGATGACCTTCTCCTTGCCGATGATCGTATGCGGGAAGCGAACGACGATGTCGCAGTACCAGTTGGAGTAGAGCGTACGCGCCCGGAGATCGACGACGCGATCGTTCCAGGGACCGACCTTGACTGGCTCGACGTCGCAGCGATCGACGCTCTCGAAGTGAAGCGGCGCCGTGTGCCCGACGACGCGGACGTGCTTGTTGATCTGATGGGACTGAACCGCCTTGTTCGTCTGCGACGCGCCGTTGACGAAGCATGCCTTGATGATGCGACACGGCATGACGTCTTCGCCCTGCATGTTGCGGTAGGCGCTCGCGTCGCCTTCGACAGTCAAGTCCTTGTTGAGCTTCGGGACCGGGTGACCCGCCATCTTGGCGAGCATCTCGAGCACTGCCTTCTGACCCCACTGGTGCACGAGAAGGAGATCCCCGCGGAGGCGGAACGCCATCACGGTGACTTCCTCGTGAAGCACCTGCATGGTGTCCTTCATCTTGCCTTGCGTCGCGGGGAGCGTCTGCCCCTCGAGCGTGACTTCTGTCGATGCCTTCTTCTTCGCCGTTGTCATTTGGATATCCTCTTTCCTTTACGTATCTTGTTCGTTACCGCTGCAGGCCAACTTTACCTGCCCTACCTATTTACATCACAAGCCCGTCATAGCTCACCTGCCGTGCGGAAAGGAGCCGTTCCAAGAACACGTCTTACCATAACTGCCGCACCGACCCTCAGCCCGACTTGGCGCGCCTTGCCTGCCTCTTTCCCATCTCGCCTTCATCTCAACTGCCGCAGTGCACCACGTCGTGCCTCTACCGAGCCTGCCGCTTGTTGCCACGTCCCAGTACACCGAAACTTAGCTCGCGTCGCCTGCTGTGCCGAACCTTTGTTCATCACACTCCGCCAATACGGGGCTATCCCTGACTGCCGCACCGATGCAGTGCTCTAACCCGCACTGCCGAATCCTGACTGCCTGACGTTGCCGAACCCGAATTCAACATGGCCGGTCTTACCTGCTGCACCATGCCCCAATGAACCGCAACGCGACCCCACCGAGTCATTCCTTAGCTGCCGCAGCATACCCGGTGCATATCACTCCCCGCCGTTCGCAACCTACCAAGACTGCCATTCCATGAATCTGCCGGACCTGATCTGATCGCGTCATGACGTATCTGCCGGAGCATACCGAGACGGGTGACGCCTTGATTCACCTTGACCTTACTGCCTTACCGGACCTAAGCCCTGTCGGAGCCATACGCGTCTATCCCTATCTGTCCTACCACAACTGATCAACTCGGACCTTTCCCTAACTGCCATGCCTAACGGTGCCGTGGCGCACCACGACTTGGCTGCCGAAGCCGACCCTTCTCACTCAATCGTAAGCCCATCTCACCTGCCAGACCGGACCGGATAAAGATCACAACTCAAGTCACCTTACCTGCCAAAGCCTTGTCATCATATGACCTGAACGGGCCGAACCTATCCTGCCTTAGTTCTCGTAGAGATTGATGCTGATGTTTCCATGCACATCGACCACAATGGAAATACGCGACCCGTGCGGGATGAAGATCTTGGTCGGGTCGATTGCCACACCGCCGAGGAGTGTCGCGAGAGACTTCGATGGCGTCGACTTGACCGTCTTACGCTGCCGAACTGATTTACGCGTAGGCATCAGAAGTCACGTCCTGGATGAATCTGCGCGCGAACCGCGCCCGCTCCGCGATGTTGAAAGTCATGCTTGCCCGGCTTCGACGCGTTTGCCAAAGATCGTCTCGTAGTTCGAGCGATACGCAGAGGTCGCGACCTGCGCGGGCCCTGAGCCCGCCGTCTTCGCAACGTTGTCAGGGTGCTTCGAGCACGTCGGGAGGTGCCCGAAGACAGCCCCGAAGAATTCATGGCGTGCGTCGGCATCGTCTTTGGTCATGGCTCAGGATGCTTTCCTTGTAGACGCGACGTCAGGGACGCCATCGAGTTCCGTGAACGTCGTCTTGAGATCTGAGACGCGAAAGCCAGCTCTCCGCACGGAGGTCACGGCGATGACCACCGCACGGGCTACCGCATCGCGGTAGACAACTCCGAGCATCGTGTCGGGCATCTCGACATTGAATGATACGGACAGCTTCATCGGAGCTCCTCATCGTCCAGGGTGTCCATGTTGTGTTGACGGCGCGGGCGTTGATGGCCTACGTGAACCGTGGCCAGCCCGAGCCCCTCAAGCGTTCGTTCTTGCGGATCGGCCTCCGTGAGATAGAAGGCCAACCCCGGCACCACACAGGTCGCTGCGTACTCGTAGAGCTTCGCGACCGCACGGTGGTACTCGCGGTACTCCGGGGCCGTCCTGAAGTATTTGCGCCAGGCTTCAGGGGTCTCGAGGCTCTTCGTGCGTGCCCGTGCGAGCGCGTAGAAAATGGCGGCACCTTGTGCGGCCCGTGCTTGATTGAACATGCACATCACACCCTCGCGTCCCGCGCATTTCTGCGTGATAGCGCCGCCTCGAGATCCCTGACGCGGTTCTCGAGAGCGGCAATGCGTTCAGCCGCTGCGATGAGCGCTGCGCGTGAAGGAGCGCCTTTGCGCTGGTACGCAGCCATACGCTTCAACGCGTATGGTGTAGCTTCCGCGGCAGTCATGATACTCATTCGCACGGGGCCTCTTTCACGTCGAGCGCGACTTCGAGCAACTCGTTGCCTACGAGCCGCTCGATGCATTCTGCTGCCATGTAGAGTGCTCGCCGCGCGGATGTCCCGAGCGGTAAGGTGGCCGCTATCTTGCGGAGCGCGTACGGCGTTGCTTCAGACGGTGTATTGATCGGCGGCGGTACGGCACACCAAGCGGTACGTTCCTTGAACTTGTGCGCGAGCGCCTCCGCTTTTGCGAGCGATAGAGCCACCGTCGAGCGGTACACTGGTTCGCGTGTCGTGAGCGAATACCAGCAAGCGCGGTAGCCGTCCGCGCGACCGTAACCGCGCACCACACGCGTTACGTTCAAATAGACAAGGAGCGCACTGCGCGTTGTTGCAGGTGCTTGCGGTCTCATGCTCTTGCTTTCGACGCGACCGTGATGGTGTACAGCAGCACCGCCCAAGCGTTACGCCGAAGCCACTTCTCAGCGAGCTGACGCGCGGCGGCATCCGTCGAGCGCTTCGTCGACGTGTAGAGCGGCGTGAACGTGCTGCGCGCGATGCACTGCGCCTTGTAGCCGGCGACCGTCCCGTTGCGCCTGTAAACAGGACGCGTCCGTAGGATGCACGGCGTGTATGTCTCGATTTTCTCCGGGGCCATGGGGTGTCTTGAGTAAAACAGTACCCGGAGATGTTATGCACGTCAAGTCTTACTCAACACCTAACGCCCGACGACGTGTTTGATGAAGGCTTGCGCTGCGGTCCGTGGAGGTACACGAGCCGCTAGAGTGTCAGCCAGCTCAGTCCTCGCGAACCGCGCCGTGAGCGTGTTGATCAAAGGCAACGTTGCGGGTGCTGTGTGACCTACAGCATACTGCCGGCGCCCTGTCTCAACGAGCCAACCCTCTTCGAGACCCACGCGTACAATACGCCGCAGGAGCCGTGTGCTATAAGTTGCTACTCGTGACCGTGCACGGATCTCTATCAATCGTGCCATCGAAAAAGATATCTCAGGCGCGAACTCACGCATCCATGCGATGAGATCAATGAGATCTTCAAGATCGAATTTATGATAGAGCGATGCCATGCTCGGATCATCGTGATGGTGATTCGCTGCACGCGGCATGCGGCCTCCTTAGAGCTTCATACGTATTGGGAAATTGCGAGGCAACGGGGCGACGCCGTTCTTCACTCGTTCAATGTTGATCGTGTCGACGAGCTCGGGATCTTCTTCAAACTCGAAGGTCGGCCCGCCCGGACCCGTTGTCACCCCTGTTTGTCCGACCGGGCCTTCGAAACCGCTTGTCGGTCCGGTCACACCTTTCGGGCCGCGCAGCCAATCACTCATGAGACAGCTCCATCCATGGATGTGACTTGCAGCATTGCGAGTGCGTCGACTTCTGACTCACCATCGGCTCTCGCGCCTTCCATGATCGCACGCCGTATAACGCCAAGACACCCGCGACACACCGGGATCTTCTTAGACCAACTCGGTACGACGATGCATAACGTCGCTGCGTTCGGACACGTCGGTGACTGGCAACCTGTCGCAATCATACGGACTCCGTGCCGACGCCGTTCAGACGCGCTTTGAAGCTCAATACCTGCGCTGTCGGATTCGACACAACGAGCGTAAGTAGTTGGCCGCGCTTGGCGCTTGGGAGATCAATAGGGTAGAGTGCGACGAGATCACTCGTACCTTTGCAGATCGGATCCCATTTCGCTGGGCGAAACACATTCGCGCTCACGGGCTGCACCAGTTGAGATTCAACGATGACGACATCGTTTATAAGGCACTCGAAGCCGTCATCGACGGTCAAGTAAATCGCGCGGAAGGCCGCTTGAGTGACTCTCTGACGTAGCCGCCGCGTAGCGCCTGGCCTAACGCGAATGGGGCCAAAGACGTAACGTTCGCCGATCACAGGTGCCATATTCAAGCTCATGACTTAGGCCTTGGATCGATCCGACGAGATGCGAAACGCGGTGATCTCGAGCTCGGCCCGCAATGCCCGCGCTTGTTCATCGCTCTCGACTTCAATCAATCGGACATTGGCGGCCTCTGCGATCAACGCGATCTCTTTCAGGTGCTGTGGGCACAAGCGCGGCATTACACCCGCGCAGGCCGCCTTCGCGCCTGACACGAACCCGAGACCAAACACTTCAGGCAGCCTGACACGACTCGCTTCAAAGGATTCGATGAGGCGACAGATTGTGCACGATGCTTCGTCACTCATCGGATGCTCCAGTGCTCCGCTTCTTGAATCGCTTGCTGCACGTCGGTCTCAGACCAATGCATGCGAAGTCGTCGGAGTGCAGCCCGTCGACGGCGACTCCCACGGTAACGAAGCCGCCGTGTGCATCGATCCCAGAGTAGCGCGTACCAGGCACGAGCGGCTGCGGAGATTGTCACAGGGCTCAATGAATAAGAGCACATGCCGGGCATGATCAGGTTCCTACGCGGTAGAGACCGGGACGCGTGAGTGTTGACGTCGCGCTCGTGATGCCCGCCTTGCGGCAGCCGTCCATCACGCTCGAGTGATCGCGATCAAAGAGAGCGCCGATACGCGGGTACGTCCAGTACCCTGGGTTCAACCGGCGCAAGATCGCGAATGCCGCATGACGCGCACGTACCACAGGGCCTCGGCGTGATCGCCCCCAGAGAGTTTGCAGCGGGACCTTGTGTGCCTCGGCGCAATGAGCGATCTCTACGTAGATGCGCTCTTCGTGAAGCTGGCGTACGAAGGCCTCGAACGTCTTAGGTATGGTTCCAGTCTGACTCATGTCCGACTCCCATCGAAAATCATTTGCGCGTCGACTCCTTGACGAAGCTCCTCGACAACTGTGCGGTGCGTACGCGTTGACGCTCACTCGGTCGAATGCGATCTGCGACATCCTGCAAACGCAGTGGTTTTTTGAAGGCCCAAGAGTGCTTGAGCCCCAGTCGCGCCGCCTCCGCCGTTATTTGCTCGCAGCGTTCTCCGCCGCATCGATGGATGTTGATGAACTCACGCCGCTTGAGGCAGTTTGGACATACGATGTATTGCGCGTCTATGTTCTCTTTGACTTCTACGTCATGCATGCGCTGCCAGTAGACGCGGCCTTCTTCTCTGGTGTATATGTGTAACCAAACACTCACGTAGAATAAAACGCAACAGGCCGGAATGCCGCTGTGACGTCCCATCTCGATATGGTGACACAAGAGAGGCAACGGGATGATGATATCGCCGCGACGAGGCACACGCAGGGAAGGCATCGTGGATCTCACCTAGACCGCACCGTGCTGCGAACCAACACACGGTTGTCACAATTCAGCATCTGGTTATCAGAAGACATGTTCGTCCACGCAGTCGTTGAAGACTTCTTTCGCGTGCTCCTTGTCGAAGCCGATGTCTTGCATCACGTGGATGACGACGCCCATAAGAATCGAGAGGCGGTCTGCGGCCGGCAAGACCTTGAGCTGCGCGATGGCCTTGGCCACGACGTCGATCTTCTCGGCCTCTGAGAGAATGAGCTCGTCTTGCGACTCTGATGTGCCTGTCATCGGATCGTCTCCCGGATCACGCCCGACCGAGCCCCGCGCAGGTGCGTCATGCCGCATCGGGCGCACACGCCGCACGTCGGACACGGTTTGCGCGCCACGAGCGTCATGTGCGTCTCGCCATGCACGAACACGACTTTCGCATGACTTGTAAAGACGCAGCCACGGTCGCATGTGCACTCCATCTCAGGGAACTCGTCATGCACAGACCAATCTACCGTAGAGGTAGTCATCGACGTCGGCTCTTTCTCTTGTGCTTCTTCCGTGACTTCCCTTTGAACGGTGAAGGTGTCGGGTTGCCTTGCTGCGGCCGGCAAACTTGACACGTGCGCAGGGCGAGAATGCGTGCGACGGCCTGCGCGGTCCTGTATTGACGCGAGCAGCCAGCGCACCGTGCGACGAGCAGGATCGGATCACGGCATAGAATTTCGACGACGTCGCTCATGGGCCTTTCCGCATCTCGAAGCGTTTCGTGTCACGGCTGACGTGGTCAGGGTAGCCCGCTAACGTGAGCGCGGCATCGATTGCGCACGCCTCGCGATGCCCTTCCGCAGGGAAACGCCAACCGCCGCACCCAAGGCACGTACGTGTTCCGCCACCGTGATAGAGCCACTCGGCAATAAGCAACCCTTTGATGAGCGTCTCTGCCTTCGCACGTTCGGCCGCCAGTTCTTCGCTGATTGCACGGATATCGCTATTGGCGAGCCCTACGGTATTTTCCTCGCGCGTCTGTGCGCTGTCTCGTTCTGACTCGAGCTTCGCCACCTTCGCGCGTTCGACGTCAAGTTCCTTCTTGTGCTCGGCTCGGACGGATATCATCTTTTGCTCGTCCCAGCACCACTGCATGTGCGCATTGCCGCCTAAGCCGCAACGTTCACAACAGCTCGCGTCGCTCACTTCGCACCGCCTTTCGCGTCGAGCTCATCGAGAAACGCATGCGCTTTTCCTGCGTAGGCCGAGTAAAAGGCACCCTCCTCGGTTTTGAGCAAAGTCACTAGACCGCGCAGCAGTGCCACCGCCCGGTCCGCGACGTTGCTCTCTGCTAACGCCGGGGCGCCTTTCTTGTACGCATTCAGAAACGCCCACGCCTCGCGTTGCAAGTGCGTCGGGTACGTCAGGCCCGAGTCGAGTAGCGCCGTCGCGAGGTCGGCTAGGCGGTCGGAGATGTCGGCGCGGACGTAGTAACGCTCTACTTCTCCAGGCATGCGCGGATTGTCTTCTGTCGGAACACGCAACAGGTCCGCATCTTCACCGCGTCCAGACACCAACGTCACCCGCACCGGCGCCTCTCCAGCCGACGCTTCGTTGGGATGGCTATGCGGCGTATCGAATCCGCACTTAGGGCAAACGAATCCGCACGCCGGGTCAGTGCCGGTCGCCGGGAAGCCACTGAATCTATTGGGTCCGTGAAGTGTGCACCCGTTGTAGTCTGGAAGTGTGTCGCCGAGCGTGCTCGAATAGATACACTTGCAAACCTCTCCGGCCGGCGATTGCGGCTTGCGACAAGTCTCAGACGTCGATTTGAGCGGACTCGGAAAGAGCGTCGCGCAACGGCATTTGTGTTCGTCGCACGTGGCGCAATTGACAAAAGGTACGCACGAACGCCAACGCGCTGGCTTGCCACAAGCGATGTTGACAGGCAAGCCGGACTCATTCTCTGTCCGCCACGCGCATGTCGGCTCCGTTGCCGGTTGCGGAGAGGCGAACTTCAAGTTGGCTGATGGCTCGCCACCGAACCTCCCATCTGTAGCCGTCACGACAGAGCCTTCAGAACTTGGGGTCAACGCATTCGGCGGCGGTTGCGGAGAGGCGGCGAGAGCCTTGCGAGCCTGACAGCAAGGGCAGAGATGGTACGGCGGGCATCCTTCGCCGCTCGGATTCATGCACCCGAGTTGGTCGACGTCGTCGCGTTCACGAAGAACGGCCCGCAACTGCTCCACCTCCATCCGGCTCGCGTCACGAGCGGCCTTCAACTCAGTGCCGATTCGTGCCACAAGGCCATCACCGCATGACGGACAGCGGGCCTCCGCATGC
>Ga0210392_10002119_pt1 | contig 10236 bp, 6 predicted proteins | sample IncBWC30OmetaG_FD_161057 | JGI IMG/M metagenome (GOLD analysis project Ga0210392, IMG submission 161057) | Forest soil microbial communities from Barre Woods Harvard Forest LTER site, Petersham, Massachusetts, United States - Inc-BW-C-30-O ...
AAACTTCGGCAAGCTGCTGATACGCCGCCACCGCCAGGAACACGTCCGACGCCTTCACGCTGATCTTGAAGTCGTGGAAATCGTGCTGCTGCAGGATGTTTGCGTGATACAGCGCGCTCTCGACCAGCGCCTCGGGGTTGGGTTCGCCGTATTTCTCCAGCAGATGCTTCTCCAGCGATCCGGCGTTCACGCCGATCCGCATCGAGCAGCCGTGGTCGCGGGCGGCCTTCACCACCTCCTTCACCCTCTCGTCGCTGCCGATGTTCCCCGGATTGATCCGCAGGCAGGCCGCGCCGCTGTCGGCTGCCTCGATCGCCCGCTTGTAGTGGAAATGGATGTCGGCAACGATCGGCACGTTCACCTCGTGCACGATGTGCTTCAGCGCCAGGGCGCTGTCCTGGTCGGGGCAGGACACCCGGACGATGTCCACGCCGGCCAGTTCCGCCCGCCTGATCTGTGCGACGGTGCCCTCGACATCGGTGGTCAGCGTGTTGGTCATGGTCTGCACCGTGATCGGCGCGCCGTCGCCCACCGGCACGTTGCCGACGTAGACGCGGCGGGACTTCCGCCGGATGATCTCCTGGTACGGCCGGTAGCTCATAAGGTCGCTCTCCGTATGCTGCGGCGCGGAATAGGCACCGCCCTAGAATGGGGTCTCCGGCGCCGCGCCGCTACTGTGGACTGGGGCGCGGCGAGGCTGTCGGGGTTACGCCAGCCACCGACTGGCCGACAGCCAGCCTGCCATCCTTGATCAGGTCGGGGTCGAGCGGCAAATCCCGCCGCACGGCGCCGTTGCCACCCAGCGATGGGCTCACGACGCCATCCACCAGCAGGTCGGTGCCGCCGGCATTCCCGGTGGTCAGCAGCAGGTTGGACCTGGGCGGCACCGGCCAGGTCTCGCCGGGATGCAGGATACGGTTCAGCAGCACCGGGCCGGCGCGGTCCCGCACCTGCACCCAGGCATCGGCACTGGCGCGCAGCACGATGCGCGACTGGTCCGGCGACGCGGCGGGAGCCGGCACCACCGGCGGCGGGATCACCGCGGCGGCGGCAGCCGAGCTGGGCGAGACGACCGGCACCGGCGGCGCATCGGCCGGCAGCGCCGCCGTCGTTTCGATGGCCGGCGGCGGGGCCGGCGCGGCCGCAGCAGGCTGCGGAAAGTTCGACGGCACCGCCTGCTCGGCCAGCGGCGCCAGGCGCATCGGCACCTGGATGCTGGTTTCCGCCGGCAGCCTGCCGTCGCTGGACAAGTGGTACCAGCCGGCATAGGCGCCCACGGCCAGCAACGCGCCAAGCAGCACCACCGCCCCGGCCGGGACGCCGCGTTCCGGCACCGGCACCGGGAAGGTCAGTTCGGTCTTCTGGTTGACCGTGGCCGCCTCCGCCTTGAAGCGGCGGGCAATCTCGTTGGGATCGAGGCCGAGGCTGGTCGCATAGGTGCGCAGGAAGCCGAGAGCGTAAGCATTGCCCGGAAGGTCGCCGATCCTGCCGGCTTCCAGTGCCTCGAGGTATTGCATGCGGATCCGGAGCGCCGTTGCCAGATCCGGCAACGACCAGCCGACGCGTTCCCGAGCATTCCGCAGATCCGCCCCCGCCTTGGGAGCGAGCGGCAGCGCGCCGTCTCGGGCAATCGCGGTAGACATCATGCTCCGGCTTTCCGCCAGCCTTGATCTGCTCTCCTGCAGCACGGTGGCTTGTTCCCGCGAACTGGTTTGTTTGCCAACGCCCCTACACTGCATCGGTTCGCATCCGCAGTCGAATCGTCATTGCGGGGTTCAACGAAATTAATTCGTTCTGTCAGACTGCTAGCCCCTGTTCCCGGGCCCAGGTGCTGATCGGCTCGCGCAGGCTGGCCGATCCCGAGGTGTTGCGGCGGATCGCCGACAGCACCGGCCGGAATGCCGCCAGGTCGAGCCCGGCCAGCAATGCCTTGACCGGCAGGATGCCCGAAGCCGCCATCGACAGGTTGGTGAAGCCCAGCCCCGCCAGGGTCATCGCCTCCAGCGGGCGGGACGCCGCCTCGCCGCACAGCGAGACCGGCACGCCGGCGCCGCCCTTGGCCGCGCGCGCCGCCACCAGCAGTTGTTCCAGTAGGCTCAGCACGGGCTGCGACAGCAGGTCATAGCGGCCGAACAGCGACGGCGTGCCCCGATCGGCGGCAAACAGGAACTGCAGCAGATCATTCGAGCCAACCGAAACGAAATCCACTTCGCGCAACAATTCATCCAACTGCCACATGAGGGCCGGGATCTCGAGCATGGTGCCGATCGACAGCCGCTCCGGCGCCGGCCGCACGCGCCGCGCCTCAGCCAGCAGCAACGCCCGCGCGGCGCGAAATTCGGCGACCGTGGCGACCATGGGGAACATCACCGACAGCGGGCGCCCACACGCCGCCAGCAGAAGCGCCCGCAACTGGCGGCGCAGCAGCGCCGGCCGATCCAAGCCGATCCGCAGCGAACGCCAGCCCATCGCCGGATTTTCCTCCTCCGGCGCGTCGCCCGGCAGCAGCTTGTCGGCGCCGAGGTCGAGCGTCCGGAACAGCACCGGCCGCCCCGCCGCAGCATCCAGCACGCGCGAGTAGCTCGCCGCCTGCTCGGCCACATCGGCGATCGATCCGCGCGCCAGCATGGCGATTTCGGTGCGGTACAGGCCAATGCCCTCGGCTCCGGTGGTGTCGAGCTGCGCCACCTCCATGTTGAGGCCGACATTCAGCATCAGGGACACCCTGACGCCGTCTGCCGTGGTCGCCGGGCGGAGGCGCAATGGCGCCCAGCCGGCCTCGAGCGCGCTCCTCGCCTCCAGCGCCCGGAGGTAGGTGCCGCGCACCTCGACCTCGGGACGCAGGACAAGCTGGCCCTCGTCGCCATCCACCACCGCTTCGTCGCCCGGCTCCGCCGCGTCCAGCATCCCGCGTGCGCCGCCGACCGCCGGCAGACCCAACGCCCGCGCCAGGATCGCAGCATGGCCCGCGGGACTGGCTTCCTCGATCGCCACCCCGCCGATGCCGGCGGCGTGCCAGTCGAGCAGTTCGGCAGGTCCCAGCCGGCGTGCCAGCAGGATCGAGCCCCGTGCGACCGCCGGCCGCGGCTCATCGCCGGCGAGCGCGGACTGCAGCCGGCCGGCCAGGTCCTCGAGATCCGCCAAACGCTCGCGCAGGTAGGGGTCGGTGATGCGGCGAACCCGGTCGTGCAGCTCGCCGGCGACACGCTGCACGGCGGCCTCCGCCGACAGCCCGCTGCGGATCACCTCGGCGACGCGCTTCAGCCAGCCGGCATCGGCAGCGATCAGCCGATAGGCATCGAGCACTTCGCGCGATGCCGACGCGTCCGCACCGGTTGCCAGGCCATCCGGCACACCGGCGATCAATTCGTCGAGACCTTGCTGCATCCGCTGCGCCGCCTCGTGCAGGCGCACGAGCTCCGCGGCCGGGTCGTCGGCCAGCAGGCGCAGCGGCCGGCGCCGGTTGCCATGCATGACGACAGTGCCGATGGCGATGCCGGAGACAAGTGACGCGCCGGCGAATACCCGCGGCACCGTCGCGCCGACGCCCTCCTCGGAGCCGTCGGACGCGCCGCTTGCCGCCAGCACCTCGGCCAGCAGCATCGCCACAGTCTCCATTTCCTCCACTTCGTCCTCGGCATAGAGCCGCGGATTGCGGTTCTGCACGGCAACCACGCCCAGCGTGCGTCCGGCGCGGCGGACCGGCACGGCGAGCATCGATGCGAACGGCTCCTCGCCGGTTTCCGGACGATAGGCGAACGCCGGATGGTTCTGCGCGTCCGGCAGGTTCATCACCTGCGCGGTCGCTGCGCACAGCCCGACGATGCCTTCGCCGACCCGCAGCCTGGTGCGCCCGATGGCCTGCGGGTTCAGGCCCTCGGTGGCGACCAGCTCAAGGATCTCACCGGGCCGCGCGGCATAGACGGTGCAGACCTCGCTCACCAGCTCCGCGGCCACCAGGCGCACGAAGTCCGGCAATGGCGCGGTGCCGTGCGCCATCATCTCGCGCAGCCTGGAAAGGAGCCGCCGCGGGCTGGCCATCGCAGGTCAGCCCGAGGGCACGGTTGACCCCCACCCCGACCCTCCCCCGCGCAGCGCGAGAAGGGGCGGTGCTCCACGTACCGCGCCCCCTCTCCCGCGCTGCGGGGGAGGGTTGGGGTGGGGGCAGCATCGGGCGGTCAGCATGCCCCGCCCGCGGCAATCCGGCCCCGGGCGACAAGCGCCGCCACGGCCTGCTCGACCAGTTCGGCAATGATGTCCGCCGTCGGCTGCTCGGCGGTCACCATGCCGACCGACTGACCGGCCATCACCGAGCCATTCTCGACGTCGCCGTCGATCACCGCACGACGCAGCGCGCCGGCCCAGAAATGCTCGATGGCGAGCTGCGCCGCGTCCTTGGTCAGTTCCCCGGCCTGGAACCGGTCGCGGGTCTCGGCCTGGAAGCGCAGGAAGCGCTTGACCCCTTCGTTGAACAGCCCGCGCACCGGGATCACCGGAAACCGCTCATCGAGCTGCACCGAGGGCAGCGCGTCGCGCGCATTGGCGCGGATGAAGGCCTGCTTGAACCTCTGGTGGGCGATCGATTCGGTGGCAGCGGCGAACCGCGTGCCGAGCTGGGCGCCCGACGCGCCCATTTCCAGCAGTGTCAGGATGGCCTCGCCGCGGCCCAGGCCGCCGGCGACGAACACCGGCACCTCATGGATATGCGGCAGGATCTCCTGTGCCAGCACCATCAGCGAGACCGGGCCGATATGCCCGCCCGCCTCGGAGCCCTCGATCACCAGCGCATCGGCGCCCGAGCGGACCAGCCGCTTCGCCAGCACCAGGGCGGGGGTGAAGGCGATCAGCTTCGCCCCGCCGTCCTTGACCGCACGCACCGCGCCGCCCGGCGGGATGCCGCCGGCCAGCACGATGTGGCCGACCTGCGCCTCCCGGCACACGCGGATCAGGTCGTCGAGCTGCGGGTGCATGGTGATCAGGTTCACGCCGAACGGCTTGCCGGTCAGCGCCTGGGTGCCGGCGATCTCCGCCGCGAGCAGCTCTGGCCCCATCGACCCGCAGGCGATCACGCCGAACCCGCCGGCGTTCGAAATCGCCGCGACCAGATGCCGCTCGCTCACCCAGCTCATCGCTCCGCCCATGATGGCGTAGCGGCAGCCCAGGAATGCGGTGCCGCGCGACCACAGCCGGTCCAGCCCGGCCCGCGCGGCGGCTACGGCAAGATCGGGCGTGGCAATGTCAGGCGGCATCGAGGCCATAGGCGGTGTGCAGCGCGCGCACCGCCAGTTCCGTGTACTCGCCGGCAATCAGCACGCTGACCTTGATCTCGCTGGTGGAAATCACCTGGATGTTGATCGCCTTGTCGGCCAGCGCGCGGAACATCGTGTTGGCCACGCCGGCGTGGCTGCGCATGCCGACGCCGACCACGCTGATCTTGGCGACGTCCGGATCCGCCAGCACCTCCTGATGGCCGATCAGCCGCTGCGCCTCGGCCAGCGTCGCCTGGGCGCGCGGCAGGTCGGCCTTGCCGACCGTGAAGGTCATGTCCGTCGTCCCGTCAGCCGAAACGTTCTGCACGATCATGTCGACATTGACGTTGTGCTCCGCCAGCGCGCCGAACACGGCCGCGGCAATTCCCGGCCGGTCCGGCACCCGGCGCAGCGTGATCTTCGCATCGTCGCGCGAATACGCGATGCCCGACACATTCTGCTTTTCCACGATCTCGTCCTCATCAACCACCAGTGTGCCCGGCACGTCTTCGAAGCTGGACAAGACCTGCACACGCACGCGTTCATTCATCGCCAGTTCGACGCTGCGGGTCTGCAGCACCTTGGCGCCCACCGACGCGAGCTCAAGCATCTCCTCGTAGGCAATGCGCGCCAGCTTGCGCGCCCTCGGCACAATGCGCGGATCGGTGGTGTAGACGCCATCGACGTCGGTGTAGATGTCGCAGCGATCGGCCTGCAGCGCGGCAGCCAGCGCAACGGCGGAGGTGTCGGACCCGCCGCGGCCGAGTGTGGTGATGCGGTTGTCGGTGCCGACGCCCTGGAAGCCGGATACCACGGCCACCTGCCCCGACTGCATGCGGCGGACCAGTTCGGTGCCCTCGATGTCCGAAATGCGTGCCTTGCCATGGGCGTTGTCGGTGCGGATGGGAATCTGCCAGCCCTGCCAGGACCGCGCCTCGATGCCGATCTCCTGCAGGGCGATCGACAGCAGACCGGTGGTGACCTGCTCGCCGGTGGCCACCACGGTGTCGTATTCGCGCGCGTCGTGCAGCGACGACAGGCCCTGGCAATACGCCACGAGCTGGTTGGTGACGCCCGACATGGCCGAGACCACGACGGCAACCTCGTTCCCCGCGTCAACCTCGCGCTTGACGCGGGTCGCAACGCTGCGGATGCGGTCGAGGTCGGCGACAGAGGTGCCGCCGAACTTCATCACAATGCGTGACATCGGTGCCAGTTGCCAGTGGTCGGTTGCCAGTGGTCGGTTGTCAGTGGTCGGTTGCCGGTGGTCATACTGGCGCAGGACAGCAGGGGCAACCATGCCAGCCAAGACGGTTTCGCCCGAGGAGGTTGCGCGGTTCGACGCGCTCGCCGGCCGCTGGTGGGATCCGGACGGTCCGATGCGTTCGCTGCACCGGATGAACCCGGTCCGGATCGCCTGGATTGCCCGCCACGTCGTCCCCAACGCCTTGCGGGAAGGGGAGACTGCTGGCGCGTCCGTCCGACTGCTGGACGTCGGCTGCGGCGCCGGACTGGCCGCCGAGGCCCTGGCAGGGCTGGGGTTCGACGTGCTGGGGCTGGATGCCGCCGGCGAGGCCATACGGGCCGCAGAGGCCCACGCCGCCGGCCGGGGACTGCCGCTCGCCTACCGAACCGGCGTCGCCGAGGACCTGCTGACGGAGGGGCTGCGGTTTCCGGTGGTCACCGCGCTGGAGGTGATCGAGCATGTCCCCGACCCGGCGGCGTTCCTGGCGACGCTGGCCGGACTGCTGGAACCCGGGGGAAAGCTGTTCCTTTCCACGCTCAACCGCACGCCGCGCGCCTTCCTCGCCGCCAAGGTCGGCGCCGAATACCTGCTGCGCTGGCTGCCCGTCGGCACGCATGACTGGCGCAAATTCATCACGCCCGCCGAACTGGGCGGCCTGCTCCGTCAGGTGGGGCTGCGCGTGGCGGACAGCACCGGCCTGGCCGTCGATCCGCTCACCGGCCACTGGACGACAAGCCGTGACCTGTCGGTCAATTATCTTCTGGTCGCCGAAGGCTGAGGAGGTGCGACTGAAACCCGGTTGTGGCATGCTGGGGTTATACACGTCGCGACGTTACGGAGTGCCAGGTGCCGATGCCGACCGCTGCTGCGCCGGAGGCCGCCGGTGAGTCGGTAGGCCCGGATCCGATTGCCGGCGTCGCGGCTCAGGACGCCGAGCGCTACCTGCTGGCGCTGGCCGCCATCAACCTCAGCGTCTACGACTGGAACATCGAGACAGACGTCGTGGACCACCCGCCGCTGGGGCGGGAATTCCGCCGGCGGTGGGCCGAGCCGCCATCAACCGGTGCGGCCTGGACGCGGGTCGTGCATCCCGACGATTTGCCCGGCTATCGTGCTGCACTGCGCGCGCACCTCGAGGGCGAGACGCCGCGCCTGGAGTGCGAGTACCGCTTCCTCGGCGGGGATGGTACGTGGCGCTGGATCAGGCAATACGGCCTTGCGCTGCGCCACCCGGACGGCCGCGCCTACCGCATGGTCGGTGCGACCACCGACATCACCGAGAGCACGGTCCGCGATGCCGCATTGCAGGCAGCGCGCGCCGAGACCGAACGCACGCGCGCGCACATGCAGGCACTGCTCGACAACATGCGCGACGGTGTGGGGTCAGCGGAGGCGGACGGCACCTATCTGACCTCGAACAAGGCGATGTTCGAGAAAGTGGACATTCCGCGCGAGCAGATCATCGCACTCGGCACGATGCAGAACATCTGGCGCCACCAGTACGGAAATGGCCTGGTGCCGCGGATCGCCGCCACGGCCGATGAACACGTTGCGGCACAGTTCGAACTGTTCCGCCGCGCCGACGGCAGCCAGCAGGTGCGCCAGCGGCCGGACGGCACCTGGGTCGAGCGCAGCTTCCTGCGCATGCCCGACGACAGCCGGCTGGTGGTGGTGCGCGACATCACCGAACTCAAGCAGCGCGAGACCGAGATCGCCCGCGAACGCGATGCGGCCGAGGCGGCGCGCGCCGAGGCGGAGGCGGCAAACCAGGCGAAGTCAACCTTCCTCGCCACCATGAGCCACGAGATACGCACGCCGATGAATGGCGTGTTGGGCATGCTCGAGGTGCTCGAGCACCAGGGCCTCAGCGACGACCAGCGTGCGATTGTCGCGACGATGCGGTCATCCGCGTCCGCGCTGCTGCGCATCATCGACGATGTGCTGGACTTCTCCAGGATCGAGGCCGGTCGGCTGGACCTCGAGGAGACGGCGTTCTCGCTGGCCGAACTGGTCGCCGGCACGGTGCAGGCGTTGCAGCCGCAGGCCACGGCCAAGCAGTTGCGGCTCACCGCGGACCTGGCGTCCGGAACGGCGGACGCGTTGATCGGCGACCCGGTGCGCATGCGGCAGATCCTGTTCAACCTGCTGGGCAACGCGCTGAAGTTCACCCAGGCCGGCAGCGTGCAGGTCCATGGCGCGACCGCCACCCTGGGCGACGGCCACACCTCGGTGACGCTCACCGTCGAGGACACCGGCATCGGCATCGATGCGGCGGAGCGCGCACGCTTGTTCCAGCCATTTTCCCAGGCTGACAGTTCGACGACGCGCCGCTTCGGCGGCAGCGGACTGGGGTTGTCCATCGTGCGCCGCCTGGCGCAGCTGATGGGCGGCGACGTGCAGGTGGAGAGCGAGCCCGGCAAGGGCTCCTTATTCTCGGTCACGGTGCGGCTGCGCGCTGCCGCGACCGGTGTGGTGGGGCCGGTCGCCAGGGTCGCCAACACGCTGCCTGCGTTCAGCGACAACGGCGGCAGCGTGCTCGTGGTGGACGACCACCCGGTGAACCGGCAGGTGTTGGTGGGCCAGCTTGGCCTGCTTGGCCTGGCCGTCGATACCGCGGTGGATGGCCAGCAGGCGCTGTCGCTCTGGCGCCCTGGGCGCTACGCCGTCGTGCTGGCCGATATCCATATGCCCAGCATGGACGGCTACACCCTGGCAGCCGAGATCCGCGCGCGCGAAACCGCTGCCGGCGCGCCGCGCACGCCGATCGTCGCGGTGACCGCGAATGCCATGCGAGGCGAGGAGGAACGCTGCCTGGCCGCCGGCATGGACGCCTACCTGGCCAAGCCGGTGGCTATCGCCCGGCTCAGCGCCACACTCGGCCAGTGGATGGCGCTGACGCCGGTGTCCGATATGCCGGTGGCGGCGATCGACCGCAGCATCCTGCGAACGTGGCTCGGCGACGACGATGCCACGATGCGGGTGCTGCTGGAGGATTTCCTGGCCGGTGCGCGCGACAACCTGCGCGATATCCAGGCGGCGCTGGCCGCCGCCGACATGGCCGCGGCCGCGGCGGCTGCGCACAAGCTGAAGGGTTGCGCGATGTCGGTCGGCGCCCGCCCGCTGGAGCGCGCGGCTGCTGCCCTGGAGTCGGCGGCGCGTCCTGGCGATGACGCCGCGTGCCGGACCATGCTTGCACCGCTCGCGCGCGAACTGGAGCGGGTGGCGGCGGATATCCGGGCGTGAAGCCACCAGCGACGGCGACCCGATGCCGTCATGGCGGAACTTGGCCGGCGCTACCCGTCGGCGCGCGGCACCCAGGGGATGCGGGAAAACTCGATGCCTTCTTCGGATAAGGCTTCGGCCTGCTCCGGGCTGGTCTCGCCGTAGATCCCTCGCTTGTCGCTCTCGCCACGGTGGATCTTGCGGGCCTCCTCGGCAAACTGCGGCCCGACATAATCGCAGTTCTTTTCCACCTCGGCGCGCATCCGCTGCAGCATGGCACGCATCTGGTCGGGCAGCGGGCCACCGGCGACGGCCGCGGCCGGCGCGGCAGGCGGTTGCGGCGCTGGCGTAGGGGCAGGGGCAGGCAGCGCCTTGCGGTTCGTCGCCACGGCGGGCTTCATCAGCGCACGCTCGACCTTGGTGTCGCCGCAATGCGGGCATTCGACCAGCCCGCGCTTGGCCAGCTTGTCGTAAGCCGTGCTGTCCTTGAACCAGCCATCGAAACCGTGGTCATGGCTG
>Ga0210392_10002121_pt1 | contig 10230 bp, 12 predicted proteins | sample IncBWC30OmetaG_FD_161057 | JGI IMG/M metagenome (GOLD analysis project Ga0210392, IMG submission 161057) | Forest soil microbial communities from Barre Woods Harvard Forest LTER site, Petersham, Massachusetts, United States - Inc-BW-C-30-O ...
CGACTAGCTGCTTGATTTCTTCGTCGCCTTCGATGGCGCGTCGACTTGCGGTCATGTAAGTTCTCTTCTTCCGCTCGGATGCCCCACGTGATAGTGCCTTCCGAATTTACATTTGTAAGGCAAGATGAGTTCACCAGTTTTCTTGCGCATGATGGCGGCTGCGTATCCGGCGTCGTTTTTCACTCCGATATTGCGCCTTCCCGGTGCAATGATTTCGCTTTAGTCGACGTTTGCTGCTCATTGGGTGTCCATTCGGTGGATTATGCATGTGCGGCGATCTTCAAGTGCGGAGATCGCCTCATCAATTTCTTCCAGTTGATCATTCAGCGATTTCGCCATGTGACATTCCTTTCATTCAAGAGCGAAACCCCACCTCCACCCAGAGTCAGGGATGGAGGTGGGGTTTCAACATGCTGTATTGCCAACCCTCAGGTTCCTCGCTGTTTGCAAAGCAGCTAAAAGCTGGTGTCAGTTGCGGTGCCAGTTGGGTTTGTATTTTTGTGCTGAACGGTGCAACTCAAGCGCAACGGCTAGAGGGGTAAAAACACTCATTTTATGGCGTTTAGGGGGACGGTGCTGAATGGTGCAAAGTGGTGCGAAATAGCCCAAAACTCATTACGAATCAGTTGCTCTACCAACTGAGCTACATCGGCTTAACACAATTTGGGAGTCTAAGCTGCAGCGGCACGACGTGCCCTACCCGACATGATCCAGTCTACTTGCGAATGTACGCCGATTGCAATGGCAGGGAGCCTTCAATCTTTCGGTTATTGCCGATTGAACCAATTCTTCGGAAACGAGCCCCATATTGAGCGTAGGTCGGGGCCAAACGACGATGCCACTTCTCAGCTGTAGGTCAAGTTGCGGATCGCTTCAGGAGATAGTCCAACCCACAAACGCGAAACCAACGGTAGCCGTACGGCTCGAACAGGATACGGTGCTTCCCGTTCTTCTCAGGATGGCTGTGGTCCTCCGACAGAAGATTTACCAGTGTGCAATCGGCTTCGCCTTCCTCTCGCACGGAAAGGTTGACCTCCTGCGGCTCGGGGCTCAGATTATGCACACACAGAACCGAATTGTTGCGCCATGCATACCTCATCGCTATAACCTCCGGGGCTCCCGATGGGAGGAAGGAAAAATCTCCCCAGCCGATCTCGGGAACTTCCTTGCGCATACGAATGATGCGCTCCATCCAGTTTAGAAGCGAGTTAGGATCGCGACGTTGGGCTGCGACATTGACATGCTGAAAACTGTACGGGCCGTCGCTGATAACTGGCATAACAGGTTTGTCGCTTTTCGTGAAGCCGCCGTTCGGCTCGGTCGACCACTGCATAGCTGTGCGCGCGCAGTTTCGTTCCGGCAATCTAAGGTCGTCGCCCATCGCAATTTCATCGCCGTAACGGATGACAGGAGTTCCTGGGAGCGTCATCATCAGACTGTAGGCGAGTTCCAGACGCCGCCGATCTCCGTGCAGCATGGGAGCAAGCCGGCGTCGAATGCCGCGTTGATACAGTTGCATGTCCTCGTCGGGACCAAATGCCGCGAAGACAGTTTCGCGCTGCTTTTTGCTGAGACGTCCGAGATCCAACTCGTCGTGGTTGCGAAGGAATTGTCCCCACTGCGCCGTCGCGGGACGAGGTTTGGTATCAGTGATCGCTTTGACGAGCGGCCTGGAGTCGCTGCTGGCGAGGGCGAAGAATAGATGTTGATTCACCTCGAAATTAAACATCATTTGTAATCGCTCGCCGAATTCGCCAAAGTATTTCAGGTCTGTATTCGGCAGCACATTCGCCTCAGCCAGGATGATCGCCTCTCCTTTTCGCCAAGTCAGGAATTCGCTGAAGGCTCTCAGCATGTCGTATTGCTCGGTGGGCCTGGTCACGCTGGCGCCTTTTTTCGAAATGACAAATGGAACGGCATCCATCCTGAAGCCGGAGACTCCTAGTTGCAGCCAGAAACCCATGATCTTAAGGATCTCTGCCTGCACGTCCGGATTGGCGGTGTTGAGGTCGGGCTGAAAGTCATAGAAGCGATGAAAATAATATGCCTTCGCCTTCTTGTCGTAGTTCCATGTCGACTTCTGCACGCCGGGAAAAACTATGCCTGAGCCGGCATTTTTTGGTTTTGTGGCTGACCAGACATACCAGTCCCTGTATTTCGACTTTGAATCGCGGCATGCTTCCTGAAACCAGGGATGCTCGTTCGAGGTATGATTCACAACGAGATCGATGAGGACACGCATTCCGCGCTGTTCGCAGCCTCGCGTAAATTCGACGAAGTCGCCGAGAGTGCCATATCGCGGATCGACACCGTAGTAATCCGCTACATCATAACCGTCGTCCTTGCAGGGAGAGGGCTGAAACGGCATCAGCCACAGGGCGGTGACTCCGAGTCCCTGCAGGTAATCCAACCGGCGCAACAGTCCTTGGAAATCCCCTATACCGTCGCCATTTGCATCCATATAAGTGGCAACAGATAAACAGTAGATGACTGCATTTTTGTACCAAAGATCATTGATCATGTGAGCAAATTTCCAGTCTGCAAATTAACCCTCAGAAGTTAGGTGAGATGCAGGAGTCGATCCGGTGGCAGCATGGAATCGTCTACGAGATTTACCCGCGTTCGTTTTCAGGATAATCGTGGGACGGACTAGGATGGAGGGACTATGAACATCAATTTTTCGGACAAGATTGTGCTGGTGTCCGGTGGAACGGGCGGTTTGGGGAACGCAGTTAGTCTCGCGTTTCTCGAAGAAGGCGCGAGACTAGTGGTGACCTATCGAAAAGAAGAGGAGTACGCCGCACTGAAAATAGCTGCCGGTGGGAAAGCAGCAGCACTAGAGGGATCTATCGCCGATGTTACCGACGAGCGTGCGACGGCGGAATTAGTCACTGGCATCGTCGCTCGACACGGCAGGGTGGATGCCTTAGTGAATACGGTCGGCGGCTACGCAGGTGGTGTGGCGCTGTGGGAGTTGGAGACGAAGGTACTCGACGCGATGCTTTCGCTCAACCTGCGTTCGGGCTACGCCCTGGCGCGTGCCGTGCTGCCTGCGATGCTGAAACAACGGCATGGATCCATCGTGAATGTGGCAGCGAAGGCGGCGCTCGATCATGGAGCAGGTGCAGCTGCCTATGCTGCCTCGAAGGCGGCGGCGGTAGCGCTGATGGATTCGCTGGCGGCGGACGTCAAGGGCACGGGTGTGAGGGTGAACTCCGTCCTTCCAAGCATAATCGATACGGCCACTAACAGGCGAGCGATGCCGAATGGGGATTTTGCCGCATGGCCGAAGCCTGAGGAGATTGCACAGGTGATCCTATTTTTGTGCAGTGATAACGCTGCGGTGATCCATGGTGCGGCTGTCCCGGTCTATGGAACCAGTTAGAGGTATTGTTGATTTTTCTATCTTCCTGGTGCCAGTATTCCGATTGGGACTGGACTTGTGAGGGGCTGGCAGGAAGAATGTTTGGCAAGGCACCGACGGGGAGGGCGCGCGATGCGACCAGATTATTTGGCTCCTCTTCTGATTGGGTTAGTCGCGTTTGTTGTGCCGTCGGGACAGGCTGGTGCCCAGGTAACACTGCCGAACGTGCAGCAGCTTCCGCCATCATCCCATGCGACCCTTCCTCCTGTTCCCACAATTTCGTGCGATGTGTCGGCGGCGAACGTGTCGGCGGGGCAGAGCGTGGAGGTGACGACGCGGTTAGTACGGGGCGATGCGGCGGGGCTGGAGTATACCTTTGAGACTAGCGCAGGCAAGCTGACCGTTGCGGGCGCGAATGCGAGGACAGCACGGCTGGATACCTTGGGCGTGACGGGTGGTCGGGAGATCCATGTTACGTGCGTGGTGGTGGATAGGTATGGACGAAAAGTTTCCTACAGCAAGATGATTCATCTAGGCAGCGGGAATACTGTGGGTGGGTTATTGCCTCCACATTCGCCTACCACTGTGAAGAGCTCTCCAAACGCTGAGAAGGTTGAGGTGCCGGAGGTGAAGAACGTTGCGCCTCCTCCTTCTCCTCCACCACCTCCGGCACCGGTCGTAGCTCCGAAGCGCGGTGTGCCGCCGCCGGCGGAGGCCGCTAAGCCGCCAGCGCCACAAAAAGCGGAGGGTACTTCTAAAGCTGCGCCCGGGCCAGGGCCTGTGCAAACCGTTGGAGCCACTTCTGCTGATGGGAAGCCCAGTGCAGATGCGGGAACGAATGAGTATGCCGAGGGCTTGGCAATTCAGAAGTGGGAAAAGGAGCTGAAGACGGGAAAGATTGAGTACAACCTCCCGACGAAGATGTCGCTGCCGGATGCAACGACGGTGAGTGTGGTAGTGCATGGGTACGAAGATGTCGTCGGTCCGGTCCCAGTGGGCGCCCAGTCGGCATCGCTTAGGGTGTCGCAGCGAATGCGGGTCGAGTTGAGCGCGGAGGAGAATCCGAATGAATTCAAGATTGAGCCAGTTGGGACGGAGGACGTGCAACTGGTGCCGATCGATGGCACCGCGCGGTGGGAGTGGAAGGTGACGCCGAAGGAGCCGGCCACTGACCAGAAGCTGACGATTCGAGCGTTGCTGATCTACCCGAACGATCCGAGCAAGGCGGCCGTGGAGATTACAAGCTATACAGCCGACGTTTCGGTGCAGGTGGGAAGTGTGTGGGAGTGGGCCAAGTATCTATTCTGGAACGACCCGGTTGGGTTGCTGAAATACCTGCTGCCGGGGGGCGCGGGATTCGCGTTTGTGGCAGGGCTCGTGGTGTGGTGGTGGAAGCGCAGGCATCCGGGGAAAAGGGACAAAGAATAGAGGTTAGGGGTGCGAGGGAGCGGTGATCCTGACGAAGTACCTTCCGGGTGCGACTGCGAGGAACGAGAATGCGCCAGTGTCGTCGGAGCGCGTAGTGCGGGAGATTTTGGTTTCACTGTCTTCGAGGGTAATTTGCGCATTGGAGATGGTGGCTTCATCGGTGCCGGAGAGCACAGAGGCGCTGGGGGCATCGGGTAGTTGGATGGCGGGGGTCGCCGCGTGTTGTTGTTGGGCGAGAAGATCTATTTCGCAGGGAACAATCAGAAGAAGGAGAACGCAGAGAAGTCTGGTTGGAAAGGGGGTTACATCGCGGCTTGGCACAACCCATATCTACCGCCGCTTGTCCAAAAAGTCGAATGCCCGCAAGAATGCGGGAGGGTGTGGGAAAGGGCATGGAAATTATTTGTAGTCACAGAATATAGGCAAGCTAGCTGATGTGGAAAGAAGACAAGAGGGCTGTTCCAGGGAAAAGTGGTAACTTTTAGGCTTGACGCGGTGAGAAGCGATGTAGAACTGGGCGATGGGGATGGCTTTCCTGGGGAGAACGAACAGGGCGTTCCGCTCTGGACCGGATTGGTTGCGGCGTCGAATGGCGTAGACCTTGTTGATCTCGTCAGGCATATACTCCCGTCGACTTCTGCGTTCACCCCAAGCGCGTAAGCCTAACTCATCTGTCCAGCGACGATGAAAGGCGTTATTGCGGACAGGTCTCGATCGCCATTAGAGGGCAGGTTGGAGGCGAGCACCGATTGGGCTACTCTAGCCGCGGGCAAATCAGCGCCCGCAGTCTTTGCGGCCTCCATAACCAGATCCATGTCCTTGCTCATCAGCCGCAACGGAAATTCCGGGGAGTAGTTGTTGTCTTTGATCTTTTGAAACTTTCCTCCAAACGCCGGAGGTATTACCGTTGTTCTGGATAAAACATCGAGCAGGACATTCCTATCAATTCGAAGATGCTCTCCCAGTGAAACTGCCTCAGCAATTGCCTGCATGTCGACTCCGAGGAGAAGATTGACAACCAGCTTCATCATGATGCCAGAAGAACCGGGCCCGATTAGGAACCATTGTTTGGCAAGGGATTCGTAGATCGATGTGCATTTCTTGAAGGTATCCTGGTCGCCGCCAGCGAGTAGTGTGATAGTCCCTGCCTCGACCGCCGGCGTCGAACCTGAGATAGCGAGATCCAGTAAGTCAATGCTTCTGGCGGATGCTTCTTGGTGGAGAAGGCGAGATAGTTCTGGCGAGATCGTGCTCATCTCAAGAATGATGGTTCCGGGCTTCGCCGAAGAAAAAACACCGCCGTCATCCAAATATACAGAGTGAACAGCAACGTCATCGGCCAAGGAGGACAGGACTATCTCCGAATCGGCGACGAGCTTCGCAATCGACGATGAAATCGCTACTCCATCACGAGCCAGAGATTTTGCAGGATCCAGACTACGATTCCATGCTTGAACGTTCCACCCTGATGAGTGCAAGCGTCGCGCTAAGCGGCTCCCCATAAGACCCAGGCCGATAAATCCAATTCTGGCTGTGCGTTTATTAATTGTGTCTTGTGGTGTGGCTGTCACGTTATCTCCTCGCGGACGTTGGAGGTCCTTTGCCGTCATCAAGGTCTTAAGAGCATTCGCAATGCCAGAGTCGGCGCAGGCGGTGAACCTGCGAAGCCATTGGATATAGGAGTGTTAGGGTAGAACAGGCTAAAGCAGTTTATAAACGCGGCAGCGGTATGAGTCGAATTGTCGACAGACGCCCAAAATCTTTCGACACGTAAATTGGCAAGTGGCTAGCACGAGTTTGCGGAAACGCACAGCCTCGGGAGTGCATCCAGGAGCGGGCAGATGAGCGGTGGCAGAATGAGAACGAGTCTGATCGTGCCGACCACAAAGGCCGATGCTGGAGATAGCGCACTTCTTCCTCCTGCGATCTTTCATGCAACCTATCGCTTTGAGGTTTGTCTAAGGGATGAGGAGAGAGGCCGTCAAACTCGAAAATAGTGTACTCTGCGAATCGCGAGCGAACGTGCCGGCTTCTCGGCATCTGAAGACCCACCTTCGGAGTGAGTAAAAAGCAAGAAGAGGAGATTTGTGCAGATGAGTTATGTGTTCGATGAGAAGCGGTATGACGGAGCGCAGTTTCGGCGGTGCGGGCAATCGGGGATTGTATTGCCGCCGGTATCTCTTGGGCTGTGGCAGAATTTTGGCGGCGTGGATGTCTTCGAGACTGGCCGGGCGGTGATCCGGCGAGCGTTTGATCGTGGCGTGACCCACTTTGACCTGGCGAACAACTATGGGCCGCCGTATGGGTCCGCCGAGGAGAACTTCGGGGAGATTCTGCGAAAGGACCTTCGCGACTATCGGGACGAGCTCATCGTGTCGACGAAAGCGGGATGGGATATGTGGCCTGGGCCTTACGGCGTGGGCGGCTCGCGCAAGTATCTGCTGGCGTCGTTGGATGGGAGCTTGCGGCGCATGGGCCTCGAGTATGTCGACATTTTCTACTCGCACCGGCCGACGATGGATGTGCCGCTTGAAGAAACGATGGGTGCGCTCGTGGAGGCGGTTCGGCAAGGCAAGGCTTTATATGTGGGCATCTCGTCGTATAGTCCCGAGCGAACGCGTGAGGCGGCACAGATTTTGAAGAGCGAAGGGGTACCGCTGCTGATTCATCAGCCGTCGTACTCCATGCTGAACCGCTGGGTGGAGAAGGAATTGCTCGGCACGCTGGAGGAGCTGGGCGTCGGCTGCATCGCCTTTTCGCCTCTGGCGCAGGGACTTCTGACGAACAAGTATCTGAACGGGGTGCCTGAAAATTCGCGCGCGAACACTGAAGGTTCGTTTCAGAAGGACTTCCTGAGCGAGGAAAATCTGGAACGTGTGCGGGGGCTGAACGAAATTGCGAGCGGACGCGGGCAGACGTTGGCACAGATGGCGATTGCGTGGGTGCTACGTGACAAACGGGTCACTTCGGCGCTGATCGGCGCTCGTAATGTGGAGCAGCTCGACAACTCGCTCGATGCGGTTAGGAAACTCCAGTTCACGGAGACAGAGCTGAGCGAGATTGATCGCTACGCGCAAGAGGGAGCGATTGATCTCTGGAGAGAGGCCCGCGAGGGAGCGGCGTAGCGAAAAGAGTGAAAGACGCTCGTTAATGGGGCTCTGAAGTCCGCGCAAGTTGACTGAGTTTCATTACGTTGAGACTGTATAGCCACTCGGATATCGACGCCTCTTCGATCGTTTTGATTCGAGGAGTACGAATTTTCTGAATGGAGGTTCTCGATATCGGCTTCCGGTCGAAATTTGCGTTGAGCAACACATATCAGGCCAACGGGTGACGGCTCGTTCACATTGTTCCCATATCCAGCTGTGCTGAAGATTCCAGATACGCGAGCTTGCTGGCCTCGCATTCGAGGCTACATGGACCCCCGGCGGCATGTGATGATGTGGAATCAATAAGCGGCTCCACATCATCACTACCCCTCCACCGCCGCCGCTGGTTCCCGATCAAACGCGGCTTCGTTTGTGCGGCGGACAACCCCGAACGCTTCGATGAGACCTAAGTGAGAGCGTCGTTCGCTACCGTAGGCTGGCGGAGAGTGAATGTTCCACAACGGTAGCGTTCGCGGCTGCTTTTGTTTCGGCCTTAGTGGGATCAACCTTCATCCCATATTCCTGACCTTCGACCCAAACCCGATTCAGGTATTCGGTGCCTCCGTATTTATGGAAGGTGACATCGGAGTGGGGATGAGGCTGCGCAGAGTGCGTCGGTATGAATTCAACGAGCGCCGAATGCAAGCCATCGTTACTCTGGATCTGCAATATGCTTTCATCCATATCGGACTGGGTGATTTTGTAGGAGCCCGCCGGCATCTTGGCGTTGCCTGCGTAAAACGGAAATGAGGTTGTGAAATCCACGCCGTTCGCGATCTGTGCGGCGAGAGGCATCACGGACAACACGGAGAGCAACCCCATCCCTACAACTAGTTTGCTTAGGTTCTTCATAAGATATCCTCGATTTCATTCGCATTGCTTATCGCATTGCTTCTTCCTCTAGGAGCACCTGTAATGCCATTCTTGATGGGTTTCTCAGTTAGCTATACAAATTGAACTTAACTAGTTTCTCTCCATATCTTTCACTAGTCGGAGTCGCCTCCCTGGCACTTCTAGTGGGCAGAGCTTTTGCGCTCGTGCATGTCGACAAAACGCCAGACGTCGACTACATTTCGACTGATTGTTACCAGAGACTGACAGGAGCCAATACCGCTATAGTCAGGAAATACATAGCCAGCTTTGTCTGCATAACCCCAGAGAATCAGTTTGTCCCGATTGCGAACAATGGACTCCTGCGGCCCGATCTTGCCTCCCAGATGAACGCACGGTTTTGCCTCGACCAAACAGCCATGCGTCGCGGCAAATAGTCCAGCTCCACTCCACATGTTCTCTCGGCAATACAATCGGGAAGGCGGCGCTGGCGATTATTGCGGCAACGGGGCTGGTTCCTGCGGCGCAGGCCAAATCGCATCCTGGCTGCTTTGGAGGCCAGGTCGAAAAATCCCGAGCTTTTGCATCTTGCAGATCAGAGTCGTGCGCTTCAAGCCGAGTTTGGCAGCGGCACCTTTGGGGCCACCGATCACCCAGCCAACTGCTTCAAGCGTTTGCAGAATCAGAGCGCGCTCCGAGTCCCTCAGAGTCGTTGCAGCAGGAAATGCGGTGGCATCCTTAGACACCGTGGTTGGCAGAGGATTGGGTAATACTCCAAGGTTAGAAAGGATCACGGCACGTTCGATCAGATTTTGCAACTCGCGGACGTTACCGGGCCACCAGTGCGAACAGAGCGCAGACATTGTCTCCGGAGGGATGTGTTTGATTTGCTTACCCATTCGCCGGCAAAAAATCTCGACAAAATGCGTCACTAGGACCGGAATATCTTCACGGCGCTCCCGCAGTGGTGGCAGCATGATCGGAAATACATTGAGGCGGTAGTAGAGGTCGCTGCGAAATTCGCCGCGGTTCACCATCTCCGTCAAATCACGGTTGGTCGCTGCTACCAGCCGAACGTCCCCTTGGTGAGTCCTAGTGCTGCCCAGGCGCTCGAACTCCTGTTCCTGTAGTACTCGCAGTAGTTTTGGCTGCAGCGCCAAGGGAATATCGCCGACTTCGTCGAGGAAGAGCGTACCTTTGTCGGCCAGTTCGAAACGACCAATCCTTTGCGCTATGGCTCCGGTGAAGGCTCCTTTTTCGTGGCCAAACAGTTCGCTTTCCAATAGATCCAGCGGAATGGCAGCGCAATTCAGTTTTACGAATGAACGTCCGCACCGCGAGCTGATGTTGTGAATCGCACGCGCGATCAGCTCTTTACCCGTGCCTGTTTCGCCTTGGATAAGAACGGTGGAATCTGTAGGCGCGACGCATTCGACTTGCTGGAGCACCGCCTCCAGA
>Ga0210392_10002122_pt1 | contig 10228 bp, 9 predicted proteins | sample IncBWC30OmetaG_FD_161057 | JGI IMG/M metagenome (GOLD analysis project Ga0210392, IMG submission 161057) | Forest soil microbial communities from Barre Woods Harvard Forest LTER site, Petersham, Massachusetts, United States - Inc-BW-C-30-O ...
GTCACCGCGACGCCGATCGGCAACGCCTCCGACATCACCCTGCGCGCGCTTCGCATATTGAAGGATTGCGACCTGATCGCGGCGGAGGACACCCGCGTCACCGGCAAGCTGCTCGGGATGCACGGCATCAGGGCGCCGCTCACCGCCTATAACGACCACAATGCGGGGCGCGAGCGGCCCAAGCTCATCGCCCGGCTGCGACAAGGCGCGCGCGTGGCGCTGGTCAGTGACGCCGGCACGCCGCTGATCTCCGATCCCGGCTTCAAGCTGGTGCGCGAGGCGGTCCAGGAGGGCCTGCCCGTCCACGCCATTCCCGGCGCCTCGGCGGTGATGACGGCGCTGGCGCTCGCGGGCCTGCCGACGGACCGGTTCCTGTTCGCGGGCTTTCTTCCGGTACGCTCCGGCGAGCGCAAGACGGTGCTGGGCGAGCTCAAGCCTGTGCGCGCCACGCTGGTGTTCTTCGAATCGGCGCAGCGGCTCGGCGACAGTCTCGCCGACATGGCCGAGGTGTTCGGCATCCGCACCGCCGCGGTGGCGCGCGAGCTGACCAAGCTGCATGAGGAAGTGCGCCGCGGCTTGCTCACGGATCTCGCCGCGCATTACGAAAAGAACGGCGCGCCGAAGGGCGAGGTGACGCTGATCGTCTCGCCGCCGCACGAGGCCGAAGCCGACATGCGCCGCGTCGATGCGGCGCTCGACAAGGCGCTGGAATTCATGCCGCTGCGCGCAGCCGTCGATCTGGTCGCCGAGATGCTGGAAGCGCCGCGCCGCGCCGTCTATGAGCGCGCGCTGGCCAAGAAAGACGATGGCTGAAGGCCGCCGCCGGGCAGCCGAGAAGCGCGGCCGGCGCAGCGAGACCCTGGCCGCGCTGCTGCTGCGGCTCAAATTCTATCGCATCCTGGGGCGGCGCGTGCGCACGAAACTGGGCGAGATCGACCTGATCGCGCGCGCGCCGTCGGGCGTCGTCTGCTTCATCGAGGTCAAGGCGCGCGCCCGCGGCGCCGAGGCCGCCGATGCGCTGGGCTCGCGCCAGCAGGCCCGCATCGCCCGCGCCGCCCAGCTCTATCTCGCCGGCCGTCCGGGCCTTGCGCCCAAGGGCACGCGCTTCGACGTGGTCAGCGTCATCGCGGGAAGCTTCCCGCGCCACCTGCGCGATGCGTGGCGGGCGGATGTTTGATGCCGGGGAGAAAAATGCTTTCAAACCCGAGCCCCGCCCTTCATCCTTCGACAAGCTCAGGATGAAGGGCTACATGAGGCCCGCAGCACACCCCTCATCCTGAGCCTGTCGAAGGATGAGGGTGCAGCCCCGCGGACTGCATCGACCATATGACCGACCACGAATCCCCTCTCGACTATCTCGACCGCATGGGCCGCGCGGGGGAGGGGCCGCACGACATCGCGGCCGCGGCGCTGATGCTGTCGAGCCTCGACCATCCCACCGTTCCGCTCGAGCCGGCGCGCGCGCATCTGGAGGAAGTGGCCGAGCTTGCGCGGAAGGAATCGCCGCTGATGTCGAACGCCGAGGACGGCGCGCGGCTGATCGCGAACCTGCTCGCCGGGCGCTGCGGCTATGACGGCGACCGGCTGACCTATGACGATCCGCGCAACGCCGATCTCATCCAGGTGATCCAGCGCCGCCGCGGCCTGCCCGTGGCGCTCGGCATCCTCTACATGCATGCGGCGCGCGCCGCGGGGCTCGGCGCGTCCGGGCTCGACACACCGGCGCATTTCCTGGTGATGCTGTCCAAGAACCGCGCCGAGGTGCTGATCGATCCGTTCAACGGCGGCGCGGCGCTCGATCCGGACCGTGCGGCCGGCCCGCCGCGCATGGGCGGCCCCGGCCATGCCCATCTCGCGCATCCCGTCAGCGACGGCGACGTCCTGCTCCGGCTGCAGAACAACCTGAAGATCCGCGCCCTGCATATTGGGGACCGCGGGCGGGCGCTCGAGATCGCCAAGCGCATGATCCTGATCGGTCCGGGCAAGGCGGAGCTCTGGCTCGACCTGGCGCGGCTGAACGAGGCCAACGGCGTCCTCGGCGATGCCCGCAAGGCCTATGAGGCATGCCTGGAGATCGCCCGGCAAGGCCAGGGCCTGCACAACGAGGCGGCGCTGGGGCTGGCGGGGCTCAAGCGGCGGATCAATTAGGACACCTGCGCTCTCATCCTTCGACAAGCTCAGGATGAGGGTTGTGATAAAACCCCTCGCCCTGAGCCTGTCGAAGGGCGACAAGCTCAGGACGAGGGTTTATCTAACTCCCCTTCACCCTGAGCTTGTCGAAGGGTGAGAGCCGCCCCGCGCAACAGGACGTATCGATGCCCCTCACAATTGCCATCCAGATGGACCCGATCGAGAAGATCGATATCTCCGGCGATTCCACCTTCGCGCTGGCGCTGGAAGCGCAGGCGCGCGGGCATGCGCTGCTCTATTACGGGCCGCGCGCGCTCACCTTCAACAACGGCGCGGTGACGGCGCGGGCGCGGCCGCTCAGCGTGCGCGCGACGAAGGGCGATCACTTCACCGTGGGCGAATCCTCCGTGTACGACCTTTCGCGCGCCGACGTGATCCTGATGCGCCAGGATCCGCCCTTCGACATGGCCTACATCACCGCCACCCACATCCTGGAGCGGCTGCATCCCAAGACCTTGGTGGTGAACGATCCGGCGCAGGTGCGCAACGCGCCGGAGAAGCTGTTCGTCACCGAGTTCAAGGATCTGATGCCGCCGACGCTGATCACCTCGGACCGCGCCGAGATCGACGCCTTCCGCGCCGAGCACAAGGACATCATCCTGAAACCGCTCTACGGCAATGGCGGCGCCGGCGTCTTCCGCGTGCGCCCCGACGACGAGAATCTCGGGGCGCTCATGGAGATGTTCACCGCCTTCTACCGCGAGCCGGTGATCGCGCAGCGCTATCTTCCCGAAGTGCGCCAGGGCGACAAGCGCATCATACTTGTTGATGGCGCGTTCGCGGGCGCCGTCAACCGCGTGCCCGCCGCCGGCGAGGCGCGCTCGAACATGCATGTCGGCGGACGTCCCGAAGCCACGGCGCTGACGCCGCGCGAGAAGGACATCTGTGCCGCGCTCGGGCCGAAGCTGAAGGAACGCGGCCTCATCTTCGCCGGCATCGACGTGATCGGGAATTACCTCACTGAGATCAACGTCACCTCCCCCACCGGCATCCAGGAAGTCAAACGCTTCGGCGGCGCGGACATCGCGGCGATGATCTGGGATGCGATTGAGGGGAAGCGGAAGTAGCTCTTCATTTTAAAAAATCGTCATGGCCCGGCTTGTCCGGGCCACCCATGGAAATCTTCGCCGAGGTTGCATATAATCCACTTATGCGACGTGAACGCATCTACTACGTCTACATCATGGCGAGCGGCCCTCACGGCACGCTCTACACCGGCGTGACCAACGACATCGGTCGTCGCGCTTATGAGCATCGCGAAGGTTTGATCGAGGGCTTTACGAAGAAATACGACGTCAAACGATTGGTCTATTTCGAAGAATATCCAACTGCGGCGGATGCCATACGCCGCGAAACACGCATCAAGAAATATTTCCGCGCATGGAAGATCAACCTCATCCTCGCCGTGAACCCAAATTGGGAGGATCTCGCGGAGAAACTGCGCCTGTGATCCATGGGTGGCCCGGACAAGCCGGGCCATGACGAGTTTTATTTTTTGGTGGAGCAGAGAGCTTTACGCCCCGCCCCCGAACCGGCTCATGTATCTTGGGTCCATGTCCTTGACGGGGAGATAGATGAGCACGTCGGTGGTGGCGAATTGGTGGTCGAGGACGGCGCCTTCGCCGATCAGGCAGCCGGCGCGCAGATAGCCCTTGATCATCGGAGGAAGCGCGCGCAGCGCCTCCTTCGCGTCGATCGCGTCCTTGGGCATGCGGTTCATCTCGACGTAGAGCTCCGGGCGCGCGCGTACGCGAAGATGCGCCGGCATCGGGTGATAGTGGTGCAGATAGGAGAGCGGCAACGCCAGCGCGTCCGGATCCGTACCCTGAAACGAGGCGCAACCGAACATCAGCTCGCAGGAGAAGCGCGCGACGTAAGCCATGAGCCCGCGCCACAACAGCTGCATCGTCGAGGTCCTGCTGCGCCACTCTTTCAGGATGCAGGAGCGGCCGAGTTCGAGGAAGCGCGAGCCCAGGGGCCACGCCGCGATCATCGGGCCGAGATCGTATTCGCCGGAGGTGTAGAAGCCGCCGGCCTTCCTGGCATATTCGTCGCGGATCATGCGGTAGGTGCCGACCACGGCGGGCTGGCCGTCCTCGTCGGCGGCCGAGCGGTCGATCACCAGCAGATGATCGCAGAATTCGTCGAGGCGGTCGAAGTCGCGGCGCTGGGCGCGCATCTGCGGCGTCGGCGTCGCCGACATCTCCTCGTAGAACACGCGATAGCGAAGGCGCTGCGCCGCCTCGACCTCGGCCTCGGTCTCGGCCAGGCGCACTTCCAGGACGCCGGTGACGGCAAGAACCGGCCAGCGATCGGCACGGCCTTCAAAAGGACCGGGCTCGTGGATGTTGACCAACCTTTCCTACCCTTCGCCGCGCCTTAAAGCTTCATGAGCTCGCGTTTCGCTTGGCAGGAATTTTAGCCGAGGCCATGTGACAACACAAACCGTGCGGCGCAAGAGGAATAAAACGCGCGGATACGCGCTATTCCGCCGCCGGATGCAACGTGCGCTGACGCCGGTCGAGAAGCAGGAACAGGAAGATCGCCGGCACGCCGATCAGCCCCGCGCCGATGAAGAAGATCGCATAGGCTTCCATCAATCCGACCTTGGCACTCAGGCCCTCCACGATGGCGCCGGAAAACCCCTTCAGGATCTTTCCCGCCCAGGCATAGGTCGAGGACAGCAGCGCATATTGGGTCGCGGTGTAGCCGATGCTCGTCAGGCTGGACATGTAGGCGACCAGCGTGACGCCCGCGATGCTGATGGAGATATCGTCGAAAGCCATCACCGCCATGAAGAGGGGAATGTTCGGCCCGGTGAAGGTCAGAAGCGCGTGCGCGGCGATGCCGCAAGCCTGCATCACGCCGCCGAGAATCAGCGCGCGCATGTATCCCAGCCGCAGCGACAGAAAGCCGCCCGCTGCGATGCCGAGGAATATCGCGGCGAGACCGATGGTGGCGCGCGCGCCGCCGACGACGTCCTTGCCGATGCCCAGATCGTGGAAGAACGGATTGGTCATCGGCCCGCGCACGAAATCGGGAAGCCGGTACAGGCTGATCGCGAGCAGCATCAGGAGTGCTGCCGCGCCGTGGGTCTTGAAGAAGACGATGAACGGCCCCGCCACCGCGTCGAAGAAGCCGCGAAAGCTCCACAGCGGTCTTTCATCGGCATTGCGCGCCACCGCTTCATCGGCGCGCATCGGCTCCGCGGCAAGGAAGCTGGCGGTCAGCCCGATCGCCATGGCGACGCCGCAGAACGTGTAGGACAGCGGCCATCCCAGATGCTGCGCCGCGATCAGGATCAGCGCGTCGGTGCAGAGCATGGCGACGCGATATCCCAGCGTATAGGCCGATGTCAGAAGGCCGAGTTCGTCGGCATCCTGCGCGATCTCGATCCGCCAGGCGGCGATGGCGATGTCCTGCGTCGCCGAGGAGAACGCGACCAGCAACGCGCAGGCGCTGAGCACGCCCAAGCCGTAACGCGTGCCCACGAACGCCATCGCGAACAGACCGATCGCCGTCGATATCTGGGACACGACCATCCAGCCGCGGCGCTGGCCCAGCGCCTTCAGCGACGGCACCCGATCCAGGATCGGGGCCCAGAGGAATTGCAGCGAATAGGCGATCCCCACCCACGAGATGATGCCGATCGCGGTCAGCGTCGTTCCCTCGTCGCGCAGCCAGAAGCCGAACGTGTTGCCGACCAGCAGGAACGGCAGTCCCGACGAGAAGCCGAGCGCCAGCATCACCAAGGTGCGCGGGCGCAGATAGGCCTGGAACGGGTGGCGCTTCGCCGCTTTCGCGTCGCTCATGCGGCGGCGCTATCGGCGCCGGCGGGAAAGAAGGTTTGGAACATCTGGTCCAGCAAGGCAGGGTCGACGGGCTTGGTGAGGAAACCATCCATTCCCGCTTCCTTGCAAGCCCACTTGCCGGTCTCCATCGCATCGGCGGTCAGCGCGATGATCGGCGTGCGCGCCCGCCCATAGGAGAGCTCGTCGGCGCGGATCGCCCGCGTCGCCTCGATCCCGTCCATCCCGGGCATGTGGATGTCGGTGAGCACGAGGTCGAAGCGCTCCTCGTTCATCGCCGCGACCGCGGCATCGCCAGTCGTCACTTCCCGGACCTTGTGGCCGCGCCGGCGCAGAAGCTCGCGCGTCAGCAGCGCGTTGACCGGATTGTCCTCGGCGAGGAGCACCTTGAAGCCGCGCACAAGCCGGGCCGCCTGCGGCTTGACCGCGGGCGCCGGTTGCGGTTCGGGCGTCACCTCGAGCTGGGTGCGGAAACGCTCGACGAAGGCCGTCTGCCGCACCGGCTTGACGAGGAAGCCGGCGAAGCCTTTCGCCAGCATGTCGTCGAGCTTGCCGCGCGCCGCCGGCGCCAGCAGCACGAAGGAGGGGATATCGGGATCGGGTGCTGCGCGGCTGTCCGGCACGGCGCCGGCGCCGGCGTCGACGAGGACATAGTTCAGCGTCTCGTCGTCGCCGTCCTCGGAGAAGGCGCTGACTTCGCCGCCCGAGGCGCGAAGCTGCGCCGTCAGGCCCTCGCGCAGCAGCGCGTTGCGCGTGACGATGGCGAAGCGCAGGCCGTCGAGCGGGCGCATCTGCGGCAAGACCGGCGCGCCGGCGACGACGATCGCGGGCAAGGTGAACCAGAAGATCGAGCCCGATCCGAAGGCCGGCTCGATGCCGATCTCGCCGCCCATGCCTTCGATCAGGCGCTTGCAGATCGCAAGCCCGAGTCCCGTGCCGCCGAATTTGCGCGCATGGCTGGAATCGGCCTGGACGAATTCCTGGAAGATCTCCTTGCGCTTTTCGACCGGCACGCCGACGCCGGTGTCGCGCACCTCGAAGCGCAGATAGTGGCGCTCGCGGCCTTCGATCATCTGCGCGTCGATGCGCACGCCGCCCTTCTCGGTGAACTTGACGGCGTTGCCGATGAGATTGTTGAGCACCTGGGTCAGGCGCACGCCGTCGGTGCGCACCGATTGCGGCACGTCGGGGGCGGTGATGGCGACGATCTCGACGTCCTTGGAATGGGCGCGCGGCGCCTGCAATTCGATGACGCGCTCGATCAGGGGGCGAAGCTCGACCTGATCTTCCTCGTAACGCATCATGCCGGATTCGATCTTGGAGAAATCCAGGATGTCGCCGATCAGCGCCAGCAGCGCCTCGCCCGATTGCTCGATCGCCTGGACGTAGCTGCGTTGTTCGCTGCGCAGCTCCGTCTCCAGCAACAGCCGCGCCATGCCGAGCACGCCGTTCATCGGCGTGCGGATCTCGTGGCTCATCGTCGCGAGGAAGCCGGACTTGGCGCGCGAGCCCGCCTCGGCGCGGTCGCGCGCTTCGGTGAGCGCGTCCTCCAGCGCCTTGCGCTCGGTGATGTCGCGGCCGACGCTCTGCACCTCGACGAGGCGGCCCATGCCGTCGCGCACCGCATAATCTTCCCAGGCGAGCCAGCGCCAGCCATACGCCGTGCGCACCTGCTGGTCGTAGCGCACGCGCGCGCGCCCGGTCTCCAGCCCCGCGAAGCTGCCGAAGGCGGGGGCGCGGCTCTCGGGATGCGGATCGGGGGCAAAGGGCCTTCCGACCGCGGATTTCGGGTTGAGGCCGAAGAGCTTGAAGAACGCGTCATTGCCGTAAGTGAGGCGGCTGTCGGCGGCACGGCGGAAGATCGCGTCGCCCTGCGCATCGACCAGGCCTTTGTAGCGGGTTTCGCTCTGGTTGAGCTGGGCATTGGCGGCCGCGGCGGCGGCGAGCGAGGCTTCGAGCCGCCCGGCCACCGCCTTCATCTGCGCCGCCTGACGGTCGAGCAACTCGCTGCGCCGCCGCGCCAGCAAATAATCGTGCAGCAGGAAGACGATGGAGACGCCCAGAAGGGCCGCGAAGACCGGCCGCGGCAACAGGCTCAACGTGCCGTTCAGCACGACGTCGCCGACCCCCGCCAGGAGCATGGCGAAGGCTGTCAGGCCAAAGAAAATCCGAAGCCCGCGCGTCAGCCGAAATACCCCTGGGGAAGACGGCCTCAGTAGGGCCCGGCCGTGCTTGAGGAATGCTTAAAATGCGCGCGTTTTGGACCGGCGGCGAAAAGGGTTAATGTCACGCTCACCACAATAAGAAATTGGGGTCATTCAAAAGGGAGGATTTCATGCGTTTCTCAACGCTGGCTTTGGCCGGCGCATTCGTTCTCGCCGCGGGCACGGCGCAAGCCGACGATCCGATGGCCAACACCTACGCCAACACGGTCACCACCAAGAGCGCCAAGGACGGTGCGACCGGCACGCTGATGTTCAATGCCGACGGCTCCTACAGCGCCAATACGACCGGCCCCGACGGCAAGCCGTTCACCTATCAGGGCAAATGGACGCTGAAGGACGGCGGCGCGACGATCTGCCTTGCGCCGACGCTGCCCAAGCCGCCGCCGCCGAGCTGCTCGCCGCTCACCAAGCACGCCGTCGGCGAGACCTGGAACGTGACCAACGACCAGGGCGAAACCTTCGCGGTCTCGATGACCGCGGGACGCTGATCTGTTTTGACCTCCCCCTTGTGGGGAGGTCGAAAAATCCGAAGGATTTTTCGGGTGGGGGCCGGTGCAAGCCCCCACCCGAAATCTCTCCGCTTCGCTGCGAGATTTCGACCTCCCCACAAGGGGGAGGTAAACTCCGTCCCCTCACCCTGAGCTTGTCGAAGGGTGTCACAAAAGCTTCACCCAACTGTGATGTGCGTTGCATCGAAAACGGACGTGATGCGCCCCATAAGCGCCAGGGGGCAGGTCACGGACGGTCGTGCTGCGCTTAAGGGGTTGTTCTGAAAGAGTTTTCCATGAATCGGTGGAAACTTTCAGCGCCATCCTCCGCCTCGCAGGCTTTTGCGTTTAAGACAGTGGCGCCCCATCCATGGCCGATATCGCTTTGACCGAAAATCTTGTCGCCAGCCGGGCAGACACGGTGCGCCGCTTCGGCCGCCACGATCTCGGCTTCCATAGCCTCACCGCGGTCGCGGCGTTGATCGTCGTCCTGGTGTTCGCGGGGGTCATCGTCTCGCTCATCATCGGCGCGATGCCGTCGATGCAGAAGTTCGGGTTTTCCTTCATCACCTCGGACGCCTGGGACCCGGTGGCGGAAAATTACGGCGCGCGCGCCTCGATCTACGGAACGCTCGTCACCTCGGCCATCGCCATGCTGATCGCGGTGCCGGTCGGCATCGGCATCGCGATCTTCCTGACCGAGATCTGCCCGCGCAGCCTGCGCCGCCCGATCGGCATCGCCATCGAGCTGCTCGCCGGCATCCCCAGCATCATCTACGGCATCTGGGGCCTGTTCACCTTCGCCCCGGAATTCCAGCAGACGCTCGAGCCGTGGCTGATCGCGATCTTCGGCAAGGTGCCGGGCGTGGAGGCGCTGTTCGCCGGGCCGCCTTACGGCATCGGCATCTTCACCGCGTCGCTGATCCTGTCGATCATGATCCTGCCCTTCATCTCGGCGGTGACGCGCGACGTGTTCGAGACCGTGCCGCCGATGCTGAAGGAAGCCGCTTACGGGCTGGGTTGCACGACCTGGGAGGTGATGTGGCGCGTGGTGCTGCCCTTCACGCGCGCGGGCGTCGTCGGCGGCGCGATGCTGGCGCTCGGCCGCGCCCTCGGCGAGACCATGGCGGTCACCTTCGTCATCGGCAACGCCCATCACATCCAGGGCTCGCTGCTGGCGCCGGGCACGACGATCTCGGCCACCATCGCCAACGAGTTCAGCGAGGCGACGACGCCGATGTACCAGTCGGCCATCATCGAACTCAGCCTGATCCTGTTCTTCATCACCTTCGTCGTGCTGGCGTCCGCCCAGCTGATGCTGCGCGCGCTCGAGCGCCGCACGGGATCGGCGCCATGAAAAATCCCGCGCTCTACGCAAGGCGCAAGGCCTGGAACGGCATGTTCCTGATGCTGTCGGTCCTGGCCGCTGTCTTCGGCATCGTCTGGCTCGCCTTCATCCTGGGCGATCTCGGCTATAACGGGCTCAGCAGCATCTCGCCGAAGCTGTTCACGATGA
>Ga0210392_10002123_pt1 | contig 10220 bp, 9 predicted proteins | sample IncBWC30OmetaG_FD_161057 | JGI IMG/M metagenome (GOLD analysis project Ga0210392, IMG submission 161057) | Forest soil microbial communities from Barre Woods Harvard Forest LTER site, Petersham, Massachusetts, United States - Inc-BW-C-30-O ...
AGATGATCAGAACGCCGAGCAGCATGATCGGGATCGGCACCAGCACGGCCACCAAGCTCAGGAAAATCCCGAGAATCAGGTGGTCGACGGCCATATTGAGCATCAAGCGAACGGCGAGCGTGATCGGCCGAACGATCAAGGAAATGACCTCGATCGGGAACACTAACCAAGCCAGGTACCAGGCCGGGCCGGCCAGGTGGGCGACGTAGCCGAAGCCATTCGCAGCTAAGCCGTACGCGTTGAAGCAAACGAAGACGACGATCGCGCAACCGAGCGTGACGCTCAGGCTGCTGGTGGCGACCGGAAAACCCGGAATCAAAGCCAGGATGTTCGAGAAGAACACGAACATGGCCGCTGCGCCGATCAGCGGGAAGTACTTCTTGGCGCGCTCGGCATCCATCACGCTCTTGGCGAGATCGTAGAAGTAGCTGAGGAATGCCTCTATGAATGTGCGCAGCGTGAGCCGGTCTTCCGGAACGACCGCGTCGTCCGGGTTGGCCAGTTGCGTGCGGACACGGGCTGCAACGGCGAGCACGAGCAGAGTCACGAACAACGCAGCAGCCATCGGTTCGAAGCTGCGCCAGCTCGGCGCCTCGTGCGTGACCACCGACTTGCCGAACGCCTGCGCGTTCTGCTCCAGGGTGTCGTGCATGTACGACAGCAGCAGCGTGAACCAAGTCGTATGCTCGGGCATTTCCTAACCTTCTCCGGAGGCTGCGGGGGTCGATTTCAGCTGTGAAATCGTGATCCCCACGGGCAGCGCGGCATAGCCGATGACGAGCGGCAACAAATGCGCGTAACCGCCTCGAACCAAAAATAAGATCCCCAAAAACATGACCGCGAACTTCAGCATCGCGAGCGGGATCCAAGCCGAACGAACGCCCGCGGGGTACAGGAAGCCGCGCACGGTGCGAGAGATGGCCCACAGGTTCCCGACCGCGAGCAAGACACCGAGCGCCACGCTCAAACGGCTGGACGGACCAAGCAAGGTCGGAGCACCAGCGGTCAGCAGCGCACCGACGATCGCAACCGACCAGATCGCCGTTGCGATGCTGTTTGGGTCAGTGCTCTCCGTCGCCGTGCTCATTGAATTTCTTCCGTGCCTCTCGTGCTTTTTGTTCTTCGGCTTCCGCGTCCAGATTTGCGCTCTTGAGCGCTCGCCAAACGAAGCGCGCTCCAGCTGCGAATCCGTAGGCCAGCCCGACTAGGGTGAAGATGCCGCGCGTGCCGAGCTTCTTGTCCGCCCAGTGACCGAGCCACAGGCCAAATAGAACGCTCGCCGCGAGCTCGAGGCCGACTGTTCCGTAGCGGCCGACACCTTTCCAGTCTTGCTGCACAAATGCTTCCAGCTAAGGAGAGCGGCGGTCGCTTAGCATGGCGTTCGGTTGGGGGTCAATCTGTGGGGCAAAGTGCGTGCTATCGTGGACAAATGCGTTGCGAGAGCTACGGCCTCGGTGCCCTTTTTCTGATCGCCGGTCACGCGCTCGCGGCCGAACCGGTGGCGGTGAATCCGCCACCGAAAAGCGCTGCCTCTGCAGCACCAAAAGCGCCGGCACCACCCAAAGCCGGCGATGCGCCGCCGCCCGAGTATTACGTCGAGCCGTCCGCGCCGCCCGACGGCGCTGTGCCCAGCGCGCCACCCGCGGCCGCACCAGCGCCAGGCGCTCCCAGTGCACCACCGCGTAGCGCGGCGCCCGACTCAGGTCCGCCTGGCCCGCCTCCACCGCCGCCGACCGACTCCAGCGCGGGCCAGATCTACGAGCCGCAGCCGCCCGGTTTCTATCCCTCGGGCGCGCCGCTGTACGATCCGCCCCCACCTCCCGAACCGCATCACGTCGCGCCGCGCACTTCGCTGTGGCTCGCCGCGCGCGCCGGGGTGTTCATTCCGTTCGGCAGCGCGTGGTCGCGCGGCACGACAGACGCTCAGGGCAACGTGAACTTCAAGGGCGTCCCATGGAGCGACTACGTCTCCTCGGGACCGATGTTCGAGCTCGATGCGGGCGCGCGGCTCTCCCGCAACTACAACGTTTTCGCGATTTGGGAACGCGCTCAGCTCGGTTCGGGCAGCGGAGACGTAACCGGCGGAGTCGGCAAGTCGAACGGCGGTGACACGGACTTCTGGGGAGTCGGTATTCGCGCGACCTCGGATCCCGACCGCGTCGGCTTCGTCACCGAGCTCGCGGTGGGCTGGCGCCGCGCGCGCGCTACGTACGACGACGGGAGCGAAGTTCAATTCACTGAAGCACCGTTCGAAGCCCGCCTCGGTCTCGGCGCGGAGTTTCGTCTCAACCAGTACGTGTCTCTGTCGCCGATGGCCACGCTCGGTGTCGGCTCGTTTGGTAAAATCGAGCGCAAGACGGGAAGCACCATCAAAGATCAGCAGGATCAAGACGATCAAGCCGACGGGCACGCCTGGGCGACCCTGACTTTCGGCGGCAATTTCGACTTGTTGGGCAGTAAGCGCTAGCCCGGCTGGGCTATGCTGCTGCCCCGATGCACGAGCTGCTGACGATCGTTCTGGCCACTTCCAATCACGGCAAGCTCCAAGAGCTGCGAGCGCTACTCGCGGATTTACCGGTCCAGTTTCTATCGGCGGCCGAGGTGCTCGGGGAGCAACCGAGCATCGTGGAAGACGGCGCGACCTTCGAAGCCAACGCGTTGATCAAAGCCCGAGCCGTGGCGCGGGCCACGCGCACCCTAGCCTTGGCCGACGACAGCGGGCTCGAAGTCGACGCGCTCGGCGGACGCCCGGGCGTGCGCTCGGCGCGCTTCGCTCACGAGCGCGCAACCGATGCCGAAAACAATGCGGCGTTGCTACGCGAATTGGAGAACATCGAAGAGGGCGCACGCGGCGCGCGCTTTCGCTGCGTGCTGGCCTTGATCGACCCCTGGCGGGAATCGGAAGTGCACGTCGCGGAGGGCAGCTGCGAAGGGAGCATTGCTCGCGCGCCGCGCGGCAACGGCGGCTTCGGTTATGACCCGCTGTTCGTCGTCGCCGGCCACGACGGCAAAGCCATGGCCGAGCTGTCCGAGGACGACAAGAACAAGGTCAGTCACCGCGCCCGCGCAGTGTCGGCTTTGCGCGGTATTTTGCTGAAGTTGGTCAACGAGCGCTTGGACGAAGCCGAGCGCATCGCCGGCTGAGTCAGCTCGGGCCGTCGCCCAAGTGAATCCAGATCCGCGTGCCCCGCGGCTCGCGCGGCTCGAAGGCAATGCTCCCGCCATGCGCTTCGATGATCTGGCGCGTAATCGCCAGCCCCAGACCGGTGCCGTTGCTCTTCGTCGTGAAAAACGGTTCGAATAGCCGCGCACGAGTGGCTTCATCGAGGCCGACGCCCTCGTCCTCGACCATGATGTCCGAGCCACCACCAGCGCCACTGCTCACCGACACGGTCACGCGACCGCCATTCGGCATCGCCTCGCGCGCGTTGCGCATCAGGTTGTACAACGCTTGCTTGATCTGTGCCTCGTCGACCGAAGCAGAGATCGGCCGCTCGGCGCTGCGCACCTCGAGCGTGACGCCCTGACTCTCCAGCTCGCGACGCATGAACTCAGCGGCTTCGCTGACCACTTCGCGCAGGTCCTCGACTTCTAGGCGCTGAGCCCCGCGCCGAGCGAAAGAGAGGTACTGACCACTGAGCGCCGTCAGACGCTCGACTTCGCGGCGGATGGCGCGCAATAGCTCGCGCGATTCCTCGCTGGCTTGGGCCAAATCGTCCTCCAAGAGCTCGACGTTGAGCGCGATCGAGGACAGCGGGTTTCGGATCTCGTGCGTGACGTGCGCCGCCATTTTGCCAATCGTGGCCAAGCGCTCGGTCGCGAGCAGCTCTTCGTTGGCCCGCGCGATGGCCGAGACCATGCCTTCGAAGGTCGCAGCCAGCTCGCCGATTTCGTCGTTCGAGCTGACAGCCACGCGCGGCTTCAAGTCGCCGCTGGCCACCGCCTTGGCGCGCTCGGTCACTTGCGCGAGCGGCCTGAGCACGCGCCGCGCGTACAGCGCCATGGCCACGCCCACGAGCACGGTGAGCGCCGCCAACGCCACCAGCAAGCGCATCGCCAGCACTTCGCGCTCGTGCGCGCGATCCAAGAGCAAGTCCACGTTGCGCAGCGCACGCTGCTCGAGCTGGTTCAGTCGCTTCGAGCCTTGCGAGCCGCGCGTCACTAGCTCGTCGCGCAGCATTTCCGCCGTGGCGTCGTCACGTCGCTCCAAGGCCTCGAACAGCCGGCTCAGGCGCTCCGCGTCGCCGGACAGGAACGACTCTATGGCGCTGGTTTCGGCAAATAGCTCCTTGCCGACCGTGCGCGCGCTCTGATCGCTGGAGGAGGCGAACGCGCGCGCGATGGCGGCCCGCACCTCGCCGAACATGCGCGGCCGACCAATGTGCAACGCGAGATCGAACCAAATCCGAATGTCGGCCGGGTTTCTGGCCGCGGTGATGTGATTGAGCTGAGTGTTCCAAGTATCCTGCTTGGCCACCAAATCGCGGACCGAAAGCGCCAACGGGAAGTAGCCGCTGCGCATCAAGCGCGCCTCGCGCGCCGCGTTGCGTTGCGCCACGACGCTCCAGCCCGCGGCCAACGCGAACGCAAACATGATCAGCACGTACGAGCCGAGCACGCGCGTCGCTACGGTGCGCTTGTTGCTGCGAAGCTTGTCACTCATGCGGCAGGCCGAGACTTGCCTCGACGACGCTGGCGATATCCATGGCCGCCGTACCCTGCGCCCGGAAGCGACGTAGACTGGAAGCACACGCTGTCACCAATTTGCCGCCCCCGTGCTGCTCGTGTGCGGCCAAGCGTAAGTCCGCGATGCGCCCTGAGGTCTCGGGCATCGACACCGGCAGCAGCGCGCCCCCGCCCGAGCACTCGGCTTTTTCACGCTGCGCCGCGAATTCATCGGGATTTCGGCCCAAGGCACGAGAAAGCACGACGCGCGGCGCCTCGTATTCGGACAAACCACGACCCAGCGCACAAGGGTCGTGAAAGCGCACCGGAGCGTCGTCACCGAAGCCTGCCACGCGCGAAAGCTGCGAGGCATGCTCGGCCGCCAAGCGCACGAAGGGCTGCGCGCCTGTTTCGCGGAGTAAAAGCGCGCACCCCGGATCCCCGACCACGAATCGGCGCGCGCCCCGCACGGCTTCGGTGATGCGCGCGCGCGCGGCGTCGAACCCGTCGCGGTCGCCCGCGTGAAGCAGCGGCGCGCCGCAACACCCCGGCACCAAGCGCACCGGCCCTGCGAGCGCTGCCACCGAGCGCACGATGGCTCGCGCCTCCGAGCGCGCCTTGCGCAAGTACGCGCAGCCCACGAGCAGTGCGACTTTCGCGTCCGAGCGCACGCCGCGCTCACGTCCGAGCTCGGCCAGGGTTGCGCCGGCTTCTGCCGCGCGCAGCCCGTGCCGACGCTCGCTCTCCAGCACCGCCTCGGGTGCAACGCCCGCGTCGCGATACGCGGCCCGCGCTGCGTACAACGTGTCGGCGACCGGGTTCTGATGCTCGCAAAAGCCGGTACAAGCGTGACAACCCGAGCAGCCCCAACTCGTCTGCGCGGTCGCCGCGTCGCCCTGCAAGTTACCGCGCGCGACGAGCCAAGCGGACGACATTTTCGCCCACGGAATCAACGCTTCGCGCGCTTCCACGTTCGAGACCGGGCACGTGCTGCGGCACAACTTCGGGCAGTAGCCGCAAGTCTCGAGCGCTTTCTTGGCGCTCGGCAAGAGAGGCAAGCGCGTGGCGCGACTCATCGAGACGGGCTCTTGACCTGAGCACCCTTGGCGGGACGAGTCGACTTGCGTGCCGGCATCGACTTCTTGGCGGCGACGACCGGCTTCTCGGGCGCCACTTGCGGCAAGCGAATCTCGAACGTGGCGCCCGAGCTCGAAGACTTGACCGACACGTTGCCGCGATGCTCCTCGACGATCTTCTTCACGATTGCCAAACCAAGCCCAGTGCCGCCCGCCTTGCCCATCGTGACGAACGACTGAAACAGCTGGCCCGCGATCTCCTGAGGAATGCCGGGACCGGTGTCTTGCACCGAAATCAGCAGATCTTGACCGGCCATGCGCGCGCCCAGAGTGAGCACGCCGCCCGCTTCGCCCATGGCCTCGATCGCATTACGCGCCAGATTGTGCACCACGCGGGCCAAGCGCCCTTCGTCGAAACGCGCCACGAGCTTGGTGTCGACCTGAAAGGCAAGCTCAACGGGCAAGCCCTTGAGCTCGATCTCCAATTGGCGTCGCACATCAGAGAAGAACTTGTTCAGGTACACTTTACGCACGAAAATCGCACGTTCGCCGCGCGCGAACTCCAGGACCTCTCGCTGCATCGCCGTCAGCACGTCGAATTGCTTGAGGATCTCCTCCGAATACTCGGCCCGCACTTGGCGATCGTCGGAGTCGGCCATCAACTGCGTGTAGCCGCTGATCACGCTCATCGGTGACTTGAAGTCGTGAATCACCTGCGATAGTAAGCGTCCGATCGACGTCAAGCGCTCGCTGCGCTCACGGCTCTTGTTCGCGTTGAACAAGCGCACCGCCGTCGACACGTTCGCGCTCACCAACCTGAGCAGCGACACGTCGGCTTCGTCGAACGCGCCGCCACCTTCGTGCGTGAACAAGCCAATGGCGCCCAGCGGCGAGCTCTCGCCCTCGAGCGGAACCGCCAGCACGGACGTCACCGGAAAACCAAAGCCGCCCTCGATGTTCCCGCTGAAGCGGGGGTCGGTCTCCGCCTTGGCCACGGTCAGGATGTCGGCTTCGGCCATCGCCGCGCCCAAGAATCCCTCTCGCGATTTCACTGGAATGCGCCGCAATTCTTCGGGGTTTTTGCCATCGAGCACGTACTCGACCAGATCGCCCGACTCCTCTTCGGACAACAAGAGCCCGGCGCCACGCGCCTCACAAGCAGCCGCGCACTGCCCGAGCACCGCGATCGCGAGCTCCTCGATCGTCGTCGCGCGCGCGGTGCGCCGCTCGAGCTCGAACAACAGCGAAAGATCTTGCAGCTTTCGCTCGAGCTGCTCGGTCATATCGAGCAGCTGCTTGTTCTTTTGAATCAAGGACAAGAACAAGCGCGAATTGTCGATCGCGACCGCCGCCTGAGTGCTGAGGGCGGACAAGATAGACTCGTCCTCGCCGCTGAACTCGTGGCCGCCCTGCTTGTTCAAGACTTGGATGACACCGATCGTGCGACCCAAGTGATTCTTGAGCGGCGCGACCAGCATGCTCTTCGTGCGGTAGCCGGTCAGCACGTCCCAGTCGCGCTCGAACTGCGGGTCGCTGTAGGCGTCGCGAATGCGAATCGCCTTGCCGGTCTGAGCGACCATGCCCGGAATGCCGTGGCCGAGCTTCATGCGGATGGAGCGCACCTTGTCGCCCACCACCAGCCGACTCACGAGCTCTTTCTTGGCCTCGTCGAGCAGATACAGGGTCGCGCGGTCGGCCTCGACCAGCTCGGTCAGCTTGCTCAAGATCAGCTCGAGCAAGTCGTCCAGGTCGAAGGTCGTGCCGAGGGCCACCCCGACCTCGCGCAGCGCCGCCGAGACTCGCCGCTCATGGCGAAGCGCTTCGGCTGGATCCAAAGCCCGCCCTTCGGGGGCGTTTTGGACGGTTTCGCTCCCCGTGGTCACGCTCGCGATCGAACCACGAACCACCTCCCAGATCTACCGAATCATCCCGAGACCCAGGACCGAGCCGAAGACTGGGGGCGCTCGCGATCAGCGCCAAGCAGTCCACACCCGTCAAAACGGCCCGCGTCCGGCCGACCCAGCAGGCGCGGCCCCCCGTTGTGGCAACGACCCAATCCCCAGTCTGAACGCCCAAGTCACGTTCACGGAACATTCACCGAAGGTCATAAAAACCCGCTGGCCGTCGCTCCCCGAGCCCGAAAACGATCGCCGCGGTATGAGGCACAGGACGCGCTCGGGTACACTGTGCGAAACTCGCTTCGGGCCCAGCGCGGTCTGTGGCCGGGAACATCGAGATGGCCTTGAAGCAGCTTCAGTTGACGGTGCGCGGTCGCGTTCAAGGCGTCTTCTTTCGCGCGTCCACGCAGCGCGAGGCTCGCCGGTTGGGCTTGACCGGCTGGGTCAAGAACCGCGCGGACGGCTCAATCGAGATCGTCGCCGAAGGCGAAGAGGTCGCCATCCGCGAGCTATATGGTTGGGCACAAAAAGGGCCCAGCGCGGCGCGCGTCGATCGCGTCGAGACGCGCTGGCGCAGCTTCACCGGTGACTTCCCCGATTTTCGCATCACGGACTGAGCACGCTTTCGGGCGCGCCATGCGCGCGTTCGCGCTGTGCGCGGCGCTGACGGGCTCGTCGCTCGTGGCGGCGCTCGCGCTCGCGGACGGCGGCGCCAAGTCGGCGGATCGCCTGCCCGAATTGCCCGCGATCCCCAGCATCGAAGTGCCGCGCCCAGCGCCCGCGGATCTCGAAGAGCTCGACGCGCGGCTAGCCAAGTTGTGCTCGAACGATGAAGCGGATCGCGAGGCAGCTCGGCGCGAGGCGCTCGAAGTCGACGCCAAGCTCGTGCCGGCAATCCGCTTCCGGCTCGCCTCGATCGCCGAGAGCACGAACCACGACGACTTGAAGGAACTCCTGCTCAAGATCAGGAAAAAGGGCCGGGACGACGTCCGCGATGAAAATCGCGACGACGGCAAGCACGGCAAGGTCAAGACACCCGACTACCTGCAAATGGCCGGCGAGCACGCGGACCCGCACTCCAAGCTGTGGTGCAGCTTGACGCAAGTGTTGGCTGAAAGTCGCATGCTCACGCAGATCGGCACGGTCGAAGCCGTGCGCGGCTTGATCGACGTGTACGTGCGCTACGGCGAATTTCTGCGCGTCGATACGCAACTAGAGCTCGAGGATCTGGGCGACCGCGCCGTGCCCGCGCTGATCGAAGCTCGCCGTCACCCCGCTGAAAAGATCGCCAAGTGGTCGGCGCGCGAGCTCGACACCCTGGGCAAGGCCATCCCCAGCGAAACCGTGCAAACGGGCGATCTGCAAGTGCTGGGCGACGTGCTGCGCGCCTACGGCCGTGTGCGCGATCCGGACGCGGCACGCATCGTCGTATCGTTTGCCAATAGCGAGCGCGCCCAGATCCGCGAAGCGTCGCGGCAAGCCATCGCCATGTTCGGCGAAGTCGGCGCCTGGCAGCTACGCGACACCTACGAAGACGTGGTCGGCAAGAAGCCCCCGCGCGATTGGAATTGGGAGCGCACCGCGCGCGAGCTGTTCGCGGAGTTCGATCGCCTGCGCTCCGCCGAAGTCTCCAAGCTGTACGACGCCGGCGTGGCAGCGCACGAGCACGGAGATCTCGAAGCCATGCGTAAAGCCTTCGACCAGGTGCTCACGCGCAGCCCCGATTACCCGAAGCAAGCCGAGCTGGCTGCCGCGTACCTCGAATACGCCCAGAAAAACTCGGCAAAAGGCGGCCCAGACGTGCTCTCAGCGCTGCGCCGCGCGGAGCGTTTGGGCAAAGGCAGCGACGTCGAGAAGACGGCCATCAGCCTGCGTTTGACGCTCGAAGCCGAAGCGCTGGCGAACGCCGGCATCGCCGACCGCACACTGCTCGGCCGCGCCCTGGAAGCCGATCCCCAAAACAGCCGCGCTCAAGCCGAGCTGTCACGCTTTCAGCACGGTGAGATCAAAGCCGACGATTCATCGCGCTACCTCGCTGCAGGCGCGATCGGCTTCGTGGCGCTGGGCGGCATCGCGTTCGTGCTGCTACGACGCGAGCCGCCTGAAGGCAGCGAGAAGCCGAGTGGCGGCGCAGACAGCGTGAGTGGCGCGCCGCCCGAGCGTGCACCCAACCCAGAACCACAAAAAGCCGAAGAGCCCACACCACCCGAAGGTGACGTGAGCACTGGGGCATCTGACAGCAAAGACGACGAGTGAGCTGAGCGGCGGGCAGAGCGACGAAGCTCTACCCGTGGAGAGTCACCCCTTCGAGTATCTCGAAGCGAGTCAGTCGACGGCTTCGGCCTTGGCGGCCTTCTTGGCCTTCGGCTTGGCCGCGGTAGCACCGGCAGCAGCCGCTTTCTCGGTCTTCTTGGCTTTGGGCGCCTTCTCGGCGGCTGCCTTCGGCTCCGCAGCAGCGCGCGGCTCGCCCTTGTCGACGAACTCGATCACGCTCATCGGCGCGTTGTCGCCACGGCGGCGACCGAGCTTGATGATGCGCGTGTAGCCACCCGGTCGGCTCTTGAAGCGTTTCGCCAGGTCG
>Ga0210392_10002124_pt1 | contig 10218 bp, 16 predicted proteins | sample IncBWC30OmetaG_FD_161057 | JGI IMG/M metagenome (GOLD analysis project Ga0210392, IMG submission 161057) | Forest soil microbial communities from Barre Woods Harvard Forest LTER site, Petersham, Massachusetts, United States - Inc-BW-C-30-O ...
GGCGTGACCAATACTCGTTTTGCTCGTTGATCCGCTGTTGAACCGGATCGAGCATTGGCGTGACTTCCTCCCGCACAAAGTCGGAAGGCTTTTCAAAAAGGTCGCTGCGCTTGGGTGGCTCTACTTTTGGCGGCGGGGGTTGACGCGCAAACTGCTCGTCAAATCGCCGTCGCCATTCATCGCGCTCACGTTCCGCCGCGCGCCGTGCATCGGCTTCCTCGCGCAAGCGCCCGGCCGGTACGGCGGGTTCTGGCGCGGGAGGCTCCGCAGGCTTTGGCGGTTCTGGCTCAATCGGATGTTCAACGGGCGGATTGGTTACCGCGTCATTGAACAGGGCAGCATCGTCCGTTCCGGCCGGGGCCGGTTCGTTCTCGTTAGCCATGTGGTTCACCTATCCGGACTGTCGCGCCGGCAAGCGTGGCCGCGATATCGTTCGCGGCGGACGTGGCTGTGAAGCGGTCACAGCGCCGTTGCCGTCATTTCGTTGACGGCGGACGAACCGTTATTGGCTATGCAAGCGCCTGCGGAACATTTCGGCAGCGTTGGCTTCATCCTTCATCCCGCAATCGAAGCACACATTCGCGCCGTTCTTGCCGTAGGGACGTAGCTCATCGATCTTGCCGCAGTCCTCGCACTTCGCATCCGCTTCCTCGCAAACAAAACAGGGTGTTTTTGATCTTGAAGGTCATAGCGGCGGCCTGAAACTCTTGAGTGGTTCTTTCTTCTTCACTTCGCGGTCGGCGTTCTTGTGCCGGTCGTCCTGTTCGCGGTCGGCGTTCTTGTGTAGCGTCTCGTGGATACGGTCGTCCCTTTGCTGTATGTGCCCTGCAATCAATTCGAGCGGCGCCATCAGCGCGTCGTGATCCATCTTGTTGACGCTCGCCATCTTGTGCGCGGCTGTGGCATTGGTGGCGCGGATGTTGGCGACCTTCTCCGCGATATCGAGCGGGGTCTGCGGTGGAGGCGGTTGCGCCGGCATACCTTCGGTTCTTGCCTTGGCAAGGTTGAGCAGGCTTCCGGTCTGCGCCTTGCCGGCTTCGGCTTGGAGCTTCTGCGCCTCGGCGTTGGTCTTTTGAATGGCGGCCTGTTGCGCGGCCACCTGCACCGGGTTCGGCTGCGAAATCAGCATATTGAGCTTCTTCTTTTCCGAGGCCGGCAGATAAGAAGCCTCGATGATGGCTTGGGGAGGTACAGGCACATTGTTCTGCGCCAGCGCCATCAGGGTATCGAACACGTCGCCCATCACGGTTTCGGTGTCGGGGCCTTCGCCGATCGAGATATCAACGTCGATCTGACCAAGAGCATTGACCAGTTGCGGGCGGCCCCACTGATCCAGTTCGACGCCGTTGATCATCATGAATTGCGCGATTTCCTGATCGCCGGTCACTCTGAGGAAGCGCTGCGCCGTCCAGTAGCGTTGCGCGGCACACCACGCCGCTCTGTACTGCGCGAGCTTCCACATGCGGAAATTTTTGAGGAACGGACCTAGCTCCGATAGCCCGGCCTGCTGCGCCATGTTGTAGGCGCGGCCTGATGTATTCTGACCCATCGCCACCAGCGCCTGATTGGGTCCGAAATTGTCAATCTCGGCCTTGGCGTCCTGGTAGTAGTTGGTCTGCTGGATAAATTCCTGTTCGGGCTGGATGACTTGCAAATCCTTGTCGTCGCCATGATAGGAGAGCACGCCGTCCGGCCGCGCCGCTTCCCGCCGCGCCACTTCAATGTCGTCAACCGCGCCATCCTTCACCTTGAGTTGGCGGGTATTCATGATGTGGATGGCTTTGGAGCGATGCTGGTTCATCGCGTCTTGCGGGCCGCGCATGCGGCGCACAAAGCCGTAGTGATCGCCGTCGCCGTCGATCTGGTTGGCGTAGGCAAAATATTTTGAAATCGACTTGTTGCGCGCGTCGTAGAACGGGCTGTCGCCTTCCATCAAAAGCACGGTGCCGGCGTGCAGACACCATTTCCACACCCCGCGCTCGATGTACCAATGATCAACGAGGCGAACCCGGTCGCGGTTGTCGGTCCACAGGGTTTCTCTGTCGCTGTCGAACGCGGTGTAAATGCCGCCATCGGCCTGCATGGAGGCGACTTGATCACTGGCGCCTTCGACCAGTTCGTCCAGTTCCCCGATATCGGCCCATTTATAAATGCCGTGGAAGCGACCGTCCGAAAAATCAAACTTCACGCTTCTAGGGTCATAAAAGAATGTCTTGGGGTCGCGGTACTCAAACCTCAGATCGGGATCGCCTTGGTCGCCTGTCTCCAACATCAGTTCGGAAACCCCGATGCCGTGAACCGAGGCGTCCCGGCAGCATTCGGTTTCCAAATCCTCAAACTGCGAGGCGTCGCAAATGGTGCGGATGACTTGGGTCGCGACTTCGGCGCCGGCTTCGCCTTGGGGGGTGTTGGGATAGCATTTGCAATCGGTTCGGAGCTTCCTGATGGTGCCGACAAGGCTGTCGAGCTTCCGGCCGGTGCGGTCAAACGTGATCGGCGGTTGACCGCGCTTTTTCAGGATTTTCAGTTGGTCGATGGTCCATTGGTCGGCGTGGTAGTAGCGCCATGACATGCGCTGTTCGTCAATTTCCCGCGCCTTGACGCTGGCGTAGTCCTCAAATTCCTTGCGGAGCCTTCGCAGTTGCTTTTCGTCGTTGCCGCTGGTGTTGGTCCGGTTGGTGTCGCTGTATTCGCTCCGGTCCAGCGTGATGGTCTGCATCACAGCACCATCGGGTCGGCGGTTTTCACCGTCTCAACCCTCTTATAATCGTTTTTCGGGAGTGTGATCGTCTTGGTTTTTGGCAAGCGGCCCTTCACCATTTTATCGAGCAGTTGACCGATCAATCCGATGGCATCCACTTGGTCGTCGTGAACACCAGCGGGGAAGTGCAAAAGTTCTGATCTAAATTCCGCGAGCCATGGTGCGTTGGCAGGTACATACAGGCCGGACAACGACATGCGGCCCTGAATGGACCGGGCGCGCACCGCCTTGTCGCCACGGGTCGGAAACATTTCGCGTGTGCACCAAGCGCGTCGCTCACGCTGGCGCTTGTCGAGGAAAGGACCGACACCCGCACGGATTTGCCCCTGTTCTTCCGCCCACGCCATCGGCTTGTATTTCAGGACCAGATCGCACCATGCATCGATCCACACGTCGGAGGATTTTTGGCCGCGCCAAACGTCGATCAGATACATGCGCTCATCAGGGTCCAACCCGATGATGGCGTGCACCGTGTAGTCGCCGCCGTCCTTGGTCACCGCGTAGTCGGAGCCGCCATAGAAGCGCAGCGTGGAATGATCCGGAATGCGCATCGTCTGATGCAGCCATTCGTCCTTGAAATAATCGCCCTCATCCGGTGTCGGCTCTTGCTGGTAGAGCGCGGACCACACCCGAGGCGGCGTGTTGGTTTTCAGATCAGCAAGTTGCGCGCCGTAGCCGTAGTCATCGTCATTCCAGAGAAATTCGCCGGGTTGCCTCCCCAACGGGTCGTTCTCTTTGGCTTCCGCTGGAAGCGAGAGCACGGTCCAGTGCTGGAAATTTATGGCACGTCCGGCAAGGTCATCCTCATGCCAACGGGTTTGGATCAGCATTTGCCGCGCATTGGGAATTAAGCGCGGTCGAAAATCATTCAGGTACCAATCCCACAACCGATCACGCACCAAAGAGCTATCGGCGTCCTGTCGGGAACGGATCGGATCGTCGATCAAGCCGAACAACGCTCTGAAACCCGCGATGCCGGTCAGTGCGCCCGCAGCCAGGTATTCGCCGCCCTGCTCAAGACCCCAACGTCCTGCGGCCTGATTGTCGGCGGTCAAACTGACGTGCAGTTCTTCGGCGTGCTCGCCGACAAGATTGCGGACACGCCGGCCCCAACGTTCCGCCAACTCCGTGGTGTGGCTCGCCGCCAAGATCATCGCTTTGGGATTTTGCGAGAATATCCACGACGGAAACAGAATGCTCGCATAGGTCGACTTGGCCGAGCCGGGCGGCATGAACACCGCCAGCCGTTCAATCTCGAAACGAGCAAGAGCCTCCAAATGCTCGATCAGCAAACGGTGGTGACGGGCCGGCACAAAGCCGTTGTTGACGCACCATTCGGTGAAGCTTGAACGCAGCCGTCGCCGCCGCTGTTTTTCAACAACAGCGTCGATCAGCGTGTGCATGATTATCGAATTTCCCGAACCTCTACGCCGGCATGGCGCGCTTGCGTCATCATGTCGGAAGTGCCTGCTCCGCCCCGGAATGCAATGACCAGATCGGGCTTGCCCTCAACCAGCATTTGCTTGTTGCGGATCGGGCCGGCGCTGTTTTTGTGCCTGATCCAATCCGCCTGAAACCTTTTCGTTTCCACGAGGCGGCTAAACGCCCATTCGTCGGCGAGTAGGTCCGCGCCGCGCGCGTTGCCGTGGATCAACAGCGTGATCGGGGTTCTCGCGTGCTGCTCATCGAGCGTGCGATTGAGCAACCGCGCGTCGGTGAAATCACGTCCACCACACACTAATATGCGCATCGCCTTGGGTACCAAAGTTCGTGCCTGTATTTGCCCTTTCCAATCCGCTTGGACCGGAAATCATGCCGCTCGCACCAATCGATCAGCAATTGATTGGGTTCGACCAACACCGGATGCTGGTTGCAGGCGAATATTTTGCGAATGAGCCGGGTAAAGGCGCCCGTTCCGGGATTTTTGGCCTGCAACGCCACCAGCCGGACCCGTTTATTGTCCTGCGTGATGATGGTGTGCTCATCCCATTCGTGCCAATCGAGCCACGCCGCGTCTTTGACGAGGGTGAAGCCCTGTTCAAGCTCGCTTGCAATCATGCGCGCCCCGATTTCCTCGCGAGACATGCTCATGAGCGATGACACAAGGGCATCCGTCGCGAAATTCATCAGTCGATCAGCGCTTTTGCGATTTCGTACACGTCGAGATTTCCGACAAGGCGAAGCACGTCAGGCGTCCTAGGATGGTCGGACGCCACAAGGCGCTTTCCGTCCGCCTGCCGCTTTATTTCTTCGCGGATTTCGTCGGTAAGCTTTTGCACGTCCATTTCACACCCAATCCGGTCAGCACGTCGCCGATCACGTGGTTTTTGGCGTCGTGCTCCTTCGCTTTGGTGCCCTGTTGCAGCATATCGGCGGCGCCTTCGATGATGCAGCACGCGACCGCGACCGCCAATTGGTAGGCGTCCGGGCCGTCCATCAACTGCGTCACCGATTGCAAACTCTGTTCGCAGCGGGTGAGAGCGAGCCTGCCAAGTTCGTTCTTTTGCTGCTCACTGAGCTTCATGCTGTCTCCGGAACCACGTCGCGCGGCTCATTTTGCCCTTCCACGGCTGCGTTGCGGCGAGGCTCGAAGCGCTGTTTTCCTTGAGCGGACGCCCGGACGGACGACGCGGCGGACCAGAGGGAGCCGCGCCATCCGCCCCTCGTCCACCCGCCGAACGCGGTACCGTCGAGGGTGAAGTGGTTTCTCGCGGCATTGGGACGCTGTGCCCTACCGCCGTGACCTGTGCAGCGATCAAACTGCCGGCAGTGCGCGATTTACTTTCCGCGCCACCGCGAGAACGTTGAGGCGGTTGAAATTCGGCAAACTCCGGGCAGAAGCCCAAGGAGTGCCGTTCACCGCAAATTTTACAAAGCGGAAGGTCCATTTTCTTCCCACTCATCGATCACGGACGCGCGCCACCTGAAATGTTCGATCACTTGGCGCGCCACGGCGTCGTCAACGCCGATCAATCGTTTTAGGATCGGTGCGGCTTGGCGCACCCGGCCCCTGTCGGTGATAAAGCCGGCCACGAAATAATTGCTCACGACGCGGACCAGTTTAGGCATCTTCATCCCGATTGATCTGGAACACCGCCATCACCAGCACGCCGATCAAGGCGCCGATAAACAGGCCGATGGCAAGGCCGGTGATGAACATCGATCACCATACCAAGATTTTTGGCGAAACCAAGGTTTTTGGAGAGGCATCGCAAGGGCGAGCCTGTTTATTAAAAGTCAGCGCTGTTGGCTTTTTCGGTCGGCAGCGGAAACCGCCGCGCCAAGGTGGAACGCAGCGCTTCGCGCATGATGAAAACCTGTTCCGCCTCGTCCGCCCCTGCGAGCCGGATCAAATACGGCTCAAACAGATCGGGCCGCTGGCGGGAAGCCTGATCGAAGGTCTGTTCAAGGTGCGCCACCGCCTCGTCGCGGGTCCATTTTGCGACCACCATTTCGTGGAGCACACGGCGCATTTTTTATCCCTCGCCAGATTTCCAAAAAAATTGTAGCATGGTTTTGACGCGGCTAGGGGCCGCCCGAAAAGCCGATCCGCATCGGCCTGCCGCGTCACAGGATGCCCATGAGCGAATGGCCCGAATATTACATCCTGATCGACCGGCTCCCCGTCGCCGTCGACATGATGACGTGGGCGCGGTGGTGTCAGGACCATGACCGTTCGATTGCGCGGGACGAGATTGGGAACGCGGTGGTGTCGACGGTGTTTCTCGGGCTTAACCACAACATGCGAATGAGCGGCGAGCCGATCCTGTTTGAAACCATGATCTTCGGCGGCCCGCTCGATCAGGCGCAATGGCGGCATCGCAGCTATGACGAGGCCGAGCGCTATCATCGTCAAGCCGTCATCGAGGCCCGCAAGGCGCACGCACGGATCAAATCCATCGCGGATCAGGCCGGCCTGTAACGGGGGAAAAATGCCAAAAGGGCCGGGCAAGTATGACGACCTTTGCGCGCTGGTTCGCGAGCGCAGCGGGGGCCAGGTGATCGTGATCGTGATCGGCGGCGACAAGGGCAGCGGGTTTTCGTTTCAGGGCGAGGAAGGCATGCTGGAACGGCTGCCCGATCTGTTGGAAGTCGTCGCCAAGCAAATGCGCGCGCATTGACAAAACCGGGAGAGGCATTGGCGCCCTCTCCCGGAGTTACCCCGTGGTGTAAAGCCCTACGGGGATGCACTCATTGAAACTTCCAGAACAGCGGCCGGCACAGACATTCCTCGAACGGGTCGCCACTCGGCACGAACGCCCATACCTCATCGTCGAAAATCAGAACATCGGCCGGCTCAACCGGCCAGTTGTTCGGATCGAGCATGCGGCGAAAGATTGCCAGAGCGTCATTGTCCATGATCCGCCTTTTTTGGATTTTGCGGAATTTCAAGAGAGCCGGCTTTTGCGGAGTGGCGACGAGGTGGGGGGTGGTTGATGTAAAAGCATGCTTGCCCCGCGATTTTTTCCCCCTCCGGTACCTCTCGGCCGCGCGTGTGCACCCTATGGGTCACTTATCTTCGGTTGCAACAGGTTGACGTTCATCAGCATGTGTCAATTGCGGCGTCACATCGTGCTCAATCGAGCCTGATCGCACGTGCTGTGCGATGATTGCGTCTAGCTGTTCGTCGGAAAGCTTCTCAATCCTGACGTTCACGTCCGTTGTCGTGTTGTACCGATCCTGCCAATTCTCAGGATCGGCGTTCTTAAGCGCGAATATCGCGGCAGTGACGCCAACGCCTATTTGCGTGTTCAAGAGCTTGCGCTGTAGCGCGAACAAGCGCGCGCTCTTGGCGATGTTTACCGCGTGTCGAAACTCTGCATGCGCATCAATCCAATCATACACCGCTTCCCGGCTTACCCCGATTGAACCTGCAAACGCCGTTAGGTCGTACCCTTCCCCCATGACCGATATCACCGCTTCGCAATACTCCGGACGATACAGTGTCGGCCGGCCGGTGACGTAGTCCGGGGGACGCCACTTCGCACGGAACGGCCTAGGACTGCCGTGCGCTGGCGCGCCTTTGCGGTTCATAACCCTAGCGCCCGCGCCTCGTGGCAGCACTGGCAGGCTTGGCAATCGTCCTGACGAGCTTGACCTTGCCGCGATGCTTCACTGCGGCGCGCAACGCCTTCCGGTTAGCATCATTGTCCTTTTGAGACTGTTTGAGACTATTTCTCATATTTCTTCATTTCCCTAGTTGACACGTCCAAATTAATTGGATTAGAACAGCGTCACCGAACAGCAAGGGGAACCCAAATGCCTATTACCTTCCGGAACTACCTCAACGGCGACCATCCCAACATCAAGCATTGTGACGGGCTTGTGCTCGGTTGGATGGTTCAAGACCGCGCCAGCGATCTTGAATATCTCTATGCACTGGACAAGGGCGGCCAAGCCTACCGTTGCGAGGCTAAGCTCGGCTCCGATGATTTCGACACGCGGCGCCGCACATGGTGGCCGGTGAACACGGTCCCCAACGGCGCCGAATACATTGGCCACTATCCACCGCCGCGAACCATCGCAAAAATCTAAACAGATCAACCCGCCGAAAGGCGGGTTTTTCTTTGCCTGTTGCACTTGACAACATCCAAATTATTTGGATATGGTGAAGCCACACAACGCAAGGGGAACCAATGTTTGATAGCAACCAGATGAACGAACTAAAGCACATTGCCGCTGATCGATATCAGCGCAACGGCGGCGGTGGCGCCCACAAGGTGCACGCAACGTCAACCGCATGGGCCAAGTCTCGCGGCTACAACGAAATGACACCATTTCGGCAAGCCGCGTTCCGCGCTCGCGAGCAATTCAAGGTCGCGTGCGACATGGCGCGGTCTGATTTTTCTTTCGCGCCTGTCGCGTTTGATCTGGCCAAAGAAGAAAAGCGGGAGGCGGCACGCCGTGCGCTCGCGTCAATCCCGTTCTGATCAAACCGAATTGCCCGACACGTCACCGCGTGTCGGGGAAACACTGCAACGGCGCGCTAATGCACCGCTGAAACCATCCAAGCCACAAGCCGCATGCGATGCCGGGCTATTCGGCGACACTCACAAGCAAGGGGAAATGTTCTAATGTTTAAATCATACAGCGAAGCGCGCGAAGCGCTGCCCGTCGACGCTAAGTGGTCCTGCTCGTTCGGCTATCCGGGCAACGGCGGATTTGCTGAATACTACCGCGACGCGCAAGGCGCGCGCCACGTCATCACCAACGGCACCTATGGCGACGAATGGAAATTGCGCCGCGACTAGTCGCAATCCCTGCCCCGACACAAACCCCGCCCTCGCAGGCGGGGTTTTTCTTTGGCTGTAACATTTCGTGACCAAATTATTTGGATATAGGACCGAATTGGGATTGATCCACGTCCAATTATTTTGGATAGTTGGCCATCGACAACGCAAGGGGATATCGATGGCTAACACTCTCTATGACAACGTCACCGCGCGGATTTTGGCGGAATTGGAAAATGGTTCGGCGCCGTGGATCAAGCCATGGGCCGCGACACCCGGCCGCAACATTCCGCACAACGCCGCAACGGGCAACGCCTATTCCGGATGCAACGTTATCCTGCTTTGGATGGCGCAAGCCGGCTTTGCAACGCCGCAATGGTTGACCTTCAAGCAGGCGCTCGATTTGGGCGGCAACGTGCGCAAGGGCGAAAAGTCGGTCGCGACTATCGTCAAAGTGCTCCAACTCAAAGGCAAGCCGAAAGACGGCGAGACGGAAGGCGACACGTTCACCACCCTAAAAGCCTATGCCGTTTTCAACATCGCACAATGCGAGAACCTGCCCGACCGCGTCATCAATGCCGAGCCGGCCAAGGCGCGTCATGATGACGAGCGCGACGCAACCATTGACGAATTTATTGCAGCGACAGGCGCCGATTTCCGCGACGACGTTGGCGGGGACCGCGCTTATTTCTCGCCCTCGCGTGACTTTATCGCGATGCCGGCTTTCGCCGCGTTCAATTCAGCCGCGACATACTACGCCACGGCGTTTCATGAGCTTGGCCATTGGACGGGCGCCAAGTCCCGTCTTGACCGTGACTTTGGCAAGCGCTTTGGCGACCGCGCCTATGCGGCCGAGGAATTGGTTGCAGAGCTTACCGCCGCGTTTCTGTGCGCCGAATTTTCGATCAACGGCGAGCTACGCCATGCCGGCTATATCGAAAACTGGATTGAATTGCTCAAGAGCGACAGCCGCGCGTTTTTCACCGCAGCGTCTAAGGCGCAAGCCGCAGCGCAGTACATGCGCGACCGCGCCCTAGCCGAGCCGATGGCCATCGCGGCCTAGCCTTCCCTCACATCAAGCTTATGCCCGGCTCCGAAAGGATACCGGGCTTAAGCCCGTGCGGCATCCCGCCGCGCAAGGGGACCACAGTGCTAATCCGACAAGCCATCACCACGAAATTTTTGCCCGTGACAAACACTCGCCCGTCACGGGTCAAAGCAACCGCC
>Ga0210392_10002126_pt1 | contig 10214 bp, 9 predicted proteins | sample IncBWC30OmetaG_FD_161057 | JGI IMG/M metagenome (GOLD analysis project Ga0210392, IMG submission 161057) | Forest soil microbial communities from Barre Woods Harvard Forest LTER site, Petersham, Massachusetts, United States - Inc-BW-C-30-O ...
GGTTTTGGGATTTGGCGGAAGATTTAAATCTTATCAGGCAGGCGCGGGATCTGGCGGCAAAAGCGCTTGCGCTGAAAAGCGGAAATCGAGAAAGCGGGAAAGCGGAAACCTGAAACCGGAAAAGCGACGCGAATTGCGCCAATTAACGTGAATATAAATTGCGAAGTGACAATTGCGTATGGGTAGGAGCCGCACGAGTGATCGGCGCGCGGGCAAATGGCGGAGGTGAATCCATTTGTTTCAATCGTGAGGTGACAGTTGGCCGCTTTGAGCTTATTTTTCCGGTCTTTTGATGAATCTGACCGGGTACCAAAAATTTGTCATCGCTTTGCTGGCGTTTCTCCAGTTCACGGTGATCCTTGATTTTCTCATCCTCTCGCCGCTGGGCGCGGTGCTGTTGCCGGAACTGAACGTGGCGCCGTCGCAATTTGGCCTGCTGGTCTCGGTCTATGCCTTTAGCGCGAGCATCTCCGGCCTGCTCACGGCGGGATTTGCGGACAAGTTCGACCGCAAGAAGCTGCTGCTGTTTTTCTACACCGGCTTCATCCTGGGCACCGTGCTGTGCGGCGTGGCGCAGAGTTATCATTTTCTCCTCGCAGCGCGCATCATCACGGGGCTGTTTGGCGGGGTGATCGGGTCGATCGGCATGGCGATCGCCGCGGATCTGTTTCCGCTGGAACAGCGCGGGCGGGTGATGGGGGTGGTACAGACGGCGTTTGCGGCGAGCCAGGTGATGGGGTTGCCGGTGGGGTTGTATCTCTCGAACAAGTGGAACTGGCATGCGCCCTTCCTGATGATCGCGGGCATCGGGGCGGCGGTCGGGCTGGTGATCGTTTTCGGCCTGAAACCCATCGACGCGCATCTGGAACTTAAGCATGACCGCAATGCGTTCCAACACCTGCTGAAAACAGTGAGCCGGCCGATGTACTTGCGCGGATTTGCCGCGACGATCCTGCTGGCGACGGGCGGTTTCATGCTGATGCCGTTCAGCTCGGCATTTACGGTGAACAACCTGGGCATCTCGCTGGTGCATCTGCCGACGATTTATTTTGTCACGGGCATCAGCTCGATCATCGTGGGGCCGTTGCTGGGGCGGCTCAGCGATTCGGTGGGCAAATATCCCATTTTTTGTTTCGGTTCGATCTGGGGCACGATGATGGTGATCATTTACTGTCATCTGGGGCTGACGCCGCTGTGGGGGGTCATCCTCGTGAATATCCTGCTGTTCATGGGCATTTCGGCGCGCATGGTGTCGGCCGGGGCGCTCATCTCGGCGGTGCCGGATGCGCGGGATCGCGGGGCATACATGTCGGTGAATTCATCGGTCCAACAATTTGCCGGCGGCATGGCTTCGGGGCTGGCGGGATTGATAGTGGTGCAGACGAGTTCCGGCCGGTTGGAACATTACGACCTGCTGGGATACATCGTGGCGGCGGCGATGCTGGTGACGATCGGGCTGATGTATTCGATCCAGAAGATCGCGAAGGCGAGGATGGGTAAGCCGGTGGCGGTGGCGACGGTCGTCGGACCGTAGTCGTTACTGGAAAAAAGTGAGTGAGGGCGTTTGTTGGCCAAAAATCTCCATTGGCTGCTCAGGTCAGTTTTCCTGAACTGGCTGTTTTCATGTGTTGAGAGCGGCCCACCCTTCATCCAAATGTCCTTAGCTTGACACATAGTAAAAATTGGCGAATCATCGCCTGAATTCTAAAAAGACGATGCCCACCGAAACTTTTCCAAAAATTAAACAAGATTTCCGCGTTTATGAAAAGTTCCGGCGACGGAAAAAGCCCGCAAAAGGTGAAGCACTTAACTTAGATCAAGAAAAACCGAAGAACGGGCAAAAGCCTCGGAACAGATACGTCGGAGAATTGCCGATTGAATCTGGGCTACCGAAAGGGGACTGCAAAATTCACGCTGATGTTTCAGTTACAGACCGTAAAAACTATTCTGCTCGAATTTTTGCTGATTATTTTGGGGAACAGCCTTGTTTGCGTTTTTGTTCAATGGGTAGGCCGCATATGAATCGCGAACGTGGGAAAGGCTTGCGTGATCGATTGGTGCCGACGCCACACTTTCACAAAGTTGACTCAGGCGGTGTTTTGAGGGCATATCAGACTGCTGCCCTCACGAAAAACGTCAAATTGATTGAAGATGTTAAATCTGGAATCAATCTTTTCTGCCAACAAATGTCATTTCCTCAAGTGGAGCATCTGTCACGGTTAAATTAAACGCCGATGATTTGGGATTGTTGATAGACGACCCAAGCCAAAGCATTAAATTTTATTCATGACTAAAATTAATTGTCATATCACAGAACGCATTCAAAAGGATTTTAACTCCCTTTGGCAGTGCAAACAGCGTGGCAATACGATTGAAATATCTACACCGTATTTGCTGCCTGATTCGACTTTGCTTTCCTTATTCATTACTGAACGAGACGGAAAAACCATCGTTCATGATGGTGGCAGCATTTCTCAAATCGTTTCAGAATACTGTCCCTTTCCCGACGATGAAATCCGGGCATCCCTAGACGGTTTTCGGCGAAGTTTAGCATCGAACAAGGAGTGAGCACGGCCAAGCAAAAAATCTTTTTTAAAGATTGTGAAAAGAAAAACTTAATCAGCTCAATCGCATTTGATTTGGCTGCGTTTGCAATGACGGCGACAAATGTTCTTGTCGCGGCTAGCTACGACGAACCCGATGTTGAGCCTGACGAAAGATTTCAACGCAGTGCTGATAGTTTTATTAGAGCTGCGCTTCCGACCGGACTAAGGTTCAGGCCTCGTCACGAAATTAAAGAAGTTCCTGGGGTCAAGTTTAGCGGCGTGATAGAACAATCGAATAAAATCTGGATCGTGTCCTATGTTACCGGTAGTGATTTGCCGTATTTCTTAAGAAGCGTCGCAGTGACAAAAATGAACTTTGAGCACGTTTGGAAATTGGGACGTATAGCCAGCCACATCGGACGAACAATACCTATCTTAAATACTGATGCAGGCGGATACAAAGCTGACAAGCTCAAATGGCAAATTGACATGCTCAAAGCATCATCAAAAAACGATCTTGTAAAATGGGAGGACCGTGCCGAGATTGCCGGGCTTCTCGGCTAGATTCCGATTTGCAGTATTTTGTTAGTGTTTCGTGGCCACATCTGGATATGGGCCAAGAAACCGATCACCATTAAAATGGATCATGTGGTCGGGATCTTCTGCAATCCATACTTCAGATTCCCAAGCGATTTGCGAAGCGCATGATTGCATTGTGTGGCGGTTCTCAAAGGCCGTTACAAAAACCAGACCGGCTTTACAGCCAGCAAACAGATCCTTGAGTTCCTTGCGCCGCTTGCCATCCACCGGACCCGCACTGGTAACGGCTTCAATGAGCAGGAGCCAGTTTTTGGCGGTGTAGTGTATGATGACGTCAGGCATCTTCGCGGCAGAATCTAATGAGACTCCAAGCGCCGCCAAACCTTGTGCTTCCAAATGAACAAATTTGTTTTCCGTATCTCCGATGTAAAGAACCACGCCGCCGGGAGCGAAAGCTGTACAGAAATGTTCAATGATGGCCTTGATGAGCGGGTTTTGGCCGCCGGGTGAAAGGGCTACTTTAGAGCCATTGGGCAATGTCACCGGCACGCGGGCCAAATTTCGCTTTCTGGCAATCTCATGTTTGACGCTTTCACGACTGACGAGATATTGTTGCAATGCGGGAATCCAATCCGAGGTTCCTGCCTTGCGGAGAAGCGCGAGGGCGGTCGGTTCGATTTGATATACCGTGTTGCCGCTATTGGTCGGTCGGCCGGGTTCGTCAGGATTGCGCAGCAATAGACCCTCTTCGACGAAGAATTTCACCGCATCGTCGCGAATGGTTTCGCGGGTATTGGGTGCGTACCGGACACCGTAGGCTGTGGCGATGAATTCAATGATTGGAGTGATGCCACATAACGGAGCCTGTGCTTCAGCCCATGGGACATCGGGCTGAAGATTCAGCAAAGCAAGCAGAGTATAAGCGGCGGTTTCGTTTCGTTGCTTGGGGCCAAACTGCAAGGCATTGAGGACTTCGATGGTTTCGGCCAACCGCCGTTTTCTGGCAGGGCCTTTACGGTTGGGTTTATCAGCTGGCATGAAGATGTTTGGTGACAAGTTGGTCGATCTCAATTTGCGAAATGGCGAGGGTTTTCAGGGCTCGACCCATAGCTTGCAGAGTATCGCGGTTCGGATAGGCGAGGGTGCGCAAATCAGTGGCATTCACTTGGGTGTGTCCGCTAAAGCGGCGAAAATACTGATCCACTACGGTAGAATTTAGAAACGCGAAAAGCCCCATAGCCAGACTGCGGTCCAATCCATGGCCGTTTGCATGGAAATAGTTCAGATGGTTCTCAAACCCGACCCTCTTAGCTTTCACTTGATCTGGGTCAAATAAGCAAGCCACGACGCGCCGACGCTCCTCCTTTGACGTGAAACGCTTTGTGAGCAAATACACGCCGGAGGGCACAAGCCACGGCCGCGTTTCATCGTTATCAAGAATGGCATTAGGTTTGCGGGCTCCGAGTTTTGGCCAATGAACCGTGCCGCCATTGAAATGACAAGGATAGAGGAGTGGCACCGTGCCGCGTTCAGGTTCCTTCCGAAGGGCGCCCTTGAGCCTGAAATCCACTACTCGCCCAGTCGAGACTGTCACGTCTAGTGAGGCCAAGGTGGAACTGAGGCTATCCATAATTTCCTTGGCGTCCGCGTGGCTGGCAGCAGAGGGAATATGGATAAACTTTTCAGCATCGTGAGGATCAATGATTTCCGCGAAAGGAAAGACGGTTTCAGTGATTTCGCCGCCTTCTTCCCCACTGCTGCTAGAAATAATCACTTCGTGAGGCGGGTTCTGTCCCTTCACCGCATGGAAAATGATGTTCTCTTGAAGCACACTATCGTTACGGAAGGCAGCTTGGCGGGATTCAAAAATATGCAGTCGGCGCAGTTCCAATTGGTTCAGAAAGTCTTCGCGGAATGGACGGAAATAGGGGCCGTTGCAAAAACTCCGCGGGGTGATGCCAACGAGTTGTCCGCCGGGAACCAGCAATCGTTGGATGAGCGACATGAAACCGGTATAGAGGTTGCTGGTTTCGACGCCAACAGATCGCAAAGCTCGTCTCTCAGGAGAGTCGGTGTTAATTTTGCGGTAGGGCGGATTCGCAATAGCGGCATCAAAAACGGGTGGCAGGGTGCCAAATAAATCACCCGCAAGTCGCCCCGACATTTCTTGAATGAAGTCAGTAGAATGAATGATAAACGTGAAGTGAATGCCCGCCAATATGCAGCGTTGTTGACAATCCTGCATTGTTGCGGAAAGCGCTTCCAATATTTCAGGATCAAGTTCATAAAGCGTCGCTTCAACGGCGCAGACACCTTCGTTATTTTGACACAAACGCGAGACAAACGCTGCGGTGAGCGAACCAGCACCGGCACCAGCGTCCAGTAACCGCACAGTTTTTGGGAGCGGCCCAAACATTGAAGCCATGAAGTCAGCCACAGACGTCGCGGTGAGGAATTGTCCAAGTTCCTCCTGACGACTTCTAGGCTTTTCGATGGCCACAGTTTTCACAAGTGCAAGCTACCAAACTCATCGCTGTTTCACCACCGAACAAATGGTCGTTTTGTCGGCGGCACGATTGCGAGTGTGCGCCCGAAATATATCAGCGTCAATTCCTGCTTGCGAAGGGCGATAAGTGACGCAACCACCTTAAGGGTTGTGGGATTTTTGTGCAGGTGTTTTCCCAGGGGTACTTGCGTATGGCCGCCAACCGGACGGTAATCAGGTGAAGGAGGGTGTTGCGAGCTTGCAGCACTTGTGAATTTAGGGGGTGTTGTTCCTAGGCCTTCTGTAATATTGCGGGCCTTCAGCCCTTTCGGAAGGGGCGATGGGCAATTTCGAAGAGGGTATCAGACGCGATTTTGATCTGGCTACGCACTGCGCGAATATACAAAAAGTTTGTATATTCGTGCAATAATGCTTAGCCAAAAAGACTTTCAAGCGGTCAGGCAACATAACGGAAGGGCAATTAGCACCCTGTCGGTTTGATTTATGGGGATGTTTTTCCGGGACAGGTGTTCGGGCCGTGTTTGAGCCGACTCACGTCGGCTGCTACGGGGGATGGGGGGGCGGCGCGCCCTACCTTCTAGGGTGGGAAAAGCGTTCGAGGACGAGAATGGGGACGTTTTTTTGGATTTCAAAAATCGTTCGATTTCCAAGCAAATCCGCATATTTGCGGCCAGCTGCGCTTATTGTCACACAAGATATGCCCAATGTTTGCAGGGCGATTGTGATTTTTTGAGGATCTTTTCCGGCGGCCCCCCTTCCCACTCCCGAAAAATGAAAATAAATGGCATAAATCTGCATTCTACATTCCCGGGAGAAATTCAAGTTTTGACCATCTATGGTAGGGTCGGGGTGTGCGACACATACTGCACATATGGCGCGACCGGACAGGCGCGCGGGAAAATGACGAAGGACTAAAACCTAATGGTACTAGCGTACTGCCACCATGAATGACGAATTTCAAATGACGAATGGATGGGTGCCTGCTGAGCGGGGTGCAGGCCGGCAAGCGGTTGTGGTGCAAGCTCCGTTAGCCTTGGTTAGCCTTTGTTGGACCCTAAACTTTTTGGGCGGGTGCCGCATCCGCCTTCGCTTCGCTTCGGCGCGACAGGCGGGCCATCGCGGGGGCGAGGGAGATTTCAACCGATTAAACCCGTTTCCACTGATTTCAACCCGTCTAAACCGATTTCCACCGGTTTCAACCTACTTTTTAAAAAATTATTTTCAGCCACAGATAAGCACGGATGAAACACAGATGGGAAAGTCCTCACGCAAAGGACGCGAAGGGCGCAAAGCATTCGAGGACGAGGAGGATTGCCGCTATGCGAAAAGGCCAATGAAAACGAAAAAATTAAACCAGATTAAACCAAATCAAACCACTTTTATTCAGCCACAGATGAACACGAACCCGCGGGCGGGCCGCCCGCGCTCCAATCAATCCGGGCAAATCCAAGCAAATCCGACCATGAAATTTTAAAAAGTACCAGCGTACGGCCACCTGGTGATGAGTTGCGGGTGACATGTGCCGGGTGACGAGTTTTTGGTCTGTTCTTTGACATACTAATTGGGGTCTGGCGTCTGGGGTCTCGGGTCTGGGCAGGCGGGTTTGGATTGAAGTTCGGGAACGAGGGGGGTAGTTTGCGGGCATGAAAGCCTTCAAATCACTGCTTCCAATCGTGCCCGCCCTGGTTCTGTTGTCCGGTTGTGACGGGGGTTCCTCCTCTTCGCAACCCGAGAGCACCAATCCGGCGGATATAACCAACAACACGCTGGTGAACTCCAAGCGCACGGCGGACAAGACGATCGACGTGTCCTTCATCAACCAGGCGATCCAGTTGTACAATGTGCAGGAAGGGCGCCTGCCGAAAACCCTCAATGAACTGGTGCCGAAGTATGTCGCAAAAATTCCGGATGCGCCGCTGGGCTACAAGATCGCCTATGACGCCCAGAAGGGCGAGGCCAGCGTGGTAAGGGAATGAGGGGTTTAAAGCAGTTCAAAAACTGTTGTGGCAGTGCGGAAGTGCGGTTGAGGTTACTTCGATTTCGCGGGCGGATGGATGGATTGGTGGATGTTTGGATGGGGGAAAGCGGCGCTGAAGCGACCGCACTCCGGACGTTTCGCGTTGGCGGGGCAAAGCGGCCTTGATGGAAATGCCTCAGAAGCTCAGGAACCGCAGCACCTGCACTTCGCGTTTGAAAACCAGTTCAATGGAGTTTTCGTTGAACTGCACGTTGATCGGGCAGCGGTCCTGATAGTGTTCCCACATGATGCGGCCGTTGGCCGGATTGACCCGGGCAATGCGCAGGTAGGCGGGTTTTTGCAGGGTCATGTCGCTCATCTGTTCGGCGTCGTCAGGATTGGGGTCGTAAGACTGGATGGTGTAAATGAACTTGCCGGACAGGTAGGAGATAAAGCCGCCGGGCTTGATGTTCCACAGGGTCTTGCCGGTCTTGGGATCGAGCTTCACCAAAATATCGTCGGTGGACTTGGTAATGTCGATCTGGCGGGAAAATTTGATGTCATCCGGGCTGCCGCTGGTCGTGTTCACATAGATGAAGCCCTGCGGGTCAAAAAACAGGCCGACAACGCCGACGGAGGGGATGCGCCACCGCGCATTGCCGCTGTTCAATTCGAAAGCGCTTAGGACGGCCTGGTCAAAGACATAGAGCGTGTCACCATGCTCCACGCAGGGGCCTTCGCCGTATTGGGATTCTTCGCCGAAAAATCCGCCGCCCCCGCCGGACACGGCGTAGGTCAGCGAGGTTTGCCACAGTTTTTTATTCGTCTTGTCGAGGACGATGACGGACTTGCCGGCGGCGATGACATTGACGGTCTTCAGGACGAAGAGATGGGGCGGACCGGTGACTTCGCCGGTCCAATCGGGCGCGTCCGGCGCATCGGGCAGGTGCACGATGACCTGGTAGCGGCTCTCGTCTTCCTGGACGGTGTCGCCGCCGCTGTTGCGCTGCATCTCGTTCAACATTTCGTTGGCGATCTCACCGGTGTGGGCGGCATTGACATCGCCATCGAGGGCGGATTTTTTCGGCGGCGCCTTCATGGCCGTGCGCTCGACAATCTTTTCCTCGAGCAAGGTCTGGGAGAACTGGACAAAGCCGGTCTTGCCGGAAACGAGCTGGAAGCTTTCACGTCCGACGAGGCTGCCGGCGGAGTTCTTCGGGCGCGGATGCTGCGGGTCGTCGCGCAGCGCGGCTTCCAGCTGCTGTTCGTGCTGGGCGTTGGCAATCAATGCGGGCAGGGCGGTGCGCGCGGGCAGTTTCAGGTTCTGCGCCTGCTGCGCCACCTTGTTGGGGTCGAGCGGTTTGTCACCGCCGGAGAACAATCCGCCGGTGGCGGCATTGCCATTGCCTCCGGCCGTGGCCAGGGGTTTTGCGCCCGGTTCATGAAATTGTTCTTCGCGCGATTCCCCGGTGGCGAGGCTGACATGCGTGACGGATTGGGCGCCAATCATCTGCAGTTCATCTCCGGTCTCGGTGAGGAAGTCGCCAAATTCGGGCAGGGTGATTTCCTTCACGACCTTGCCGGTGTCCCAGTCGTAATGCGTGAGCTTGTCGGCCTGGCCCACCCAGATGTTCTGCCCGGCGACCCGCAGGCGCAGCGCTTCCTGCAAACCGATTTTCGCCTCGAGCTCGATCTCTTCCGGCAACTGGCGGCGGCTGTAACCGCCGCCCTCAGATGCCCTGGCGCTGGCTTCGTTCTCGGCCTTCACCACGGCGGCAATCTGCTCCTTGGTGATGAGTTCCAAGGACCAGACCTGCTTTTTGGCCTTAAGGTCATAGCGCGCCAACGTTCCACCATGCAGGAAAACCAGCTGGTCTTTGCCCACCAGCTGGGTCTTGCCGGCATAGGCGCGGTCATCGTCGGCAAAACGCACGGCGTAATACGGGTGCGGCACCGAACCAAACCACGCATACCAGACCCAGACCCCGAGCAGGAGCGCGAGGAGGGCGAGGGCCGCGCCAAAAATCGATCCGGCCTTGCGCCAGAACTGGCGTTCGACTTGAAATTTCTGGCCCGCATAGACGGGCACATCAATGCCCTGCAGATCGGCCTTGTTTTTGCAGAAGGGCGAGCAGAAATATCCAAATGACTCCATGCACTGCGGACAGATCGGCTTGTGGCAGATGGCGCATTCTTCCGTGGCAAGGACGCCCCGGTGTTTCTGGCAGTACTTGGACACCGGCTCGGCCGGGGCCGCTTCCGCCGGCTTTTCATGATGTGAAATCCTTAACCGCGAACCCGGAGCCGCCGCCGGTGGCGGAGGCGGGGGAGCGACCGGCTGGGGCGGGGGTTCGGCGGCCGGAACACCGAATTCGCGGCGGACCATCTCGTTGACAAACTCCGACGAATCCAGGCCGCAGGTGGGACATACGAACCGCACCGGGTTCTGCACCATCTCCGGCAAAAGGTCGAAGGCGTATTTGGCGCCGCAGGGACATTGGAGTTTCATGTGTCAGGGTTTGGGATTCAATAACACGACACCCGGCCTGCCCGCGAGCGAAAATGTGAGTTGCGCGTCGCTAGCCTGCACGCTCCCATCGGTCATCAGGAAGTTGCCACCGTATTTGTGATGGTTATTGCCGGGGCCTTTGCCGTTCAGAGAAAA
>Ga0210392_10002129_pt1 | contig 10201 bp, 7 predicted proteins | sample IncBWC30OmetaG_FD_161057 | JGI IMG/M metagenome (GOLD analysis project Ga0210392, IMG submission 161057) | Forest soil microbial communities from Barre Woods Harvard Forest LTER site, Petersham, Massachusetts, United States - Inc-BW-C-30-O ...
TGCACCCATCAGCCTTTATAGCGGCGGGGCCAATTGGGTCGCGCTGGGGGATCTCAACGGCGACGGCGCTGTTGACGTAGCGCTGACCGATAATGTGGGCGTCAAGGTTCTCATGCACACCGGTGCCCCTTCGGCGACGACTTACGCCGCACCTGTCACCGTCTTTACGCAGTCCCCCAATTTCAATCTCGTCGGCGCCAACATCATCGCGATCGCGGACGTCGACGGCGACGGGCTCAACGATCTTCTCATTACCGACCCCGGCCCCACCGGGGGGATGTCGCCCGCCGTTTACGTGCTGCTGCAAGATCCGGCGAATCACGGCACATTTCTAACTCCCGTCGCTTACGCCATCGCTTCTCAAGATCTGCCGCAATCCATCGTCGTCAAGGATCTTCAAGGAACCGGCAAGTTCGACATTGTCATCGGGGGACGCCAATCGGTTACCGTGCTGTTGCACGATCCTGCCAACCCCGGCAAGTTCCTGCCCGCGAGCATTTACCCAGCGGCGGGCGCGAACGAAATTGCCGTGGCGGACATCAACGGCGACGGCAAGCTCGACATTGTGGTCAGCAATGGCGTCACGTATCCGATGCAAGGCGGCATTTCGACCACGCATCCGGGAGTATTGCTGCAAAGTGCGGCCACTCCGGGGACTTTTGGGCCGCTGCAGGACTTGCCGTAGTCTCCAGACGCGAAGCGAAGTATCCAGCGATCGCGGGTTCGCCGCTGACCACCCATCAGGCGGTCGGCGTCGAGACTTGAAGTCCACTGGGCCTTGCCGGTGGCAACGTTATGTCATCAAGCGGCCCACGCTCTCATCTCCAACACGACGCGATTAACACGTTGGCATTCCAAGAATTGCATCGTGCTGTAGGAAAAATCCGTCAGCGAACCTAGCTATAAACGCTTCCGCCGTTCGCTAGAATCCGAGCCAAAGATTTTCTCTGCACAAATGAATATTGGCGAGAAACAACAGCAACAGTAAGGGTGAAATCAATGAGCGTCAAAGATGTCTCAAAGGACCTTGAGTCCTCCGCTGCGCCTGCCGTGAGTGCAAATCGTCGCGAGGTCCTGATCGCCTTGGGCGCCGGAATGACCGTGCCGCTGTTCGGCTGTGGCGGAGGCGGAGGAGGCGGAGGGTACGTCGCACCTCCCCCATCCATGCCGACACCGCCACCGCCGCCACCACCACCGCCGCCTCCGCCTCCGACGACGCCGACAGTCACTTTTGACGCGACCGCAACCTCTGGCTTAACGACAAATTTCGCCTATTTGACCGGCTCCGCCGCCGTCAATCCCGTATTTACTTTCAACGGCGCCGCGCCTTCGTTGGTTACCCAGTTCGGTCCGGTATATCCGCGGGTCAACATGGTCAGTGCGGACAATTCAAACGCGGATACATTCGCGACGGGGACGGTCTACACAACTTTCTTCCACACCGGCATGGCGCTCGACGTCATGCAATATGGAATCAGCGAAAACGTGATCGTGTATATCAACGATACCTTCTTCGCACGCTACGGCCTGGCGCTTGCCTCCGGAACCGCACAGGGCGGCGGCGCGAGCACCATCACATTGGCCTCCTCCTCATCGGCCGTCTCCGGTTATTACAATCAATACTATGTGCGGATCGCAGGCGGAACCGGCACGCTCAATGAAGTAAAGCAGGTGATGAGCTACGACGGCACAACGTTCATCGCCACCGTTGACTCCGCGTGGACTACGCCCCCTGACGCCACCACGCAATACGTAATACAAGAAGGCACTCAACCCTTTGTCCTGGATGGCTCCACGGGTTCGATCAAGTATCTGCATTTCACATGGAGTGCTGCCGCTCAGCGCAAGATCACCATTGAGCAGGGAGTCTTTGCGGGTGTCGCCTCGGATGGAACCATTGCGCCTGCGTCGCTTCTCGCGACCACGCCCTTCATGGTAATTGGCGATAGCTTTTGGGAAGGTGACGCAGGCCCAACCAACGTCCCAAATCTGGTCGATACCTTTGCTGCGGCCTTGAGCTGGCAGACGATCAATCTCGGTCAAGGAAATTGTGGTTTCATAGGCACCGCCATACAGCGCTTGAATTTTCAAGATCGGATCGCGCCTCCGCCAGAGGCTTGGCGGGTATCGCTCGCGGCCACCGGCGGCACTTTCACCATCAGCGTGGCGCTTAACAATGTGACCCAAGCCACCACGGCGCTCGCCTTCAATGCGTCTCAAGCTGATATCCAAAGTGCGCTGAATGCTCTGACCAATTTAGCCGGCGGGAACTTTGCCGTGGCACGCGGCGATTTCGCGACGCCGCTGATAATCGTCGGTCACGGAATAACGGGTGCGATGTTGACGGTCGATGGCAGCCAACTGACGGGTGGGGCGATTAGCGTCCTGGGCCAATATCTAGGAGACGTGGCGGAAAACGTGCCCAAGGACTCGAGCGGCAACGCGTTGCCGTTTTACCTGCTGGTATCGGGATCTGGAAACGACACCGCCCCTAATGCTACTGATGCCCAAGTGCAAACGGCGGCGACTTACGTTGCGACACAGATTGTCGCCCGATTCCCCACCGCGAAGGCAATATTTGTCGGCGTTGTGGGTGATTGCGGCGCGGCTTCAAACTTGATCGGTCCGACCGATATCTCCCGCAATGCGGCCATTAAGGCAGGGGCCGCTTCTCTGACAATGATCAATGGAAAAGTGCCTTTCATCGACACGTATGCCGCCGGCCTCAACCAGCCCAAGATCATCAATGGACTCGGCACGGTGGCCGACCCGGTGGCGGGGACTAACTCGAATTTGAAGAGCATTACTCTGCCGGGGCACCCGACCGGCGCGGGCTCGGTATTCCTGGCAAACTTTTTGGCGCCGCTGGTGCAGAGCCTGATCGGTTAACGGCCACGAGCGATGTGGCGATGGCGCCGGGGCTTTCCTGCGCCCCGGGCCCGAATTTCGTGGGGTTTTGACCGCCTCGACGCGATGCGGCAAGTCGTGTATAGTGCGCGCAGCTTAAAAGAGGTTGGTGCTCGGTCAGTGCCACCTTTAGCTCTTGGTCCGTCCTCGACGCACTTAGTTTTTTCACCCTCCTCGCTGCTGACCGCTGCGGACGCTTAAAGCTCCGTCGTGCGAGTCCACTTTTTAAAAGGTTTAATAATGTCATTTTCCGATCTCGGGCTGTTGCCCGAATTGATGCGTGCTGTTGCCGATAAAGGCTACGACACGCCCTCTCCCATCCAGATTCAGGCAATACCCGCGGTGCTTGCGGGCCGGGACGTTCTCGCCGGCGCACAAACCGGCACCGGTAAGACGGCCGGCTTCGTGCTGCCCATTCTGCAACTACTCGCCGCCGATCAGGCGAACGGGAGCTCAAGAGCGCCGCGTGCGCTGGTTCTGACGCCGACGCGTGAGTTGGCTGCGCAGGTCGCGCAAAGCGCGCGCGACTACGGGAAATATATGCAGCTGCGCACGTATCAGGTGTTCGGCGGAGTCAGCATCAATCCGCAGATCAGCGCCTTGCGTAGCGGCGTCGACATCCTGGTTGCGACCCCCGGCAGGCTGCTCGATCTGGCCCAGCAGCGCGCCGTGGATCTGTCCAAGGTGCAGGTACTGGTATTGGATGAGGCCGACCGCATGCTCGACATGGGATTTATTCCCGACATCCGCCGGATCATCAAACTTCTGCCGCAGAAGCGTCAGAATCTTCTGTTCTCCGCCACCTATTCGGACGATATCCGCGGATTGGCCGAGCGACTGCTGCACAATCCCTTGTCGGTGCAAGTTGCCCCGCGCAACGCTCCTATCGAGCTGGTCGAACAGCGCGCATACCGGGTGCAAAAGGAACAGAAGAGGCATCTGCTCGTGCATCTGATTCAGGAAGGCCAGTGGCGTCAGGTCCTGATCTTCACCCGCACCAAGCACGGGGCGAATCGCCTGACACAACAGCTCGAGGGCGCCGGCATTCAAGCCGCGGCCATCCATGGCAACAAGAGCCAGGCCGCCCGGGTCAAGGCACTCGACATGTTCAAGCGCGGGCAGGTCACCTGTCTGGTCGCCACCGAAGTGGCGGCGCGCGGACTGGACATCAAAGAGTTGCCGCAAGTGGTCAACTACGAGTTGCCCAACGTGCCGGAGGACTACGTGCATCGCATCGGCCGCACCGGCCGCGCCGGAGCCAACGGCGAGGCGATCTCATTGGTGTCGTCCGATGAATCGGGGTTGCTCAAGGACATCGAACGCGTTCTACGGCGCAGCATCCCGACACTGCCGACTCCCGCGTTCAAGATCGTGGAATCCGCCTCGCCGCCGCCGTCTCGCGAAGGCCGCCCAGCGCAGGCACACGGCAGACAAGGCGGACAGAATCATCATGGCGGTGGACGCCGGGATGGAAATTCTGAGCGCCGCGATTCGCGCCGTCCGCCGAGTTCCGGCGCGCGCTCGAACACCGGCACCGCATCGAGTTCCGGCACGCGAAGCTTTGGCCAATCGCAGCGGGGCCGTTTCCGCTAGAGCGGTTCGTTTTCGCTAGAGCGGTTCGTTTTCGCTAGCGGTCGCTTCCGCTTACGACAGCTTCGGTGCCAGATCGCGCAGATAGCGCGCGAATTCCGATCCCAAGCTCGGATGCTTCAAGCCGTACTCGACGGTCGCTTGCAAGTATCCGAGCTTACTGCCGCAATCATAGCGCTTGCCCTCGAACTCGAAGGAATACACCGGTTCGCGCTGCATGAGACGCGCAATACCGTCGGTGAGCTGAATCTCGCCGCCGGCACCCTTGCCGATTTTGGCGAGGTCGTCAAAGATCCCGGGGGTCAGCAAGTAGCGCCCCACCACCGCCAGTGTCGAGGCGGCCTTTTCAGGCTTTGGTTTTTCCACAATATGCGACATCTTTCCGACGCGAGGCGCAATCGATCGCTCCAGCGTCACAATTCCATATTTGTCCGTGTCCAGTTTCGGAACATTCTGCACACCCAGGACGCTGGCCTGGTGCTTGTCGAAGATATCGACCATCTGTTTCAGGCAAGCGACCTTCGCATCGATCAGATCGTCCGCCAGGTGCACCATGAACGGTGCATTCCCGACCACAGGCCGCGCGCACAGCACGGCATGACCTAATCCCAACGGCGCGGACTGGCGGATGTATACGCAAGAAGCCCAGCTGGGCAGAATTCCGCGCAGCGTATCGAGCAGATCCTGTTTTCCTTGCGCCTGCAGCACGGCCTCAAGCTCGGGATTCGAGTCGAAGTGATCCTCGATCGCGCGCTTCGAGCTGCCGGTGATAAAGATCAGGGTATCGGCGCCTGCCGAGAGCGCTTCGTCCACCGCGTACTGAATAAGCGGCTTGTCCACGATAGGAAGCATTTCCTTCGGACTTGCCTTCGTGACCGGGAGAAACCTCGTGCCGCGCCCGGCAACCGGAAATACGACTGCTTTTACTGGATGTGTCATGCATAAAGCATAACGGATTTTCCACGGCTTCGCCGTCGGACGATTCCCACGCAATTGCGCTTGGAGGGATAGGAAGCCGGAAGGGAACGGAAGAAAAAGGCGCAGTTCCCTTCCGGCTTCCTATCCCCCCAGGCACTGAGTGTGGGGCCGCCCGACATCACGTCGTTGGTCGCGAATTGCGCGACGCGAATCTGAGTCGAATTGCTTTTTCGGCGCCGTATGTCAACCGGTCCAGTGTTTAGTCCGACGGGATATGGGGTGTCGCGGCAACTGCTGCCTTTCTCCCGTTGCCGCGCCAACTCATATCCCGTCGGGCAGCCACTTGTATCGAGCGGGCGAAATCACCGCGCTGAAGTACTACCGTAACTTCACGATGGCATATGCCTCGAAAGTATCCCAGGCGTGACATGCGGGGCAATGCCAATAAAAATTGCGCCCCGAAAAGCCGCACTCACTGCACCGGTATTTCTCCGCCTGCGCCAATAGTGCACCGATCTCTTGCGCGATGCGCGCGGATTGTGTCGGGCCTTCCCGCCACACCGCCTGCAAAGTGGCGTCTTGCGAGAAGACTTTTTCAATCGAGGCACGCAGCGGTGCGGCCGAGCCTAGATCCGCCGCAATCGCGGCAAAGACCAGACGCTTTAGTTCATCGAAGTTGCGCACCTCGGTTGTCGCCACGAGTTCGCTTAAGATGGCGTCCCGCTCCGCCGACCCCACCAGCTTGAGCAAGTGCGGCAATTCTTCCTGCAGCAGAGTCGGCGACTCGGTTAGAGCCTGTCTGAGGAGCTTTACGGCCAGATCCGTTTGCGATTCTCGCTCGGCGATCTGCGCACCCAAGAGCGCTGCCCGGGGAAACGGCAGCAGCGCCTCCTCACGCGCCTCCGTCAGCAAGGATCGCGCACCGTCAATGTCGCCGCGCTCGATCGCCACAGTCGCCAGTTCGCACAGATAGTGAGCGGCGACGGTGCGCGCCGGCGCTGCATTGATGCGCGCCAGTTGCCGATAGGCGCCCAGCGCTTGGCTCCAGTCATGCTGCCGCTCGTAGACGCCGCGCAGCGCATCGAGCGCGCTGATACGCAGCCGTGGTACTTCGCTGACTTGCTCGAACAACCCTTCCGCCCGATCGAGCACCCCGGCCCGCAAGTAGTCCTGCGCCAATGCCAGCAACGCTTGTTCGCGGTGCTCGGGGGCTAGTTCTTTGCGCGCCAGCAAATTTTGATGAATGCGGATGGCGCGCTCGACTTCGCCTCGACGGCGATACAGCGAGCCCAATGCGAAATGCGTTTCGATGGTTTCCGCATTGGCGTCCATCAGCTTCAAGAACATATCGAGCGCCCGGTCGGGTTGCTCGGTCACCAGGTAATCGAGGCCTGTCAGATAGTCAGGATGCAGTTTGCTCAAAGGTCCGGGCCAGCGCTTGCCCCAGCCGAAGTGGCCGGCAAGAATTCCCAACACCAGCGCTGCAAGCACCAGGGCCCAAGTCAGCAGGGGTAAATCGGACACGTGCCCGTGGCCGGTCTGGGAGCTTCCGCGCTAGTCGCGGATCGGCTGATCCGCGCCGTCGTTCACGCGTTCGCGCAGGTCTTTGCCCGGCTTGAAGTGCGGCACATGTTTGCCGGCAAGCGCGACGGCCTCGCCGGTCTTCGGATTGCGTCCCTGCCGTGGGGGGCGAAAATGCAGCGAGAAGCTCCCGAAACCGCGTATCTCGATGCGCTCGCCGGTCGCCAACGCGTCGCTCATGATTTCCAGGAGCTGCTTTACGGCCAGCTCGACATCCTTCGCCGGCAAATGCTTCTGCTTCGCCGAAATGATCTCAATGAGTTCCGATTTCGTCATTATCGATCCGTGTGCATCACTAGACATGCTTTAAGAGGGCGGCTGCGGCGAATCCGCAGCAACCGCCTTGGGCCCTCATCAATCCTGACCGGAGATTTGCTCTTTCAGAAGATCGCCCAGACTCGTCCCGGTGGGTGAATCGGTCCGGTAATTCTGCATGGCCTCCTGCTCCTCGTGGATGTCCTTCGCCTTGATCGACAGCGAAATACTGCGTCCCTTGCGATCCACACCGGTAAATCTGGCCTCGACTTCGTCACCCACCTTTAGCACCAGGCGGGCGTCTTCCACGCGATCGCGCGATATGTCGGAAGCGCGCAGCTGGCCGTCCACTCCGTTGCCAAGATCGATGATCGCGCCCTTGGCATCCACCTCGCGTACCACGCCTTTGACGACGCTGTTTTTAGGATGTTCAGCGATGTAGGCCGAGAACGGATCCTTGGCCAGTTGCTTGATGCCTAAGCTGATGCGTTCGCGCTCAGGATCGATGGACAACACCATCGCATCGACCTGCTGCGCTTTTTGATAGCTGCGCACGGCCTCCTCTCCCGGCATATCCCAGGAGATATCGGAGAGATGCACCAGGCCGTCGATACCGCCGGCTAAACCGATGAAGATGCCGAAATCGGTGATCGATTTGATTTGGCCGCTGACCTTGTCGCCGCGGTTGTAATTGTCGGCAAATTCCTTCCAGGGGTTGGCCTTGCACTGCTTCACTCCCAGGCTGATGCGGCGGCGCTCCTCGTCGATGTCGAGCACCATCACTTCGACTTCCTGGCCGACGTGCACAACCTTGGCCGGATTGACGTTCTTGTTGGTCCAGTCCATTTCCGAGACATGCACCAAGCCCTCGACGCCCTCTTCGATTTCCACGAAGCAGCCATAGTCCGCGATGTTCGTGACCTTGCCGAACAGACGTGTGTTGGCCGGATAGCGACGCGCAATGTTCTGCCAAGGATCGGCGCCAAGCTGCTTCAGACCCAACGATACACGCTGGCGTTCGCGGTCGAATTTCAATATTCGAACATCGATCTCCTCGCCGACCTTGACGACTTCGGATGGATGCTTGACGCGCTTCCACGCCATGTCGGTGATGTGGAGCAGGCCATCGATGCCGCCCAGATCGACGAACGCGCCGTAATCGGTGAGATTCTTCACCACACCCTTGACCGCCGCGCCCTCCTGCAAATTATCCAGCAGCGCAGAACGCTCGGCGCTGTATTCCTGCTCGACGACCGCGCGGCGCGAAACCACCACGTTGTTGCGCTTCTGATCGAGCTTGATGACCTTGAATTCGAGTGGTTTGTTTTCCAGGTAAGACGGATCGCGAACTGGGCGCACGTCCACCAAGGAACCGGGCAGGAATGCCCGCACATTGTCGATCTCGACGGTAAAGCCGCCTTTGACCCGGCCGGTAATGATGCCGATGACGACTTCTTGTTTCTCGAAGGCTGTCTCCAACCGGGTCCAGGTCCGCGCGCGTTTTGCCTTCTCGCGCGAAAGCCGGGTCTCTCCCGAGCCGTCCTCGACGCTGTCCAAGGCCACCTCGACGGTTTCGCCGACGGAGACCTCGATTTCACCTTTTTCATTCTTGAATTGATCGGATGGAATGACCGCTTCGGATTTCAATCCGACATTGACGATCACATAATCCTGGCCGACTTCGACGATCAATCCATTGAGGATGGTGCCAGGACGGATGCGCTGGCTCGCAATGCTTTGTTCGAACAGTTCCGCAAAACTTTCTGTCATGTTCTCTCTTACTAAATCCCTGGCACAGGTCCTGCGTGCCCAAAGGGGTTAACCTAAAAACGGCGATCATCCAATGAAAGCCGCAACCTAAACAAAATCGCGGGCGATCTCCAACACGCGCCCGATCACGCCATCGACAGACATACCCGTTGTATCCAACATGGTGGCGTCGGCGCTCGCGACAAGAGGCGAAGCGGTGCGCGTGGAATCGCGCCGATCTCGCTCCGCTATCTCCAGCGAAAGGGCGGCAAGGTTAGCAGCAACCCCCTTTTCTTTCAACTGCTTATAGCGTCTCAGGGCCCTCTCCGCGGGGCTGGCGGTGAGAAAAATCTTAAGGCCGGCATGGGGGAATACCACGGTGCCCATGTCCCGGCCGTCGGCCACCAGACCTGGTGGCACCGCAAAGCGCCGTTGGCGGTCCAAGAGCGCGGCGCGGACCACAGGTAGGGCGGCGACCTTGGAGGCGTCACTGCCCGCCTCCTCGGTCCGAATGGCCCGGGTGACATCCTGGCCATCCAGCCACACCAATTCGTCGCCCGACTCATTGGAGTCGAACCGTATGTTAAATCGACCCGCCAGTTGCCCTAACGCCGCGCCGTCATCCAGGCTGATGGAGGCCCGGCGCCCGGCCAAGGCGACCAGACGGTATAACGCACCGCTGTCCAGAAGCGACCACCCCAGCGCCTTGGCGACCGCCCGGCTGACGGTGCCCTTGCCGGACCCGGAAGGGCCATCGATGGTAATGACGGGAACATCCTGCATCGAGGCCCCTAAATGCCATCCTGACGTATCTTGAGCCCCACCGATTGGGCCAATGCCACGAACCCGGGAAAGGAGGTGGCTACATTGGCGACATCGCGGATCGTAATCGGCCCGGCGGCGCGCAGGCTGGCAATGGCGAATGACATCGCGATGCGATGGTCGCCGAAACTATCGACCTCCCCCGCCGCAAATGCCTGACCCTCAGAGCGGCCCTCGATCCGCATGCCATCAGGCAAAGGACTGTGCGCCACGCCGAGCGCCGTCAAGCCTGCGCTCATGGCCGCAATCCGGTCGCTCTCCTTCACCCGCAACTCCTCGGCGCCGCTCACCCAGGTCTCGCCGCGGGCGCAGGCGGCCGCGACGAACAACACCGGAAGCTCATCGATGGCGAGGGAGACCAGGTCCCCGCGGACGCGAA
>Ga0210392_10002130_pt1 | contig 10201 bp, 9 predicted proteins | sample IncBWC30OmetaG_FD_161057 | JGI IMG/M metagenome (GOLD analysis project Ga0210392, IMG submission 161057) | Forest soil microbial communities from Barre Woods Harvard Forest LTER site, Petersham, Massachusetts, United States - Inc-BW-C-30-O ...
CAGCGCGATGACTAGAATGATGAGTAAATGCGTCGGTGTAAACAGATTATCGAGCATAGTGGGATATCTCCCGGCACACGCGCGCGGGAATTTCCTCCGTTTCACATATTGTCGCACAGAGCAATGGCTCGGCGCGAAACTCCATGTTGAGTATGTAGCTAATTTGCCTGTGGATGCAGGGCGTCGAGGCGTTTCCGGGCCATCTCCGCAAAACTGACAAGGTTTTCCGATGTGCCCATAGTCAGGCGGCGATGCAATTTCAACAGCGGATAGATCCGCGAGCCGCCAATTTCGAGCGTCGGAACAGCAAACTTGCCGCCGGGATATTCGCTCATCGTCCACTCCGCGGTGTAGCGGCGGCGGAAGACTTCCCCAAAATAGCTGCCCCACAATTTCGTCAGCCATTCCAGATCGCCCTCCGGCGCGGGAGTCAGCGCTACCAGAATGGCTTCGAGGCCCTCAAGCGAGTCGCTGGAATAGTCGAGCTTTTTCCCATGCTCGGTTGATGCGATCCGCACGGCCTCTTTGGCATACGCCTCCATCATGCTGTCGAGCGAATCGAAGCCGGAGTTTGCGAGTTGTTCTCTTGTTGTCATCCAATCTTAGACTAGCGGCAATTCAGGCAAAATGCGCGCTCACGGTCTGACAGAATAGCGCTTCGCCATGTATCTTTAAGTTTTACGGGAAGTCTAAAGGAATGTTCCGCGCCCCGGATTTGTGGAGGTTTTTTTCTGTTGAGAAGCACGCGTTTTTCCTGTCTGGCATTTGCTGCAATCGCCACTTTGATTTTCTGTGCCAGCTGCCGCGCACAGTCGCAAACCCCGCCACAGCCACGAAGCACAAACGTGCCGCTCAGCAATACGCCTCCGAGCGCGCTCGCCGGCGTGAAATACGACTACAAGTGGGAGATGTACGGTGGCTTCGCGTATTCGCACTTTAACGCCGGTCCAAATCTGCTGCAGGGCGCAAACCTCGGCGGCTTCGACATTCAGGCGGCGCGCTTTCTCACCCCGCGCTGGGCCGTGGCTGGCAATGTACGCGGATACTACGGAACCTCTGGCGTGGTGCCGAATCCGTACGGCATCACCGGACCTTTTGTCAGCGAGCACATGTTCCTGGTCGGACCCGAGTATCGCGGCCCCAGCAACGAGCACGGCTCAATCACGTTGCATGCCCTGGTAGGCGGAGCGTATGGAAATTTCGAAAAAGACCTCAGCGGGGTGCCGCCCGGGGCCTTAGGCCTGTTCAGCAATCAATTTGCATTCGGCAGCGCTTTCGGTGGCTCCATCGACCTGAACCGCTCGCCCCGCCTCGTCTTCCGTATCTCACCTGACGCGACTCTCACCGATTTCGGAGGCGCCGGACTCAAGGACCAATTTACGATTTCCGTTGGCCTGCTCTACCGGTTGGACAAGGGCCTGAAGTAGACCGCAGGCCAAGCAAGACCTGAAGGCTGGATTGGCGCGATGCCAACCAGCTTTTCTTTCGTCCGGCTAAAAGAACAGTTCATCGTAAAAAAATGAGCGTTTCGCCACGTAATTCGCGCCGCTCACCCTTTCGCATCCTCAATCCGCAACATGAATCTGATACACCTAGGGAGCAGTACATGCAGCAACGCAAATTAGGCACGCAGGGTCTTACGGTTTCGGCTCTTGGACTGGGTTGCATGGGGATGTCCGCTTTTTACGGACCCCGTGACGCATCAGAATCTGTCGCCACGCTTCATCGGGCTCTCGACCTTGGGATCGACTTCTTCGACACCGCCGATGTGTACGGCCCGCACACGAACGAGGAACTGGTGGGACGCACGCTCAAGCCACATCGGGACAAGGTGATCATTGCGACGAAGTTCGGCAATGTGATAAATGCTGATGGCTCAAGAAGCGTGAATGGAACGCCCGAGTACGTGCGCTCTGCCTGCGATGCCAGTCTGAAGCGTCTCGGCATCGACACAATCGATCTGTACTATCAGCATCGGGTTGACCCCAAGACTCCGATTGAAGAGACTGTTGGCGCGATGGCGGAGTTGGTGAAAGCCGGAAAGGTTCGCTATCTGGGACTGTCCGAAGCCGGAGCGCAAACCATTCGCCGGGCGCACGCCGTGCATCCGATTTCGGCTTTGCAGACGGAGTATTCGCTCTGGAGCCGCGATGCGGAAGACGAAATTCTTCCGACGATGCGGGAACTGGGCATGGGATTCGTTGCGTACTCTCCTCTGGGACGAGGCTTTCTCACCGGCCAGATTCGCAAACCATCCGACCTCGCCGCCGATGACTGGCGACACACTTCCCCGCGCTTTCAGGGCGAAAACTTCCAGAAGAACCTTGATCTGGTCACAAAGATCGAAAAGCTTGCCGAAAAGAGGAAGGTAAAGGCATCGCAGCTTGCGCTGGCATGGGTGCTGGCGCAGGGCGAGGACATCGTTCCCATTCCCGGCACCAAGCGTCGCAGCTATCTTGAGGAAAATGTAGCTGCAGCGGAGATCGTATTGACGCAGGAAGAACTGGCAGCCCTGAACGCCATCGCTCCAAAGGACGTGGCACAAGGCGAGCGTTACTCGCCGGAAATGATGGGCATGCTCAGTCTTTGATGCAGGAAGAGTCCGGATTCGGACACAGTTGTTCGAATCCGGACATTTGCGGGTAATTGGCTCAGCGAAAGCTGAACAGAATCATGTACTTTTTCTGATTTATACTGGCCCGCGGGTTGCTAACAGATATCAGTAGAACAAGTCTACTGGTGACAAAGGCCACACTTTTCCTATGAAGAGGTTTGGTTGCTTCCAGCTTGACGCAGCGAACGAGTGTTTGTGGTGCGAAGAAAAGCAGGTCCCATTAGCGCCAAAGCCGTTCGCCGTTCTGCGTTATCTGGTCGAAAATCCGCAACGGCTGGTCACACACGACGAACTATTGGACGCGCTGTGGCCGGAAACCTACGTGCAACCGCAGGTCCTGCGCACGTATGTGCTGGAGTTGCGCAAACTGCTGGGCGACGATCCCCATGAGCCGCAGTTTATCCAGACCGTTCCCAAGCGCGGCTATCGTTTTCTCTCTAAAGTCACAACTGTAAGACAAGACCTGCCGGAGCCGAGCGAGGAGCTGCACATCGTTGGCCGCGACGCTGAGCTCGAAAAACTCGCCGCCGATCTGGAGCATGCAGCGAAAGGCAACCGCAAGCTCATCTTCCTGACCGGAGACGCAGGCTGCGGGAAGACCACCCTAATCGACGCTTTTTGTGCCCGCGCATGCAGCGAGGACGGTGCGCGGATGGTCCGCGGCCAGAGCGTAGAGGGCTTTGGCGGCAAAGAGCCTTTCTACCCGGTCCGCGAGGCGCTCGGCCAGTTCAGTGAGCAGGAAAAAGCAAAGGAAATTCTCGCCCGGCACCTGCCCTGCTGGTTTGGGAAGAATCCGGAGAATGGGACACGCGTTCCGGGGCTGGGTGAAATCTGCGAAGCGGTCGAATCCCTCGCGCAGAGCGAACCGCTCCTGCTGGTGCTAGAAGATCTGCACTGGGCTGACGCCTCCACGCTGGATCTGATCTCAGCCCTGGCGCGGCGACGAGGCAATCCGCGGCTTATGATGGTAGCCACCTACCGCCCGGCGGAAGTCGACGGACAGCACCCACTCATGGGGCTGAAGGAAGATCTGTTTACGCGGCGTCTCTGCTGCGAGATTGTGCTGGGGCCGCTCAACCGCAAGGCCGTTTCCGACTATTTATTGCAGGAGCTCAATACGAACACCTTGCCGGGAGGGCTTGCCAGCTTCGTGCACCAGCACTCTGAAGGCAATCCGCTTTTTATGGCGGCGACGTTTGAACACCTGCGCAACCAGCGGCTGCTGTTGTCGAAGGGTGGGAAGTGGCATCTGGCCACGCCACTTGCCGAGATTGAATTGGGAATTCCCGACGGCCTGCTGGGAATGATCGATCTGCAACTTGGAAGGCTCAGCGAAAGCGAGCGCCGCCTGCTTGAAGCGGGCAGTATTGTCGGGACCATCTTTCCTGCCTGGGCCGCCGCGGCTGCACTCAAGGAAGACGTTCTAGATGTGGAAGATGGTTATGGCTCGCTGGCCAGGCGTACACGGCTATTGAACGCGGCCGGACAGGATGAGCTTCCCGACGGAACCCGCTCGTCTTTCTATGTTTTCGCGCATGGGCTCTTCCGTGAAGCGCTCTATGCCGGGCAGCCCGCCGCACGTCGCGCCGAACGGCATCGCCGGGTCGCGGAGAGATTGAAGTCTCTCTTTGCCGGCAGTGAGGCAAGCATCGCTTCAGAACTGGCACAGCACTACGAAGCCGCCGGCTCGTGGAAAGAAGCGATAGAAGCGTTGTGCCTTGCCGCTGATGTCGCGGCAAGCCGTGACGCCGACCACGCCGCAAGAGAACTTCTGAGGCACGCGTTGGATTTGAGCGAGAATCTGAAGGCAGACGAGCGCGAGGCTATCGAGCGTAACCTGCTCAATCAGATGAAGAAGTATTTTGAATTAACGCCCGCTCAGCTCGCCTAGTAGTGGCGCAGCGAGCGTATCTGGCGTCGCAGTGTGGCGATTTCCCGACGAGTGCTACGGAACACTGGAACAATGTAAGAGCGGGACATACGTGGCAACTCATGAAACATGGAGATCAACAGATTCAGCTGATCTTTCTTGGTTGCCAGATCCCTTTCCAGAGCCGCAAGTAGCTGACTTCGCTCCGGAGTCTGAGCGTTTAGCATTATCCAATGGTAACCATAGGAGAGGCGCATTGTCACTCTAGGAACGTCAATTTGAGTCCCAACCAGTTGCGAATTGGAACCCCAAAGTACACTTGTCCCGATTCGTTACATTTGGATGCTTTTCGCGCCTGAAAAGGAGCGAAAAACTGCCGCGTATAAGCCTAAGCCGAAATCATTACTACTGCAACTATTGCCAGTATCATTCCCACTGTCTGGCTGCGTGTCGCCCGCTCCTTCAGCAGCCACGCTGCCAGCAAAATCGTGGCCGCGGGATATAAAGAAGACAGAACAGCCGCCACATCCAGTCGCCCGGTGAGCGAAGATGCCGTGTAAAGCAGGTTGCCCGTGGTATCCAGAATGCCCGCAGCCGCAGCCAATGGGAGTATGGCTGACCAGCGAAAGGTTTCTCCTGCGGCTTTTGTTCGGAAACTCTTCGCGGTGACAATACCGAGAGTCACGGCACAGGAAACCGACCCAACGCGTGAGAAGGTCATCGCCCAAAGCACGCTGTCTCGTCCAGCGACATGAAGAAAAACCAGCAGAAATCCGAAGCAGATCCCGGCAAGCACACCTAGTCCCAAGCCATGCGGGTGAACGCTCGTTCCCGGAGAGTAAGCGATCAGCCAGATGGCAACGCCGGCGACAGCAAAACCCGCCAGTTTGAGAGCCGAGGGTCTGGACTCGCTGAAAAATGACACCAGTACAGGGACAGCGGCCGCCAAGACACCCGATAAAGCCGCTACCAGTCCCATCGAACCGAGCGAGAGCCCACGGTACAGAGCCAGGAGGCCTACGCCGCCAGCCAGTCCGGCGATGAGGCCAAAAACCATCGTATGTCGCGTAGGCAAACCGGAGGGATGAACCAACATGGCTGCCAGCAGCGCCAGCAGGCCGAGGCCATGCGCAATCATCAGGACAATTGCAGGAGTAGTACGGCGAGTTACGATGCCGCCGCAGAAGTCTGAAGTTCCCCAGACGATTGCGGCGACCAAAGCAAGGGCGGAGGCTTCCCCGCCCGCCGTCATCATTGCTTCATGGAGGCGGACGGATAGTACCCGTCTTTCGCCGTCACATCAAGATTCGGTACTTCCACATTCACCGTAATCTTGTGGAACCTGTCGCTCATCACCCCGGCATGCGTGTAGTAGCCGAGCGTGTACGACGCGCGCACGGATTCGGTGATCTTGGCAAAGCTGGTCTGGATGCCGTTCTCGGAGAACTGCGATTGGAGCGACCCGCCCGTTGCCAGCGCATACTTTGGCAGGATGTTGTCGCGCATTGTGGGGACGAGCGGAATGTGCCATTTGTCGAGGTAGCCGACGCCCCACATTGCCGAGTCGCCTACCAAGGTGCCGTATACAGAAATTTCGTTTGTCAGCAGGTAGCGGACCACTTCTTTGTAGGAGGCCTTACTGCCCGACTCCTTGCCGTCGCTGATGACATAGAGAACGCGGCGGCGGCCCTTCGGCTGCTGCGCCAAGGACTTCGCCGCTTCGAGAATCGCATCGTTGAGCGGGTGCACTTCCTTCGGAATCACGATAAAGCCAGCATTACCGCGCTGCGGTGCGAGGTTCGGATCTATCTGCTTGCTATTGATCGTCGGACCGCTATCCAGCGGGCCGCCGGGCGAAACCACGCCCATATCGCGTCCCGAGGACTTCGCGCTCTGGAAAGCCGCAGGCAGACGAGCGCCCTGCGCGCCGGTGAAATCTGTCACCATGCGCGTGCTGCTGTTGTAGGCAAAAACGGCCACCGAATCGGATGGCGTGAAAGCTCCGGTCACCGCGGACAGACTCTGGTTGACCTTAGCCATGACGTCGGACGGCAAACTTTGATCGATAACGAAAGCCGTGGAAAGGGGTAAAGGATCGCTGCTGAAGACGGCAATACGCTCGCGCACACCGTCTTCGTATACCTTGAACTGGCGCCAGGTAAGACCGGCTACCATTTGATGGGTCTTTTTGTCGCGAACCGTCACGGGCACCTGAACGAAGGTAACGGTCTGACGGATCAGGAACGCTCCAGTCTCGCCGGGCTTTGGAATCACAGGCGCTTCCTGTTGCGGCGTATTGTCCTGAGCGGGTGCCGATTGCGTATCCGAGGAAGAAGTAGTCGAAGACGACGGCGGCGTGCTGGCTGGTGGAGGCGCGCTCTGGACAGCTTCCGGCCCGGTGCTTTTGCCCGGTGTCACCTGATTTTTTAGATTGTTAAGATCGCTTGAGCCGGCAGGCTGCGGCGCTGGAGCATCCGGAATGCTCTGCTGTTGTTGCTGGAATCCACCCAGCATAAAAAAGGCCAGCGCTACTGCCAAGGCACCTTGCATCACGTAGAAAACCCCCGCCAAGTTGGTACAACAACCTGCCGTCTGGCGCGAGCGGCAGTGTGATTGCACTGCATTTAGATGCTTCGGACCCCTATTTCGTTAGTCACGACATAAGGATCAGAGCTACCCTTAAGACTACCAGATACAGGCCGCCTGCAGACTTGAGCGATTCAGGATTGACCTTTATTACACATTCTTCGTCCAATGACTAGAATCTGTTCAACGGCTTCCACATACATGCGACTTCGCCCAGCATTCCTCGTTCTGCTTCTGCTTGCCACTGCATCCCTCGCAGTCTTCGCCCAGGAAGCCCCATCGCCCGACGCTTCTCCGGTGAGCAATGCACCAGACACGAGTATGGCTGAAGACAAGGCGGTTACGACCCTGAAGGTCAACGTCAACCTCGTCAGCCTCTATTTCACCGTTCATGACAAGCACGGTGGTCTCATCCCCAACCTGACAAAAGACGATTGCGGCATCATCGAAGACAAAACGCCGCAGAAGATCAAGAATTTCACCGCCGAATCCGACTTGCCGCTGACCCTCGGCATTCTGCTGGATACCAGCGGCAGCCAGCAGAATGTGCTTCCGATGGAGCAGCAGACCGGCAGCGCCTTTCTCAAACGCATCCTGCGGTCGAAAGATGAAGCCTTCCTCGTCTCCTTCGACGTGCAGGTGAGCCTGTTGCAGGATTTCACCAGCAGTGCCCGTGAGCTTGAGCGTGCGATGAACGAAGCTCAGATCAACGTTGGCGGTGGCAGTGGCGGCGTGCCCGGCATCGGCCAGGGACCAGTGCCCACACAAGGCGCTCCCAAAGGGACTTTGCTCTACGATGCGGTTTACCAGGTATCTAACGACAAGTTGCGCTCCGAAACCGGACGCAAGGCGATCATTCTGCTCACCGATGGTGAGGACCAGGGCAGCCGCTACAAGATCACGGACGCAATCGAAGCTGCGCAGAAAGCCAACCTGATTATCTACGTTCTGCTCATCGCCGACCGCGGCTTCTACTCAAGCTACGGCTACGGCATAAACCTTGGCTACACCGGCGCATCGGCGATGAAAAAGATGGCCGATGAAACCGGCGGCCGCATGATCGACGTTGGGAACAACGGCAAGAAGATGGAAGCGGCCTTCCAGCAGATTGAAGATGAGTTGCGTACGCAATACCTGGCCAGCTACACACCCACCAACAACAAGCTCGACGGCAGCTACCGCAAACTCGACGTCTCCTGCAAAGGCGACGGTCTGAAAGTGCAGACGCGCAAGGGCTACTACGCCATCGGGTCGCCTGAGGATTCCGGCGGACAATAAGGGCCATGGCTTTGTAACGGCGCAGCCAATCGCATCACCATCCTGCGTATGAGACAGACTGCCGATCCGTTCGATAACCCACTTTCAATGCAACTCAGGATTCAACGCACCGCGGAGCCAGGCATCATCATCGCCATTGCCTGGGAGGGCGGCTACATGACGCCCTCCCAGGGCTGGATGACAAAGTTTGTGGAGTGGGTCGATCTGCGCAGCCATCTCCAGGAGATGGTTAACATTTCGAAGAAAACGCTGGATCGGGCAGAGAAACACTTCTCCGCAGGCCTTATCTTCGACATGGCAATGACGACGCGAGCCTCTGAACTGCAAAAGATGGGGTTCCAGCGGCAAACAGCATAGACGGGAGTTCCAAGCTGTAATCACATTCTCCGAAATAAGAAATGCGGATGCTGGCATAGTAGTCTTGGCACTACAAGGCATGAAGCTGCACATCGTCAACAACAATCTGAAACACCGCTTCGAAACCGAAATCGGTTCGAAGACCGCATTCCTGAACTACAACCTCCGTGAGAACATCATCACCTTCACCCACACTGAAGTTCCGGCGTCCATCAATGGGCGCGGTATCGGCACGGCTCTGGTCAAAGCAGGCATCGACTTTGCCATAGAACAAGGACTGCGCGTGATTCCCCAGTGCCCCTTCCTTGCCGACTTCATCAACACTCATCCGCAATATCAATCGATCGTGAACTCTCCAGACAGCTTGTAACGATTCATATCCATCAATGCGGAAATGGGGTCGCAGGCCAAAACGGCGTTGCTCACGCACTAAGCAGTGATCACCTTGCCCTCGAAATAAGAGGTGTTCGCCATGTGGCAGGCTGCCGCGGCGTGGTGTCCGAAGACGACGTCTTCTACGACAGGCTGGCGCGAACGCACCGCGTCGAAGAAGTTCGTCAGGTGCGGCTTCAGGTCGTCCCAGCCGGGTCCGTGCCACACGCTTACGTCGGGCAGTGCGTATTTCGCGATCTCCGCGTCGTGTTCGGCGTGCCATTGCTTCTCATAAGCTGCGTGCATCGCCGCGGGAAATCCATTCAGCCCATAATCAGGAGAGGTATCCAGTCCCGACTGCGGAATGTAGGTCACTGAGCTGTTCGATAGCTCAATGACTCCCTTGAAGCCCATCAGGCGCGTTACTTCGGGTGTTTCGGTTTCCAGTGTCAGACGCACGGTCACCGGAATGTGTCCGTATTCGAAAGTCGTCACTAACAGGTCGGGCATGTCGCGACCGTCTTTCCAGCGGAAGATGCCGCCGACAGAATGCGCCTTGTCGGGGATCGCGTTGATGCTGGTGGCGAACTGCATGCCGCTCAGCAGGTGCACCATCAGGTCGCCAGCCACGCCGGTGCCGTATTCGCGCAGACGGCGCCAGCGGGCAAAGGTCTCCGGATCGAAGGGCTTCCTGGGTGTGTCGCCGAGCCAGGTGTTCCAATCGAGTGTCTCCGGTGAGAGGTCCGGAGGCCATGGATATTGCCACGCGCCGCTCGGGGAGTTGCGCCCAAGCTGCAACTCGACCTGGGTCAGTTGGCCGATTGCACCGCCATCGTAGAGTTCCTTTGCTTTGCCGAAGAGCAGCGAGCTGACGCGCTGCGAGCCGACCTGCACGAAGTTCTTCGACTTCTGCACGGCGCGCACCATCTCTTCCCCTTCGGCGATGGAGTGTGACATCGGCTTTTCGACGTAGACGTCTTTGCCCGCGCTGAGCGCGTCGACGGTAATGTGCTTGTGCCAGTGGTCGGGCACAGCGACGATGACGCATTCGATGTTCTTGTCGTCGAGGATCTCCTGGTAGCGGCGCGTAGTCTTGATGCTGGGGCCGGCGATCTCGCGTGCCA